>Ga0196963_10001942_pt1 | contig 13026 bp, 17 predicted proteins | sample S1_5metaG_FD_148600 | JGI IMG/M metagenome (GOLD analysis project Ga0196963, IMG submission 148600) | Soil microbial communities from Anza Borrego desert, Southern California, United States - S1_5 | ecosystem: Environmental > Terrestrial > Soil > Desert | place: USA: California | collected... | reverse complement strand
ATCGCCGCCCGGAGCGCGCGCATCATCGACGGCCACACCCGTCTCGGCGTCGCCGCCGGCGACCACGCCGCCATCTGCTGGCCGCTGCTGTGCGGCATGGCGAAGGCCAAGTACCACCTCCTCACCTGCGACCCGCTGAGCGGCGAGGAGGCCGAGCGCATCGGGCTGGTGTCGTTGTGCGTCGACGACGGCACCGAGCAGGACCGTGCGCTGCAGGTCGCCGCGCAGCTGGCGTCCGGCAGCCAGACCGCGATCCAGTGGACCAAGCACACGCTCAACCACTGGTACCGCCAGATGGCGCCGGCGTTCGACGCGTCGGTCGCGTACGAGATGCTCGGCTTCTCGCTGCCCGATGCACGCGAGGGTCTGGCGTCGCTGCGTGAGAAGCGCGACCCGAGGTTCGGCTGATGGGCCCGCTCGACGGCATCCGCGTGCTCGACTTCGGTCGCTTCATCGCCGGGCCGTACTGCGGCGCGCTGCTCGCCGACCTCGGCGCCGACGTCATCCGCATCGAACGGCTCGAGGGCGGCGAGGACCGCTACGTCACGCCCGTCACCGACGACGGTGTCGGCCCCATGTACCTCCAGGTGAACCGCAACAAGCGGGGCATGACGCTGAACCCGATCAAGCCCGAGGGGCGCGAGGTCGTCGAGCGGCTCGTGCGCACCGCCGACGTCGTCATCGCCAACCTGCCCCCGGAGACCCTCGTGACGATGGGCCTCGACTACGAGCGCCTCGCCGGCATCAAGCCCGACGTCATCCTCGTGAACGCGACGACGTGGGGCCGCGGCGGCGACTGGAGCCACCGGCCGGGGTTCGACGGTCTCGGCCAGGCCGCGTCCGGCCACATGTTCATGACCGGCCCGCCCGGGCAGCCCACGCGCGCGTCCGTGCCGTACGTCGACTTCTCGACGGCGACGCTGTCGGCGCTGTGCGTCGTGGTCGCGCTCCGGCACCGCGACCGGACCGGCGAGGGCCAGCTCATCGAGCCGGCGCTGCTTCGCACGGCGCTGACGTGGAACTCGTCGTCGCTCACGGAGCAGGCGATGATCCGCGCCGACCGCACCTCGACCCACAACCGGGCGCAGACAGCGGGGCCGTCCGACGTCTTCAAGACCAAGGACGGCTGGCTGCTGTGCGCGGTGATCGGCAACGCGCAGTTCGCCTCGTGGGCGCGCATGATCGGCCGTGAGGACCTGATCGGCGACGAGCGCTTCAAGGACGACCTCGCCCGCGGTGAGCACGGCGCCGAGCTGTCGGCCTACATGGGCGCGTGGTGCGCCGACCGCACGACCGACGAGTGCCTCGCCGCCCTCGACGCCGCCAAGGTGCCGGGCGGTCCGGTGCTCGACTACCAGGGCGCGCTCGACCTCCCGCACGCGCAGCAGATCGGCGTGTTCGAGGAGAGCTCGTACCCGACGGCATCGGCGCCGGTGCCGCTCGCGCGCTTCCCCGTCGTGATGTCGGCGACGCCCGGTGAGATCCGCGGCCGGGCGCCCACGCTCGGCGAGCACACGGAAGAGATCCTGCGCGAGCTCGGTTACCGGGAGGAGGAGATCGAATCGCTCAGAGCGGGAAGGGTTGTCGCATGAAGCTCTCGTTCAAGACGGTGCAGGACTTCGCGAGGAGCCCGAAGGGGAAGCGCCTGCTGGAGCAGGCGAAGAGCTACGACACGCCGGAGAACCGCAAGAAGGCGATGGACTTCCTCGGCCGGGTGCGCGGCGGCAAGAAGCGGGTCGCATGAGCTGCGTCGTCACCAGGAACGAGCGCGCCGGCCGCTACGAGCTGCACGTCGACGGGGCGCTGGCCGGCGTGGCCGACTACACCGAGCGGGGCGACGTGCTCGTGATGCCGCACACCGAGATCGACCCGTCCCGACGCGGCCAGGGCCTCGGCGCCGTGCTCGTCCAGGGCGCCCTCGACGACATCCGGCCGACCGGCAAGAAGGTCGTCCCCTCGTGCTGGTACGTCGCCCAGTTCATCGACGAGAACCCCAGCTACAAGGACCTGCTGGCGTCCTGATCGTCGGCTCGTTTGTGCGGTGAATTCGGCCCTCTGGGGGCCGAATTCACCGCACAAACGGGGAGATCACTTGGGTGCGAAGCGCTGGCCGCCGTCGAGGCGGATGGTGCCGCCGTTGAGCATCGGGTTCTCCACGATGGCGACGGCGAGCTTGGCGTACTCCTCCGGCTTGCCCATGCGCTTGGGGAACGCCGCGTCCTTGGTGAGGACGTTGGCGAACTCGTCGGGGATGCCCTTGGTGAGGCCGGTGGCGAACAGCGACGGTGCCACGGTGTTCACGCGGATGCCGAGCGACCCGAGGTCACGGGCCATCACGAGCGTCATGCCGGCGATGCCGGCCTTGGCGGCGGCGTAGGCGACCTGGCCGATCTGGCCCTCGAAGGCGGCGATCGACGCCGTCTGGATGATGACGCCGCGCTCCTCGTCCTCGTTCGGCTCGTTCTTCGACATCGCCGCCGCCAGCAGGCGGGTGACGTTGAAGGTCGAGATGAGGTTCAGCTCGATGATGCGACGGAAGTCCTCGAGCGGGTGCGGGCCTTCCTTGGTCAGCGTGCGCTTGGCGATGCCGCCGCCGGCGGTGTTGATGCCGATCCAGACGTTGCCCAACGCACCGATGGCGTCGGAGAGCGCGGACTCCACCTGCGCCTCGTCCATCACGTTGCACGGGTGGAAGGTGCCCTTGAGCTCCTCGGCGACCTCGGCGCCGGCCGACGTCGGCAGGTCGACGATGGCGATGTTGGCGCCACGCGCGTGCAGTGCGGTCGCGGCGGCGCGGGCCATCCCCGACGCGCCGCCGACGATGACTGCGCCCTTGTCCCCGATCTCCACGATGCTCAGCTCCCCTCGGTTGCCGGATCACCGCTGATCCGGGTGTGCTTCATGACCCGCGGCTCGCTCCAGTCCCACGGTTGGGCCCGGTGCAGCACGCAGCGGTTGTCCCAGACGACCAGGTCGCCCACTTGCCAGGCATGGGTGTACACGCGTGGCGGCCGGCAGGCGAAGTCGACGAGGCGGTCGAGCAGCGCCTCGGACTCTTCGGGCGACATGCCGCTCACCGCGTGGGCGTGGCGCCCGATGTACAGCGCCGGCCGCCCGGTGGCCGGATGGATCTTCACCAGCGGTCGCCGCGGCGGCGACTCGACGTCGTAGCCGTAGCCGCCGGCGAAGATCTTCTCCCCCGCCCGCTCCTGCGAGTACCGGATCGAGTGCGCCGCGGTGCGGTCGGCGATGAGCGCCCGGTCGTCCTCGGACAGGGCGTCGTAGGCCGCACGCATGTCGGCCCACTCGGTGCACCCCCCGCGGGCGGGAACGACGTGCGCCGACAGCATCGACGCCTTCGCCGCCAGCGGCATGTACGAGCTGTCGGTGTGCCAGCCGCTGTTGCCGCGCAGGATCGACATCACCGGGTTGTCGGTGGGGAGGACCTCGCCCTCCCGCGTCGTGTTCGAGATCGGCGTCATGCCGTCGTTGCCGATGAGGTTCTCGATCTCACCGAACCGCCGGGCGAAGGCGAGCTGCTCCTCGTGGGCGAGGTGCTGGCCGGGGAACACGAGGACGGCGTGGGCGTGGAACGCGTCCTCGATCGCCTCCCACTCCTCGTCGGCGAGGTCGGCGAGCCGGACGTCGGTGACGACGGCGCCGAGGGTGCTGTCCAGGGGCGTGACTCGCACGCCCGCACACTAGGAACCTAGGGGCAGGGCGCGCTCGTGGCCTCGGCGAGCTGCTCGGCCCGGGCCGAGGACTCGGTGAGGGTGTCGTGCCACGCCTTGTAGCCCTCGAACGCGAGGCCGCTCTTGGCCAGCAGGGCGTCGAGCTCCTCGCGGATGGCCTCTTCGGTCGGGAAGTTCGTGCTGGCCACCGCGCAGAGGTGCTCGGCCTGGACCGCGGCGTAGCGGGCGGTCTCGCCGTCGGCCGCCGGACCCTCGTCCGCGCACGCCGCGGCGCCGAGGCCCACGACGACGCTCATCGCCGCGAGGAGGAGTCGCCTACTGGACAACGAGGTCCACCGTTCCCGTGCTCGTGGCGGCGTTCGGTCGGTTGAACGTCTCGGTCAGCTGCAGGGTGTACGTGCCCGGCGGGACGCCGGTGGCGTCGACTCGGAACGACGTGTAGTCCTCGGTGCCGCCCTGGAGGGTCGACGCACCGTTGAGCCCCGACGACGTGCCGTCGCCCGGGTAGACGATCGCGATCCCCTCGGGGGCGGTCGCCGTCACCCGGAAGTCGTTCAGCGACGGCGCGGCGCCGCGGAACCGGACCTGCACCCACGTCGGCGTCGCCTGCGGCACCCTCAGGCTCGTGGTGACGAGGCTGAGGTCGGGCCCGGCGTAGGCGACGAGCGGGATCGTGAGGTTGGTCGTCGCCGTCCGGTTGCTGCTGCCGTTCTTCCACGTGACCGTCAGTGGCAGCGTCACCGAGCCGCTGGCCGAGTACGGCACCGACACCTTGATGGCGGTGAAGTCCTGGGTGTTCTTCGCCAGCGACGACGAGCCGTAGAGCGAGGTGTAGGCACGATCCGACGGATAGCTGACCGTCACGCCCGCCGGGGGCGCCGCCGTCACCCGGAAGCTCGTGATGTTCTTGTCGGCCTTCCAGATCACCGACACCCAGGCGGTCTGGCCCGGGTTCATCGCCGGCGTCGTCGTCGTGATCGCCTCGACCTCGGCGGCGGCCGCGGCGGCGGGGGGAGCCGCCGCGACCAGGGCCGCGAGGGTCGCCAGCAGCGCGAAGAGCGCTCCGAGTCGGCGGGTCATGGTCTCTTCTTCGGCCGTCGGAGCCCCGACCTGAGAAAGTTCAGTCTCGACCGGTTTCCGCCGAAGAACCCCTCGACATGGAGCTGACGGTCGGCCTCTTCCTCGCGGTGACGACGGCGCTGAACGCCGCGCTCGCGCTCATGGTCACCGTCCGCAAGCTGCGCCGGGACCGGCGGGAGCGGGTCCACGCCGACCACCGGGGCCAGCTCCGCAAGGCCCTCCTCGTCGGCGGCAACGAGCTCGACCGCCTCCTCCGGGGCGCCACCCGGCACCCGATGAAGCAGATCGACCTCGCGGCCGTCCTGCCCAGCGTCATCCGGTCCGACGGCGACTGGGTGATCGCCTGCGTGCGGGTGGCCGCCACCAAGACCGGCCTCGCCGACACGCTCGAGCGCCGGCTCCGCTCGCGCCGAGCCGCCGTGCGCGGCACCGCCGCCCTCCTCGTCGGCCAGCTCCGCCTCCCCGGTGGCGCCGAGCTCGTCGCCCCCCTGCTCCACGACGCCGACGACGACGTGCGGCTCGTCGCCGCCGGCGCCCTCGGCACCCTCGCCAACGGCCAGGCCGCCACGGCCCTCGTCGAGGCCATCGGCTCCCGGCGGCTCCCGGCCGAGCGGATCATCGAGCGCATCGGCGAGCGGTGGGCGACCGCCGCCATCCTCGCCAAGCTCGAGCAGCTCGGCCCCAACGGCAGCACGACGATCCGCTCGGCCCTGGCGCGAGCGCTGGGGCTCTCCGGCGACGAGCGCGCCGAGCCCGCTCTGGTCGAGGCCCTCTCCTCGCCGCACCTCGAGGTGCGCGTGAGTGCGGCGCGAGCGCTCGCGACGTGCGGGTCGGACGAGTGCCGGCCGCACCTGGTCCGGGCCATGAACGACCGGGCATGGGAGGTGCGGGCCCAGGCGGCGGCGTCGCTCGGCGCCCTGGGCGCGACCGAGGCCGTCCCCGCCCTCGCCGACAACCTCGCCCACCCGGCGTGGTGGGTGCGGGCCAACGCCGCGACCGCGCTCGGCCGGCTGGGCGACGAGGGCGTGCGCGCCCTCCGCGTCGCCGCCGCCGGCGAGGACGCGTACGCCGCCGAGCGGGCCACCGAGGTGCTCGCCCTCGTCGGGGCAGCGGCCTGATGCTCGCCGTCACCATCGGGCGCGTCGTCGAGATCCTCGACTGGTTCATGATCGCCTACTTCGGATCGCTCGCCCTGATCTGCACGCTGCTCACCGCCGTCGGCTGGCGAGCGGTGGAGGACTACGTGCGCCGGCGCCCGATGCGCGACTACCGCTGGGTGGGCCAGTCGCCGATGAGCCTGCCGGTGTCGATCCTCGCCCCCGCCTACAACGAGGGGCCGGTGATCGTGCCGGCGATGAAGGCCCTCATGGCGTCGCAGTTCGTCAACTTCGAGATCATCGTCATCAACGACGGCTCCAAGGACGACACGATGGAGCAGCTGAAGCAGGGCTTCGGCCTGGTCCCGGCCAACCGGGTGCCGCGCTCCAACCTGAAGACCAAGGAAGTGAAGGGCGTGTGGGCCAGCCCCACCGAGTCGCGCCTCGTCGTGCTCGACAAGGAGAACGGCGGCAAGGCCGACGCCCTCAACGCCGGCCTGCGCTATGCCCGCAACCCGCTCGTGTGCGCGATCGACGCCGACACCATCCTCGATCCCGGCGCGCTGTCGCGCCTCGTGTGGGAGTTCCAGTCGAACCCCGACACCGTCGCCACCGGCGGCATCGTGCGCATCGTCAACGGCTCGCTCGTCGAGGACGGCCGCGTCGTGCAGGTGCGGACGCCGAAGTCGATGATCGCCAACATCCAGATCCTCGAGTATCTGCGGGCGTTCCTCGGGGCGCGCGTCGGGTGGTCGAAGCTGCAGATGGTGCTGATCATCTCCGGCGCCTTCGGCCTGTTCCGCCGTGAGTCGGTGATCGAGGCGGGCGGCTACGACACGTCGACCGTCGGCGAGGACGCCGAGCTCGTGCTGCGCCTGCACCGGCTGCACCGCGAGACGGGCCGCCCGTGCCGCATCACGTTCTTCCCGGATCCGATCTGCTGGACCGAGGCGCCGGGCACTCTCAAGCAGCTCGTACGCCAGCGCGACCGCTGGCAGCGCGGCCTCATCGAGATGCTCAGCCGGCACCGCAAGATGCTCTTCAACCGTCGCTACGGCCGCATCGGCATGGTGGCGATGCCCTACTTCGTGGTGTTCGAGCTGCTCGGCCCGATCGTCGAGTGCATCGGCCTGCTGGCGCTGATCGTCTCGCTGGTGTTCGGGTACTCCTCGCCGCTCGTGCTCGCGCTGATGGCGGGGCTGTCGATCACCTACGGGTTCGTCCTGTCCTTCGTGGCCATCCTCATGGAGGAGCGCGCCTTCCGCCGCTACCCCGGCTGGCGCTGCCTCTCCCGCCTCGTCCTCGCCGCCTTCGTCGAGAACGTCGGCTACCGCCAGCTCATGACGTTCGTGCGGGCCCGGGCGTGGTGGACCTACCGCCGCTCGGCGCACGTGTGGGGCGAGATGACTCGTGCGGGCTTCGGCCCGTCGCCGTCGACCGCGCCGGCACCGGTGCCGGCGCCCGAGCCCGTCGCCGCCGCCTAACCGAGGAGGCGAGGCACCGTCACCGGCGGCACCGGCACGGTGACCGGCGGGACGCTGACGACGACCGTCGTCGGGGGGACCGTGACGGGCGGCGTGGTGACGACGGGAACGGTGACCGTGACCGGCGGCGTCGTCACCGACGTGGTCGGGACGGTGACCGGCGGCGTCGTGACCGTCACGGGGGGCACGGTCACGACCGGCGTGCTGACCGGCGGCGTCGTGACCGTCACCGGGGGCAGGGTGACCGCCGGCGTGGTCACCGACACCGGCGGCACCGTGACTGGCGGCACCGAGACGGTGACCGACGGCACCGACACCGGCGGCGTCGTCACCACGACCGGCGGGAGGGTGATCGGCGGCACGGTGACCTCGGGGAGCCGGCTCGTGCTCGGTGCCGGCTCGGCCGGGTCGGGCCCGGCGGCCGCCGACGGACCGTTCGGCGTGACCGCCGGGGCGGTCGTCGACGCGGTCGGCTCGGCGCCGCCGCGGGCGGCGAGCACGAGGCCGGCTGCGTTGCGGATGGCGTCACGCTCGCTGGCGCCGCCCGCCGGGGACTCGCCGCCGCTCGACGCGCCGTCGCCGCGGACCGGCATGCCCGACTCGTCGACCGGGACGACGACCGTCTGGGTCTCGACCAGGTGGCCGCGGGACTTCGCCTCCGCGATCGCCGCCCGGCCCTCGGCCGTGCTCGGGTCGACGACGACCCTGGACCCGTCGGCGGCGGTGATCACCGCGATCGGGACCGCGACCTCGCGGACGGGCAGCACCGCCGCGTCCCGGATGTCGTGCGGCTCCGCCGGGCCGCCGAGCGACGCGACGACGACGGCGAGGTTGGCGGCGAGCAGCGTCGCCACGCACACGACCAGCGCCCGGACGGCCAACGGCAGCTTCAGCATCCCGCTCACCAGGATCCGCGACCGCGGGCGATGACGACAATGACCTGAACAAGCCATTGTCGTCTGCCCAGGATGGACTAGTCCGCACTGCTTCAGCGCACAGGTGGCACTGCACCGAGGCCCAGTCGCCACACCTACCGTGCGCAGGATGCGGACCCCCCTGAAGATCGCGCTCGCCCTGGTGCTCGTCGCCGTCGTCCTCGGCGGCATCGGTGTGTGGTGGTTCTTCAAGGACGACGCCCCGCCGGCCGTCGACCTCGAGTCGGCACGCGAGTCGGTGACGACCGAGACGACCGGGTCCGCACCCGAGGGTGTCGACGGCACGTGGTCGGTCGACACCGAGACCGGCGCCTTCGACTTCGAGACCGCGACCGGCACCTTTGCCGGCTTCCGCATCCAGGAGGAGCTCGCCTCCATCGGCGCCACGACCGCGGTCGGTCGCACCGGTGACGTGACCGGTTCGATCACCATCGAGGGCACGACCGTCGTCGACGGCGCCTTCGACGTCGACCTCTCGACCCTCACCACCAACGAGCGCCGCCGTGACGACCGCGTGCAGCAGGCGCTCGAGACCGATCGCTTCCCCACCGCGACCTTCGCTTTGACCCAGCCGATCGAGCTCGGCGCCGGCGCCGCCGAGGGCGAGGAGATCGCCGTCGACGCCGTGGGCGAGCTCACGATCCACGGCGTGACGCGCGAGATCACGATGCCGATCCAGGCGCAGCTGGTCGGCGGCACGATCGTCGTCGTGGGCTCGGTCGACGTGGTGTTCGCCGACTACGGCGTCGAGGTCCCGAGCGCCCAGATCGTCCTGTCGGTCGAGGACCACGGGATCCTCGAGCTGCAGCTGCTGCTCACGCCGACCGCCGGCTGACCTCCTCGAGCAGCTCGTCGGCGCCATCTCGAACCGCGGCCAGCACGGCGCTGACCCCCGCCGCCAGGTCGTCGACGTCGGGCGTGATCGGCGCCAGCCGGGGCCGGCGGCGCATGACTCCGACGACCCGGGTGGCGATGCCGGCGGCGGTCGCGTAGGCGTCGACGACCTCGCCGGTTCGCATCCGCTCGACGAGCACCGCCCACGGTCCGGCGACGGCACCGGCCGCCCACGCCAGCGCCCGCCCGTACGCGGCCGCCCGACCGTGCTGCAGCAGGTGGCCGTCGATCGCGAGCTCGACGGCGACGTGGGCAGCGGCCCGGGCGCCGCGGCCGCGGTCGGCCATCGACTCCACGACCGTGCGTTGCCACGCCTTGAACACCGGCGAGTCGTGGAACGCGGCGTCGGCGCGGTGGTGCGACTCGACGCCGGCGGTGACGCCGTCGACGTCGACCTCGACGCGCAACGGTGTCCTCGCCAGCCGTTGGAGGTCGGGAACCATCGCGCCGAACGCGAACGGCGCGTCGTCGCGCTGGCGCCCGGCGACGACGGCGTGGCCGACGAAGTTCACCTCAGCCCATGACGCGGCTGGTCACCGCTGCAGCTCGAGCGCGGACTCGGCGAGGGCGCCGAGCCGATGGGTCAGCGCCTCCTCGAACGCGAACGTGCAGTCGCCGGCGCCCGAGACGGCGTGCTCGAGCTCGTGCAGCAGGGTGCCGCACCACGACACGACCGAGCCGAGCTGGTCGCGCCGGATCACGATCTGACCCGTGCTGCCGTCCCACACGCCGACGATCTCGCCGCTGCCGCCTTCGTCGAGACGCATCGTCTCCGACACGAGGATCTCCTCGACGCCGGCGTCCTCGAGATCCACGCCCGCGAGGTCGATCACGGCGTCGGTGAGCTCGAACACGGCGCGCTCGGCCTCGGTGAGGTCCGCGGGGTCGACGAAGTCGAACGTGAAGCTCTCGTTCCACTCGCGCTGGAACGCGCGCAGGTCGACCATCGGGTTGCCGTCGAGGTCGGTGAGGTTCGCGAGCGCCTTGGCGATGTCGTCGGGCACGATCACCACGCGATAGCCGTCGTCCCTGGCGTAGGCGACGGACGCGTGCCCGACCTGCCGCGGGGTCACGAACACGACCTTGTCGACCGTCTGCAGCACCCGGCAGGCATGGATGGCGACGTCCTTCCACCCGAGCTCGTCGTGCATGCCGCCCGACGCGAACCGGCCCAGGTCGGCCGTGAGGGCGGCGGCGACGGGCGACGACGAGCACGCCCGGAGGATGTCCTTCACGCGGTCGCTGTACGCGGTGCGACCCACGTTGCTGCGCTCGCGGTTCAGCGCCCGCCGCAGCGGGGCGTTGAGGTCGGTGATGTCGTAGGAGAAGAGGAATGACGGCTCCTCGGCCACGAGCAGGCCCTTGACGTACACGCGGCCCGGCGCGTCGTCGCGGTCGCGGGCGAGGACGAGGCCGAGCTTGGTCTCCTCCAGCACCTCGTCGCCGCGGTACCGGCGGAACTGCAAGCGGGCCACGTCGACGTCGTGATCGGTGACGCCGTCGAGCACGACGCTGGTGCCGACCCGCCCGGGGTCGCTCGGCTCGCCGACGACGCCGTGCAGCGTGACGACGTCAGGGAAGCCGGTCTTCGGCAGGCGCTCGGTGGTGATGTCGCCGTGGGGCGAGCGGATCGTGACGGTGACGCCGCGCCGGTCGAACACGGCCAGCGCGTCCTTGAGGCCGATGCCGAACTGCCCGATCACCGCCGGGTGGCCGAGCTTCTCGGCGTTCTCCTTCTGCGTCAGGTGCTCGTACCGCAGGCCCCGGCCGAAGTCCCGCACCTCCCAGCGGCCCTCGGCGAGCTTGGTGACGGTCGGTTCGGCGGTCCCGGTGAGGTGGTGCTCGTCGAGGGCGTTGGCGAGGACCTCCCGCACGGCGTGCGACACCGGCCAGTGCTCCAGCACCTCCTCGATGTTCAGGTCGAACGCCGAACCCACATCCGCAGGCTACGGAGTGGGTAGGCGGCTGCCATGACCGAGCGACGCAACGACGAGCCCGTCGAGGGCGACCGCGAGAAGATCGACCGGGCCATCGAGCAGGAGCAGGACTCCCCCGGCGCCGCCGTGAACGACGAGAAGGACCCGTCGCCGCCGGAGCCGAGCGAACCCGGCATCTGATCTCTAGCGTCGGCCGCATGAGCCGACTCCCTGGCATCAGGCAGACCGACCTCGACGACACCGGCCGGGCGCTGTGGGACCGGCTCACCTCGACGCGGGGCGCGTCGGTCGTCGGGCCCGACGGCTCGCTGATCGGCCCGTTCAACGCCTTCGTCACCGCGCCCGAGGTCGGCGCCCGGCTCGCCGAGCTCGGCGGGCTGCTCCGGTTCCAGACGTCGATCGACCGTCGCCTGCTCGAGGTCGCCATCATCACGACCGGCGCCCACTGGAAGGCCGAGTTCGAGTGGTGGGCGCACGCGCGCATGGCGAAGGAGCACGGCGTGCGCGACGACGTGATCGCCGCCATCCGCGACGGCGCCGCCGACGTGCCCTTTGCCGACCGCGACGACGAGCGCGTCGTGCACGCCGTGGCGCGGGAGCTAGCGACGACGGGTCGGGTGTCGGACCCGACGTACGCGGCGGCGCGCGACCTGCTCGGTGACCGCGGCGTCGTGGAGCTGGTGGCGCTGTGCGGCTACTACACGCTCATCTCGTTCACGCTGAACGCGTTCGACGTGCCGCTGCCCGACGGCGTCGCGCCGGTCTGGGGCTGAGCGCGGTCAGATGCCGAGCGACGGCGCCAGCCGCGAGCGCTCGAGGTCGAGCAGGGCCCGCTTGCGGTCGAGCCCGCCGCCGTAGCCCGTGAGGCTGCCGGTCGAGCCGATCACCCGGTGGCACGGGACGATGATGCCGACCGGGTTGCGGCCGTTGGCGAGACCGACGGCGCGTGACGCGGTGGGCTGGCCGATGCGGCGCGCCTGCTCGCCGTAGGACCGCGTCTCGCCGTAGGGGATCTCGAGGAGCGCCGCCCAGCACCGCTGCTGGAAGGGCGTGCCCCGCAGGTCGAGCTCGACGTCGAACTCGACGAGGTCGCCGGCGAAGTAGGCCTCGAGCTGCTCGACGACGTCGCCGAAGGCCGCCGGGTCCTCGGTCCACTCGTCGGTGCCGCGCGGCGGGTACAGCTGGTCGTCCATCCGCAGGTGCGACAGCGCCCGGCCCGCACCCGCCAGCGTGAGGGGACCGACCGGGCTGTCGACGACGCGGTACCGCATGCGGCGACGGTACGCCTCCCCCGTGACGCGGTCGTACCGTTGCGCCGGTGGACACCGCCCGGCTGGAGGAGCTGCGCCGTGCGCTCGCCACCGACCGCACCATCGACATCGTCACCGTCGGCGCCCGGACCGGTCAGCCCCGTACGACGGAGATCTGGTTCACGGTGGTGGACGAGGAGATCTTCATCTGCGGAACGCCGGCGGGCGACGGGTCCCCGGGCGGCCGGCGGAAGCGGGACTGGGTGGCGAACCTCAAGGCCCACCCCGAGTTCGACTTCGTCCTGAAGGAGTCGGTGCGGGAGACGCTGCGGGCGCGGGCGACGGTGATCACCGACGCCGACGAGCGCACCCGCGTGTTCTCGGCGCCGGCGACGGGCTGGTACCGCGACGCCACCGGCTCGCTCGAGGACCTCGTCGCGGGCGGTCCGCTGGTGAAGGTCACGTTCGTGGGTGAGGCCGCGCCACTGAATCCCTCTTGACAGGAAGATTTTCGTCAGCCGGTCGAACGGCCGGGTGCGCGACGCGCTTCACTCGCCGGCGATGATCCACCTCGAGGGCGACAACGCACCGGTGCTCGACGAGCGCGACGCGATCGCGACCCGTGTGGTCGGCACCGTGCCCGACGACCTGCGCGGC
>Ga0196963_10001941_pt1 | contig 13028 bp, 26 predicted proteins | sample S1_5metaG_FD_148600 | JGI IMG/M metagenome (GOLD analysis project Ga0196963, IMG submission 148600) | Soil microbial communities from Anza Borrego desert, Southern California, United States - S1_5 | ecosystem: Environmental > Terrestrial > Soil > Desert | place: USA: California | collected... | reverse complement strand
CATGCGGGCGCATTCCCGGAGCGCGGCCCATCGGCACATGATGTCGGGCCGCTTGTCCCACTGCCCGCCACCCTTGATCCATCCGGCCTGTCGAGCCTGTGCGATGGTGAAGGTGTACTTGTTCTGCGGCTCGCCCTTGCGCTTGTAGGTCACCGTCGCGCTGTCCGGCTTGCTCTCCGAGACGTAGAACGTTTCGCAGTCGGGCGAGCGACGAACCAGGGCCACGATGAACGACGCTGACCACGAGAGCCGCCCGTGGACGAAGTAGGCGTGATTCATCGCGATGCCCATCGGGATTCCCAGGTTCTGCGCGATGACCGCGACGACCATCACCTGCTCCGGGTTCGCCACATTCGGGAAACACCGCGCCTCACAGAAGGCCCGCGATAGCATGAGAAGGCTTTGCACACCGCTCGGCTGCAGCGTCCAGGGATCCGACTTCGGCGCGCGGACGATCTGCGCGACGGCTGCCGGTTCGGGCGGGCGCACGGCGAGCTGAGTTTGCGGCTGCGGGTCGCCAGTTGGCGCCTCGGGCTCTTGGGTGATGGGCTGCAATTTGGGCTCCTCGAGCAGTGGTGCGAAATCGATGTCCAGATCGGTGCGAATCGTGGCCAACGCCAAGGCGCGGCGCGCAGGCTCGCTGCCGGCATTCCACAGGGTCTCGGCGAGAGCCTTGCCGACCGCCTCGGCGATCTCGTCAGGAGATGTCGTGGTCGTGAAAACCGCCAGCGCGCCTCCGAACTTCTGAATCAGCGTCACGGCTCGACCGTCGGCGATTCCCTTGTACGGCTTGTAGCCGTCCGAGTTGTCACCGGCCAGCGCGAGAAGATCGGGAATTAGAGATGGCTTCACGCCGTACTTCATCTCGACGTTCCCGGAGGTCCAGATCTCGCCGCTCTCCGGGCGCATGATCGAGACGCCATCCCCGACCAGCTGACACAAGTCCTTGTCGCCAGAGAGGATCGTGACCTCGTGGCAGTCCTCGCGCGCCCACTTCACAAGTGCGCCGATCACATCGTCAGCCTCGGCGTACAGAGCGCGACCCTCCGGTCCTTGTGGTTCCTTTACGGTCGGCGCGGCGAAGATGGTGCACCCGTCGGCCTTCAGCCGCTCGAGCGTCCGGCGCAGTTGGTCCCGATACGGCTCTCCGGGATCCATCCGGTTCGCCTTGTACTGCTGGCTCAGCGCCTTGCGGAAACTCGGCCCGCCGTCGCAGCAGATCGCTACGCGATCGTGTCCCTCGCGGAAGCGCTGCACGCCCTGCACGGTCCGGTTGAACGCCTCGGAGAATTCCTTGCCCTGGCTGGCTTCCCAGTTGCGGCGAAACAGGTTGCTGATGTCGACAGCTAGGATCTTGAGCTTGTCCATCTCCACCCTCCCTTAAATTGAAGAGCCGCCCTCTCGGGAACCATCGCGCCGTCGTCCCTGACCAGCCCCTGTGAAAGACTAAGACGACGGCGCGCGGCTGCAGAATTGCCAGCCCTGGTGGGTCAGCCCGGAATCCAACCGGACGGCTTCGAGAACAAGGAGCGTGCAATGAGGACGCTGCCCAGCCTCGCGACTGAGCAATTCTCTCAGCCCTGCAAGTGACCCAGGACCGCGCCATCACACGGCTCGGGGTGCCGCTTATCCCGACCAGTGCAGTACGTATTCCACCGCCGGATCCGCCGGCTGCGACAGGACCCAGTCGCACATCTCGATCGTGATCTCGAGCGCCTGTCGATACCAGTCTGCCTCGCCCTCGTAGACGACATAGGTCGCCAACTGTTCTCCCGCAAAGCTCTTGTAGCGTCCAGGAAGCAGCGCGCGAACCTTGAAGCCGTCACCGCTGAAAAAGAAATGGCCGTCACGATTGCTGAAGTTGCCCCCTTCCCCGTCGCGACGCCCCATCTGCTCACGCCGCAGCCGCGCGAAGATATCCAGAGCCTCCTTTTCGCTGCCTGGCGTCTGGCGTGGATCGATGAACGCGTTGTGCGTGACGTCCATGACGCACATGAAGCCATTCTCTTCGACGTGTCGGTTGAACTCGACGAGGAGCGCAAGGGCTTTATCCTTGGCCGTTTGCCAGTCCGGCCGCACGTGGTAGTCCTCGCGCGTCACATCGAAGATGGAGTGCAGATCCTTGTCCTTGCCGAGCAGGTTCCGCAGGATGTTATTGATCCCGCTGTCATTGTAGCTGCTGCGCAGGTAGCCGACCTTGAAGTAGTGCTCGGGATGCTTGGCGCTCGGGATCTCAATCTTCTCCGTGGTGCCCGGCAACGGATTGGCGGCATCCTCAGCCTCATTCTTCGCGCGCACGGATTCTTTCTCGCTCTCGCTCAGGTCTTCATACTTCCGACCGTTCTGCATCGCCTGCCAGTTAGCTTCGTGGCGCTCCTCGCGCGCCTGTTCCGCTGCGATCCGCTCTGCAAACTGCGTGTACTTGTACAGATAGACGTCGAGTCCCATGTCTCTCTCCTTATCCCCCATCGCGAGTCGGCCGCGATTCGAACGCGGGTCGGCGAGTTTGGAGCCCGCCAGTCTGGACCGCTAACCTACCGACTCAGGCGCACCGGCAAACCTTCCGCCCCGGTGCTGGCTCATTGGGCTTACTGGTTCATCCCGTCGAGGCGCGTTCGCCCACTTCCTCCCGACAGGTCCGCTCTCGCGGCGCTCACCACTACCGAGCAGCGGCCACTCCGGACACTCGGCAGTCCGTCTCCTGTGAGCTAGCCTCGAGCCTCACCCCTCGCGCAGGGGATCGCGCGCTCACGGGCGCGGGGATTACAGATTGCCGCCGATGTCGTTCGAGTCCTCGTCCTGCTCTTCTTCGATGTCGTCGTCATCGTCGTCGATCGACACAGCGCGCGACACTTCTTCGATCTCCAGTGGCTCGCCCTTCCTCCCTGCCTCGTATGCGTTCCTGACCAGTTCGAGGATTTTGAAACAGTCGGCAAAGTTGCGGGACAGGTTGTTGTCCTCGGGCTCTCCGTCGCAGAAATCAAGAACCTCTTCGCCGTCAGCCGTGATCGTCAGCCGCTGAGTGAAGTCCTCGGTGTAGTTCTTGGTCGTCGCTACGATCTTCATGGCCTCTCCCTCCTCACCCCCACCCGCCACCGCTGCTTGTGCCCACTCGGAGGATCCACAGGGCGGCGGGCGGGGGAATTGTTACGCGCTCTTGTCCGCTTCCCGCCGCCGTGCAGCCTCACGCTTGGCAAGCACACGGAGCCGGGACGTTGCCAGGTTCCGCTCGTGCTTGGCGACGAGGGCGGTTAGGCGGGCGCGCTGCGTCTTTTTCATGATCGTGGCTCCGAATGGTGATACACGCCCTCGCCGAGGTACTGCATATCGGTGAACCCGCAGCCGTGCGTCCGCGTGTCTGTCCAGTGGGTGTAGCGCACCACTTCGCCATTGATGAGCGCGTAATTCATCGGATCAGGACGCTCACGCAACGGATTCGCAATCACCGCATCTTGTTGCGCGCTGAACCAGAAGTGACCCGTTCGATTCACGCTCTCCCTCCCAAACTCCGCAGCTCGACACGAACCGCCGTCATGTCCCTGTTCGCGTGACAGAACGCGTTGATCTCGTATCGGTTGCAGCAGGGGACCGACTGCGTGGTGCCGCTGCTCGGGTACTCGTACTTGACCCACGCGATGACCGGTCCGCCGTTGGGAATCCAGGCGGGGACGGCGTGTTCGATGGTCGTTGGACGCTTCTCAGCCAGCATTGGGCACCTCCGCCTTCTCGATCCACGCCTGCAGCGCCTTCCAGGTCAGTCGCGGACCATCCACTGAACCAACAACCATCAATCCGGACCGCTTCGCCTTCGCTACAAGGTCGCGCCGTCGCGCGCGGAGTGCCCGCTGCTTCTTTCTGGTTGCAGCCTCGGCGCGCTGCCGTCGTCGGATAACATTCGGGTCCTCAACGGAGCATCCGTTGGATGCTCGGAACCGCTCACACGTTCGATCCATAGCCCGCCGCTTCGGGCAATTGGGCTCAGCAAAGCACCTGCACTCGGGAAACCACGCGGCTGGGTATCCTCGCCCGGCGCTCCCCGAGAACGCCAATCCGGGCTCGCCGTCGTCGGGTATCCACTCCGTACCCGTCCAGCGCTCGATGTTGTGCGCGTCTTTTGGCGGACGGATCTTAAAATGCCGCTTCACGTCGCTCTCCTTTCCACGACCTCGAACCCAACGTCGTCCGCCAGCCTCACGAGCAGCGCCCGCATCCCAGCCTCCGCGCAGTCCTCGGCGGATTCGTAGGCGTCTTCGGACTCGCCCAGGAGCAGGTGATCGGACACCCAACCGGCCCAGTCCGTACCGCCGCACCACTCGATTCGGAAGCCCCACGACTTCGCGCGGTCACACAAGGGGCCGCGTCCGGTGTGGCGTCGGTCCTTGGCGGGGTGGACGCGGACGGTCATGACTGGGACGCTTTCAGGGTCGCGACGCCTTTCGACATCACGCGGACCTCGATGCATCCGCGAGCCGATACCCCGCTGACGCCGTGCCGGACTTGCCGATGTGCTCGATCAGCCCGCGGTCAAGCAGGATCGAAAGTGCCTCACCGCTGCGAATGCCGACCTGGGCGCGCAGACCGGCGAGCGGCATCTCACCGCCCGCCCACCGCAGGCAGGCGAGAATCTGCTCCGCCCGCGCCTGCACCCGCTGCTCGTGACCAGGCCGCAGCACAACCCCGGCGTCAACCGGGCAGTTGCACCAAACCGATACGTTCCTTGCCGCTCCGTCCATGCCACTACTTGTGACATGGCGGACTGGACGGTGTCAAGAAAAAATATTCGAACTGTTAAACTTGCTCACTTGTCGTCGAGAAGTTGACGAACGGCCTCCCCGGTAATCGTGAACTTCGGGTCTCCGCCAGAAGCGCGGACTTCGTTCTGGATCTGCTCAGCGATCTTGCGCAGGCTCATCGGCTTTCCGTCGATCGTCGACGCCCGCAGTTCCCGAGCTCGCTCGCGATACGGGCTGCTCTGCGTTCCGGTCGGCCGCCCGGTCGGCTTGAGATCGATCCCGGCCGCGTAGGCTTCCTTCGTGACGGTCGAGAGGCTGAGGTCGCCCACTTCCTCGACCTCAGCCATGTAGCGTTTCGCCGCGGCGCCTGACATCCCCGCGAGCGGTTCCCGACCGTCCCATGGTTCGACACCCTCGCCAGTGACGAGGAGCTGGAGTATCATCAGACGGGCATCTTCTTCAATTTCTCGAGGCATAGTCCTCCCCCTACCCCGAGCGTGGCGTCGGGCATGCAATGGGTTCGGGGGGGATTTATGACGAGGATCTGGCGATTTGGGTAGGGTCATTCTGTTTTTCGGTGTAGGTAGGGTCGGGGTTCCGGTGCCCGAAAACCGAACTTTCGGCTCTCGGCGCACCGGGCTCCACGGTGGGGTCAGCCTTGCGGGTCTGGGTGGATGCTGCCGGCGAGCAGGTTGAGGATCACTTCACGTCCTCGACCCCGATCAGCCAGATCCCGATCCGGGTATCGAGGCCGTCGCGTCGCTCAGCGGCGATAGCGGCGCAGTGCAGTTCGATCTGCTCGCGCGCCATCGCTGGGTCTACCTTGTGCCCGGTCACCGCCGCGATCTCTTCAGGCGTCAGGTTCTGGACGAGCGCCAAGCACGGATGCCCCTTGACCCTGAGCGGCTTTCGCCTCACGTCCATGCGGGGCTCGTCGGGGTAGTTCCAGCCCTCGAGCGCGAGCAATTCCTGCCCCTCCGTGATCGGCTCCATCCCGTCTCTGGCCACTCCGAGGATCGCGGTCGCGCCACGGTCCAGGGCCTGGAACTCGCTTGGGGTCAGGCCGATGATGCGGGTCTTCTCGACGACGAACTTGGGCGTGTCCGACCCCATGAGCGGCTTGAGGTCGATTTCTCCCTCGTTCGTGATCAGGTATGGGCGGTCGCCATCCCATCGAACATGCTGAGGCTCGACGCGAGCCTTATCGGTGCAGGTCAGATCGCGGACCGGATGCGGCGCGTAGACGAGTTCATAGACGGTTCGGTCGAGACGGTGAATCGGGCTCTGGTTCGTTTCCATGTGTTTTCTTCCTTCCTGTTTTTACTTCGTGACTTCGATTACTCGGATGCCCGCCTTCTTCGCGCGCCGAACCATGTCCGCCGTCCCGCTTTCGCCGGGGAACGCGACGACTAGGGCGATCCGGCCCGCGAACTCGTCGAGCATTTGCTGATTGCGGATGGGTCCCGCTTTACGTCCGAGGCGCTTCCAGGCTGCAGGTCGGCGATGCTTTTCGACGCCGCGCCGGCAGGCCCAATCGTCAGCGATGTCGTCGGCCCCCTTCATGTCCAGCCAGTACGGGTCATCGGCATCGACGCCGCACGCGCCGTGAACGACGGCCTTTGGCCCGATCTCGTCGAGCGTCTTGAAGACGAGCCCGCGATTGCTGTAGTTCCTGCCGCCGCAGACGAGCACGGTCGGGCGCTTGTCGGTTGTCTCGTTCACTTGCTCTCCTCCTTCCCCAGCCAAATCACCGTGACCATCTCCACCCCCCGAACCCCCACCGCCCGAGCGAGGTCCGGTCGGAGGTCCAGCGACCCGCGATATCGTTCTCCAGCCCGCAGCCGTCGCCGGACCCGCCAGCCTTTCTTGGTCAGCGCGCCGAATGGCCCCACGTCGACCGCCCAGCCCAGGGCGCACCGTCGGCCACAGATCAGCGCAGGAGTGCCGCACGGCTTCGAGCGGTGAGCGAACCCCATCCTGATCTCCTCCCCGGTCATCCCCTGGCAAGCGATCTGCCCGTTGTCGAACCGATCGCCGGGCATGCTGTAGACCCCGGCAACCGCGAGCTCGACCCGGCCGGTGAGCAGGGCCACGAGCAGGGTCAGGGCGGTCATGGCCTCTGTCCTTCGCGCGCCAATTCCTTGGCCAGCCGGTGCGGACAGTCTGGCTCGTGCGGCTCGATGTTGTCATGGTGCGCGCCACAGAGAACGCAGTGACCGGCGTACTCAGCTGGCGACTGATGCATGCGGTCGACTATCGGCCGCATCTTCTTATTCTCCACCCTCAGCCGCTCGACCTCGGCCAGGAGGTCCGCGCGGTCGAGGTAGGCATCCATCTCGCTGCGCGGGTGTACCCATTTCACTGGACCCACTTCGGTTTCACGCCTGACCTCGCTGTACATGCACGGTGGCGTTTCGGACGCGACCCATGCCGCCCGCCTCCTGATCGCCTCGATGTCCACCCGCCCCTCACTCATTGGTCCGCCCTCCTTCCTGTTCAGCCTTCTGTCCGGCGATGTCCCACGGCGCAGCGTGCGAGCAGACCGCGGCCATCTTCGCTGCGGCTTCGGCGTCGCCACGGGATAACCGCCGCTCCTTCGCCGGTGGCGTGTACCCCTCGAGCGACGCTGCGAGCGCCTGTTCCGGCGTCAGCGCCGCGTTGATCCAGTGCGGCTCCTGATGCTCGCAGGCGTACTCAAACGCGGACACCTTCCCGTCCGCGAGAAGCTTGTACGCCAGCGCGGAGACCTTGCGGTGCATGCGGCTCTGGTCGTCGCTCATGACGCCCTGTCTGCCGGCTTCTTGACCTTTACCGTGATGCCCCCGACGACAAGCGCCAGCCAGAAGACGGTCCAGGCAACGAGGCATCCGGTCACGAACCAGTGGCGGTCGATGACCTCGGGCCACGTCCGCGCCGGAACCGGATCGCCGCACCCCGGCAACGTCAGCGCCAGGAACGCAACGAAGAGCACGAGCACCACAACCAGCAGCCCGCCCTTCACTAACGGCCAGCGCACGGGGGCGGGCTCGAGGGTGTCTGCGAGGCGGGTCATGACATGGCTCCCTGGTCGGCCTTCCGCCCAAGGTACCAACGCGCTACGAGCAGCACCGCCCACAGGATAAACATCGCCGACGAGACCGCGATCAGCCCCACTCGCAAGCCGTTGCTCTTGATCCCGTCCGCGACCAGACCCAGGACCATGAACAAGATCACAGTCTGGGTATTACTCATGCTCTCGATCTGCTGCTGAATCGTTCGTTCTCTCTTCATCCTCTCGTTCCTTTCTCTCCGCCGCGAGCCTCTCGGCCAGCGCGGCAATCAACGCGTTCGTGTTCTCGTATGCGAGCAGGTGGCGGGCGCAGGGGTTCACTTAGGAGCGGCTCCGCATCCAGTCGCCCACGCGGGTGCAGTGCATCTTGTCGGCGGTCTCGATCGCGAACCGATGCGCGTGCAGGTTGCGCAGGCCCGTCTCCGCGATGGCCTTCTGTCGCCGGAGTTCTCCTGTTGGCGGCCGGGTTCGTAATTCAAGGCTCTCGACCGTCGCCAGCGTGCATTCCGTCAGGTAGCAGAGCGCACTCAGCGGGTCGACGAAGATCTTGATTTCCTGGTCAGCCACGGCTCGCCTCGGCGGACTCGGGCCACAGGATCGCCGCGGCAGCGAGTACTTGGTCATCGCCGATCTTGTTCCAGTCCCAGTAGGTCGTGCCCCTGAGCCGATCGCGGGCCAAGGAGGCGGATTTCCGCTTAGCCGTAGCGGCCTTCATCTCCTCCGTAGCAGGGATAATCCAGCCAGCGCGCCCCGCCCGCTTGCCGGTCTTTTCTGTGTAGCGGCCACCGCCTACGCCCCAGCTGCGGCTGTAGCGGCTCCACGACACAGCGTCGACGGCGGTCACTGCTCCGTTCTCATCGAGCACCGCGACCACGTCGCCCACCCGCAGCCCCGCCAGCCACTCCTTACGCGCCTTGTCGTTCTTGATCTTCATCGTGTCCATTTCTCTCTCGCCTCCAATCTCTCAATCCGTTCCCGGAGCGCCCTGACTTCCTGTTCCTGCTTCCGTTCGGCCTCTTTCCGCTTCTCCTTCAGGTACCGCCGCGCGACCTTGCCGCACTCCTGCACGAGCACCGGCAGCACCACTGGGAGCAGGAGGGCGAGCATTTAGCGGACCTCGGCGGCGATGCATTCGTCGAGGCGCTTGTATTCGTCGTGGCCAAGCGTTGGACTCCAGACCTCGACTCGCCTCTGGAACACTTGGCAATGCTCGCCACGGAACGGACACGCCCCGCACTCCTTCTCGGTCGTGTCCGCGGCCAGCGCGAGCACGATTCGGCGGACAGGCGCCGGCTCGACCATGGTCCACAGCCGCTGCAGCCACGGTCCACTGAAAAAGGTTCCGCCGTGATCGCGTCGCGTGTATTCCACGGCAACCTGGTCGCCATCGACCGCGGTGACGCGCAGTTCCCGATGCGGCGGCACATTCTCCCGCCACGTCTGCCCTACTCGAATCTCCTGCATCACATCCCTCCCCTGATCCACATCACCGCCGCGATCCCGCCACCGACGCACGACACCACGAACAGAAACGCCCCGAGCACCGCCGCGGAAAGGATCCGGTTCGCCTCCTGCGGCAGTTCGAGACGCCGATCCTCGAGCCGGTACACACCACGCACCGGCCGCATCTCGACCGCGCGTAGGGCGTGGGCTCGGGCGCGGTCTTGGTCGTAGAGGGTGCGGGCGGTCATTGGTTTTCCGGATCCGCCACTACGAAGCCGATGAGTGCCCCAACAAGCGTCGCGATGCCCAGTCCACAGGCTGCGCCGAGCGCAAGGCCACGTTGCATGGTGGTCTCGCCGGCAGCAGCCACAAGCGCCCCAATCGCGATACTTACCCACAGGACGAAGCACCAAGCAGCAACGCCCACGGTCAGTCCGATACGAACGGCATTGGACATTTACGCCTCCTCGGGCTGCGGGGTGGGCTCGGCCGTGGGCTCGTCGGTCTTCTTGATGCCGAGGATGTCGATGAGCCCCTTCTGGAACTCGAGGCTGAGCCGCGACTGCTCCATCGCGAACCGGCTCACGCTCTCGACCCGCTGCGAGAGCAAATCCATGCGCTTGCGAGCCAGCCCGCGCAAGTTGTTGTCGAGCAGCAGCGACAGGGCTTGAAACCCGGCCATCACTGTCATGCAGATCAGCAGAACGATTTCGAGTTTGGTCATGGTCCGTTGTCCTTTCACCCGATGAGGCGCCAAGATTCCTGCAACGTGCTGACGCGCATGTTCCGGACGCCGAGTTTGTTGAAGCCGTACTTGCCGGCGAAGTTCATGGCCCTCGCAGTCACCGTCTCCGGCCCCACCCACGTCAGCCGAATCCGCGGCGCGTTCGTGCTCGTCTTCGTGTGCGAGCGCTTGACCCATTGCTGGTGGAGCTCCGGCGTCGGGTTGGGAGGCTGCTTCTGGGCCTCCAGCCACTCGAGGACGCGATCGGCAGCGCCATGTAGGCCGGAGATGGGATTCGCCACGGCTCGAGTCGCTCGAGCGCAGGCTTCAATGTCTTCGATCGGGATCATGCTGCACTCCTGTGTAAATAGTCCGCCAGGGTCACCTGTCTCACTTGGCCATAGATGGCGTTCTCGTTCATGGCCTTGGGGTGCCAGGTCTTCGCCGTCCGCGCGGCCCGACGACTCCAACGATTCAATGCAAAGCCGAGCCGCTGTGGGGTCTGGCTCCAGTTTCGTCCTAAATCCGTGCTATCTCCGCTGACAAACGGGAAGGGTCCTCCGGCCAGCTGCAGACCGCGCAACATGTGGACCGGCAAATCTGGAAAGAGTTCGGCGCGTAAATTGAACACCTGAATCATGCGCGACGTGTACTCAGGCCCGCAGATGTGGCGATGCCTTCCCATGGCCCCAATTGCTACGCGTCCAAACCGCCGTGCCAGCCTTGCAAAGCGCTCCAGCGACTCCTCTGTGTGCCAGACCGGCCAAGCTACTGGAATCAAATCGACAGGAAACGCGTCCAAGAGAAGATCGTTAGCGCGTTCTCCGCCGGTGATCGAATCAGGAATCAGTACTGTCGTGTCTCTTGGACGGACCGCGATAAGGGCGCGATACCAGGAAATCACTGCCCGTACGTTCATCTTAGGCGGCTTCGGCCTCGGCTTCCCGGTGGTCAGGCTTGCGACGTAGCGTTCCTGGGCTCGCCATATCGGAAACGCCCCATTGTCCAGCAATAGACCCGCCGCGATGTGCGCGTGCGCAAGAGCGGATTCGGTGGGCACTCCAGTGATTCGGCCGCGCCTCCGACGTGCGTACGAAGTCCACGACAGACACAGGTACTGGCCGCTCAACACTCCCCGATTGCGTTCGAATTCACCGCACGGGGTGCCGTGGATGGGAATCACCACATCCTCCCCTGGCTACTCACGCTCCGCCTCCCTTCTCTCTGGTGCGGCTTCGCAGAGGCCCCACCGCATGCAGCCGTCGTTCATGCCGACGAAGAGGTTTTCTTGCTGATCTTTCTCTTGCCCACCCCTGACTGTCCGTGACCACTCCACCACACGGTCGATGGGCCAAGGGAGTCCGTCTCGATGTCCGTCGCGATGTGCGCGGCTGACGGGATTCTGAAACCAGGCCGGTCTGTGAAACTTCCCGCCACCACCAGCGCGACGGTTTATGCGTTCGTCCAGGGAAAGGGACAACCAGGCACTTCGCCAACGCGCATGGGCGGCTGCGCCCACTTCCTTCTCAAGCACCCGAAGCCGCACTATGCGCGCTGCGTCCTTATCGGCGATGAGCCTGATCTCGGACTTGCGCGCGTGGATGCACGGCCAGCATCCGACACGTGACGCGCCCATGAGGTAAAGCGGGTTCGGCGGCAAGCCGTTGCGCTTGTGGATGTCGATCACCTGCTGCTCGGACCAGAGCAGGATCGGCCGCCAGACCTCGCAGTCAAAGCCCTCCTGCCACTCCCATTCAGGCATGCGGCTTCGCGCTTCCGACTCGGCCGCACGAATTCCGACTGCATTGATGACATCCTCGCCAGCATCCATCCGCTCTGAGAGAAAACGTTGCATTGGTTTGATCTTCAGTTCTTGCGTACAGAACCGACGGACCCGAGAAGGAAACATGCCCTTCTTGCGGATCAACTCCTCCATGAGGAGCGGGGCGCGCAGTTCCACGATCGGCCCAAGCTTGTCCGTCAGCGGCCCCCGCAGATACTCGTAGGTCTGCTCGTGCTCCCAGCCCGTGTCCATGAACACGCGGTCGTGCTCGATCCCCTGCTCCGTCAGCCACAGCGACATGGCCGCGCTGTCCTTGCCGCCACTGATACTCGCCACAACCCGCCGCCCACCGATCCTGTCCGTTAGCTCACTCACGCTCCACACTCCTCTCCGCCCACGTCATCGGCCGCCGCCAGTCGTTGCGGGCGTGCTCGCGGGTGAGGCGGGACAGGGTCTGTTGCAGCTCCGGATCTGCACTGGCACGCACTGCCGGCTTCGGCACCGGCTGCATCTCGGGAGCAGCCTCGACTCTGCGCGTGTACCTGTCACAGGTTCCGTACGGCTTCACGGGCTCGTCGAACGCCAGCGGAGAGTCCGGATCTACGCAGCCGCCGTGCATGTTCGCGGAGCAGGAGGAGCAGCTCATAGCGCCGTGATCTCTTGCTGGGCGCGGATGCCTGCGCGGCGCTGATCGGCGCCTTCAAACGTCAGCAGCACAGCCGGCTTTCCGTTTCGCGCCGACAGCATGCGAGAGGCCGCGCGCAGTCCGATATCCGGATGCTTCTCGAGGTCGGGCGGCGACAGGTTCGTGCTGGTCACCAGTCGACCCTCGAATCTCTCGAGCAGCGCAGAGATCGTCTCCGCAAACTCCCGACGGGTCGCCTGGGTATCTCCGACGTCCGACCAGAAAATGACCTCGCTTCTCAGGAGGCGAGACAGATCCTTGTCAGCCTGCTCCGCCGTCGGCCCATACCGACTATTCAGGTCGTTCACGAGATTACGGATGTCGATGCTATCGAGGAACGCCGCATCAAGACCGGCCTCCGCTGCGCCGAGATACAGCACGGCCTGAAGCGTGGTCTTTCCGGTGCCACAGGGGCCGACGAGCATCATGTTTGGCGCATCCGCTCGCGGGTCCTCGCATCCCCTTCTGACCATGGCCAGCACCGCATCGAGCGACAGCCACCGATCCCCAACCTGCACGCGAACCCGCCGCGTCTTGTCGATGGCCGAAAGTAGCTGCTGCCAGAGCGGCTTGCGCAAATCCCAGTCGCGCAGACCGTAGCGCCCCGCGAT
>Ga0196963_10001940_pt1 | contig 13032 bp, 10 predicted proteins | sample S1_5metaG_FD_148600 | JGI IMG/M metagenome (GOLD analysis project Ga0196963, IMG submission 148600) | Soil microbial communities from Anza Borrego desert, Southern California, United States - S1_5 | ecosystem: Environmental > Terrestrial > Soil > Desert | place: USA: California | collected... | reverse complement strand
GCGGCGGGGCGCGATCCCAAGGACTACCTGCTGGAGGTGATCGGCCCGCCGCGCCGGATGGACCCGAGCGAGCTGGGCGACCTCTGGAACCACGGCGAGGACCCCGAGCGCTACGTCATCGACACCGGGCGCCTGCGCAAGGTGGTGGAGACGGCGGCGCAGGGGATCGGCTGGGGCCGCAAGCTGCCGAAAGGCAGCGGGCTCGGCATCGCCGCGCACTACAGCTTCGTCTCCTACGTCGCCGTCGCGGCGGAGGTGGTCGTGGGCGAAGGCGGGCGGCTGTCGATCCCGCGGGTGGACATCGCCGTCGACTGCGGCCCCCGGGTCAATCCCGAGCGCGTGCGCTCGCAGATGGAGGGGGCCGTCATCATGGGCGCGGGTCACGCGCTCAGCGCCCAGGTCACCTTCGACAAGGGCCGGGCGCAGCAGGACAATTTCGACAGCTACGTCCTCGCCCGCATGGACACGGCCCCGCGGGAGATCAGGGTCCACCAGATCGCCTGGGACGACCAGACCATGCCGCTGGGCGGCGTGGGCGAGCCGGGCCTGCCCCCGGTCATCCCGGCCATCACCAACGCCGTGTTCGCCGCCACGGGCAAGCGCATCCGCCAGCTGCCCATCGGCGACCAGCTCGCCGTCTGAGCAAAGGGAGAAGGACCATGAGGTTCGCCTGGATAGTCGCCGCAGGGCTGGCGGGAGCGCTTCCCGCCGGCACGGCCGCCGCCGCGCAACCCTGCGCGGAGGCCATCGCGGCGCTGGACGCGCGCCTGGACGAGGCGGCGGAGGCGGCCATCTCCGCCTCCTCCGGCGGGCAGGGGGTGGCCGGCGCCCGCGAGGGGCAGGCGCTGGACGCCGAGCGGCGCGGCGTGCCCGTCGGCGAGCCGGCCGTGCCCTACCAGCGGGACGCCAAGGAGACCCAGGCGGTGAAGGAGGCGGCGAAGGCCGATGCCGGCGGCGACGCCGTCATGCAGGCGCGCGCCGCCCTGAACCGGGCGCGCTCCCTGGACCGGAACGGCGACGCCGGCTGCCGCGCCGCCGTCGCCGAGGCGGAGGCCCTGCTGGCGAAACGCTGAACCGGGTCCCTGGTGCGTCTTATCGTCCGGGCGCCGGCGGCAGTCTTTGAACGCCGCCGGCGCGTCGGGTATGAGGGGCCCCGGCCATGCAGCGAGGAAGATGATGGACAGCGCCACGACGTGCCCCCGGTGCGGCTCCGGACACGCCTACCAGGACGGCGTCCTGTGGATCTGCCCGGAGTGCGCGCACGAATGGAACCCGCAGGCCGCCGCCGGGGATGCCGCGGCCGGGGACGCGGTGCCGCAGGGCGTGCGGGACGCCAACGGGGCCCCGCTCAGCGACGGCGACGCGGTCATCGTGATCAAGGACCTGAAGGTCAAGGGCTCGTCCCTGGTGGTCAAGGGCGGCACCAAGGTGAAGAACATCCGCCTGGTGGACGGGGCCGACGGGCACGACATCGCCTGCAGGATCGACGGCATCGGCGCGATGAACCTGAAGTCGGAGTTCGTGCGCAAGGCCTGAGGGGCGCGGCGCGGGATTGTGGCGGCACCGCGACGCGGGCGCGCCCGGATTCCCCGGGACCGCCGCAATCCGATCAAGTCCGCGCCCGCATCGCGGGCCATCCTTCGACCGTGGCGGGCCCCAGCGGCCCCGCCTTCCGAAGGAGAGCAGCATGCGTACCGTCATCCGTACCCTGTTCGCAGCCCTGGCCGTCGCGGCGGCCGCCGGCGCCCTGCCCGCGGCAGCCCATGAGCGGAGCCACCACGGACACGGGGAGATCAGGCGCAACCTGATGCGGGTCGAGCATGAGCGCGACCAGCTGCGCCACGCCTACGCCCAGCGCGAGCATGCCCTGGCCCGCGGCGACTTCCGCGCCGCCGCCCGCGCCGACCGGCGGATGCGGCAGGAGCGGGAGGAGCTGCGCGAGGCCCGGCACGAGCTGCGCCGGGACATCCGCGACCGGTACCGGGAGGACCGCCGGGACGACCGCCGGGACAGCGATCGGTACCCCGGCCGGCACGACCATGGCCGGGATGGGTACGGGCGGCGCTAACCCGTCGCCGCCCGGGCGCGGCCGGGAACGGCCGTCTCCCGCGGCCGTTCCCCCCGCCGCGGGTTCCCGGCCGATGCCGGGGCGACCCGCCACCAGCCGGCCGGGCGGCGACCCGGCCGGACGATCGAACGAACCTGGAGTGGCATCATGAAGGCGAGTGCGTTTGTCGTGGCGGCCGGCGTGGCCCTGGGCATGGCGGCGCCCGCGCAGGCGGGCGACGGGACCAAGGGTGCGGCGCTGGGCGCCGGCATCGGCGCGCTGGGCGGCGCCGTCGTCTCCAACGGCGACGTCGGCACCACGGTGGGCGGTGCGGTGATCGGCGGGCTGCTGGGCTACGGGCTTTCCGGCGACGGCAAGAAGAAGGTGGTTGAGCACCACCACCATCACTACGTCGCCAAGGACCGCCCCGGCCCCCGCCGCGACAAGCACGACAACGGCCGCCGCCGCCGCGGCCACGACTGACCCGTCCCGCCATCTTCTCCTCCCGGCCGCCGCCGGACGGCGGCCTCGCGGCGGCGCCGGAGATGCGCTATACCGCGAGCGTCCGCGTTCCGGGCCGGCGACATGGCGTTGCGCCCGCTGCGGTGCTGGCCCGGCCGGCCGATGCCGTCGGGCAGGAGGAGGATGTGGTGCAGCCTACCCTGGTCCTGGCGGCGGCCAGCCATGCCGGCCGGCTCGGCGTTGCCGCCGGCGGGGAGACCGGCCGGTCGGCCGGCTCCTGATCCATGCGGACCGAGGCGCTGCGGGCGGCAGCCCTTCCCGGGACCTTCGTCCTGCTGTGGAGCACCGGGTTCCTCGGCGCCCGATACGGGCTGCCCTGGGCCGACCCGCTGACCCTGCTGGCGCTCAGGCTGGGCCTGGTGGCGCTGCTGATGGGCGCCATCGCCTGGATCGGCGGCGCCCCCTGGCCCGCCCGGGGCGGCGAGGCCCGCCGCGTCGCCACCGCGGGGCTGCTGGTGCACGCCGTCTATCTGGGCGGGGTGTTCGAGGCCATAGCGCTGGGCCTGCCCGCCGGCACGACGGCCGTCATCGTGGGGCTGCAGCCCCTGCTGACCGCCGTCCTCGCCTTCTTCTGGCTGGGGGAGCGGCCGGGGCCCCGGGTGCTGGCGGGCCTCGTGATCGGCTTCGCCGGCGTGGCGCTGGTGGTGCACGACCGGGTGGCGATATCCGGCGTCCCGGCCGGCGCGCTCGCCTGCGCGGTCGCCGCGCTGCTGGGCATCACCGTCGGCACGCTCTACCAGAAGCGCCACTGCGGCGGCATGGACCTGCGCAGCGGCACCAGCCTGCAATACGCCGCCTCCGCCCTGGTGCTGGCCCTGCTGGCCCTGCTGCTGGAGCCGATGCGCGTCGTCTGGACGGCGGAGTTCGTGTTCGCGCTGGCCTGGCTGTGCCTGGTGCTGTCGGTCGGCGCGGTGCTGCTGTTGTTCATCCTGATCCGGCGGGGGGCGGCCTCCCGCGTCGCCTCCCTGTTCTACCTGGTGCCGCCGGTGACGACGCTGCTGGACCATTGGCTGTTCGGCACGCCGCTCGGCCCGGCCACGCTGGCCGGCACGGCGCTGGCGGCGCTGGGCGTGCTGCTGAGCCGCTGAGGCCGTCGCTGCTGGCGGGCGCCGCCGTCCCGGATTACACAAGGCCGCACGACCCCATGGCAGGAGGAGCGCGCCCGTGACCATCTTCACCATCCCGGCCCCCGCCGGGGAGCGCTGACCATGGCGGCCCAGCTGAAGGACCGGTACGGCCGCGAGGTGCCCGAGCGCATCGCGGCGATGCTGTCGGCCGGACCGCCCGGCTTCGACCGCGCGGCCTTCTTCGCAGCACTGGACGGCTATGACGGGATGGAGCTGATGGACCGCGGCCGGCTGATGGGCCGGGCCCTGGCCGCCGCGCTGCCGGCCGACTATCCAAGGGCGCTGGAGGTCCTGCTGGCCTCGCTGGGGCCGCCGCTGAAGGGCGGCACCGGCAACGGGATGGCGCCCTTCCTCTACCTGCCGCATACGGTGTTCGTGGCGACGCACGGGCTGGATCATTTCGAGCCGTCGATGGCGGCGCTGCACGCGCTGACCCAGCGCTTCACCGCCGAGTTCGCGATCCGCCCCTTCCTGGAGCGCCATCCGGAGCGGACGCTGGAACGGCTGCACGCCTGGTGCGCGGACGAAAGCCAGCACGTGCGCCGGCTGGTGTCGGAGGGGACGCGCCCGCGCCTGCCCTGGGCGCCGCGGCTGCGCGCCTTCCAGGAGGACCCCGCCCCCGTCCTGGCGCTGCTGGAGAAGCTGGCCGACGATCCCGAGGAGTATGTCCGCCGCTCGGTCGCCAACAACCTGAACGACATCGGCAAGGACCACCCGGAGCTGCTGGCCGAGGTCGCCGCGGACTGGCTGGCCCGCAGGCCCGGGCGGCGCCGGGTCGTGGCGCACGGGCTGCGCACCGCGCTGAAGCGGGGAGAGCCGGGGGCGCTGCGCGTGCTGGGGCTGGAGGGCGCCGACGGCGTGGAGGTCGCCGACGCCGCCCCGCTGCCGGATCGCGTCGCGGTGGGCGGCAGCGTCCGCGTCGCGGTCACTCTGGCCAACCGGGGGGCTGTCCGCCGGCGCGTCATGGCGGACCTGGCGGTGTATTTCGTGAAGGCCGACGGCTCGGCCCGCCCGAAGGTCTTCAAGATGCGCGTGCTGGAGCTGGAGCCGGGCGGCACCGGCCAGGCCGCGGCCACGGTGTCGCTGCGGGAGATGACCACCCGCCGCCTCTATCCCGGCCGCCACCGGCTGGAGGTCCTGCTGAACGGCCGGGCGGTCCCCCTGGGGTCGTTCGAGCTGGTGCCCGGGGACGCGGGCTAGAGGGCGGGTACGACCGGTGCCGCCCGGCGGGCGCGGTCCAGGGCGGCCAGCAGCTCGGCGATGCGGTACGGCTTCGGCAGCAGCTCCAGGCCGAGGCCGTCCGCCACCTGCTCGCTGTAGCCGGTGGAGAGCACGACGGGCAGGCCCGGCCGCAGGCGCCGGGCCTCCGCCGCCAGGTCGATGCCGCTGAGCGTCCCCGGCATGACGATGTCGGAGAGAAGCACGTCGAAGGGCTGGCCGCCGGCCAGCCGGGGCAGCGCCTCGTCGGCCGTGCCGACGCGCACCGTCTCCCAGCCCGCGTCCTCCAGCGCCGCCGCCACCGTCGAGGCGACGATGGGATCGTCCTCGACCAGCAGGATGCGGCCGGCGCCGTGCGCCGCCCCGGCGGCGGGCGCCTCGCCGGCGGGTTCGGCCGCCGCCGGCCGCGTCGCCGTGCGCCGCAGCAGCAGGACGACCGTCGTGCCCCGCCCCTCCGCGCTCTCGATCCGGGCGGTGCCGCCGGCGGAGCGCGCGAAGCCGTAGACCTGGGCCAGCCCGAGGCCGGAGCCCTTGCCCACGTCCTTGGTGGTGAAGAACGGCTCGAAGGCGCGCGCGGCCACCTCGGCCGGCATGCCGGCGCCGGTGTCGGCCACGGCCACGCGCACGAAGTCGCCGGCCAGCCCGCCCGCGGCGTCCGCGCCCAGGGAGACGTTCTCCGCCTCGACCACCAGCCTGCCGCCGGACGGCATGGCGTCGCGGGCATTCACGGCCAGGTTGATCAACGCCAGCTCGAACTGGGTCGGGTCGGCCTCGATGGGCCAGAGGCCCGGGGCGAAGCGCAGGTCCAGGTCGATGTCGGCGCGCAACGCCCGCTCCAGCAGGCCGGACATGGCGAGCACCCGGTCGCGCACGTCGATCGGCTCCGGGCGCAGTCCCTCGCGGCGGGCGAAGGCCATGAGCTGGCGGACCAGCTTGGCCCCCCGCTCCACCGCCTGCTCGCCCGCGTCGATCAGCGGCTGCACCGCCGGTTCGCGCGTGCGCTGCGCGATCAGGCGCAGGCAGCCGGACAGCGCCTGCAGCAGGTTGTTGAAGTCGTGCGCGACGCCGCCGGTGAGCTGGCCGACCGCCTCCAGCTTCTGCGCCTGGCGCAGTTGCTCCTCCGCGGCGCGGAGTGCCGCGTCGCGCTGCTTCTCCTCGGTGACGTCGCGGCCGACGCCGTGGATGTGCAGCGCGTCGGGCACCGCCGTCCAGGAGATCCAGTGGTAGCTGCCGTCGCGGTGACGGTAGCGGTTCTCGAACCGCAGCGTGGTATGGCCCTCCGCCAGCCGGCCGACCTCCGCCAGCGTCGCCTGGACGTCCTCGGGGTGGACCAGGTCGAGGAAGGGCCTGCCGGCGATCTCCGCCTCCGAGCATCCCAGCAGGGTCTCCCACGCCGGGTTGGCGGCGACGATGGTGCCGTCGAAGCGGGCGACCAGCAGTAGGTCCTGGGAGCGGTCCCACAGGCTGTTGCGCTCCCGCGTCCGGTCGGCGACGCGCGCCTCCAGCGTGGCGTTCAGGTCGTGCAGGGCCAGCTCGACCCGCTTGCGGTCGGTGATGTCGTAGCAGACGCCGACCAGCCGCGGCGGCCCGCCGTCGCCCGTGGCGATGAATTCCCCGCGCCGGGCCAGCCACCGCTCCTCGCCCGTGTCTGGCCGGACGATCCGGTACTCCATGTACTCCGCCGTCGTCCGGCCGTTCAGCGTCGCCACGTGGCGGCGGTCGTCGGGGTGGACGATTTCGGCGCATTCCGCCAGCGGCACGATGGGGCGCACGGGCATGCCCCAGAGGCGGCAGAACTCCTCCGACACGGAGAGGAGGCCCGGCGCCGGGTGGTTCAGCTCGAAGGTGCCGATGCCGCCGGCCCGCTGCGCCAGCCGCAGCCGCTCCTCGCTATCCCGCCGCGCCCGGTCGGCGGCGGCCAGTGCTGCCGCGACGGCGTCGGCCTCCTTCAGCCCGCTCTCCGGCAGCTCCGCCGGCCGGCCCTCCGACATCAGCCGCGCGGCGTCCGCCAGCGCCCGCACCGGGCCGGCAATCCGCTCGGCGAAGCGCCGCGCGCCCAGTGCGGCCAGCAGCAGCAGGAAGGCGCCGCCGCCCGCGGTCACCAGCAGCGAGCGGGTGAGGTCGGCGGCCAGCACCGCCTCCGGCACGCCGATGACGACCGCCCACTCCGACACCTCGGAGCGGCTGAACGTGGTGACTAGGCGCTGGCCTTCCTGGTTGGTGGCGGTGCCGGAGCCCTCCTGCCCGGCCGTGACCAGGGAAGCGAGGTCGCCGGTGATGGTGCGGCCGACATAATCCTCCGGCGCCCGGTTGCGGGCGACGATGGTCTGCGCCCCGTCGATGACGGCGACCGTCCATCCCTCCGGCACGCGCTGGCGGTTCAGCAGGTCGGTCAGGAAGCTCGCGCGCATCCCCAGGGTCAGGTCGTAGACGACCTGGCCGTCCCGCATGACCGGCACGCTGAGCCCGATCGACGGCAGCCGCGACACCGCGCCATAGACGAGGTTGGAGATCACGGGGCGGCCGGTGGCGAAGACCTTCTCCACCGCCAGCAGGTCCCGGCGCTTGGGCAGGGGGCTGCCCTCCGGCAGCAGGGTATTGACCAGCTCCTGGCCCGAGCGCACCGACAGGATGAGGTTGCTGCCCGGCGGCTGGCGCTCGACCATCTCGAGCGCGTCGCGGCGGAATTCCGCCATGTCGCCCTGGCGCAGCGGGCGGGACAGCGCCAGCACCTCCAGCGTGCGGATGCGCCCGTCCAGCTCCCGGTCGATCGCCAGGCGCAGGGCCCGCGCCGTCTCCAGCGTCTGCGCCCGGCCGCGCTCCGCCTCGTCGAGATAGCCAAGGTACAGCAGGGCTGCCGCCAGCAGCAGCGGCGGCATCGCGCAGGCGAGCGCCAGCCGCAGCAGGCGGGAGCGGATCGTTCGGCCCGGGGTGAATGCGCGCTTCACGGGGAACCGTCTGCAGCGGAACGGATCGGGACGATGCCCCAGGCGGCCCGCGGATTTCCCCCCGCCTTTCGGCATAGGCGCGAAGGAGGCTCGGGCGCGGGGGTTCGAAGCCCTGCTTCAAAAAAGTATAACATGAGCATCTTTATGCCTTGCCAACATACATGCATCAGGTATACCTCTTTGTCGTGAGCGCAAACGCACCCGGCAAAGGAGCACCGCCATGAGCCTTCCCGTCCGCAAGACCGCCTTCGACCTGCCGGCCGCCCCCTACGCGGCGCCGGCCGCCGCCCGCCACCTGAGGCCCGTGCCGGCCGCCGGGACCGCCCCGCGCGCGGACATGCTGCCGACGCCGGCGGCACCCGACATGCCGGCCGCGGTCGGCTGGCTGGTCCTCGGCTGCTACGCCTGGATCCTGGGCGCCTTCTGGATCGTGTTCGGGTCGGGCCTGTCCAGCGGCTTCATGGTCGCGATCAGCACCGCTTACACCGCGATGTACTTCGCCGTGCCCTACGTCTTCCTGTGCCTTGAGCCGCGGCATCCCGGGGCCGGCGCGCGGCCGACGCTGGCGGAGTTCCTGGCGCAGGGCGTCGACACCTGGACCGGCCGTTGCGGCGGCGCCGCGGCGCTGGGCCAGATCCTCTCCATTCCCGTCGCCCTCGGCCTGGCCGCCAGCGCGATCGGCGCCGTCATCGCCCTGGCCCGCTGACAGACCCGCTGACAGGCCGCGGGCGGGTCGGCTCATGCGGCGGCCAGGAAGCGGTCCGCCACCAGGCGCCAGCTGCGGCGGCCGAGTTCCACCGCCTCCCGCGCCCGCAGCAGGGCCTCCTCCGCGTCGCCGCGGGCGCAGGCGTCGTGCAGCGCCTCGCCCGCCGCCTGCAGGCGGCGCAACCCGACATTGCCGGCGGTGGAGATGAGGTCGTGCGCCTCCCGCCGCAGCCCGGCCAGGTCGGCGGCCTCGATGAAGCCCTGCACCCGCTCCAGCCGCTCGGCCCCGTGCTCCACGAAGCCCGTCACCAGCGACCGGAACGCCTCCTCCGGTACCATGGCGGCGAGGCGGCCCAGCACGTCCGCATCGAACAGGGCGGCGTCGAAGGGGGCCGGGCTGTCGGCCGAGGCGGGCGCCGGGGCATCCTCCGCCGGGGTGCCGCTCCGCCGCCCGACGGCGGCAACCGCGGCGAGCAGCCGGTCCTGGTCGAACGGCTTGGCGATGAAGTCGTCCATGCCGGCCTCCAGGTACTCCTCCCGCATGCCGGCCATGGCGTTGGCGGTCAGCGCGAAGATCGGGGTCCGGGCGCGGCCCGTCGCCGCCTCGCCGGCCCGGATGCGGCGGGTCGCCTCCACCCCGTCCATGACCGGCATCTGCACGTCCATCAGCACCAGGTCGTAGGCGGCGAGGGCGACGGCCTCCACCGCCTCCTCCCCGTTCTCGGCGAGGTCGACCGCGTGGCCCGCCTTGCGCAGCATCAGCAGCGCCACCTGCTGGTTGATGCGGTTGTCCTCCACCAGCAGCAGGCGCCGCCCGTCCCCGGCCCCCGCCGCGGCCGGCCGCAGCACCGCACCGGGGGCGGCCGCCTGCCCGAAGTGCCGGGCCAGCAGGTCCTCCAGCAACTGGCGGCGGATCGGCTTGGCCAGCACGGCGTCGAACAGGCCGCCGGTCATCCCGCGGTCCAGCACGCCGAAGGAGGAGATCAGCACCAGCCGCAGACCGGCGAAGCGGGGATCGGCGCGCAGCCGGGCGGCCAGCGCGTCGCCGCGCTCCTCCGGCATGGCGTAGTCGATGAGGACAAGGTCGGGCAGCCGCCCTTCCGCGTGGAGCGCCTCCAGCACCTCCACCGCCTCCCGCGCGCTGCCGGCAGCCTGCGCCTCCAGCCCCAGCTCGCGCAGGCCGCGCAGCAGGATGCGCTGGTGCAGGACCAGGTCGTCGACGACCAGCACGCGCAGGCCCGTCGGCACCTCCCGCCGCGGCAGCGCGTCGATGCTGCCCCGCGGCAGGGCGAGGTCGATGCGGAAGGTGCTGCCGGCGCCGGGCGTGCTGGAGACGGCGACCGTGCCGCCCATCAGCTCGACCAGCTGGCGGCTGATCGCCAAGCCCAGCCCAGTCCCGCCGAAGCGCCGGCTGATCGAGCTGTCGGCCTGGCTGAAGGCCTGGAACAGGCGGGCCTGCTGCTCCTCCGTCATGCCGATGCCGGTGTCGGAGACGGCGATGGACAGACGCTCCAGCCCGTCCCGGCGGCCCAGATGGGTGATCTCGATGTCGACATGGCCGCGGTCGGTGAACTTGATGGCGTTGCCGACCAGGTTCAGCAGCACCTGGCGCAGCCGCGTGGGATCGCCCCGGTACGCGCCGCCCGCCGCCGGGTCGACGTAGCAGGCCAGCTCCAGATCCTTCTCCGCCGCCTTGGGCGACAGCAGCATGGCGACGCTCTCGCCGAGGTCGTCGAGGGAGAAGTCGATCCGCTCCAGCTCGACCTTGCCCGCCTCCAGCTTGGAGATGTCCAGGATGTCGTTGATGACGTCCAGCAGCGCCTCGCCGCTCTCGCAGATGGCGTCGACGAAGCCTTCCTGCTCGGCGGTGAGGCCGGTGTCGCGCAGCAGCTGCGCCATCCCCATGACGCCGTTCATCGGCGTTCGGATCTCGTGGCTCATGCTGGAGAGGAAGTTGCTCTTGGCCTGGTTGGCCGCGTCCGCCGCCTCCTTCGCCGTGACCAGCTCCGCCTGGGTGCGGCGCAGCTCAGCCTCGGTGCGGCGGCGCTCCTCGACCTCGGCGGTCAGGGCGCCGGTGCGCTCCTCCACCCGCCGCTCCAGGTCGGCGTTCAGGGCCGCCAGCCGCCGCTCGCCGGCGCTGAGCGCGTCCAGCATGCGGTTGAAGGCGCCGGCGAGGCGGCCGACCTCGTCGGCGCGGCCGGTGGCGGCGCGCAGGTCGCGGCGGCCGGCCGTCGTCGCCTCCGCCACCGACAGCAGGTGGTAGAGGCCGCCGGTCAGGCCGCGCGCCATGATCGCGGCGAAGGCGACGCCAATGGCGATCGCCGCCAGGGCGTAGACGAGGCCGCGCTCCGTCACCAGGCGCAGGTTCTCCTGCCCGCGGTCGCGGCTGGAGCCGATGCGGACCCAGCCCACCGGCCGCGCCCCCTCCAGGATCGGCGCCGCCACGTCGACCAGCCGCGCCCCGTCCACCAGCACCTGCGCCTCGCGCGGGCCCGACAGCACCTTCAGCCCCAGCGGGTCGGCAACGTAGCGGCCGACGACGGCCTGGTCGGTGTGGGCGAGGACCTTGCCGTCCTCGTCGGTGATGAAGGCGTAGCGCACGTCGGACTGGGTGGCGACCGCCAGCAGCAGCTCGCGCAGGCCCACCACGTCGTTCGACAGCACCCAGGAGCCGCTGTTGCGGGCGAGCCCGTGGGCCACGCTGAGGGAGCGCTCGACCTGCTCCCGGTGCAGGAAGTCGCGCTGGCGCTCCACCAGGTCGAAGACGAAGAGGACCATCAGCGCCGCGTGGATCAGCGCCACGCCGACGATCAGCTGCCGGCGCAGCGAGCCCGACCAGAAGCGGCGGATCGATTCGATCATGGGGTCCCCCTGACGGGCCGGACCTCGCGCTCGAAGTCGGCGAGGAAGGCGCGGACGCGGTCGTAGGTGGCGTCGTCGGCCGGCTCGAACCGGCCGACCTCCATCGGCGCCAGGATGGCGCGCCCCTCCTCCGTCTCGTGCAGCGCGAACAGCAGGCCGCCGATGCGGGCGACCAGGCCGGCATCGACGTCGTCGCGGGCGACCAGGCTGTTGTTCACCAGCGGCTCCGTCTCCCAGGCGACGCGCAGGCCGGCGGCGATGTCGGGATGCTCGCGGGCGAAGGCGCGCCAGGGCGGCGGCCAGGTGGCGGCGGCGGCGACCGTGCCCAGGTGCACGTTCATGATCGAGGATTCCTGCGAGCCGACATAGCGGCTCTCCACGTCCTTCATGACGTTCAGCCCCTGCCGGTGCAGGAACCATTGCGGCATCATCGTCGCCGCCAGCGCGGTCGGTGCCGGGAACCCGACCGCCTTGCCCTTCAGGTCGGCCGGGCTGTCGATGCGTGAGTCGCGGCGCACCAGGATGATGCCGCGGAACTGCCCGTCGTCGCCCATCTTGCCGAAGACGCGGTAGCCGCGGCCGGTGCTGGCGACGGTCTGGTAGGGGTTGGGCAGGGCGAGGTCGAAGCGCTTCTCCGCCATCTTCTGGTCGAAGGCGGCGTAGGAGTTCGACGCCTCCAGCCGGACACGCACCCCGTCGAGGCGGGCGTTCAGGTGGTCGACGAGCGGCTGGTACACCTCGAACAGGCGCTTGGGATTGTGCAGCGGGTGCACGCCGAAGACCAGCAGGCGGCCCCGGTCCGGCGCCTCCCCGGAGAAGGCGGGCACGTAGTCCGGCCCCTCGGCCTCGCCGCAGGCGGAGAGGAGGCCCAACGCCAGCAGCGGCCCTGCCAGCATTGGAGCGGCCAGCATTGGCGCGGCCAGCGCGCGGGCGGCCAGCAACCCGCGGGCGAGCACCGCCCGCGCCGCCCCGAATCCAGCCATCACCAACCTCTGGCTATAGTACTGGGGTGATTTTTCACCTTAACAAGTTAACAGAATCTATGCGGCCGGCAATTCGGAAGCGGCGGCCGGGCCGCCGGGTCATATCCCGAAATCGTCGAAGGCGATGCGCCCGCGCGGGACGCCCAGTTCCGCCAGCATCGACAGCGTGGCCGCCAGCATCGCCGGGGGGCCGCAGACCAGGAACTCGCAGCCGGCGGGATCGGTGTGCCGCGCCAGCAGGTGTCGGCGGACGGCCTCGTGGACCGGGCCGACCGGTCCGGTCCAGCCGTCGGCGGGCCCGGGTTCGGACAGGGACACGGCCCAGGTGAAGGTCGGGTGGTCCGCCGCCAGCCGCTCGAACTCCTCGCGGTAGAGGATGTCGCGGGCGCTGCGGGCGCCGTACCAGTAGGTGATCCGCCGCGGCGAGCGCCGGCGCAGGAGTTCGTCCCGGACGATGGCCCGCAGGGGCGCCATGCCGGCGCCGCCGCCGATGGCGACGATCTCCCGGTCCGTGGCGCTGGCGGCGAAGCTGCCGAAGGGGCCGAACAGGCGCACCCGGTCGCCGGGACGCAGCCCGAAGACGTAGGCGGAACCGGCGCCGCAGGGGGCCTGCCCCGGCA
>Ga0196963_10001939_pt1 | contig 13033 bp, 12 predicted proteins | sample S1_5metaG_FD_148600 | JGI IMG/M metagenome (GOLD analysis project Ga0196963, IMG submission 148600) | Soil microbial communities from Anza Borrego desert, Southern California, United States - S1_5 | ecosystem: Environmental > Terrestrial > Soil > Desert | place: USA: California | collected... | reverse complement strand
CGGGTAGCGGGAGGCGAGGAGCTTGCGGACCACGAGCTCGCCCTCCGCGATGAAGGTGGGGCGGCCTCCTTGCGAGTCGAGGGCGCGGAGCTGGGCGTCGGTGAGGTTGAGGTAGGGGGCGAGGCGGGGGTCGGAGGTGGAGGAGAGGGGGATGAGCACGCCGATGGTATTATTTGCACATGCTGGGTGAGGATATTTACAAGCGGATCAAGGCTCCCGAGTTCCGACCGTTCTACCTCGTCATGGCGAGCGGGGAGCGGGTTTTCGTGCGGCATCCAGACTCGATCTCGTTCACAAGCACGGAATACAAAGGGAAGCGGATCTTCGGGCGGTCGTTCAACGTGCTGGAGATCAAGGACGGCGTGGTGGTCGAGCGGTACATCTCACTTCCGATGGTCGCGCAGATTCTGGACGAGTACCCGCTGGATGGCAGCGGTCTCCAGAACGCGGGCTGACCCAGTTGCTCCGAGTGAACTCGCATATCGGCATCACGATGGGCGACCCCGGCGGGATTGGGCCGGAGGTGGTGGTGCGCGCGCTGGCGGATGAGCGGGTGCGGGGGCTGGCGCGGTTCACGGTGTTTGGGGTGGAGGGGGTGCTGGCGGAGGCGGCGCGGGTGTATGGGGTGGGGTGGCCGGCGGAGGGGGTTGTAGTTGAGGCGCGGGCCGAGGACGGATCGTGGCACCCGGAGCGCGGCACTGCGCGGGGCCATGATGCGCGGAATGGGGAGGCTTCGTTCCGCTTCGTGGAGCGGGCGATTGAGTGCGCGAAGCTGCCGGTGGGGGATGCTCGGCGGGTAGACGCGGTGGTGACGGGGCCGATCTCGAAGGAGGCGTGGGCGCTGGCGGGGCACCGGTGGCCAGGGCACACGGAGTTGTTTGCGGCGCGGTTTGGCACTGAGCGGTACGCGATGATGTTCTACGCGCCTCCCGCGGCGGATGCCCCCTCGCTCAATGTGATATTGGCGACGACGCACGTGCCGCTGCGGGATGTGCCGGGGGCGGTGACGCGGGGGCGCGTGCTGGAGGTGATTGAGCTTGCGGATGAGGCGCTGCGGCGGCTAGGGGTGGACAGGCCGCGGGTGGGGGTGTGCGGGTTGAATCCGCACGCGGGGGAGAGTGGGCTGCTGGGGACGGAGGACCGGGATGTGATCGCGCCGGCGGTGGAGGAGGCGCGGGCGAGGGGGATCGAGGTGACGGGGCCGTGGCCGGGGGACACGGTGTTCTTGAAGGCGCTGCACGGGCCGGGGCAGCGGCCGAGCTTTGACATCGTGGTGGCGATGTATCACGACCAGGGGCTGGCGCCGGTGAAGCTGATGGCGCGGGACCGGACGGTGAACGTCACGGTGGGGCTGCCGGTGGTGCGGACGAGCCCGGACCATGGGACGGCCTTTGATATCGCGGGGAAGGGCGTGGCGGACGCGGGGAGCATGAAGGCGGCGATTGAGTTGGCGGTGCGAATGAGTCGGTAGGTCCGCCAGGACTTCTGGGTCGCCGAGGTCCGATTCAGGGGTAGTTCCTACCCTCCGCCCGTGCCCCCTGCCGCGCTGAAGCACGAGTCCCCACTGTTAGAGCTGCTCCGTATCGCGGGGCCGACGGTGGCGACGATGACGTCGTACACGGTGATGCAGTTCGCGGACAAGTGGCTGGTGTCGCGCCTGGGGCCGGAGTTCGTGGGCGGGCAGGGCAACGGCGGGCTGGTGGCGTGGCTGCCGCAGTCGATCGCGATGGGCATGTTCACGGTGGTGAACACGTACGTGTCGCAAAACATGGGGGCCAGTAAGCCGGAGCGCGGGCCGGCGTACGCGTGGAACGCGCTGTACCTGGCGGTGGCGTGGTACGTGGTGTTCCTGCTGCCGATGCCGAGTTTTCTGCCGTGGATGTTCAGGGTGGCGGGGGTGGAGGAGGGGCAGACAGCGCTGGCGGCGACGTACGGGTCGATCCTGTTGTACGGCGGGCTGTTGAACCTGTGGACGCGGGCGATCTCGCAGTTTTTCTACGGGATGCACCAGGCGAGCGTGGTGATGGTGGCGGGGATCGCGGCGAACGTGGTCAACATCGTGATCTCGGCGCTGCTGGTGTTCGGCAATGAGCCGTGGCCCGAGGACTTCGGATGGTTCGGGCGGGCGCTGGAGCCCGTGGCGGTGGCCATGGGCATCCCACCGATGGGCATTGCCGGGTCGGCCTATGGCACGATCATCGCCACGGCCGTTGAGTTTGCGATTCCGATGGCGGTGTTCCTGGGGCCGAAGCTCAACGCGAAGTATCAGACGCGGGCGGCGTGGCGGGTATCGTGGCAGCACCTCAAGGAGATCATCAGGACCGGGTGGGCCGCGGGGCTGATGTTCGGGAACGAGATGATCTGCTGGGGGTACTTCATGGTGCACCTGGTGAGCGGGTTCGGGAAGGCGCACGCGTCGGCGGGGTGGATCGCGCACCAATACATGTCGCTGTCGTTCATGCCGGCGGTAGGGCTGAGCGTGGCGGCGACGGCGATTGTCGGGAAGTACATGGGGGCGAACCGGCCGGACATCGCGGAGAGGCGGGCGTGGCTGGCGGTGGCTCTGGCGGCGGGGTACATGGGGCTGTGCGGGGTGTGCTTCGTGGTGTTCCGCGGGGCGCTGATGCGGTTCTTTATCGAGGAGGGGACGCCGCCGGCGGAGGTGGAGGAGCTGGTGCGGCTGGGGTCGCTGATGCTGATCGCGACGGCGTGCTTCCAGCTGTTTGACGCGGGGGCGATGGTGCTTTCGGGGGCCCTGAGGGGGGCGGGGGACACGGTGGTGCCTGGTGTGGCGACGGTGGTGACGTCGTGGGGGATCATCGTGGGGCTGGGGACGCTCCTGACGTACCTGTACCCGCAGCTGGAGTCGCTGGGCGCGTGGATCGGCGCGGCGGTGTACATCTTCACGCTGTGCGTGATCCTGCTGCTGCGGTTTGCGTCGGGGCGGTGGAAGACCATCAAGCTGCTGAAGCCGGAGACGGGGACGCAGGACGTGGCGGGGACGACGGATGGGATCGTTTGAGGCGAAGTCAGGCTGAGAGCTGGCGGGCCATGTCGAAGTTCAAGTTGATGAGTTCGAGCAGCGGCACGGGGACCCGAGACGTTGCTGCGAGCGGCTTCGATTCCTTCGTGAACAGTGGCGGGTAAATACTGAAGCCCTGCGAGGGCGTGAGCGCTGCCACCTCGCGTCTCCAACCAGCCCATCGGAGGTCCGCGTAGAATTCTTCGCGTGCGTCGTGGTTCAACATCGATGTCACCCACTGGGAATGACTCAGCTCGAGACACTCCCAGCTCAAAGCTGCGGGATCGAAGTAGAACACCCGCTGCTTGTGGGTCTCCCCGAGAGCGCCGCCGTTGATCGCGAACACGCCTCCGAGGACATCGATGCCCACGACGATGCCGGCTGGCGGCGCACCGTCCCACCCTAGCACTGCGGTCATTGATGTGATCGAAAAGGGAGACTGGTCACTCCGACTGCCCAGCATCCGGGTCCAGCCGTCATCGAGAACCACACCTCCCGTGTGACGGGCCAGGCAGCCGAGGTAGCTCCTGGTTGTCACCTGCAGCCGAAGCAACTCGTCGGCCCCAGCGGAATATTCTGCCTCAGCGACCACCGCTCCTTGCGCGGCTAGCAGCACGGACCGAAGCTCGGCCCAGGAGGATGCCGAGGGATCGTCGAGTTCCTCAAGCGGTCGCATCGAGGCAAGGTACCGGGAGTCGGCGGGACCTTGGGCGACCAGCGACCCCCTGGCGGGGCGGGCGCGGGGGTGGTTTGGGGCGGCGTCGCGCCTAAACTTCCCGCCCAAATCGCTTTGACAAACTCCCACGGCCTGGGTTTGGGGCCGTGGTTTTCCAGCAGGAGCATGCACTTGGCCCACGATCCTCTCGACACTGTGATCGGCGTTTCTGATTCCGTCCGTCGCGATCCGGCGGCAGCGGGCAAGCACCTGGCCAACGCGGAGCGGCTGGACAAGGAGGGCGACCGCGTGGGTGCGGTGGCCGAGCTGCGGAAGGCGGTGACGCTGGATCCGGACAACCACCAGATCCTGTTCAAGCTGGGGTACCTGCTGGACCTGCTGGGCGAGGAGGATGAGGCGCTGGCGCTGTACGAGCGGTGCGTGGCGACGCCGCCAGCGATGGTGAACGCGCTGCTGAACCTGGCGGTGCTGTACGAGGACCGCGGGGAGTACGCGAACGCGGAGCGGTGCCTGCGGCAGATCCTTGACACGCGCCCGAACCACATCCGGGCGCGGCTGTTCATGAAGGACGTGCAGGCGAGCCGCGAGATGGTCGTGGTGGAGGAGCAGGACCGCGACATCTTCAAGCGCAAGGCGCTGCTCGATACGCCGGTGACGGACTTTGAGCTTTCCGTGCGGGCGCGGACGTGCCTGAAGAAGATGAACATCCGCAGCTTGGGCGACCTGCTGCGGATCACCGAGGCGGAGCTGCTGAGCTACAAGAACTTCGGCGAGAGCAGCCTGGTTGAGATCAAGAAGATGCTGACGGCCAAGGGGCTGCGGCTGGGCCAGGGCCTGGAGGATGCGCACCGCCAGGCGCGCCGGGCGCTCATCGAGCAGTACAAGGGCACCGGCAAGGAGACCGTGCTGGCCAAGCCGGTGTCGGAGCTTCAGCTGAGCGTGCGGGCCCGAAAGGCGCTGCAGCTGCTGAGCATCCAGACGCTGGGCGATCTGGCGAGCCACACCGAGGCGGAGCTGATGGGCATCAAGAACTTCGGCGCGACGTCGCTCAAGGAAGTGAAGGACAAGCTGGTGGAGTACGGGCTGGGGCTGCGGAAGCTCGAGTCCTGAGTCTGACAGAGCACCGAGATGAGGACATCTCGGTGGCACGAACTCTTCCATACCAGAGGCCCGGGGGCATCAGTGCTCCGGGCCTTTTTCGTTTTCACGGGGGGTTAGACGGCGCGAACCAGGCCGCACTCGGGGCAGGTGCGTCTGCCTTCGGCGATGGGCACGGCGTCGAGGGCGTAGTCGCAGCCGGGGCAGAGGACGCCGCGGACGCGGGAGCCGCGGGCGCGGCCCCAGCGGTTGGAGCCGAGCAGGAGGAGCAGCAGCGGCGCGTGCCACAGCGGGACCTGGGCGCACCAGGAGCCGGGCGGCAGCTTGAGGTCGGTGGCGTCGAGGACCTTGGGGTAGAGCAGCAGGCGGGAGGACGATGCGAAGTTGGAGGTGTTGAGCGTTTCCGAGCGGTCGAGGCCGACGGCGACGAAGCCGCCGTTGAAGACGGCGCGCAGGGCGCCCTCGCCGAGCTGGGCTTTGGTGTTGGGGAGCGGGATGAGGAGGAGCATGCCGGCGGTGATGAGGACGGCGGCGGGCCAGGTGCGGGCGCCGGCTTCGAGGCGGCGGCCGCGGCGCTCGCCGAGGGCGAAGGCGAGGGTGCACGCGGAGAGGGTGAACCAGGGCCAGAGCGGGACCTCGAGCGTGCGCGAGCGGAGGCGGGGGAGCACGCGCCAGGTCATCCATGGCTGTGTGGGGCGGGTCCAGTCAAACCCGGGCTTGCGCGCGTTCCACACAGCGCCGTAGACGGTGACGCTGAGCGTGCCGGAGCGGAGGGCGAGCTCGGTTTTGCTCACGAGCAGGCGCGGGCCGCGGTAGACCGAGAGGAGGATGGCCGCGCCCAGGAGGAGGGCGAGGAGGGCGGCGAGCCGCAGGCTGAGGGCGCGTGCTTTGGGGGACACGCGGGGGAGCGTACCGCGCGGCGTGTAGCGCGCGAGCGCATTCAATGTTCGGCCCCAGCGGCTCACGCGGCCTCGGCGTGGCCGGTCATCCAGCGGACGGTGCGGTCGATGGCGGCGGGGTAGGGCGTGGTGTAGTACTGGCCGAGCAGCGACTTCGCGGGGAGCGGGTCGAGGCTGTGCGCGGTGTTGTAGATGGGGTAGAGGTCGAGGAGGTTGCGGTACTTCTCGTTGAAGCGGGCCGCGAGCTTGATCATGAAGGGCGAGGCGGCGCGGAGTTTCAGGGTCTCGTTGAGGCGCGCGGCCGCGGCTTCGAGGATGAGGCGGGGCTGCATAGGGCCTGAGCCGGGGAGCGGGATGCGCTTGCCCATGCCGTCCTTGCGGGTGGCGAGCTCGACGAGCGGGCGGCCGGCGTCGGGGACGAAGAGGAAGTCGCGCGGGGCCTCGGGGTCGCCGGGCCAGGTTGCGGTCGAGCCCTTGGCGATGCTGGCGATCGCGTCGTTGATCATGGAGACGCTGGCGCCGGGGCCGAAGAAGTCGGGGAGCTGGGCGACGCAGGCGTTGGCGCCCAGGAGGATGTCTTCCTGGATGTGGCGGAGCTTGGCGAGGCGCGAGACGGCGTGGGCGGGGGCGCCTGGGAGGGCACGATCATGAAGCATGATCGTGGCACAGGAGGCCGTGGACCAGTAGCCGGAGATGGCAAGGCAACTGGCGTTGTTCTCGACCATGGCCTGCGCGACGGAGCGGGCCATGAGGACGTGGTCCTCGTAGTTCTCGAGGGAGACGCCGGCGCAGAGGAAGATGACGTCGCAGCCGTGGGCCGCGCCGATAGCGGCGGTGGGGATGCGGATGTCGGCCTGGCAGTGCTCGATGAGGCCCTGCGAGAAGTTGCGGGCGAGGTTGGGGGCGGAGCGCGAGACGACGCGGGTGGGGATGCCGCGTTCCACGAGGTCCTTTACCAGCTCACGCCCGATGCCGCCGGTCGCGCCGAAGACCGCGGCCCGCTTGAAGGGGGGAGGGGTGTCGGGGGTTTTAGAAGAGCCCCCTATCTTCGCCAGCCGTTCCATACCTCATAGAGTTGGTTTTGAGCAGGAAGGAAACCACATGACGAGCGGCACGATGGCGGAGTCTGCGGGCAAGGTTGCGGCCGGTAGCGTCTTTGACGCCCGTACCGACGCGGTGCTGGCTCAGCTGCGGGCGGGCGGCCAGTACAAGCACCTGCAGATGATCGAGGGGCCCATGGGGGCCACCGTCAAGGTGAAGGGGTACGGCGAGTGCCTGTGCTTCTGCTCGAACAACTATTTGGGGCTGGCGGACCATCCGGAGGTGGTGGAGGCGGGGGTGCGGGCGCTGCGCGAGTACGGCGCGGGCACGGCGAGCGTGCGGTTTATTTGCGGCACGTTCTCGCCGCACGAGGAGCTGGAGCGGCGGATCGCGGAGTACATGGGGACGGAGGCGGCGTACACGTTCGTGTCGTGCTGGAACGCGAACGAGAGCGTGTTCGCGACGCTGTGCGAGCCGGGGGACATGATCATCAGCGATGAGCTGAACCACGCGAGCATCATCGATGCGATCCGGCTGGCGACGGTGATCAAGAAGGGCGTGCACAAGGGCGTGTACAAGAACAACGACCTCGCGGGGCTGGAGACGCGACTGCGCGAGGCGCGGGCGAACAAGGACGTCACGGGCCAGATATGGGTCGTGACCGACGGCGTGTTCAGCATGGAGGGGTCGATCGCGGACCTGCCGGCGATGCGGCGGCTGTGCGACCAGTACGGGGCGATGCTGGTGGTCGATGACTCGCACGGGCACGGCGTGATGGGGAAGACGGGGCGGGGGACGCATGAGCATTGGGGGATGCTGGGGAAAGCGGAAGGCGGAAAGCGGAAAGCGGAGAACGGGGAGGTCGACATCTTCACCGGGACGTTGGGGAAGGCGCTGGGTGGTGGGGCGGGTGGGTTTATTGCGGGGCCGCGGCGGGTGGTGGAGCTGATCGTGCAGCGGGGGCGGCCGACTTTGTTCAGCAACGCGCTGCCGGTGGCGGTGGCGTGCTCGGCGAGCAAGGCGATCGAGATCCTGATGAAAGAGCCGCAGCGGGTGGAGAAGCTGCGGGCGAATGTCGCGGCGGCGCGGGCGGGGATCAAGAGCGCGGGGTTCGAGGTGCTGGAAAGCCCCACGGCGATTTTGCCGATCATCGTGCACGATACGGCGCGGGCCATTGCGATGAGCAAGAAGCTGCTGGAGATGGGCGTGTTCGTGATCGGGTTCGGCTACCCGGTGGTGCCGGAGGGGCACGCGCGTCTGCGGGTGCAGGTCTCGGCCGCGCATGAGCCCAAGCACATCGAGGGGCTTATCGCGGCGCTGAAGAAGTTGAAGTAGGTCGGATAGGACCTATAGGACTCATCGGACCTATAGGACGGATGCGATGTTGTCGTATATGCGGTGCACGGCGAGGCCTTGGGCTTCGTAGGTGGCTCTGCGCGCGTGGATGGCGCCCTGGTGGAGCCATGAGCTGATGATGACGTCGGTGGCGCCTGTGGTGTGAGCGTCGAGGGGGGCGATGACGGGCCGGTTGAGGAGGGTGGTGTTGTGGGCGGCGGGGTTGTCGTCGGTGAAGGCGGCGATGTGGTGGGCGTGCTCCTGGTAGATGTGGAGGAGCTCGGTGGTGTGGTTGCCGACGCCGTGGATGAGGAGGGTGCGATGGGCGAGTGAGTCGAGGAGGGCGCGGAGGTGGTGCTCGGCGTCGGGGGGCGTGCAGCCGCTGCCGTGGGGGGAGGGTGCGGTGAAGCTGGGGTTGCGGTCCTGTGGCCAGATGAGGGGCGGTTCGCTGGCGGCGGCGCGGAGGAACGCTTCGGCGGCGTCGGCCTGGGCCGCGAGGGTGTAGCGGCTGCTGGTAATCGAGGCGATGGCAGCGCGGCTGAGGTGGGGCAGGCGGTGGAGGTTGGCGGCGATGGCGCGGGCAAGGTCTTCGCCCGCGGCGTGTTCGTCGGCGGTGGTGGGCGTGGGGACGAGGACGCCGTTGCTGCTGTTGATGACCTGGGCGGCGCCGGACTCGGTGTGCGTGATGAAGGGGACGCAGCCGCGGGAGAGGGCTTCGAGGAGGGCGAGGGAGAGGCCCTCGGCGCGGGAGGGGAGGATGAAGATGTCGTGGTCGTCGAGGAGGGCTGGAACCTCGCCGGGTGTGGCGGCGTCGCGGAGAATGATGGTGTCGAGGCCGGCGCAGGCGCGGGCGAGGTCGTCGCGCGCGGGGCCATTGCCGATGATCGTCAGCGTGTGACGGAGGCCGAGCTGCGTGAGCGTGCGCGAGAGGGTGGGAAGTGCGAGAACGCGCTTGATGTCGCGGTCGAGGCGGCCAAGGTAGAGCAGGCGCGGGCGGGCGGTGTTGAGGCGCGGGCGCGGCGGGTTGCTCGCGTCGATGGGGGTGGCGTTGGGGATGTTCCAGATGCGGGCGTGGGGGATGCGGGCGCGGAGGGTGTGTTCCAGGTGGTCGCTCACGGCCGCGATGTGCGCGATGACCGGTGAGTAGAAGTCGAGGACGCGGAGGTCGTAGGGGCTGTCGAGCTGGCACCAGCCGGCGATGCGGAACTGGTCGGGGATGTCGCGGGTGAGGGCGGCGAAGAGGCCGGCGGAGTCGCCGAGGTGCTGGGGGATGCAGATGACGGGCTGCTGTGTTTGCTGGTTGAGGGTGGTGATGGCGTGGCGGTAGGTGGGGAGGTAGGGCGAGAGGTCGCCCCGGGAGGCGCGGAGGGGGGCGAATGTCGGATGTGGGATGTCGGATATCGGATGTGAAGGCAGGCGGAAGACCTGCAATGCGGGGTGCAGGGGGATGTCGAGCGGGGCGGACTCTTCGGGGTGGAGGAGGAGAGCGGTCGTGTGGCCGCGGGCGGCGAGCTCGCTGGTGAGGCGTGCGGCCCAGACCTGGACGCCGCCGATGGTGAGGCCGGTGGGGAGGGAGATGAGGAGGGGGGGGAGCACAGGGGAAGCGGAAACCGGAAAGCGGAAGGCGGAAAGCGACGTCTGTGTGACAACTAGGGGTCAACCACCGAGATGAGGACATCTCGGTGGCACGTCAGGTCGTTGCTACGCACCAGTACTCTCCCCATCTGGTGGTGAGGTGGGTGAGGGTGAGGTTGGCTTCGCGGAGCTCGCTCAGGAGCTGGTCGGCGGTGTACTCGGTCTCGTGGGTGGGGTCGAGGCGCCACTCGACGCCGAGCTGCTGCTTCCACGGCACGCGCCAGTCGCGGTCGAAGGCGGGGACTCGGATGAGGAAGCGCTTGGGGGCGTACCACTCGCCCCACTGGGCGAGGCGCTGGGGGCGGTGGGTGATGTGCTCGAGGACGTTGGAGAGGACGATCGTGTCGTACTGGCCCGGAGCGCGGAACGTGGTGATGTCGCCCTCGAGGTAGGTGATTGAGAGGTTCTGGTTGGCGGCGGCGGTTCGGGCCTTGGCGAGGTTCTCGGGTGACCAGTCGACGCCGGTGATGCAGGCGCGGGAGCGGGCGGCGATGCTGGCGGCGAGGGCGCCGACGCCACATCCAAGGTCGATCACGCGCTCGCCCGCGGTGATGTTGTCCACGAAGAAGTCGTGGTATCGCATGAGAGCGTGCTTGGGGTGCAAGCCTTGGTGCAGCCCCGCGGCGATGGCGGCGTAGCCCTCTTCCTCGTAGATGGCGGAGTCAAGGGCCATGAGGAAGGTGGCGCGGTCGATAGGCGAGAGCTGGCGGGAGAAGGCGCGGAGGGCGCCGAGCCATTCCTTCATGGCCTGCGGGCCCTTGGCGAGCAGGGCGGGGTCAAAGGTGATCGGGTGAGCGGTGGTGGAAGGCATGGTCGGGTTCCGGGTAGGCATCAAGGGGAAGGCAGGTCGAGGAACCAGTCGATCACCTCGCGGACGGCGCCGTGACCGCCGGGCTTCTTGGTGATGAGCTTGGCCGCCGCGAGGCACTTCTCGTGGGCGTCGGCGACGGCGATGCCGAGGGCAACGTGCTGCATGCAGGCGATGTCGTTGACGTCGTTGCCGACGTAAGCGACCTGGTCCGCAGTGAGGCCGCGGTCGGCGATCATGGTTTGCAGTGCAGGCAGCTTGTTCTTGGCGACGACGCAGGGGATCTTGAGCTTCTCGCAGCGCTTCTGCGGGGCGGGGTTCACCTCGGCGGTGAGCACGGCGATGAGGGGCAGGCCGCGCTCGCGGAGGAGGCCGACGCCCAAGCCGTCGGAGCGGTTGGCGAGGACGCCTTCGGTACCGTCCTCGAGGACGAGGACCTGGTTGGTGGTGAAGACGCCGTCGAAGTCGAAGACGAGGAGTTTGATGCTGGAGAGCTGGGGGGCCATGGCAGTAGGTCCTATAGGTCCTATGGGTCGTATAGGTCCTATGCAGCAGCGGGCTGGAGCAGCGCGTCGCGGTGTGCAGCGAGTTCGAGCTGCACGATGGTGGGGAGGCCGTAGCGGCGGCGGGCGGTGTGCGCGGCCGCGGTGCCCAGGCGGGAGCGGAGGCGGGGGTGGGTGAGGAGGTCCTCAATGGCGGCAGCCAAGGCGCGCGGGGTAGGCGCGACGAGCAGGCCGTCGGTGTTGTGGGCGATGACCTCGAGGCCGGGCGCCTGCGCGGCGATCACCGGGGCGCCGGTGGTCATGGCCTCGATGACGGTCTTGGGGTGCCCCTCGAGGGCGGAGGCCTGCACGTAGATGGTGCAGGTGTGCATGCGGGCGAGCAGGTCGTGGTGGGGGATGCGGGGGGTGAGGGTCACGTTGACGGTCAGGGCCTCGGCGAGGTTGCGGAGGCTGGGCCGCTCGGCACCCTCGCCGAAGACATCGAGGCGGGTGGTCTCGCGGAGCGCTTTCGGCAGGAGCGAGAGGGCCTCGATCAGCAGGTGGACGCGCTTGCGGGGGACGAGCTGGCCAGCGTAGAGCAGGGTCGCGGCGTCGCGCTGCTGCACGGGCGTGGGGTCGGAGGTGAGGTCGACGTAGTTGGGGATGAGGCGGGTGCGGGCGGGGTCGAGCGCGTGGCGCGCGACAAGGTGGTCGAGCATCTCCTGCGTGGTGCCGACGACGAGGTCCGCGGCGGTGCAGAGGGCGTGCTCGCGGGCGCGGGTGCGGTGAGCCTCGGGTGACTTCGGGCCCTTGTCCGATTCGACGAAGAGCGACCAGGGGTAGCCGCCGCGGGCGATGAGGGCGGTGGGGTGGTTGCGGCTGCGGAGGTGATTGGTGATGGCGAGGGCGAGCTCGCCGCCGTGCATCTGGTTGGTCTTGACGATTGTCGGTGAGTCTGCGGGGATCAGCGCGGCCACGCGCGCGGGGGCGGCGGCGGTGTAGTCGGCGGGCGGGAGATTGTCGTGGTTGCAGACGACGTGGACCTTGTGGGCGTCGGCGGGGGCGAGGAGGGGGGCGAGGATGCCGGGGTCGGTGGAGTGGCCGTGGGTGACGAGGATGATGCGTGCGTAGTGGGGGAGGAGCTCGCGATAGAGGGCCCACTCGCGGGCGAGCATGCCGGTGTCACGCCAGGTGGCGAGGGAGACGCTCTCGGTAAAGGTGAGGATGAGGGTGGCGTGGCGCATGGGATGGAATGCGGGCTGAAAGCCCGCCTCCCCGGTTCGATCGGCGATTGAGGGGGTGTGTGGGGAGTTTTTTGCGCGTGGGGCGCGGGTGGTCGATGGTGGGGTATGGCTCTGATTTCGGTGGCGTTGCCGGTATGGCGGGCGGCGGGGACGTTGCGCGAGGCGCTCGGCTGTGTGCTGGGGCAGACGCACCGTGAGCTGGAGGTGCTGCTGGTCCTGAACGGGTCAGACGCGGAGACCCGGCGCGTGGCAATGGAGCAGGCGGCGGCGGATGGGCGGGTGCGGGTGCTGGAGATGGCGGAGGCGAGCCTGCCCGCGGCCCTGAACCTGTCGCTGCGGGAGGCGCGGGGCGAGTTTGTGGCACGGATGGACGCGGATGACTGGTGCGGGCCGGAGCGGCTGGCGCGGCAGGCGTCGTTCCTGGTGGAGCACCCGCGGGTGGCGGCGGTTGGGTGCGGGTGGGAGGTGGAGGAGGATGGGCGCGTGACGGCAGTGGTTCGGCCGCCGGCGGACCCGGCGGAAGCGCGGTGGCGGCTGCTGGTGGAGAACCCGTTCGCACACGGGGCGATGATGCTGCGGCGCTCGGCGGTGCTGGATATGGGCGGGTACGACGAGTCGATGGTGCGGGCGCAAGACTATGACTTGTGGGTGCGGCTGAGCGCGCGGTGGGGGGTGTGTGCGTTGCCGCAGGTGATGTACCGGCACCGGCGCGCGCCGGGGGGGACGTACAGCGCCTCGGAGCTGCAGGCGCGGCACGCGGCCGTGGTGATGACGCGGGCATGGGCCACGCTCC
>Ga0196963_10001938_pt1 | contig 13047 bp, 20 predicted proteins | sample S1_5metaG_FD_148600 | JGI IMG/M metagenome (GOLD analysis project Ga0196963, IMG submission 148600) | Soil microbial communities from Anza Borrego desert, Southern California, United States - S1_5 | ecosystem: Environmental > Terrestrial > Soil > Desert | place: USA: California | collected... | reverse complement strand
TGGCTGCGCTCGACTCTGCTTTCCCTGAGATCGACAGCAACTACCGGCTGCGGGGCTGCGCGTACGTTGTGCTGCAGATGACACGCGATGACGTGGCATTCTTTCAGGGTCCGCCCCAGGCTGTGACCACGATTTGCAAAGGGATCAAAGCCTACGATCCGCGTCTGGATACGACCAACGGGGGGCTCGGCTCGCACCGGCGCACCGATCCATCGACTTGGGCGTGGACTGAGAACCCCGCGCTGCTCACGCGCTGGTATCTCACCGGTGGAAGCGTCCACAACACCGGAGAGACGACCAGGCTCATTCGCTATGGTTTGAAGGAGCCCGATTCGCGCATTGATGACGCGCTCGTCGCAGCTGCGGCAAATATCTGCGACGAGACGCTCAGCGGTGCGAATGCGACGCCGGCGGGGAGCGCGACGCGCTACAAGTGCGGGTTCGAGTTCTCTACGGGTGAAACGCACCGTGCGATCCTGCAAGAGCTCTTGGATTCGATGGCCGGCACTCTCGTGCAGCAGCACGGCAAGTGGCGTATGTATGCGGGCGCCTTTGACGCGCCGCTTCACAGCTTCGACGAGGAAGATCTGACGGGGGAGCTCGAGGTCTCAGACACCACCGAGGGCACTGATCGCTACAACGCCGTCTCCGCGATCTACTTCGACGCGGCTCAAGGATATGCCGAGGCAACGACCCAGTTCCGGACGGACTCGGCGTACGAAACCCAGGACGGTGGCCAGAGAATCACCCGTGAGATCGACCTGCGCGCGGTGACCGATGTGTATCAAGCACAGCGGCTCGCAGAGATCGAGCTTCGCAAGTCCCGCATGATGCGCACGATCAGGCTGGTCGGCGGCCTCAATCTGCTCAAGGTTGGACTCAACGAGACATTCACCTTTTCCCACGAGCGCTATGGGTGGGTAAACCGGGTCTTCCGGTGCCGCGAGCGTCAGGTCGAAGTGGACCAGGACGCAGGGCGCGTCACGATCACCGCTCGACAGGAATCCTCGGCGGTGTACGCGGATCTGCTCACGGCAGACTACGTGACTGGCACAAGCGCCACCGATCAATTCAAGGTCGAGATCCCGGACGCACCGACCAGCCTGACCACGACCAATCAGGTCCAGTCGATCCGGGTAAACGTCGGGCTGCCAGCAAGCCTGCCACTCGGCGCAGTCGTGCAGGTATTCCGGCACAGCGCCTCGACGCCTTTCTCCTCTGCCGTGCTGGTCGCGCAGGCCAGAACTGATGTCTTTGTGTTCCAACATCGAGACGCGGTGGCGCGATTCTACTGGGCTCGAATCAAGACACGCAGCGGCGCCTTGAGTGACACCTTCCCGGCATCGGTTGGTGTTATGGGCACCCCACTGCTTGTGCAGACACCGGACATCAGCGCCCTCGCCGTGTCCGAGACGATTGAGTACACCGATGACTTTGCCCAGTCTCAGCCGCTCCCAATAGGTGGGGGCGGGCCGCTCTTATACAGGGACTCCCTCGCGAGCATAGGGTTCGGTGCGCAAACCTACGACTACTTCGCTGTCGTCACCTTCATGGCCGACATGTGGAAGCTCGAGTTCGGCGGTCCCGCAGAGGGTGTTGCATACATAGAAAGCCAATTCGGTGGCATTAGTACCGGTCAGCTTCAGCCGATACTCGAAACCGCTGACCCGGGTGGGAGAGTGGTTGTCCAGCACACCGTATTTGTGCCTGCCGGGCAATCCTGCGCATTTGTCCTGGTTGTGGAGAAGACCACCCTTGCGGGCTTGGAGGATTTCGTTATCGAGTCCAGAAATCTCAGCATGCGGTTGGAGGTCAAGAAGAAGTGAACGAGGTGCGCCACCTGTTCGATATTCGGACAGGGCTTATCACGGGACGCAGCATGCGTGCGTCGGAAGAGGTGCTCGCGCTCAATTGTCCCGCAGGGTTCGGTTGGGTCGCCGGGGTAAAAGACTGGCGCTCGCAGCGCGTCGACTTGGATGTGTACGCGATCATCCAGCAGTTGCAGGCCGGCATTGCCGAAGAGGCCGACGCTTCACGCCTCGAAGCGGCAAAGGCGGAGATGAGTACCCATGAGCAGAGACTGCTGATCGATTACGTTCCTCCATCCCCAGGTGATGAACACGAGTGGAATAGGGATCGGAAGCGCTGGGTGCTGCGCGCCGATGTGTCCGAGCGCCGTAGCCGACGTTCGCAGGCAATAGCTGATATCCAAAAGCTCGAGCAAAGCTCTCTGCGCGCCCTGCGCGAAGTGAAGCTGGCAGAGCTCAAGGGGCAAAATCCCGAAGCCCAAAGTGTTGAGCGGCTCGAGCGTATTGAGCAACAGATCGCATCGCTGCGCGAGCAGTTGAAATAGAGGAATTGCCACCGCCATGAGTCCTCCGACTCGCCCACCATCAAGCGATCCCGACGATATCGCAAAGTGGGAGGATGACATGCGCGCGTATCGAGAGCGCGTGGCCAAGGAGGATGAGTTCCGCGACACAATGCTGCAGTTCGCAGCTCGCACCGACGTCACGCTCACACAGCTGCGGATGGATGCACAGGCGCATTCCCAGGAAGATCGCCAGCAGTTTAGACGTGAGCGCCGCGCTCGCCGCCGACTTGCCAGAAAGGTTGACGCGCTCAGCGGCCAGGTCACGCAGACGGTCAACACTAACAAGTACAACTGGGGCGTGGTTGTGGCATGGGCGAGCGCGTTCGTGGCAATCGCGAGCGTCGGATGGACGCTGATCGAGAAATTCGGCGGAGCGCTGAAGCCGTGAGTACTCGCCAAGACCTTCTGGAATGCGAGGAGCGTGACGATAACGGCTATCCGCGCCCCCGCGGCCCCATCACCAGACCGCGCGCAACCATCGACAGTGGAGGCGCTCCGTTGAATGGCACCAACGTCGACCAGAGCGTGGGCAAACGGGTCAATGAGGCACTGCCCTGGGCCGTGATGGCGGCGCTGTTCGGCGGCCTGGCCTTTGGAGGTCTCATCATCATGGCGATCATGATGCCGCAGCAGATGCGAGCAGAGACGCGCGCCGCGCAGACAGAGATCCGCGCCGAGTTCGCCCAGGAAATAGCCCGCATCGATGCCAAGGCTGACAGTGCAAGCGCGGTATCCGATGTGTGGCGCAACCGAGTAAATAGATTGGAGGCCGAGGCCAATGCCAACCGACGATGACGATGATGTGATCCTGATCGGCAAGGGCGGCCGGGTGAGCAGCCTCACGCCCACTCAACTGCTGCAGATCATGCCGAAGTGCCTCGCTGCTGACGTGCATGCTGATCCGCTCGAGCGCGCCATGCAGTTCGCAGCAATCAACACGCCCGTGCGGCGAGCTGCATTCCTGGCTCAGGTGGCGCACGAATCCGGCCAGCTTCGGTACGCCGAGGAAATCGCCGACGGCAGCGCCTACGAGGGCCGAGCAGATCTTGGCAACAACGAGCCTGGTGACGGAAGGCGCTACAAGGGCAGGGGCTGGCTCCAGATAACCGGCAAGAGCAACTACGACCGCTGCGGCAAGGCGCTGAAGCTCGACCTGGTGGCTTCGCCGCAGCTGCTCACCACGCCAGAGAACGCTGCTCGCTCGGCCGCATGGTTTTGGATGACGCGGCAGCTCAACGAACTCGCTGACCTGGATCAGTTCGGGCTGATCACTCGGCGCATAAATGGGGGCTTCACAGGCCTCGACGATCGCATCAAGCACTGGCTGCGCGCGCGCCGCGTGCTCGGCCTATAACCCTGGAGATATCCATGACACCAGATGAACTGAAGACTCTACTCTCGACCCCGCTCGCGCTGTTCGTAGTGATGTTGCTCGGCTCATTGGGTTCGGCGCTGAAACAGGTCAAGGGTACCGACACCAGCCTTGGCTCCTATTTCGCGCACTGGCCCGAGACGCTGAGCGCGCTGATCGCCAACGTGCTCGCCTTTGGGATGCTGGTGGTCACCGACTCGTTGAACTTCGCTTCGGCGTTGGGCATCGGGTACGTCGCGAACAGTGCCGCAGACCTGATCCGGGCCGGCGGCCGCTCCGATATTGTTGGCAGGACGACGCGCCAAGCTGGCTTCGCGAGGCCGATACTGCTCGCCATCTTGCTGGTCACTGCCGTGATCGCCATGCCGGTGCTGCAGGGATGCACGGCACTGGGGCTGCAGGCACCCAAGACGTTCGCTGATGACTATGCGTACGCGCTCTCGCAGACAACGGCGCTGCGTACCGCTGCGGCCCAGGCGCTCAATACCCGGCAGATCAGTGTCGCCGATGCGCAGTACGTGCTGGCGCTCACCGACCAATCACGCAGCCTGCTGGACACCTCGCGGCAGGTGTACGAGGCGGGCGAGTCGCTGAAGGGGCAAAGCCAGCTCGAGCTCGCGACCAACATACTTACCAGGTTGCAGGCCTATCTCAACGCGAGACAAGTCCAATGAGCACGACACGCAATCTGAACGCGGCGATCGGCTTGCTGCTGAACCTGACTGCGGCCGCCGGCAAGGCCTCGGCGTTGATCGGGACCGCTCGAGCGGAGGGGCGGGATGTCACGGCCGAGGAGCTGGCCGGGCTTCAGGCTGCCGACGATGCGGCGCGCGGCGACCTGGTGGCGGCGATCGAGGCGGCGAAGGCCGGGTCGTGAGCCTAACACCGCGCCAACGCCAGATTGTCACGCTGCTCTGTGACGAAGGGCTCAGCACCAAACAGATCGCGCGGAGGCTTGGTATCGTGCCGCCGGTCGTGAGCAATCACCTCGCGGCGGTGCGCCGGCAGAATGGGCTGCGCAATGTGGCTCAGATCGGAATGGCGTGGGAGAGAGGGCGCGGAACTGCTGAAGGACGATCAGCTGTAGCACAGTAGTTCAAAATATCTATCGCGGCTCATGCCCGCCGTTCGCATCAAGCCCTTGATGATGAACACCGGCACTTCATCGTACTTTGGAATGACTATTGGCCGCAGGACTCCGGGCTTGCTGAAAGACATGTGCGAACCCACCGTTCGCTCGTAGACGAAACCGTCAGCTTCGAAGATTTTCTTCAGCGTCTTCCAATCAGTGGGCGCAAGCTTCGGCGGCATGTCTGGAGACCGTCATTGGCAGAGTCACTTCCACCACGTCCCCGCAGCTCTCTGGGCTGTCATCGTCGGAAACGTCAGCCTCGAAGCCGGACTGCTTCAGCACGGCGTCCAGGGTGCCACGCTCATGGCAGGACACCAGAAAGAGCTGGGTTGCCTCCTTCAGGCTCGAGATTGCAGTTTCCCTGTCCTCACCTTGCCCGCAAAGATCCAGCATGGGGCTATGGGCGATCACCCATCTGCCCTCGCGGTGAAAATGGACAGGAAGCTGAACGGTAAAGACCACCCGTATTGCTTTCTTGCGACGGTGATGCAATTTCTGACCCCTGTAATCATTCAACGACTTAGCTGGCAGATACTTCTTCAGAATGGAGTATTCGCGGAGTGCCAGCCGTCACACACGCGAAGACTCTAGCAGCAATACGTGTGGGCATGTGATCGGGTTCACAATTCTGCTTGCCGAACCCATTCGCCGGCTGGTTCCATCCGGTTTCCCATTTCCCTCGCATTTCTGTGCATATCGCCGATAAATTGACACCCTAGCTGCAATTTCGATCAACATAATCCCCATCGCGCCCGCAGCCTCCCGGGCGCCACAGAGAGGCGTACCGCGCTGCTAGGGATGGCGGCGCGCGTTACGCTCACATCCGCCGCAGCAGCCGATAGCCGTACCAGTCGATGACTCGGCTGTGTGGCCCAAGGCGCACCCACAGCCAGCGTAGCAACATGAACGTGCGCATCCACAGCGCGTCGCGCGCAGCATCTAGCACCACCAGCAGCACGTTGATCATGGATGCTGCTCAGTGGCCTGCACGCAGTCCGACTCCGAACTGAAATCCTCGGTGTCTCGTGGCCCATCGGTCAGCCACACATCCCGCAGTTCCTCGCACGTAAGGTACTCATCGACTGGCATTCGCATGGTCCATTCCTGCCCGGCCGTGCGGATCACCAGCTCGAATACCCACGCATCCTGCGGCTGGGCCGGCTCCGTTGGGCTGACCATCGACAGGAACAAAAGCACTGCGGCGAGCATGACGTGTCTCCTTGCCGGCAATCTTCCCTCACTCCCCAAATTTGCCGATATCGACCGGAAGACACATCACCGTATATTCCGCCCCATGGACCTCATAGACACCATGCGCCGGCTATACGACGCCGAGATCAACTGCGGAATGGAAACGTTCTTCGCAGGCGGCATACACGTGTGGCTGGGCGACGAGCACAACGGCCACAAAGCCGATGAGTGGTTCGACTGGGATGAGTTGGACCAAATCCCAGGCTGGCTCGATCGCGAGGCCAGGCGGCTATACCCGGGCTCGGCCTACGACGTGCATAAGGTCGCGATACCCGGCGGTAGTGCACGACCCTGATCCACCCATTCGCTTCACCACCGCCCGCGAGCGGCTGGCCGGCGGGTACCGCACTGAGGTTTGGTGTCCGACCTGCAGGGAGTGGCGCCACGTGGACCTGCAGCGGTTGGTGGACCTCGGGCGAGGCGATGAGAGCTTGATCGGCCGGCGGTGGCGCTGCCGGCGCTGCGGCGGGCTAGGGCAGGCTCAGTTGCAGCCGCCGGTGCCGGGGCACTGCGGGCCGAGTGAGTAGCACTTTTCTAGCACACCCACTCGGCTAAGCAATTGTATGCTTTCGAAAAACCCGCGCCCTTTCACGGCGGTAACTGGGGTTCGAATCCCCATGGGGACGCCATTAAATCAGGCACTTGCGATCGGAAGGATTCGCTGCGCAGCACGGACGCTGCCATAGAGTGCCATGGTGTGCTACAGAAATATCCCAATAGCACAGCCTCACAGACTCACCAGCTTGGCCTGTTCGCGAAGGTGATCCTCGCCGATGTGTGCATAGCGTTCGGTGGTGGCGAAGCTGGCGTGGCCCATGAGCACCTGCAGTGTCCTCAACGGTACGCCTGCCATCACAAGGTGAGCAGCGTAGGTGTGCCGCAGGCTGTGCAGGCTGCCGGCGAGGTTCAGCGATTTGCAGTTCATCGCGAAGTTGCGGGAGAGGTGCACCGAGGTCACGCGCGGCAGCACGTAGCCGGTCTTCCCGTTGGTCTCGATGAGAGCTTGGGCCGCTACCTTGGCGCCATCCGACAGCGGGACGCGGCGCCACTTGCCAGACTTCGTTCGCGCTTCGGCTGTCGACACGATGTCGACGTGCCCGGCGCCGATGTGCACGTGCTTCACCTGTAGCTGAAGGGCTTCGGTCCGTCGCATCCCGGTGTTGGCCATGAGACGCCAGATCTGGCCATTGTGGCGGCCGTAGAGCAGGGCAAGCTCGGCCCGGGAGTACCAGTGTATGGGCTCGCTGTCGAGGTCCCTGGGCGGCTCCACGTGCTCGGCGGGGTTGCGGTCAATCTCGCCCCACGTCACGGCTTTGGCCAGCACCGCAGCGAGCGTGCGCAGCTCCTTGGCGACCGATCCGCGGCTCACCAGCGTGATCCGCTTCGCCTTCCATTTCTCGATGTCAGCCGAGGTGATCTGCGCGAGCGAGAGGTGCTCGAAGTCGCAGAAGTGATGCTCGGCGATCTGTGCTACCCGGTAGTGGGAGTCTGGGTATTCGGACCGGTGCCACTCGAGGTATCGGGCGAGGTGGTCGGGGAAGGCGGCGGACGCAACAAAGATACGCTTGCCAGTCGAGAGCTCGAGCTCTTTCGCCTTGCGGTAGTCGTCTGCCTGGCGTTCGCTGACTGGCCCGAGCGACTTGCGGTATTGCTCACCGTTCTGCGACCAATTGACGTACCAGCAGTTGCCGCGTTTGTAGATTGTGGCCATCTGATGCGGGCCTCCATGAAGCGGGCCACGTCGGTTTTTCTGTACACCAGTTTGCCGTAGAACTCACCTGGCGGAAACAGCGGCTGGATTTTGGCCCGCCAGTGGGAATAGGAGACGCACGCGTACTGGGCCGCTTCCTCGACGGTCAAGAAGTCCTTGCCGGCCAGTTCACTCATCGGAGGTCTCGGCGTCTCCCGCTTCACAGATCAATTCCCCATCGCCCGCAGCTTCGTCGGCGCCGCCTGCTCAAGCGCGACTCGGAGGCACTTACGGCAGGTAACGTGTGCGGCGAGCAGCGTCCAAGAGGCGCGGTCCAGGCTGATCGCTCGCGGCACCTTGGCGCACAGCGGCGAGACGCGCCCGTCGGCGCGGATCTTCTTGGCCATGTGGATGGGCCGACTCATGGCAGACCGAATGCATCCCGACGCATTTCTGAATCGTGCTCGGCGCGCATCTCTTCCTGGTAGCGGTCGCCGGAGCTCTGTTGATCTTCCCTGGCATTCTCCCGCTCATTGCACGGCGGGCACTCCCACTCGTCGCCTTCCTCGCAGATCATGCTCGCGCAGCAGCCTTCGGCGCTGCATCGTGCGCAACTCACGTCATAGCACTGGTCCTCTTCATCGCCTTCGCGAGGATCACCGCAGTGACCACAGAGTTCAGCCATTGCCGCCCTCCTCGAAGTTGCCGTACACGGGATGCTTCTCGTGGGCACTGCACTTCGCGCCGCATCCGGTGAGCCACGACCCTTTCAGAGTACGCACCACCACCCCAGTCGCGCCCTCAGCTGGTCCTTCAGAGCGTGCGCATCGGCCGATGTCCTCTCCGGTGCTCCACTGCCAGTGCGCGCAGGAGCTGCAGTTGTGTCGTTTAGGCATTGCCGCTCTCCTTCAGGTCCCAATTCGGCTGCCAATATCGAGATTGATGCGTCCCAACCTGGTGAGCCTGTAACGACCATCGTCTGCCCTGGCGATCCACTCTCGTCGCGCGAGAGCGCCCAGCGTCGCCGGTGCGATTCGCTCCATCGCTCCCGTGTGGAGGATCTGCAGGGCTCGTAGCATTGCTTTACTCACGGCTGCTCCCATGCGGCTGGGAGAGGGCGGCGCGGGCGGCGCGCAGTACCTTGCGGCCGTCCTTTGGTGGCCGGCTCGCGCCGTTAGCGAATGATTGAATCCAGTCTGTGGCGTCTTGGAGCGCCTCGCGCAACTGCCGCTCGCGCTCCTGCGACTCTGCTGCCTTCGCCAATGCCTCCTTAGTCTTCGCGATCTGTGCGTTGAGCTGATCCTCGGCTACCCGATGCATCATCTGATAGCGATTGCACTTCGCGGTCAGCTCCTCGACACGCTCCTCGGCCAGGAAAGCCCGTCGCAGATCGCCGGCAGGATCCACCCGGGTGTGCAGGTCGTGAAAGTACTGCCGGAGCCGTGGCGGCAGAGCTTGGATCTGTGGCATCAGTGTGGCCCCGTACTCCTCTTCGGTGACGGGTGCGGGCTGCAGCAAGGCTTCGAACTCTGGTTCTCGCTCCCTGGCTGCCTCGTCGAGTCGAGCGTGGTAGTGCTCTGATGTTTCGAAGCGGCCATGGAAGTAGTCCATCTCTATGGCGCCACCTTGGCACAGCACTGCGCGGATCAAAGACCACAGTGATTTATGGCTTGAGTTGCTCATTAGAAGAGATCCTCGCTTGCACGCATAACGTCTCTGTTTGAACCGATGATCACGCCGGCAGTGCGGAGCTCGGACAGAGCATTGCGAAAGCCGCCGCTGTACTCATAGCCAGTCGCGCGGCACAGCTGCTCTGCTGTCAGTCCGCGCTTGTGATGGATCAACGTTTTCAACACGTCGCGCGCGCATTTGCTGAATGACGGATGCTGGAGCCAGTGCGCGACGAGGGCGGGACCGGTGGGCAGCCTGGGGAACGGGCCGCGATCGAGGCCTGCAGCTGTGATGCGCATCGTGGAGCTGTTCGATCCTTCCATCAGGCCTGCCGCGCGCAGTTCACTGAGCGCATTCCGAAAGCCGCCCGAGTAGCTGTAGCCGGTGAGCAGTGCCAGCTTGCCTGACTCGCAGCCCTCGCGATGCTGCGCCAGGACTGCCAGAATCTTGCGCGCCGCTGCGCTCAGGTCCCCGGCCGGCGCGCCCCCGTCAATCTGCCGCTGCGATCGTGCGCGGACAGCGCTGGTCCGGTTCGGCTCTCCAATGGAGCTACCGCCGGGCGGTGCCGCTGAGCCACTGCGTTGCGGGTTCTCCGGGGGTGCGCCGCTGGCTGACTGGCGGTCTAGCTCGTTGGCTGCCGATTGAAGGATCCCAGCCACTTCCTTCGTGGCGTTGAGCAGGACCAGTCCAGCCGCTGCCAGACCCTGCCGCTTGCCGTCGACAAAACCGTCGCCATAGCCCTGTTGCTTGGCGAACTCCATTGCACCGCGATCGACCTTGAGAGCAGCCTGCGCCAGCTCAGATTCGAGCTTGTTGATGCGCTTGCGGAGCTCGGCCGGGTCGTTGGCCTTCGCTTCCTCGACGTACTTCTCCAACGAGCTGCGGAGCTCGGTGACGAATGCGCTGGCGTCGATGCGCTGCACGTTGGCTGCGGCCGGATTCGCGATCAGCGCCCGGCGATCCGGATGGAAGCTCTGCTTCTGAGGCATCTTCACGTGCACGGCGTGGTCCGCATTCGCCGGCCACACCCAGGCCTCGCCGCTGGCCATCTTGGGCAGCCCGCGGATGATCTCCTTGACGTCGCCGCCGGTGGAGAGCTCCAGCCACTTCTCCAGGGACTTGATGGAGTTCTTCCCCTTCTGCCGGTGCAGAAAGAGGCAATCGCATAGCTCGAGCACGGCCTTGTTCACCTGCTCGGCGCGCTGGTTGATCAGCGTGTAGCCGAGCAGTGCGTTCCCACCGATGCGCGCCAGCTTCTCGACTTCGGCGTACACCTTGGCCTTGTCGGGCGCGATCTGCTGTGGCGCGAACTCGGCCGCCTCCTCGATGAAGATATGCCGCAGCCCGTGCTCGCCGTTCTCATAGAGCAGGACCCGCACGCAAGCCTCGACGATGCGGCTCCAGTCGGCCTTGCTCATGTTGATGTCGTAGAGGTCCAGCACCAGCGAGACGTTCGCACGCATCGCGGCGCGCACGATCTCGGGTGCAGACTGCGGGGTGAGAGGCAGGTCGGGCACCTTTCCGCCGGCGACCACCACTGGCAGCCCTGCACCCTTGCCTGGCACCCGCAGGAATTTCCAAACCCCGCTCGGATCGAACGCGACGAACGGGATGCCCGCGGCGTACAGCTGCTCGCCCATGTAAGTAGCGGAATAGGTCTTGCCGCTATCGCGAATCCCGAGTATCGCGTTGCCCTGCGAGGCGTACTGCGTGATGGGCATGGAGAGCGGGCCGATGTTGAGTGTTTTGCTCAAGCGCTGATCTCCGGGAATTCTCTGATACGCAGATCCTCGGGCAAGTCTTCGAGGTTGCCGCGCTTGTCGCGCACGCCGCCGAGCTGCTTCATGAAGAAGGGCACGCGGGCTGCCTTGCATTGATCTCTGAGAGACCTGAACCACTGGAGCTCAGCAGGCCGAGCATCGGTGCCGCTCTCGCCGCCAGCAATCAGGAGGTCGACGCCATGGATCAGCGGAGGATCCACCGGCATGCCTCGGCATCCGCAGTCGTAGCCGCTGCAGCACATCGGCGGACCGTCCGGCCAGATTTCCTCGGGATACTCGACATCCAGCGGGCCGAGGGCGGGCTCGTACGAGATGAACTTCCAACGGGCTCCGAATCTGTAGAGCTTCGGCAGGTCTCTGATTGCCTCAGCGCGGTCGGCGACGGTGATGCCGATCATTACGTTGGGATAGCCGGCATGCCGGTATCCGCCTGCAACGATGTGTGGCCAGTCAGGCGGCAGCATCGAGGGCACGTTGCCCACGCGCTTCGTGAGCAGCATCCAGATCAGGTGCGGGGTCTGCCGGATCAGTGCCCACAGGTCAGCGCGCCACTGCGGATCGACTTCGTTGTCGAAGACATCGGCGAGGGATGCGCAGAAAACCCGACGGCGATGCCCATGCTCCTTGAAGAACTGCTCGTGCTGCCGCTCCCAGATCACCGGCTGCTTCCAAGTCGCCTCGCTTGTGCGGTGCCTCGGCTTGCCCTGGCCCCACTCGATATGCATCGCACGCACTGGCGTGGACACCCGCGCATAGCAGTGATCGCACGGCGGGCCAAGCGGCGTGCACCCGATCCACGGATTGAAAGTCGCGTCGCACCACTCGATTTTCGTTGTTGTAGCCATCACTGCCTCAAATGCGGCGGAGTGTCAGGCTGGCCCGCGTCCCACTTGGCCACGATGCTGCGGAGAGCTCCCTGCATGTGAGAGCGCGGAGCGTTGCTCACGTACTGGTACTCGCCCACCTGGTCGGGCTCGTCACCCTCGGCCCAGGGGAACAGCACCAGCGCGATGCCCATCTCCTCACCGACTTCCTTGCGCACGACGTCCTGCACGCGCCGCAGGATCTTCTGCAGCTTGCGGGATACTTTCAGGTCGAGTCCGTCAGCCATCACTCCTCCCCATCCCAATCGAAAGTGTGCTTGCACTCGTCGATGGCCTCGGTCGCTGTGGCCTCTGGGTCATCGTGATACAGCGCAACCAGCTCGTGGCGCGGCACATCGCGCAGATACTGCTGCGCCAACTCTTCGGCTTCGGCCTCGGTCCAGTCGAAAACATCGCGCGCCTGTGCTTTGAACGAGGCGATGAATCGGGCTGCGAACTCCTCGTCGTGCATCATCGCGCCCCCTCGGCCTTGCGGTCCGCTTCGAGCACCTCGGTCGCAATGCGTCCCAGCTCCTCATCATCGATATCGAACAGGCCTTGGGCGCCGCGGTAGGGCCACGGCCCGATTGCGGCGATGCTGTCGAGCACCCAGCACCATGGACCGTGCGCGTGCTCGTGACTACGCAGCCATGGGTGGCGTTCGTCGTGGCGGCCGCTCTCGATCTCGGCAATGGGCAGGCAGTCGACCAGGTTCGCAATCGCGACTACGGCACCAAAGTGCATCTTGGAAACTGGTATTTGCGTCTCGACGTCCACGCCGTTCTCGACATTGAGCCATTGGCGAGACTTGCCGGCGTGGATGTAGATGAGACCACGATGCTTCGTCGGCCAGGTGCGATTCTCAACGCGCTTCTCGCGCAAGCGGATGAGATGCGCGAACGGTTGGCATATC
>Ga0196963_10001937_pt1 | contig 13051 bp, 22 predicted proteins | sample S1_5metaG_FD_148600 | JGI IMG/M metagenome (GOLD analysis project Ga0196963, IMG submission 148600) | Soil microbial communities from Anza Borrego desert, Southern California, United States - S1_5 | ecosystem: Environmental > Terrestrial > Soil > Desert | place: USA: California | collected... | reverse complement strand
GACCAATCTCGACCAGTTCGCCACCGGCCTGGTCGGCGTGCGCTCGCCCTATGGCGTGCCGCGCAACCGCCTCAACCCGGCCTACGTGCCCGGCGGGTCGAGCTCGGGATCGGCGGTCGCCGTCTCAACCGGCCTGGTCTCGTTTACGCTCGGCACCGACACCGCCGGCTCCGGCCGCGTCCCGGCGGGCTTCAACAACATCGTCGGCTTGAAGCCGACGCGCGGCCTGATCAGCGCCGCGGGAGTCGTGCCGGCCTGCCGCACGCTCGACTGCGTCTCCATCTTTGCCCTCACCGCCGATGACGCGCTTGCCGTGCTCCGTGTCGCGGCCGGACCCGACAAGGCCGATGCCTATTCACGGACCGGCGCCATCGGCGCGGTCGCGCGCCCGAAGGCATTTCGTTTCGCGGTGCCGAAAGCCGACCAGCGGGAGTTCTTCGGCGATGCCGAAGCCGCCGCCGAGTACGAGCGCGGGATCGCCCGGCTGACGGCGATGGGCGGCACGGCCGTCGAGTTCGACTACGCTCCTTTCCTCGCCATCGCCAAACTGCTCTACGACGGCCCTTGGGTGGCCGAGCGCTACGCGGTGATCCGGGAACTGCACGCGAGCAACCCGGATGCCATCCATCCGGTGACCCGCAAGATCTGCGAAGGCGGCCTGAAGTACAGCGCCGCCGCCACGTTCGAGGGCTTCTATCGGCTGGAGGAATTGCGCGCGGTCACGCGGGCCGTGTGGGAGACAGCGGACGTGATCTTCGTGCCCACGAGCGGCACGATCTACACTGTGGCGCAGGTGGAAGCCGATCCGATCAAGCTCAACGCCAATCTCGGCTACTACACCAATTTCGTGAACTTCCTCGATCTGTCGGCGATCGCCGTACCCAGCGGCTTCCGCGGCAATGGCACGCCGATGGGCGGAACGCTGATCGCGCCGGCCCTGGCCGAAGGCTTGCTGACCGCATTCGGTGCCGAGCTGCACGCGGCGGCCAATCTGCCGATGGGCGCCACCGGTGCTCGCCTGCCGGAGCGCAAGGCGCCGACGGCCTGGGCCTCGAAGACCATCGACGTCGCCGTCGTCGGCGCCCATCTCAGCGGTCAGCCGCTGAACGGGCAATTGACCAGCATCGACGCGACACTCGCACGGGCGGCGCGCAGCGCACCGGCGTATCGGCTCTACGCCCTGCCCGGCGAGCCCGCGCGCCCGGGACTGGTGCGGGTCGCCTCCGGCGGAGCCGCCATCGAGGTGGAGATCTGGTCGGTGCCGGCCGAGCGTTTCGGCACCTTTGTCGCCGGCATTCCCGCGCCGCTCGGCATCGGCAAGCTGCAGCTCGAAGACGGTACAGAGGTCTGCGGCTTCATCTGCGAGCCGCTGGGTATCACCGGCGCGCGCGACATCACCGAATTCGGCGGCTGGCGCGCCTATCGCAACGCCACCGTTCGCTGAGAGGCGTATCGCCACTGTCGATGGCGCCACCCACTTTCAGCTCAGCCCGTTGCGCTGGAGAAAGCCAGCCATCTCGGGCGGCACGATCAGCACTTCGTCACTTGTCTCGTAGTCAAAGCGCCGCAGGCGGAATTCCTTGCCGAAGCCGCCTGTAACCGCAGCGAATCGCGCATCGTCATAGAATGACGACTGGAAGGCGGCCGCCGAGCCGAAGCCGCGCCGGGAATTGTCGCTGAGCTCGGTCAGTATCACAGGGCGGTCGCGCCGAATCCGGCCGGCCAGCCCGCGAAAGACGTAGGGCTCGAATCCCTCGACGTCGACTTTCATGAGGTCTATCCGCGGCAAATGCTTCTCCTCAAAGAACCGGTCACCGCGGCGGATGGGAAGGCTCACGAGATTGCCGCGATCGAACTCTCCCTCCGGAAGGAAACTGCCCTCGCCCGAGTTTGCGCCGCGGCCCACGAAGTAGTCGCGCTCTTCGTCCGCATCTCCGAGGGCAACCGGAAGGACATCGACATTGGTCAGAGCATTGAGCTCGATCTTCTCGGCAATCAATTCACGCAGAGCCGGCAATGGTTCGAAGGCGATGACCCGATCGGCCAGCGGCGCCATGAACAGGGTGTGATGGCCGACGTTGGCCCCAATGTCGAAGAAGCTCAGGGCGCCGTCTCGCCCGGCCCGCAATTCCGGCGCTACTGCTCGAAGCAGGCTGAGCTCGCAATACGGCGCCCCGCCATAGCAGAACACCAGCCAGTCGATGTAATGCGCCATATCGCCGCGATAGCGTTGACCGAAAAAGTCGACCTCGAACAGGAAATGAGGGCCGTACTCCGGGTCGTGGATCCGGCGCAGCAGACGATGCTGCCCGTACCGGAGCCAGCCGGCCTGGCCGATCCAGCGAAGCATCCGGTATCGCAACGGAAAGGCGCCCTCCCGTGCGAACACCGCGTTCGTCCGATCCGCGGCGTTCCATCGGCGAGAAATTTCGATCATGGGGGTCGCGTAGGGGACCGCATCGCGCCATGCGGCGCGATGAGAAAGTGGGGCGAGTGACCGGTCTTGAACCGGCGACCTCCAGATCCACAATTCTGCGGTCGGGACGTATCGCCTTGATATCTAACAAAACAGACCATCGCGAAGGCCACGGTTTTACAGCGTTTTCTGGGGTGTGTTCCACACAAAGTTCCACACGGGGTTTGACCGTCGGATCAATGGCCGAATCGCCTATAATCGCGACGTCCAGGAGGTCCCCATGATCGAAGCCGCTGCCGCCCTGAAGACCCTGACAATCGAGCAGGTCAACCAGATCGCCGCCGATGCCGAGGCCGTTGCCACACACTGGCGCGCCGGTCACAAGGCGCTCGGCATCGGTTCGATATTCACCGCGGCCGACATTGATCGGGCCGAGAAGGCCGGCTCCTATGACTGCCCGGAAAGGGCTCGGCTGGAGGCCGCCGTTCTGGCCCTGTCACCCGAGGGCCTGGCCGAGCTCACGGCGCTGATGTACGTCGGCCGTGGCGATTGGGATGGCGACGACCCGGCCGAACAGAACTTCGTCGATCACCTGCATGATGCCCGGCAGGCGATCCGAGGGGATGCTGAGCACGCCCGCTATGTGCTCGACAAGGACCCGTTGGGCGAATACCTGCGGAGCGGCCTCAAGAAGCTGGGCTGGGCTTCGTGAGCGCCTAAGGTTGCTGATCGCTACGGTGACCCAGATGGCGCGGCAGCCTCGTGCCAATTCACCAGCGCCTGAGCCGCGTACCGCTCAGGAGCGGGAGATTTACGAGTTCATCCATAGCAAAAAGCATCAGCATTGGGAGCGCGCCCTCGAAGAGGTTGTCGAGGCCGCTGTCAAATATCGGAAGGAACAAGGCAGGCAGGATGCGTTGCAGCAGGCCAGACTTTCGAAAGCTTTCTCCGCTTTGATGCAAAGGATGGAAGATGCCTGCGAGGCCCGCCGCCGGTTGAAAGCGCCCATCACCAACGCTGATCTGGACCGGCATTCGCGAATGGAAGATTGGAAGTCCCGGCGCACTTAAGGAGCAACGCCCATGCCCAAGGCTTCGGCACATCAGGACCGATTGATGGAAACGGTTCTTACATTCAACGTCGAACTGTCCGTTGGGGGCATCGATCCCGACGTTAACGAGCTCCAGGGCACCATCTCCGACGCGCTCATGGAGTACGACGCGGCACACCGACTGTTTCCAGGGAATGTTCGCCGCGATGGCACACCCGCCCTCAATGGAACGATAATTTCGCTCGAGAAGACGGAGAAGCGTATCGATCGCGTTGACCAAATTCGCCGCAACCTCGGCGCTCTACAAAAGCCTGCCTATTACGATGCCACAGAAGCGGCTTGCCCGCGGGCTACGGACGTCAGCTGCGCGGTTGATCATCACATCGAGGACCTGCGAGCCGCGCAAGCCCGCATATGGGACGGGCGAGATGAGGCAATGCACGCGACCGACCTAGAGCAGCACAAGGCGGCCCTTGAGAGGATGCGCGCCGGAATGGAAGAGTGCCTCAAGCTCTTGCAAAAAAAATTGCCCGACATTCCCGTTCTCGGTTGATGAGCCACGACCCCGCCTTTGCCGCCGGCCTGCTGATCAAGACGCACGGCACCGAGAAGGCGCTGGCGCTCTGCGACCAGAACATCGCCGCGTGCGCGAGGCTATCGGGCGACGAAGCCCTGGCCGGTGCGGCGCAGTGGAAGCAGATCAAGTCCGAGGTCATTCGCCTCAACCAGCCCGGTGGCACGGTATGACAGGACGCCACTGCAACGCGCCGGGTTATCCTCTGGTCATCAATACGCTGGGGAAGCTGATCGACCACGGGTATCAGCTAGCCACATATTGCGACGTGCACGGGGGACAGGGCTGGGCGGACCTGCAGGCGCTCGCGTCTAAACTTGGCCGGGCCCACACGTCTGATTCAGCCGCCCTGTGTAAGCACCTCCCCTGCCCGGGTTGCCTCAGGAACATGAGCATCCGGGTACACCCGCCGAACCAGCCCGATACGGGCGGCGCGCACTCATACAGCGTCAACCGGTCGGTTGGTACGCAGGCCTTCTAACCATTCCTCGGTCGCTTCCATCGCGTGGCGGTGGGCCTCGTCCGACCAGTCCTCGAACAGGGCGGCAGTGCCGGTTTTCGGAAGCGTGGCCGTGCCGGCGTACTTCATCCCGGGATATTCGGCCCCTATCTCTTCCAGAGCCTCACGGCGATCGGTGAACACGGACGCCTCGTGGGCTGCCGTCTTTCGATTTCTAGACGTTGATGTAGAGCATGGCCCGACTCCGACCGTAGCCAGAGGTCCCGAGCAAGTGAGCGAATCATGACGCGCAAAGCCGAAGCCGACACGACGAAACGCCGCGATCTGGACGAGCCCCCGCCTTCAAGCGGTCCCTCGGTCAAATCGGTGGAACTCGTGATCTGGGAGAATGGCCAACTCGGGGCCAGCATCACCCTGGCCAACGGGACGGAGCACCTTCGGCGCTTGATCATCAATGGAGAGGACGAGCGGCTGATGGCCAAGCTGAAGGATGTAGCCCCGTGGGACGGGGGCGAGCCGCACTAGCCGCGCCACTTCAACTGCTGGTGCTTCATCCTGTTAACGTAAGTCCTGACGGCTTCGTAATCGGCGCCCACGGCCTTGATTGCTTCCGCCAGGCGGTCAACGTCGGTGCCCCAACGCTTGGCGATGTCGTAGGATTCGTTGATGCGCTTCAGGTCGATGCGCTGCGGCCGAAGGCTGTACCAGTCGTAGTCCTTCGGCGGTCGCCGCCGGGTCGGGCGCTTCTTCTTCGCTGTCAGAGAGGGTCGCCCTTGCCAAGCTGGCGGGCCACCGCATCGGCTGCTGGACCCACCTCTTTGACGGCGTTGCGCAGTTCGTCCTCGGACACGCCGAACTTTTTCGTCCAATACTGGCGCTCGTAGTCCTGATCGACGTTGACGCGCGCCCGGTCCTGGGGACCGCGATCTTTCGGGTTATCGGCCATGGGTTCACCTCCGGCCGATTCAATGGTCGGCGGCGGCTAAGGTTCCGGGGTGGATGCGCCCGTTTAACGGGTCACTGAATCCTTGAAGATGTAGCCGAGGATCGTGCCCGCGAGCGGCCCGACGTATGCGATCCAGGTCTTTAGAAAATCAAAAGTCTCGCTCACGGTCGCCACCTGTAGGGGCACCATCAGCAAGATTAAACACGGCACGATGAAGGCCGCGATCGCTGCGAGCGTCGCGGCGAACCCCCTGACGAACCCTATTGCCTTCTCTCCCCCGACGACAGCGTTTCGGCCCAGATCGGAGCCGGAATGTCCTTGGCCTTGCGAATAATCTGCCACTCCCCGATCGGCGATTTTTCCTCGACGGTCTTGTCGGCATTCGAAAGATAGTACCCGTCAGGTGCCTTGGCGTAGTGCAACTGGACCGTCTCACGCTGAGACCACTTGGCGTTCAGCAACCCGCGCGACTCAATGCTGTGCTTCGTGAAGACGAGTTCGATGGAATCGTAGGGGCCGACCGCCACATTCGAATCGTAGCCCAGCGCCTTTCCGCTCTGCACCAAGTCGAAAAGCTTGCCCAGCTTGTTCGCTTCTGAATCGCCCAGCGCTCGGACGATGCCTTCGACCTGTTTAAGCTGCTCGGCTGTTGGTGCCGGACGGCCAACGGGGGAAAGCCTTGGCGGCTCGGCCTGAGCGAGAACGATGGGGTTGGACGTCAGCGCCTTATCGGCAACGAAGCCCAGCCCGAAAGCGCTCACCGCGCCGGCTACTGCGATAGGGACCGTGATGGCCCGAAGCTTCATGCTCATAAGATAAGGCCCAATTCGTTAAGGGTCCACTACCCTCCCCGGAAGAACAATCTCTGCGCTTTATGGCCGTTCCGGGTCGATAAAGTGGCGGGGCTGCGGAAATACATGTCATTTCAAAGGCTAGACGCTAAAAAGCCCGCCGCCGGTTTTTACCCAGCGACGGGCCTTAAAAGGTAACGCTCGGTTACCTTAAGCCGAAATGTGAAGCGATATCAGGCGGCGACGTCCTGTCGCTGCGAGCCCGTCTTGTGGGCACCGCCCGCAAATCGGATGGTGTCCACGGTCTTGCCTGCATCGTTCATGACGTACACCGTCGCGTCGGTCGGTCGAATGACCGTGCGCAGATCGCCATCGGCATCCATGAGCTTGATGGCCGGCGCGTCCGGGACGCCAGGCCCCACGGGGTACGCCGGCACGAAGGCGTAGCTGTCGCAGTTGTAGCCGGCGCGCACGCCGGAATCGTCGTAGACCTTGACCGTCAACATGGTGCTCTCCTAGTTCTGGTTCTGGTATGCCGCTTGGCCGGGGCGGCGCCGGATACCCGACGATGTCGGGATTGCTTAGCCGGGGGGCTTATAATTGGGCGGCGTGCGCGACTCGGGCCTGCCGAGCGGCATTAACCTTCAGGAGAAATCAATGCCAAACGAGAAAACCGGCAAAGGCGTCGGGTCCATCGCGTCCAAAGGGCTGAAAAGCCCTGGGTCGCTCACCAAGCCCGAGATCAGGAAGATCGCCGCTTCCGCTTTGACGCAGAGGCCGCCGGCCAAGAAGAAGCGCTGAGCCTCTGCATTCTGACGGCGGCGCAAGCCGGGATCGAGATCACGCCCGACACTTGAGCGTTATCGGTTCCGGCCTCGCCTAGGCTCACGGCGAGAGCTATCTCCTCCGACGTGTGCCGCACCAGGAACCCGACCGACACGCAGCGTACTGCGCCGGGCGTGGTCACATCCTTGAGCCATTGCCAGCCCGGCAACGCCTGAGCGCTGTCCAGCCATTCGACGCGCACCATCGGCGGTGAGCGCATCACGCCCCTGCGCCTTCGACGTAACAGATGACGCCGCGATGCGGCGTCCAGCAGACCACGGGGCTGCCGGTCGGGTTCTCGCGGCCCTTGATGATCCGCTCGGCGGGCACCTTCACCCACTGATCGACCATCGTGGGAAACTGCGGCGACGAGATGAAGACCTCGTAGCCTTCGCTGCCGATGCGCGAGCGGACCTCCCGGCAATCGGACAGGTCGCAACACGATGAGTTCGTGCCCGGCTGTTTCAGGCTCTTGAACCATTCAGCGTGGTGGCCGTCGTGCGCCCGCGCCGCGATGTTCCAGCAGACACAGACCAAGCCGATGGCGGCGATGAGGATGATCAGCCAGGCGATGGGGCCGGCGTAGTCCCGGCGGGCGGTCATTTGCCGCGCCCCAGGGCTGCCAGCGCGTCACCCATCTGCGCCGTCTTCTGCTGCGACGAGCGCGAGGAGCCGTAGAAGTAGCCGACGACCATGCCGGCAAGTGCCCCGACCCCTGACACGGTCGAGCCGATCATCGTGAACACAGCGGCAACCGTGCCAGGGTCCTTGATCTTCAGCCCGTCGGTCAGGATCAAGAACGCGCCCCAGAGCGAGCCGCCTGTCACCGCCCCGAAGATTCCGAGGATGATGACGCCCAGCCAGAACACCTTGTTGTCGCCGCCGAAGGTTGCCCGAGCGTTGGCGGTGTCCCCGATCTCGGCCATGCGCTCGGCGTGCTGGCGCTGCGCCTCCCGGTCCTGGATGTCGAGCAGCTTCGACTTGAACTCGAGCGCCTTTGCCGGATCGGCGGCGATGGCGCGCTCGATCTCGTTCTTGTCGTCGGTGCCGAACACCTCGACAGCTGCGTTCGTGACAGCCTTGGTCACCTCGCCGGCATTGCTGCCGAAGATCGACCCGACGATACCCGGGACGAATTGCGCGATGAGCGGGAGAAGTGGAAATGCCATGGTCAGGCCTCCAAGGGCTTCACGGCCCGGGCGATCCAGCCCTCGAGCCATTTGATCTGCGCGGGGTTGTCCTGCACGTCGGCCGCCATCTTCTTGGCGCGATAGGCGACGAGGCGGCGCAGAAGCGCGTCGGGGTCGAAGCGGTTGGCGGCGTCGGCGGTGGCCGATCCGAGGACGCCGTCATCCTTGGCGCCGACGACGCGCTGCAGGTAGCGGATGGCCCGCGCCGGGCCGCTGGTCACGCCGATATCGATCAGGTACTCGCGCACCCGTTCATCGGCTATACGCATGAAGCCGGGCTTCACGATGAAGAGGGTTTCGTAGATCGCGCGCGCCGTCGCTTCGTCCAGCGCTTTGAGCTCGTCGACCGAACACTCGCGGCCCATGTAGCCGGACAGGGTCTTGAGCGTGATGCCGCCGCGGGTTGGCCCCCCGCGGTCTGCCGGGGCATCCGTGAACTGCGGCCAGCCCTCGGCCTTCATCACTTCGTCGATGATGTTCATGGTTGCCCCCGGGTCTGCCGACGAATCTCGGTTTCGTAGAGGTATTGGACCTGGGCCTTGAGGACCGCGACATCGGCAACCAGGCCTTCGAGCCGCCCGACCCGTGTCTCCAGCCCTTCAACCTTGGTCCTGTCGGCGCCGGTGGATTGCGCGAAGGCAAGCCCAGCGAAAAGGACGGCGACGAACACACCGACCGCCTGCCAGTTGACCTTGCCGTTGCGGCGTTCACCGCCGTCTCTGTCTGGATGGCTCAAATTCCTCTCCCCTGGTTTGGCTTGGCATCAGCCGGTCCCCACATCTCGCCGGCCGCGCCGAAGCACGAGGTTCCGTTTGGCAGCGTGATGAGCATCGTCCACGTGCTGCCGTCGGGTGAGGTCAGCAACTCAAGCACGGTGCCGTTCGACGCGAGCCCGCGGCTCACCGGCGTTTCGGCATAGTCGCGCTGCAGTTGCTCAAGGATGGATTGCCGGGGTCCGCAGGGCGGTGTCGGCTGCTGCGTCCATGCCGGGGCGCAGCCGACGAGCACCGAAAGCAGAAGCACGAGCACCGTCGCCGCCAAAAGGCAGGTGAGCCGTTGCATGGGACCTCGCTGGGATTGTCGGATATCGCCGGGCGGCAGACGCCGTTGACAGGTGCCCTTACGCCGGGCCCCACGACGCCAAAACAAGGCCGGGGGAGCTGTTGTTGCTCTGGGTCGCGGTGATCGCGAGCCCTGTCTGGATCGTGGCAAAGGCCGCCGACGCTCCAGAGTGCTGGCCGAATGACTCAAGCGTGTCGTCGAAATCCTCGGTCAGGTTCGTCCAAGTAAACGTCGAATTGGCGCTTTGCGCCGCGCCGATGGCGACACCGCCCGCTGGAATGTTCAGCGTGTCGGTGAGCGGGTTTGCCGCTGACGTTCCGGTGTCGTGGGCCGCGCTCTGGGCCCCATAGACGGCCCAGACGCCGATGGCGGCGCGTTTGGGCGACGAGGCGCTCAGATTGACGACGATATCGCCCGTGGTCCCGGTCGGGACGTCCGCCTGCCAGAGTTCCACGGTGCGGTCCGCGTTCTGGTGGCGGACCACCAGGCTGGCAGCAATGCCGGCCACCGTCATAGACGACACCGTGACCGGATCGGCGCCGAGGTCGGTATGAGCGTTGGCCGCAACCACGATCTTTCGGTTCGACGCCGCGGTCCCGAGCGCCTGCGACGTGAAGGTGTAGGTGGTCGCGTTGGTGTCGTCGATCGAACTGTCGGTGAAGGCGACGGAGGCCGAGCCCCCGCCGCCCGACCCGAAGCCACAGAGATGCGTTGCCATGAACATGGCGTCAGCCGCTCACGCCCTTGTCTAGGCTGGACAGATAGAGCGAGAGGCCGCCGGCATCGTCGCCGTCGAGCAGGGTCTTGACCGAGACGGCGGCGGTCCACATCAGAGCGGCGTTGGCGCTGTCGAGAGCGCCGAAGTCACCGGCGATCAGGTTGTCCTTTGTCGTTCCGGCGTCGGTCGCCGCTTCGATGGCGGCCATCGCGCGGTTCAACTCGTCGCGCCCGCGGCGGAGGAGATCGGCCGCGCGGGAAAGTGTGCCGCCGTGCGCGGTCGAGGCATCGAATTTCGCATACGTGACGCTCATAGTTTCAGTCCTTTGCTGTAGAGAATTTCCAAGGCTTCGAGCCTTGAGGCGATCTGACCTGTTGCGCGCAGTTCGTCCACCCGGCGCCGGACAAGCGCGTCCTCGTTCGATTGGAACAGCCGAGCCTCGTAAGAGGGATTGACGATCACCGTGTAAGGGACTTCCTCCGCGTCCACGGGAACGGCAGCCGGGTCTTGCAGCGCCTGCGTGGCAGGGCTGAAGGCGGGCGGATTGTCGGGTATCCAGCGAAGGCCCTTGGCCGCCGGTAGCTCCGGTGGTGCGCCCTCGAACGACAGCCGCTTGATGATCGGTGACGGCGTCACCGTATCGATCAGCGCAAAACGGCTCATGTGTCGTCCGCCGCGTTGGTCGTGAAGAAGATCTTGATGCCGATGAGGCGCGCATCTTCGGTCGCCGTATCGGCCGCGTCCGAGACGTCGCGGAACACCCGGAAGAACACCAAATCGCCAGCAGCAGGCGTGCCGGCGATGGTCACGGCGGCGGATACGGCGGTGACGTACAGGTCCTCCGCCGTGGACTGGTAGGCGTCGGTGACGACCACCGGAGTTCCGTACGCCACGTCGATCGTGTCGCCATCGGATACGGCAACAGCTTGCAGCCCCCAGGCCACGCCGTCGGTGTCGGTTGCCGTTGTGGTGTGGAACACCTGGAAGGTGACCGTGCCGCCGTCATAAGATTTCGGGAAGGAGACGCTGAGCAGAGCGTGTTCGTCCGCCGACGCATCGAAATCGAGAACGACCATGTCCGGCCTGCCGGCGGTCGTTTCCACCTTGGCCAGCGCGGCGCAACCGTTGGAGACGGACGGCGTCATGGCGGCGGCCGGGACCCAGATCGTTTCAAGACCCTGCTTGCGGATGCCGGTCAGTGACGAACCGCTCAGCCCGGAGATGGTCAGGGGCGCGCCGCTCTTTCGCATGTAGAACGGCACGACCCAGTTGCCCGAACCGAGCGACACCGCGATCGCCGCGTCGCCCGCCGCCGCAACAATGTTGCCCCCGGTCGGCAGGATGAGGGATGTGGCGTGATGGGTCAGGGTCGGCGTCGAGACAAAGCGCAGGATTCGCAGAATGCCAGCCGCCACGGTGCCGAACGAGGTGATGGGACCGGTCGAGCCCGTTATATCGACGAACAGCCCGTTCGCCGCCCCCACGTCGATGGACGCGGCCGAGGTGATATCAGAACCCTTGGACGCCACCTCCGCGCGCACGTCCGCCATGAGCTGGCGTATCGCGTTGTTGATGTTCGCGGCGGCGCAGTTCTCGCCAACATCGATGCCGTTGATTGACGTATTGCTGGCCGGGGTGACCGAATAGTCCTTAACGCCCATCTCGGGGTATCTCCTTGGACCTTGGCGCCGATCAGGCGCGGCGTGTTACGATCGGGGCTATGACGTGGACGTGGAACTACACGAAGAGCATCGCGCTCTACTCGGGGGCTGCTGCCGTTCTCAGCGGGATCGTCGGGCTGGTGGCGGGGAACCCGGAGCGCGGCTTCGGCACCGCGATCGTCGTCCTGGCCTTGGGTGTGCCCGTGATGCTTATCGCGGACGTGGTGTCGAACCTGAGAGAGATGGTACGGCGGCGTCGGGGCGGTCTCGTGCACCAGCACCCGTCGCCAGGACCGCCGTCACGATCTGCATCGCGCCCTGCAAGGCTTTCTCGCTCGTCGGGTTGAACATCCGCAATTTCGACAGTTCCGAGGCGTAGTCCCCCGATAGCAGGGCCTCGGCGAGCTTGATGCGTGCCCCTGGAGTGCGTATCGCGTCGATGGCCGCCACCGCCTCGTCACCGAAATTCCAATAGGTCTGCGGGCTTCCAAGCTTGCCCAGCGTCTTGAGCCCGGCACCGATGGTCTGCGTTCCGCTCGCCGCAGGCAGGTCCGTCGCGGTGGGAGCGCCTTCGGGCAGCGATTTTGACGCGGCGCGCAGGACCTGCATCAGCCGTTCAACACCCTGCAACTTCGCCGGGTCCGCGATAGCCGCCCGGACGATGTCCTGCTGCCGCTGATCGCCCCAGACGGAGGCGTATAGCTTGCCGGGGACGTTGCCCACGGACCCGCTGGTGTTGACCTTCATCGCATCGTCGAGGCGATCTGCCATCCAGGACGCGATGCCGGCGTTCCATTCATCGGTTTTGCCGGCCATCTCAAATTGCGAGCGGGCGCGCGCCACTTCCTCGGGCAGGATGTTCTGACGGCTGAAAAACCGGTTGATGATGGACGAGCGGTCCATGCCCTCCATCTTGTTCAGGAAGCCGACACCGCCCTCGAGGATGGCCTCGACGGCATCCGAGCCGTTGCCGTGCGTCGCGCGTGCGAGCGGATAGTCGGGGTTCGCCTGGTCGAGATGCCCGAGCAGCTGCTTCTTGGTCTGGGTGACGGACCGGCCGTAGGCATTCACCCGGCCGAATTGGTCGGTGTTCTCTTCGATGACACGATCGATGCCGCGCTTGATGTAGTCCCAGGAGCGCCAGTCGGGGACCATGTCGCGGCCGACCAGCTTGCCGTTTTCGTAGACCGGAACCGTGATGTCGCGGCCCTCTTCCTTGGCGATCAGCTTCGCATACGCGATGCCTTTCTCCACAGAGGGACGGCTCATCAGCCGCTCGACGTCCTCGTTCCAGAACCGGTCGGTGCGATTGTCGATCGCTCGCTCGTAGGCCAGCTTAGCCGGGCACCGGTGATGG
>Ga0196963_10001936_pt1 | contig 13053 bp, 19 predicted proteins | sample S1_5metaG_FD_148600 | JGI IMG/M metagenome (GOLD analysis project Ga0196963, IMG submission 148600) | Soil microbial communities from Anza Borrego desert, Southern California, United States - S1_5 | ecosystem: Environmental > Terrestrial > Soil > Desert | place: USA: California | collected... | reverse complement strand
GTCCCATGGATCGACGTTGGGCAGGCCGAAATAGACCCCGCCGGGCTCCACGAACAGCGCAGCGATGTTGGGCGCGGAGGACAACTCAGCGGCCCTCCGCCTTGGCGATGGCGTCGGTAAGCCACTTCTTCGCGGCGTCGATGTCGGCCGGGAACGTGGCGGGCTGAGAGAGCGCAGCGAGCGCACCCTTGGCAGCGATGAGCAGGTCCGGGCCTGCCTCCTTGGCGCACTCGATTTTCCACTCAGCATCGCGCAGGGCCTGCGCCTCGGCTTCTGCGCGCTTCTCGTCCTCAAGCGCCTTCTCGACCAGCTTATGCTCCGCCGCGATAGCGCGGGCGCGCAGCAGCATGCCCATGTTGTTGGCAGCGAGCGGCCTGAGGCAGCGCGTGTTGAAGTAGCCGTTGGCGGTGTCGTTGTGCTTCACGCCGGCAGGCGGGTTCTTGTAGATGATCTGGTTCGCGTTGGCGGGGAAATCGAGCGTATCGAGGCGAACCCATGCGTGGTAACGCAGGCCCTTCGCGTCGTTCCAGCCGAGCGCGCCGATGCGCTCGTTGAGCGGATCGGTCGATTGGCCGCGCAGGCTGTCGACATGGACGTTGCTGATGTTGATCTTGCCCATGTCAGTGCTCCACGATCTGAATGCCGCGCTCGCGCAGGGCGGCGATCATCGCCTCCTGGTCGCGGACGATGCGTGCGACGGTCTCGCGGGTGGTCTTGGCGGTATCGCCGCGACCGTCCTGGAGCGCGCTGAATGCGTCCCAGGCTGTGCGTGGTGTTTCGAGCTTGATGGTGTCCATCGTTGGTCTCCCCGGTTGAACTCGGTGGAGGGGCCGAAGCCCCTCGGCCGAATCACCGGCCTAGTCGATTTCACGAACGACGATCTTGTCGCCATCGGTGAAGTGATCGAGTTCGGTGGCGAGATCGAGGACGGCGGACTTAACCTCGTCCTGGGTCTTGCACGTGCGGCGATCCAACTCGCCGCCGGAGTTTTCGAGGGTGATGAGGAACGCCATGAGCTTTATCCTTTGCTGGGGTGGGTTCAGCGGAAGGGCGCGCTCTGACCGAGCCCTTCGACTGAAATCACATGCTGTTGCTGGGGGTGATTTGGGCGGCGAACCGTGTCGAGGCTTGCGCCTCCGCCTGATATGTGGAGCGCATCAGTGCGCGCTCGGGAAATGCGAGGGGAACAGCGTCGGCGTGACGTGATGGACGCCACGGCAGATGTTGCGAAGGGTCTCCAGGCTGGTGTGCGGAAGTTCGATCCGCTGCCCGTCGCGATGGCTGACGGTCAGGGTGTCGTTGCCGTTGATGTCTCGGTCGAAGTTGGCGAGCCATCCGTGGCCGAGGTCGTGCTTGTCGGTGAAGTTGGGCATGGTCTCCTCCTGGTGTTATCGGTGAAGGGGAAGCGCTGCAGTCGCCGCCCCTTGGCCGATACCGCCGGTTAGTTGTTCTCGATCCAGCGGCCGACCGGGCTGTCGTTGGTGTCGATGCTGTCGCGCGCTTCCTGCTCGGCCTTCGCCGCGGCCCGCTCCGCCTGAGCATCGGTGGCACCGTCGTCCAGCGCGTTCTGCTTCGCCTCGTGCGCCGCAGCCTTGCCCGCCTTGTCCTTGGCGATGGCTTCGCCGACCGCGCCGCCGCTGCCGAAATCGGCAAGGGCCTGCGTCGTGGTCATTGCGGCCAGGACGGCGGTGGTGATGAGCAACTTCTTCATTCAAGTCTCCTGTGTGTGCTGGCCGGGATTTCGGGGCGGTCAGCGATCCCCGTTGGTGAAGCCACATCGCGGTGCGCCGGGAATGGGGGAGAGCCGTGTGGACACATGGGCTCAGACCCGACGCATCACGCTGTTGCCTCCTCTCTCGGTTGAAGTTTGTAACGCTACGTTACGTTACATTTTGAAACGTGTCAACTTCCTTCGATATCAAAGGCAGAACATGCGTAATGGAGGGTTGCGAGTCCCGGTGAAGAAGGGTAGAACTATGGCACCGTGACCACTGGTCTCCCCTGATCCTGCTGGTCGCAGTCGCCCTTATGGGCGTTTCCTCCCAGACACTCGTGGCCGCGCCGGACCCCAAGCCAGCGCGGCCTTTTTTCGTTGAAGGACGACCGCCATGGCTAAGAAGCCCACGCGGCCCTCCGCCAAGGCGAAAGCCAAGAAGGAACAGGCCGTTAAACCGTTCGGCGATTTGCCGCCCGGCACCAAGATCGTTGTGACCAAGGGTGCGGACGGGAAGGTTGACGTGAAAGCTGTTCCGCCCGCTGAGCCCGTGGAGCGCGAGGAGGAGGACAGCGCTGAGGGAGAGACCGCTACCCCGAAGGGAGCCATCCCGCCGGTAGAGGAAACGCTCAAGCCCAAGCTCCCTGGAGCCGGTGACTACACCCCAGAGAAGGCAGCCCGCATCCTCGAACGCCTCGCCAACGGAGAGGGGCTACATGAGATTTGTAGGGATGTGGACTTGCCGGCCGAAAGCACGGTCAGGTCTTGGGTGGTCGACAACCGGCATGAGTTCGCTGCGCAATACGCGCGGGCCCGCGACATTGGCGTCGACTGCCGAGCGGATCGGCTGCGGGACACGGCTCGAGCTGCGGTCGGCCTCGACGGTCCTGGCGTCCAGGCGATGCGCCTCGTGGTCGATACCGAGAAGTGGTATCTGGGCAAGATCGCGCCGAAGAAGTACGGCGAGCGCCTGGATCTGACCATTGAGGACAAGCGCGCCGATACCCCCGAGGCTCGCAAGGCTCGGATCGCGGAGTTGATGGCGCTGGGGTTCGTGCCGGCAGGACCGGCCGATGCAGTTCCCTCCGGGGTTTGACCTCGACCGCCTGTCGCCGGAGCAGCAGCAAGAACTCCTCGACCTCCTCGAAGCGGAGCAGGCGTATCGAGCGCAACGGCTGTTCCATGCGCTCTATCCCGAGCAGGACACGATTTGGGATGGCCCGACCTTGCTGGAGGGCAAGGTGGTGCGCGGGAAGGTGCTGCACTCGCGGCACAAGTATCCCAAGCACATGGAGTTTTTCGCGGCCGGCGCTGAATACCGCGAGCGATGCTTTCGCGCGGCGAACCGCGTGGGCAAGAGCTTCGGCGGCGGCGGCTACGAACTGACGTGCCACCTGACGGGGCTGTATCCCGATTGGTGGGTCGGACGGCGCTTCGACCATCCCATCAGCGCATGGGCTGCAGGCGATACCTACGAGACCACGCGCGACATCATCCAAGCCGATCTGTTCGGCAAGACCACAGAGGGCGAGGGCAGCCGCAAGACCTTCGAGGGTCGCGGCATCGTGCCAGGCGACTGCATCGGGCCGGTGACGTGGCGCCAGGGCGTCTCCGATCTGGCGGACACGATCCGTGTCAAGCACGTGACCGGGGAATGGTCCGTCCTCGGGCTCAAGAGCTACGACCAGGGCCGGAAGAAGTTCCAGGGCACGGCCAAGCATGTGATCTGGCTCGATGAGGAGCCACCGCTCGATGTCTACGGCGAGTGCCTGATCCGCACCGCGACCACGGGCGGCATCGTCATGCTCACCTTCACGCCGCTCATGGGCATCAGCGATGTCGTGAAGTCGTTCCAGCCTGGGACGTACCAGTTGAGCAAGTGAATCCAGAGCGCTCGGCCGTGCTCTGTCCCGGATGCTAGGGGCTTCCTGCCGGACCCAAGTGGAAGCCCGTTTTAGAACCGTCTGAGGGGCAATGAAAATCTATCACGAGGTTTGGCTCGCTGCGCACCCGCAGCGGTCGCGCGAGTGGCTGGCCGAACGGCTGCGTGATGGCTTCGATGTTCATCACATGGACGGTAATCACGACAACAACGATCCGGCCAACCTCGTCCTCATTGAGGGCTCGGATCACATGATGCTGCACGGCGGGCGGGCGCTCCGCCGGCTCGGCCCGCCCAAAAGGAAGGGCAAGCGGCAGGAAAAGGTCGAAGCGAAGCTCAGCAAGCGAATGCTGCGCACGCTCGAAATGAACGCCAAGCATATGGCGGCAGCAATGGCCGCCGCTGAGAAAATTCGGGGCTGACACCATTCAATCAGAGGTAATTGCCATGGTCGCACGGAACAACATCCGCGCCTATGCCGACGCACGGATCGCCGAGGCGAGTGAAATGCTGGCCCTGATCACCGAGATTGAGCGAGCCGAGGTGGAGGTGAACCGGCAGGCGGGGGAATTATCCGGCCTGAAAGCGACCAACACCAAGCTGTCGCAAGACCTGTTCGATCTGAACCGGGCCATGACGCTGCTCACGGACGAGAACGTGCGCCTGAAGGCCGAGATCGCCCAGCTGAAGCCGGCCAAGCCGTTCATCCTGGCCGACGCCACGCGGCAGCAATGGCTGGGTATGCCGGCATCGATGCCGATCAGCTACGAGAGCGAGGTCTACCCGGCGAGCCTGCCGCAGGAGCAGCGCCCGACCACGGCCATCAGCCGGGACTTCGTGCGTGCCACGACCATGCCGCGTTGGCGGATGAAGTATCCGACCGCGCCGCGCTGGTGCGCCGACATCGAATGGCAGTGGCGCGATAATGTGTTCACCGCCGAAGAGGTGCAGCGCGTCCTGCCGGCGTTCCAGGGTGCGCGCGACTTCGCTGACGCGGAGCGCAAGGGTCTGAAGCTGGGCGGCTACGGGTTCACCCACCGCTTCGGGCTCGGCGTCGATCCGGCCAGGATCAAGGCGCAGATCGAGGTGTATCGCCCGATCCTCGACCTGCTGGATGAGGCGCACATCACGCTCTACGCGATCTACTTCGACATCGAGCAGTCGCGGCAATACATCCGCGAGAACATCGCGATGGCGCGCGAGGCCATGCCGGGAAAGCCGGTGATCTGCCTGCTGTGGCCGGCGTGGCATGGCAACGTGAAGAGCACGCATCCCGAATTGCCGGGAACGCCGATCAGTCCAGGGTGGTGGCGGATGGCGCTGGAGACCTGCCACGAGCATGCCGATGGCCTTGCCATCTGGACCAAGGCGGCAGCGCCGCAACCAACCAATGAGCCCTGGTGGCTCGAAACGCAGTCCTGGCGGGCTGTAGTGAAGCTCTAACCGAGAGGGAAGAAATGGCACTTGTCTACGTCGCTGGCTTTGCGGCTGTCGGCTTCGACCGCAACGGCCATCAACAGGCGGCTCCCAAGATGCCGCCGATCTTCGAGGACGTGTTGGATACCACGTCTGGCGCGGACAACACCGCGGCGCTGCCGAACACCGTGTCTCTGCTGCGCATCCATACCGATGGTGCGGTGAACATCTCGATCAAGGCCGGCGCAGTAGCCGCCGATGGCGGGGCCGCTTCGCCGTCGCAGAGCAGCGTCCCGATGGCGGCGAACACCACCGAGTATTTCACGGTCGACCCGGAAGCCGGAGCGCGCGTCTCCGCGATCACCAACGCGTAAGGAGCGGCCATGACGATTATCGATGATGGCAGGCTGCTGGGCGACGGCACCTACGACCCGTATCGTGTGCCGCCAAAGCCGGACGTGCTGGCCGAGAAGATTGCGGGCCTCACGCCGATGATGGTCGTGCCAAAGTTGGTCCCGAGCATCGGGCGCATCGTGCGCTATACGTTCAGCGAGCTCGACGCGAGCAAGATCAACAAGCGCCGCGAGGACGCGCGCAAGAGCCTGCTGGAGCACCAGACCCGCGCTGATGGCTCGATCATCCATTGGGGCAACACGGTCTACGCCAATGGCGAAGTCGCAGCGGTCATCGTCGCGGTGCATTCGCCGGGCAACCCGCAGAGCTACGTCAACCTGAAGTGCCTGCTGGACGGCAACGACGACTATTGGGCCACGAGCGTGCAGGTCGGCGAGGGGCCGGGCACCTGGGCGTGGCCGGAAAGGACGTGACACCATGATGGGCATGACTGCCGGCGCAAAGTCGGGCGATTTCGATAAGGCGCTGGCGCTGCTGGCGGCTGCCGCAGATCCCGAGGGCGTCAAGGCCCGCATCCTCGAGCTGCAGGCTGCTGAGGATGCTGCGCGCCAGGAGAAGGCTGAGGCGCAGGCCGACATCTTCAAACTGCGCGGCGAGCGCGAGCAGTTCGATGCCGAGAAGGCCGAGCGCATCGCCAACCTGGACGCGCGCGAGGCGGAGATCGCCCGCCAGAACGAGGAACTGAGCCGGCGCAAGACCGACATCGAGCGCCGCGACGCGTCGGTGACCATGAGCCGCGCCAAACTCGACGACGACCGCAAGAAGTTCGAGGAAGAGCAGGCTCGGTTCCGCGAGAAGGCCCAGACCGAGGAGAAGCGTTGGGCTGACACGCTGCGCAAGCAGGACGAACGCGACGCGGGGCTGTGCCAGAAGGAGATCGAGCTCAACGACCGCGCCACGAAGCTGGCCGATGGCGAAGCCGCGCTTGCTGCCAAGGTGCAGGAACTCAACGAGGCGACCGCGAAGTTCCGCGTGAAGTGATGCCAGAGCTTCTGCGCGTCTCCACCCTCATGAATCCGCGTCGTGTGCCGGACGATGATGATGGCGACCACGATTGCAGCATCGGGCAGCTCGTGTTCTCCGAGCCCTGCCAGTCCGGTCACATCGTGACGCTGGGGCTGTAGCGTGGCAGACAACATCACGGTCAAGAACTCAGCCGGAGTTGATACGACAGTCAGGACGACCGACACTGCCGGGGTCCACACTCCGCATCACATCGTCGAGAACCTGAACGACGCGATTAAGACCGACGACGCGGCCTTCACCCCTGCCACCACCAAGGTCGTGATGGCTGGGTTCGAGTTTGACGATACGACCCCCGACGCTGTTGACGAGGGGGATGCCGGCGCGGCCCGGATGTCGTCCCGTCGCGAAGTCTATGTGCAGATCCGGGACGCGGCGGGGAATGAGCGCGGCCTGAACGTCGATGCCTCGAACCGCATCGCCGTGACCGTCGGATCGCTTCCGGCCTCGACCAACACCATCGAAGTGGTGGGCGATGCAGCGCATGACGCGGTTATCGCGGGCAACCCCGTCCGCATCGGCGGCCACGCGCGAAACGCGGACATCACATCGGTCGCCAACGGCGATACGGCGAACTTCATCACCGACCTGCAGGGTAAGCAGGTCGTCATGCCGTTCGCGGTGCCGGATCTGCTCTGGCAGGGCGTGACGGCAGCGATCACCGGAACATCGGACACGGCGGTGAAGGCTGCTGCTGGCGTTGGCGTCAGGAACTACGTCACGTCGTTGACCGTGATCAACTCCCACGCTTCGGTTGACACCGTTGTCGAAATCAAAGACGGCACGACTGTCATTCACCGGGGCTTCGCCAAGTCCGGGGGCGGTGGCTACACGATCACGTTCCCAACTCCGCTCAAGGGCACGGCCAATACCGCCATCAACGCCGCCTGTCTCACCACGGGCGCGAACGTCTATGTCTCTGCGTCGGGCTACACCGCGCCATGATGAAAGGAATTTCCGATGAGCTGTTGCGACCCGTGCGCCGATCTGGCGTCGATCAAGTCTGACCTCGCGGAGTTGAAGGCGAAGATGACGCTCCTGCTCCAGCATTGCGGGCCGCAGACGCCGCCGGGTGGCGGCGGAGCGGGTGAGATCACGGTTGACGCTGTGACGTTCAATGGGACGAACGACTATTTGACCCGAGGCTCGGACTTCACGAGCAATGCGGATGGCAGTCAATTCATTCTGTCCACCTGGGTTCGGCTTGCCGCCGCGCCGGGCAGCTTCACCATCGTTGCCAACACCGATGGGTGGGTTTTCATCGGCATCAACGCCTCGGGATTCTACTGTGCCGTTTTCAACGAGGCTGCCGATCGGTTCTTGGACGTGACGGACAACACTGTGTCGCTGGGTGACGGCAACTGGCATCACATTGCGCTGTCGATAGACACGAATTTCGCCGCAGGCAACAAGTTGGTTAAGCTGGCAATCGACGGAACAGCCAAGACGCCAACAGTGACCGATGGTGATGGTGCGTTCAACATAGACTTCACGCAAGCCAATTGGGCTGTTGGCGCCACCACATCCGCCGCCGAGCTGTTCAACGGGGACATGGCCGAACTGTATCTGGCGCTCAACCAGTATCTCGACGTGACACAGGCAGCCAATAACCAGAAGTTCCGCAGCAGCGGTGGCAAGCCTGTTAACCTTGGCGCGGACGGCTCGACGCCGACCGGCACGGCACCGACTGTCTACCTGCACCTCGATGATGGCGAAGCGGCTGCGAATTTCGCGGCCAACGCCGGCAGCGGCGGCGGCATGACCGTGAACGGCGCTCTCGCCACTGCGGCGACCAGCCCGAGCGACTAAGTGTCCCTCAGTATCGAGCAGGCCCGCAAGCTCCTGGCGAAGGGCGAGAGGGGCGACACACGCGCGCTTGCAGAGGTTATCCGGCAATTGCTGGAAGGCGGATCGCTCACGATCCCGGCGGAAGTGTTTCCAGGCGTCATCTGGGATTTCGGTGGTCCAGAGTCAGAAATCCCGAGCGGGTGGCTGGCGTGCTACGGCCAGGCCGTTTCGCGCACGACCTACGCTGATTTGTTCGACACGATCGGCACGACTTGGGGCGCGGGCGATGGCTCGACGACGTTCAATGTCCCTGATCTTCGCGGCCGTGTTACCGCCGGCCAGGACGACATGGGCGGTGTGTCGGCGAACCGGCTGACCGGCACTCTCACGGGCGGCATCAACGGCGACAATCTTGGTGCGACGGGCGGCGAGGAAGGGCACCAACTGACCACGGCCGAACTGCCTGCGCACAATCATCCTGTGCCGCCGGCCGTCACTGTCCAGAGCGGCTCCGGCAGCACTGCCATGGACAATGTCGGGTCGACGTCCACCACGGGCGACACTGGTGGTGGTGCCTCGCACAACAACGTGCAGCCGACCGCCATCGTCAACAAGATCATCAAGACCTGACCGTGCCAGAAATCTCGCCGTCCAAATTCCTGGTCACGGCGGGCTGGGATGATGTCCCGCACCTGGATGAGAAGACCAAGGCCGACATGCTGCGCGAGACGCCGCCCTATCTGAGGGATGCGCGCTCGAAGGGCATCCCGAGCCTCGGCGCCGGCGCCATCTACCCGGTGCCTGAGAGCGAGATCGTCTGTGACCCGTTCGCGATCCCGAGGCACTGGAAGCGCTGCTACGGGCTCGACGTCGGCTGGAACCGCACGGCGGCTATCTGGCTCGCGATCGATCCCAGCGTCGATTGCGTCTACGCCTACACGGAGCACTACCGCGCCGAGGCGGAACCCTCGATCCATGCTGCTGCGATCCGCGCGCGTGGCGAGTGGATACCAGGCGCCATCGACCCGGCCTCGCTCGGCTCAAGCCAGATCGACGGCCACACCATGATCGAGATTTACCGCCGGCTCGGGCTGCGCCTGACCTCGGCGGACAACAAGCTGCAAGGGCCGGAGGGCGGCATCTTCGCAGTGTGGGAGCGGCTGTCGACTGGCCGGCTCAAAATCTTCCGCACCTGCCAGAACACCCTCAACGAGTACCGCGAGTATCACCGCGACGAGAAAGGCAAAATCGTGAAGAAGGACGATCACCTGATGGACGCGCTGCGCTACGGCATCATGACGGGCATTCATGTCGCCTGCATCGAGCCCGTTCGCACTCTCGGCGTCAATTTCGGTCGCGGCGATAAGACGGCGGGCTACTGATGCAGAACGTCGCCGTTGCCGACAACTTCCCGGACCAGTCGACACCGGAGGAGCGCGAGAAGAAGGCATATGCGCAGCTCCGTGAGGCCGTCGGCACGCTGGTCATCCGCCTGGAGAACGAGGCAACCCGCCGCGTCGGCATGCGTAGTCAAGTCGAGAAGCGTTGGATTTCCGATCTTGAGCAGATCCACGGCGAGTATGACGACGAGACCGCCAAGGACTTGAGGGAAGCCGGCAAGTCGCAGCTTTTCATCAACCAGAGCCGGCCAAAGACGAACAGTTGCGCCGCGCGCCTGTCGGACATGCTGTTCCCGACGGATGACCGGAATTGGGGCATCAGGCCGACGCCGGTCCCCGATCTGACCGTCACATCGCAGCAGGTCGCCGACACCACCGCCAAGGCTGCAGGCGAGGCCAACAGGGCGCTCGACCAGGGCGACCCGGCCAAGGCGCAAGCCATCGTCCAGAGCGCCAACAAGCTCGCCGAGATCGGCCGGCAAGCCAAGGCCGAAATGGACGAGGCAAAGCGCGCCTCGGACGCCATGCAGGCTGAGATCGAGGATCAGCTGCGGGAGTCAAAATACAACGAACAGGCCCGCCAGGTCATCGAGGACGCCTGCCGCATCGGCACGGGCATCATGAAAGGCCCGATCGCCAACAACGAGCACAGCCGGCGCGGCTGGGAGAAGGGCAGCGACGGTGTTTTTCGCCTCCGCTTTCGCAGCGATCCGCGACCGGGCTACTGCCGCGTCAATCCGTGGTCGTGGTTCCCGGACCCCGATGCGCTCACCGTGCTGGAGAGCGAGAGCTTCTACGAGCGCCACCTGATGCGGCCGAACAAACTGCGGCTCCTCGCCCAGCAGCCCGGTTTCGATAAAGACGCCATCCGGCGCCTGCTTGTCGCTGGCCCGAATAAGAGCCTGCCGACGTTCCTCGCGGACCTGCGGAGCATCAAGGGTGAGATCAACGCCCCGACCGACAAGATGTATCAGGTCTGGGAGTATCGCGGACCACTTGAAATCGAGGAAATGCAGCACTTGGCTCGCTTCCTCGGTCGCGAGGACATCGAGCAGGCAGTGGAGGAGTGGGACCCGCTCATCGGCATCAACGTTGTGCTGTGGTTCTGCCAGGGCGAAGTGCTCAAGTTCGGCATTCACCACCTGGACAGCGGCGAGCCGATCTACTCCGTCTACAACCTCGAGAAGGACGACGCCTCGATCTGGGGCTATGGCATCGCCTATCTGATGCGGGACAGCCAGAAGGCGCTCAACGCCGCCTGGCGCATGATGATGGACAACTCCGGCCTGTCGTCCGGCCCGCAGATCGAACTCGACACCGACGTTCTGGAACCGGCCGACGGCAATTGGGTGCTGACGCCGCGCAAGATTTGGAAACGCAAGGCTGGCACCAATCCGGCGGCCGTCGGCATCAAGGTCCACAACATCGACAATCATCAGGCCGAGCTTGCGAACATCATCGCGCTCGCCAAGAGCTTCATCGACGACGAGACCAGCATTTCGACCATCGCGCAGGGCGAGCAGGGCGCGCACACGACGCAGACCGCGCAGGGCATGGCGATCCTGATGAACGCGGTGAACGTCATCTTCCGCCGGTTCGTGAAGAACTTCGACGACGACATGACGGTCCCGAATATCCGCCGGCTCTACGACTGGAACATGCAGTTCTCGCCCAAGGAGCACATCAAGGGCGACATGGAGGTCGACGCGCGCGGCTCCTCGGTCCTGTTGGTCCGCGAACTGCAATCGCAAAACCTGTTGGTCCTCTCCAACTTCACCGCGCACCCGGTCATTGGTCCGATCCTCAAGGCCGCGCCGATCCTGCGGAAGCTGGCACAGTCCATGATGATCGCGCCGGACGACATCCTGAAAACGGATGACGAGATCAAGGCCGATCAGGCCAAGGCGCAGGGCCAGCCGGACCCAGAGGTCGCGAAACTCGAGCTGCAAAAGGCCATCGCCGACGCTGATAACAAGACCAAGATGGACATCGCGCTGCTGGAGAACGAGACCGCGCGAATCCAATACGCGGCGACGAACAACATTAAACTCGAACAGCTCAATGTGATGCTCCAGACCAAGCGCATGGACATCGATAGCGCGGAGCGGAAGCTGGCGACCGAAATCGCAGTCGAGGCTGCGCGCCCGCCCGAGGATGACAAGGGCAGCGGCGGCACGTTCAGCAACTCCGGCAATGGTAGCGGCGGCTCGATTTGATCGACCCGACCTCGCCCACCTGGGCGGCCGTCAAAGCGTTCTGCATTTCCGAGATCGAGGGCGCACAGCGCCGGCTCGAAAATGACCTCGAAGAAAAGGAAACCACTCAACTCCGCGCGCGCATTCGCACGCTGAGGGAAGTGCTCAAGATGGCGGAGCCAAAGCCCGTCATCGCCTCACCAAAGTTCGTCTAACCCCGGCCGACGCCACCACGGCGCCCGCCAACAGAAGGTGTTGCCATGCCCACAGCAGAAGTCGTCAAGACCGTTTCGGAAGATGATCGCGAGAAAATCTGGGCCGATCTTCAAGCCAAGGAAGCCGCACAGGCCTCCGGGGTGACGGACCCGCCCAGCATCGAAACGAAAGAGACGACGAGCGAGGGTGACAGCACCACCGTTACCACCACCGACGCGCCCGCAGATGCCGACGCGAAGGACAAGAGCACCGCAGCCGACGACAAGTCGGCAACAGACATCTGGGCCAATGCCAGCCCTGAGTTGAAGGCTGAATACGATAAAGCACTTGCCCACGCGAAGCGGGTAGGCGGCACGGTCGCCGGCTATCAGCGTCAAGTCGACAAGCTGCAACGCGAACTGGCCGAAGCGCGGAAAGGCGCTCCCTCCAGCAGCGGCGACAAGAGCACCACCACCAGCATCCTGAACGATCCAGACTGGAAGAAGCGGCAGGAGGAGTATCCAGAGATTTTCGGCCCCGCGAGCAAGGCGATTGAGACCCTTGAGCGCCGAGCCGAGGCACTGGAGCAGCAACTCGCCGGCATTTCCGAGGAAAAGCGTCAAGAATATCTCGCCGAGCAAGGCAAGATCGTCGACGACGCTCATCCCGACTACGACCAGATCGCGGACAGCCAGGAGTTCTACAACTGGTACCGACAGGCCCCCGATTTCATGCGGGCCATGGTCCAGCGGAACATGAAGGAAGTGGTGAACGGCGCCGAGACCGCGCACGTCCTCAGCGTTTTCAAGCAGGAAACCGGCTGGAAGCCCAAGGAACCGCCCGTGAGCGATCCCGCTCCGGGCCCCCAGAAACAGAGCAGCGCCGAAAAGCGCACCCTCCAATTGGAGAGTGCGTCGGGACCACGCTCGCGCAGCAACGCGAGGGTCGCCGACGGCCCGCCCGATAACCCCGAGGATGCTTGGGAGTATTGGAAACAGCAGGACGCGAAGAAGGCTGCTGCTCAAG
>Ga0196963_10001935_pt1 | contig 13056 bp, 12 predicted proteins | sample S1_5metaG_FD_148600 | JGI IMG/M metagenome (GOLD analysis project Ga0196963, IMG submission 148600) | Soil microbial communities from Anza Borrego desert, Southern California, United States - S1_5 | ecosystem: Environmental > Terrestrial > Soil > Desert | place: USA: California | collected... | reverse complement strand
CACGGTGATATTGTCAGCCTCTTGAGATTTCGCCCATTCATTCATCACAAAGGCATCATTGACCGAAATACAGATGATGTCATCAACACCATTTTCCTTAAATACCTTCGCCAACTCGTTGTAACCCGGAAGGTGGGTTGAGGAACACGTCGGCGTAAATGCACCCGGTAGGGAGAAGACAACTACTGTCTTACCGGCGAACAAGTCATTGGTTGTGATATCTACCCACTGATTATTCTGACGAGTACGGAATGTGACGTTGGGGACTCTCTGTCCTTCTTTATTGGCAAGCATGCATTTCCATCCTTAACTAATCAGATTGTACTCGTTATGAGTACGAATTAGGTGAGTCATGGAAAAAAAGACATGCCAAACAGTCCCCCTAACGATGAAGCAAGTTGAGACCAAGTGGTAGGGGATGGGCGCTTCAGGTGCTGATTTGTTGCACCAGTATTTTAGGAAGTAACGATCGCGCTAAGCTTTAAGGTTAGTAAGAGTCAACCTAAGTTGACATTAATCAAGAGCTGGATATGGCAAAGTTTATAGGTTTTATTATTTTTATGGTTGGTTTGTACTTTCTATCACAAGATATTATTGTGACCACAAGATCTTGTTACTACTGGTATCGTTGTATTCCAGCCAACTTGTCAATTTTGGCAATTATGGGGGGAGTTCTATCACTGCTATTTCTGAGGGGAACAGCCGGAAATTTAGGTTGGATTTTATTAGGGATGGGTGCGGTGCTAGTGTTCTTAAGTGGTGGAGTGATTCTCCGTGGCACGCCTCTATGGAATTTTATAGTTGCGTTTGGCGCAATGGCGATCGGCTATCAATTAATCACTGTGGGAAGAGTTAGGCTTTAAAAGACTTCTGCATGGGTGGGTTGAGAGAAACACAAAGTATCACTCAATTAAGCCCACCCAACTCCTTTTCAGTTAAAAGCTAAACGTAGTGCGGATGGTGCCAATCACAACATCATCATTGTTTTTATTATGATCAGGCGCTGTTAGCCAAATCACTCCTGGAGTAATCGCAATATTGTCTGTGAGTTGATATTGGTAGAACCCTTCAATGTGCATTGAAGTATCTGGATTTTCACCTAAGGAAGCTTTAAGAGAATTGCTAATGCGAGTCACCTTCGGTTCCATGCCGACAATGATGCCTGCTACGCTGCCTTTTCGACCCAAATCAGGAAAAGCCAGGGTGACTGCATAGTTCCAGGTGGTGAGGTCGCCTCTGTCGATTTGTCCTCCCAGGGTTGATAAGGTGCGAGTGGCTGTATACCCAGCCCAACCCCCTAGCATAATTTTCGGGTTAAGGCGGAATGATGCCTCTACTCCGTAAGAATTGCTAGAAATTGGCGGATTAAAGGCTAGATTAGGCGAGGAACGCAGATTAGCGAGATTGCTGCCAGATGTGGGGTCGGTATTGTAGGAGTGAACGTAAGTTAAGCCAAGGGTAAACTGTTCACTGGGCTTGAGCGTTAACTGTGCCATAGCACCATAAGGGCCATTAAACAAACCAGTATCGTCTCCAGGGTTGGCAGCCTCAGTCGCTAAGTAGCCTAAACTGAGTTCTAGGCGATCGCTAAACTCGTGTCTCAGTGCAATCCCAGCGCCGCCAACAAAGCCATAAATGGGATTCCGAGTTCCAAAGTTAGAAAGCGCACCCGTATCACCATCCCCATCTAAATAAGGATTGACGGTATTGGTAAAGTCATCCGGTGCGCCGGCATTGGCTTCCAGAATTACGGTTGTCTTCTCACCAATCGGGAAACTATATAACAGGGCATCAATCCCGATATTATTGCTACCTGTTTCAAAAGGCGCAGAACCAAAGCGGAGATCTCCCTCAGGGGTTAGGGTTGAATTAGCAGAGAAGGCATCTAAGTTGGTTGCTTGAAGTCGAGTTCTCAACAAGTCCTTACCCGTAAAACTCGTATCCAAGTCCAGACGAGTTCGCATCCCCAAGATTGTGTTTTGTTCAATTCTTTGAGCTTGGGCATTTTCTCCTGCTGCCACGCCACCTAGCGCAAATATGACTTTGGCATTAAGCTTCGTCGTTGTGGAAAACTGATGCTCTTCTAGGAATTGAGTACGACCTTCTAAGTTATCGACTCGCGTACCCAGTGTTGCCAGTTCTGTACGAAACTCTTCGGTTAACCGTTGCAATGCCTCGAAGTCTCTCCGGGAAACAGAGTCTGGTTGTGAGGCAATTAAAGCTTCTACTTGCCTGAGACAAGCATTTAACCCGGCGGCAAATTCATAGCGAGACAGCGCCCGGTTGCCACGATAAGTGCCATCAGGATAGCCAACTAAGCAACCATATTTCTGCACAATTCGATCCAAGGCTTCGTAAGCCCAGTCGCTTGGTTGCACATCCCGAAACTGAGAGGCATTGGTAATCTGACCCAGGGAACCCTCTTCAGCCGTTTCGTTACTGTATTGCAGGATTTGCTCTAGATTCCCAGTATCACGGGTAGATGGTGGCTCAGCCTGCTCTAGCCCTTGGGTAGCAGTAATTAACCCCTCAGATAGGTCTGTTTGGCTCTTTTCCTGTGTCAGAGTAGGCGGTTCAGACGCGATCGCCCCAACACTTGAAGCGACCAGCAACAGCCCTACAAAAGCTGGCTGCATCAGCCAGGAAGTGCACCGAATTTTAGACATTTCTATCCTCACACCTATTCCAGATTCCAAAGGAAGTTCCTTGGCTCTACTGTTAGAGTATGAACCTGCTGTTGGCAAGAGCCACTATGCTTGATCTCTCTTGCGCTGTCAATTATTTATTGGAAATTTATAGAAATAACTGAGAGTCAGGTTGAATCTACCTGGAGCTACTGCTACGAAATGTATAGTGAATTCTCATAACCGAACCGAAAAGGACGGAAACTACGCCCCTTGAAAGATTAAAAGCCTTGTTACATTTCGTTACACTGAGGAAAGAAGAGAGGCAAGATTAAACCTCTCAACGCATAGCTCAGAGGTCGCCCTTTTATGAATAACAGTTTTCGCGTTGGCAACCTATTCGGTATTCCTTTTTATGTGCATCCGTCCTGGTTTCTCGTCTTAGCCCTAGTGACTTGGAGTTATGGTGGCGGACTAGCGGCTCAATTTCCAGGATTGGGTGGTGGATTACCGTGGGTGCTAGGCTTCCTAACAGCGCTGTTGTTGTTTGCCTCAGTTCTAGCGCATGAATTGGGACATAGTTTCGTAGCCATTCGGCAGGGAATTGAAGTCAAATCAATCAATTTATTCCTGTTTGGCGGTTTAGCCAACCTAGAAAAAGAGTCAAAAACACCAGGTGAGGCTTTTTGGGTAGCGATCGCCGGTCCTCTGGTTAGCATAGTGCTGTTTGGTCTGTTTACAGCGATTGGTATTGGCACAGGGGCTTCAGGTTTGGCGGCAACGATTCTTGGCGTTCTTGGTTCGATCAACTTGGCACTCGCCTTGTTCAACCTAATTCCTGGCTTGCCCCTAGATGGAGGAAATATCCTCAAAGCGCTCGTCTGGCAAATTACTGGTAATCCTTATAAAGGGGTAGTTTTTGCAGGTCGTGTTGGGCAGATATTAGGTTGGGCTGCCATTGGCTTTGGGTTGATTTCCGGTCAATTCTGGAATCTGCTGATTGGTTGGTTCTTGTTGCAAAATGCGGGTCGAGCTACCCAAACCGCTAGAGTACAAGGTAAGCTTGCAGCCTTAACCGCTGAAGATGCAGTCACACCAAATAGTCCGATTGTCCCCAAAAATCTTTCTCTCAGAGAGTTTGCTAACGATTACGTAATTGGTCAAACGCTTTGGAATCGATTCTTAGTCACTGACGATTCTGGAAAATTAGTAGGCGCGATCGCAGTAGATAGTCTAAAAACCATTCCCACTTCCCAATGGACAGAAGTTCAAGTCGGGGAATTGATGCAACCTACTGAACGCGCTACCACTGTCAACTCTAATCAATCCTTGCTGGAAGTCGTTACCTTACTAGAAGAAAGAAGTTTAACTCAACTGCCCGTCATCCGTGAGAATGGCGTTGTCGTAGGACTTCTGGAAAAAGCATCCATTTTGAATCTGCTTCAGCAAAGAGCACAAGCAAAGCTCGCTTAATAAGCGATCGCGAATAGTTAAAAGTTCCTGGGAACACCTGATCAGGTGTTCCCAGGAACTTTTTTTATGGCAAAAGGTTTACAACTTGTTAGTTCTTGTAAACCTTTGAAGATTTAGAGAAGTCTTAAGCATTAATAAGCCTCAAGATTGCATACCATTGGCTTTAAGAGCGCCTTACGATGCTCCTGAAAGAATTACATGGATAACGATGACTTTAATTAAAGACGTTACTGATTGCTCGACCTATTCTGTGCGTGGGCTAGACAACCAACTGATTGCCCAAATGAATAGAATTCGTCCTGGCTTATTAGTACGAATTGACACCCTAAAAAACGTCAGGCTGGCAGATGCAGCGGTTCACCCTTGGATGCAAGCCGCTGCCAGAGACTGCTTAGCACGGGCAGTTGCCTATCGAGGCAGAGAGATTATCATCAACTCAGCCTATAGAACGCTAGCAGGTCAGATGCTCCTCTACAATCATTATCAAGAGGGGCGTTGTGGGATTGTTGCAGCAGCTCGTCCTGGGGAAAGCAATCATAATAATGCTAGTGCCATTGATATTGAAGATTCAGCAGGCTGGCGATCGGCATTACAGTCTAGTGGATGGCGATGGATAGGTCAATTTGATCCCATGCACTACGACTGTGTTGATAACGACATCATTTCTATTCAATCTGTTGCTGTTCAAGCGTTTCAACAACTCTGGAACTCTGCCAATTCAACTAATAAGCTGGCAGTTGATGGTGGCTTTGGTCCGGCAACCGAAAGCAGACTGCGCTACTCACCCGCAGAAGGATTTCCAGGTGTCAGCGTTCCTAGAATTCTCAAACTCACTGAACCTATACAAATCGGTCAAGATGTAGGAGAGCTGCAAATAGTCCTGAGGAAACTAGGGATAGATGTCGATAAAGCCGATATGATATTTGGTGCTTCAACGGATAAAGCAGTGAAGCAGTTTCAAAGCGCTAATGGTTTAGTTCCGGATGGCGTTGTCGGTAGTACCACCCGTCAGGCTTTAGTTCAAGCTTTACAGACTCAAACAACTCCCACTCCTACTAATGAATTTCCCGCAGACATCAACCTAATCGATGTTTGTAAATCTTATAAAGGCTCTCCGAACCAAGATACTGCCTTAAAGTGGTTGCAAAGTAAGACACCCAAAGCAACTTTAGATGAGTTTGCTAAGCTCTGGAGAAAGCAGTAGTCGTCATGAATAAGTTGGCGGGTAGGTAACACTACGCCTAACCCGCCTTCTCAGAGGATGTTGTAAAAGCCATCAGTGAGCAATTAAATATGACAAACATCCTTTAATTCAGCCTTAAAAGCTGGGAAGTAATACTACGAGCTAATGGATAAGCCAGGCTGGAAATTAGAGTAACCAACTCTTGGCAGCAAAATCACTCGGCTCGTCTGTTCTCTGTTGGGAAAAATTAGGAAATTTTCGCTCTGGTTGGACAGCAAGCTTTCCCTTTGGTTTTAGCGCTGCGTTCTCTTTTTTCAAAACATCGACTTCTTCCATGAGTTTGTTGTTACTTTCTGCCAGTTGCATCGCTGCTTGTTTGGCTTGCTTCAACTCTGTCTTCAAGGTTTCTGTTTGCTCTAGATCAAGCAATAGCTGATGAACTAGTTTTTTTTGTTCGGACAATTCAGATTGCAACTGCTCAATTTGTGGTTGTAGAGAAGCTTCCTTTTGGCGTGCTTGTTCTAGTTCTGCTTTCAAATCTGTTACAGTTGCTTCCAAATCCGCTTTTGTAGGAGTCGAACGTTTAGCACTTGTGTTATTAGCTGTGTCATCGACGACTTCAACTTCCGGTTCTGACACTTCTTCAGAGGCGACTTCTATCACTGCGTCAGTATCTGACTCGGAGATGTTGTGCGCCTCTTGGCGTAGTAAGTCTGAAATACGTTTTTTAACCATTATTTTCTCCAATCACGCTGTAATTCATCAGCCACGCGGCGGTAGTCTGCCTCAGCTTCCTGGGCATTCTTCCCTCGCCATTTAGTAATCGGTACGCCCTCAAGCGCTGCTCGTTCGTGGGCTTTGTAGGCACGGACAAAGCCATTGCAGACGGGGATTCCTAACTCGATGAGAGTGTTTTGAGCCTCTAGTGCTTCCCCCACACTCCGCGAATCCACCTTAGTCAGAAGGACACGGTGGTTAATGCCCACTGGCATGACGGCTTCCCGAACTGTCTCAATGAGAGCCGCCAAATCCATAGGTGCTGGAGGAGTTGGCAACACTAGATAATCTGCGATCGCTAGCACGGCGGCTAAAGCGTCAGAGTGTAGTGCCGGAGGCGTATCCACCACTACTAGATCGTACCCTTCTATCTTCCTTAAACGACTTAAAAGTTGAGGATCTGTCTCTTGAGATAGGTCAAAGCCGATAGCTTTATCGCTACGTTGCACCCACCAAGAACAACTGCCTTGACTATCGGCATCTACGGCTAAAACTTTGTATTTCTCTGAAAAAATGCCTGACAATGACATTACTGTTGTAGTTTTTCCCACACCACCTTTACCATTAGCCACAACAATTATTTTGGTGTGCAACGACATCTAAAATCTTCCTTGCTTATTGGGTGGTTCAAGTCATTCCCCCAATATTCCAGAATACAATAAGCAGGCTATATCTACTGATTTTTAATTCTTTTGTATTGTTTTGTGATCTTAATCTCACCCATAGTAAATATTAAATAGTGCGAATTACAATTCTGCAAAGGTTTATAATTTGCCTGAGTGGAATTAACCATTAGTCACTAGGCAAGGCGATAAGTCGATCGCGGCTAAAATTTAAAGCTCAGTTATACATAATATTAAAATCAGTTAAATTGGGCATCTGAATAAACAATTATATTTAAATTAGATTGCAGGCTATTCTCATACTTTTGACACTTGAATTTTTCAATAAAGATTTACTTAAAGTCTAAATAGGTAGTAAAAAAGGAGTGAATAATGGCGCTAGGGATGCTGGTTGATGGTAAATGGATGACGAAGCGAGAGCAAGAAGATTCTCAAGGTAAATTTATTCGTCCTTCAACTACTTTTCGCAACTGGATTAAAGCAGACGGTTCCAGCGATTATGCCCCAGAATCTGGACGCTATCATCTTTATATATCTTTAGCCTGCCCTTGGGCACAGCGCACCTTAATTATGCGAAATCTCAAGGGTTTAGAAGACGCGATCGCCCTTTCAATTGTTGATCCGCATATGGGCGAGGATGGCTGGTTTTTTGGCGATACGCCGGGGTGTATTCCGGATACCGTCAATGAGACAAAATACCTTCGAGACATCTATCTTAATGTGGAACCAAATTACACCGGACGGGTAACAGTACCAATCCTCTGGGACAAAAAAACTGCCACCATTGTTAACAATGAATCCCGCGAAATAATCCGGATGCTGGATACAGAATTTAAGGGTGTGGCGAAGAATGATGTCAGTTTTTATCCAGAAGATTTACAAGCGGTAATTGAGCAAACCATCGACGCTATCTATCAACCGATTAATAATGGCGTTTATCGGGCAGGATTTGCGACAAAACAGGAAGCCTATGAAGAAGCGGTTACCGAATTATTTGATGCCCTAGATCATTGGGAAGCTGTGTTAGGAAAGCAGCGTTATTTGTGTGGCGATCGCCTAACAGAGGCAGATATCTGTATATTTACAACTTTGTTACGGTTTGACGCGGTTTACTACGGACATTTTAAATGCAACTTACGCCACATTGTCGATTATCCTAACTTGTGGAATTACGTCAAAGACCTGTATCAACATCCAGGAATTAAGGAAACGTGCAACCTGCATCATATTAAGCAGCACTATTACACCAGTCATCCGGGGGTAAATCCCAGTGGGATTGTTCCGAAAGGGCCGTTGATTAATTTTGACGAACCTCACAACCGCGATTCTCTAACCAGATAGAGATCCTGCACACTTTTGAAAGCTTAATCTCTCTATAGTTGCGCTGAGGGAGTTTTTTTGGGAGTGCGATCTGCGCTTTGCTGCTTACGCACCATGCTTCGCAAACGCAGCAGCGCTTCGCTATCGCCATCTCCTCACAGTTCCCCGCAAGACTCGGCACAATAGAAACGGACAGATCTAAAAACCCCTCAATGAGACTCACCAACAGCTTACCGGATGGGCCATCGACACCGCGATCGCTGCGGCTAATGAAGTTTATTTTTCGCCCTGTGAAGTACCTAGATGATTATAGTAAAGCCTACGGCGATAGCTTCACGATTAGAGGTAGCAATAACTTACCGCTTGTCTACTTCAGCCACCCACAAGCACTTCAAACAATTTTTACTGCGGATACCAACCAATTGGAGTCTGGGAGAGGAAATAGGGGTTTAGGGTTTTTGCTAGGAGAGAATTCTCTCATTTTATTAGATGGCGATCGCCATCAGCGCCAACGGCAACTTCTAACTCCTCCCTTTCATGGGGAACGGATGCGGAATTATGGTCAGATTATCTGCGAAATTACGCAGCAGGTAATGGATCAATGGACGACTGACAAACCCTTCAAAATTCGTGCATCTATGCAAGAGATTACCCTGCGGGTCATCTTGCGAGTAGTGTTTGGACTGGATGAGGGGGCACATTTCCAAGAACTGCGGCAACTACTCACTTCAGTCTTAGATTTGATGGGTTCCCGGTTCAACTCCATGATGTTCTTCTTTGAATTTTTTCAAAAAGATCTAGGCGCGTGGAGTCCTTGGGGTCGTATATTGCGCCAATTGCAACAAGTTGACCAACTGATTTATGCTTTGATTGCAGAACGTCGGGCGGAATCAAACTCAAATCGGCAAGATATCCTCAGCTTAATGATGTCTGCGCGTGATGAAGCGGGTCAAGGGATGACGGATGTAGAGTTACGCGATGAGTTAATGACTCTACTAGTGGCTGGACACGAAACCACTGCTTCGGCATTAACATGGGCTTTGTATTGGATTGACCAATTACCGCAAGTCCGTGACACTCTCTTGAAAGAGTTGAATTCAGTGGATGCTGCTTCCTCCGATCCTACTCTTTTTGCTAAACTGCCCTATTTAACAGCGGTTTGCCAAGAAACACTGCGTCTCTACCCGATTGTGGCAAACACCTTTATCCGGATAGTGCGATCGCCTATTGAGATTATGGGCTATCAGCTAGAGCCTGGAACCGTCATTATTCCTAGTATCTATTTAGCCCATCATCGAGAAGAAGTTTACCCGCAGCCCAAACAATTTAGACCGGAACGTTTTTTAGAACGACAATTTTCTCAATATGAATATTTACCCTTTGGGGGTGGGAATCGTCGCTGTATCGGCATGGCATTTGCCCAATATGAAATGAAACTGGTACTGGCAACTATTCTGTCGCGCTTTCAACTGTCTTTAGTAAATAAGCGTCCGGTTCTTCCCATTCGCCGAGGTTTGACTTTAGCCACACCAGAAGGGATGAAGATGGTTGCAACTCTTCAACCGAAGCGTGCCAATATTCCAGTCCCTCTCTAATTCAGCTTTGACACAATATACCTCCTGCATAAATCATGAAATGCCCCCTAAATCCCCCAATTCTGGGGGACTTTGAATCTGGTTCCCCCCAAAATTGGGGGGCTAGGGGGGCGATAATTCTATTCGTGCAGGAGGTCTACTAAAGTAGAACTTCCTTAGATAAATAAATCTGAGGGAGTTCTTTATATATACATGAAGGTATCCCGCTAGGATTTCTATGATAGGGAGGGCTGGAAAAATGACCAGTGGTACACGTAAAACTAGCACCTACATTGAATTGCTCAAAGCTTTTCCACCTCGTCCCATTAAATCAGAGGAAGATTTGCTGGCTACCCAAAAAATAATTGATTCACTAATTGATCAAGGTGAGCTAACACCCGATCAACAAGATTACTTAAACGTTCTCGGTACTCTAGTTTACGAATACCAGCAACTTTATCAAGAGCCTATACCTGAACTTCGTGGTGTAGAGCTAATTAAAGCACTTTTAGTAGAAAATAATCTGCGTCAGAAAGACTTAGTTCCAATTTTTAAAACAGAGTCTATTGTGTCTGCTGTGTTAAATGGGCAGCGTAAACTCACAGCTACCCACATTCGCAAACTTGCTGATTTCTTCCAGATGTCTCCGGCTGATTTCTTTGAGTCATAATTATTTAGAAGATGGGTTTAGCTATTACTCTACCCATCTATTCTTTTTCGACGTCGGGCTTTGTAAATTCCAGTCAACCTATACACGACACGCTTTGAGCCGGGTAAATAAAGCAGGAATGTAATTGTAATAACGATCCGAGGACAGATTCATTGCATCAATCGTGCAACTACCACAGCCAACGGAACTTTCGTTGAGCAGCTCACTTAAACGGGTAGACGAGACTCCTGCCCAAGGAAACTGTCCCGCAGGCGCAGTAGCGGTATAGTTCAGTTCTGAATCTAATCGCCACTGAGTTCCACTGATCGCTAAACCTATAGGATTATTTTGGGGTAATGGTTGAGTTCTACGCCATCCCGCTGCCTGCCCAAATCGTTCTACCTGCTGTTTTGAGTTTGAAGTACGGGTACTCGCTTGCTGCCAAAGGCGCTGTTGTGCCTTATAGCCAAAGCGTCCAGCACTTGCTTTTGACCAGAGTTGATCAACTGTACGGAGATCTTCACAAGGAAGCTGACTGAGTACAGATTTACTGGAGTAGAGAAGATCGCCTTTACTACCTGCTAATCGTTGAAGAATAGCACGAGTCTCTACATCAGCAGCTTGCCAGTTACGCGCTGCTAAAAGGCTTTGGAGGCGGCTGTAGTTGATGCGGCGCTGCGAAGTGGAATTAGTAGAAGGAAGCACGTCAAAGCTGAAACTTTGAACAACCTCCTGGAATACTTGCCGGATGCGATCGCTACTACTTTGATAGCCTACTTGAAAGCGCAATACTTGGCGACCATCAGGACTAGCTACTAAGACGTTATCCGACTCATAGAGTCCGGTAGAACTATAGGCAAGCGCTGGTCGTCCAGCCACAGTCAGGGAGCGATCATCATTGTGGCTAAGTTCGCCTTTCCATTTGGCTAAAGGCAACTTTTGGGGATTGTTATAAATCCGAAGGCTGATAATGGGAGGCGTTTCAGGTAGATTACTGCGGTTAAGATAATCCGCCTGATTCCAGATTTCTATAACTTCCAAGGGTGCAGGCTTAGCCGATGAATTTTCACCAGCAGCGGTAGTATAACCCCTAGGCATCACGAAGCGAAAGCCAAAGCGATCGCTCATGTAAAAGATATCGCTAGTTTGTACGGTTGCAGAAGTTGCCGATGGGTTAGCCGCCAAAATTTCAGGGGTGGGTGATTGAGTTGGGATGGCTGCAAGTTGGGCACTAATACCAGCCATTAGGATAGTAGAGATTCCGAAGGCGATCGCGTACTTCATAAGGTTTTTCTCACCGTTGTATTACCTAGATGGAGTAGCTGCACTAGAACCCTGTTGTCCCAGGAAAACCACTCGAATTTGGTTCCGTTGAAATACCCCTGGAACTGCTACCTGAGAGGATGCTTGCGGCATCGCAATACACCGTGCAGTTTGAGAACGTTGATTGTGAGCATTCAAAGCCGTGACATATAACGTAACCCGTCGCCCTTGAACCTCAGAATGCGTTACCAACGGCATCACTTGGTCGAGACAACCTGCAAGGTTAAATTGCAGTGTGACACGAGTTTCAGAACCCATCACCGCATCTCCTAAAGGGAGACGTCGCTGTTCTACAGCAGTAATTTTCCCAGCAATAGGAGTCAGTCCTACCGTACCATCAGGAATTGAAAACAGTTGCGCCTGCGCCTGTGCTGAGGCGGTAAATGAGAGTAGTCCAACAGCCAAACCTAGAACACGAGTTAGCATAAACCAAAAATAGAGAGCTATCTGCATCTAAGTGTGGCAAGCCTTTCCCTAAAGTTACGGGCTGTCACCAATTTTGTAACAACTGCAACCATTCTGTAGAGATCGGGGATCAGGGCTTAGGGGACAGAGGTCAGGAAAGAGAGAGTTTCCTTTAAAACTTGTGAGCGCAGTTTACAAAATCTTGTTCACATCTGCGTTCATCTGTGTTTATCTGCTTTCATCTGCGTTAAAAAAGCAAAAATCAATACTTTGACCAGCAGCCTATCAACTCCTCAGTTAATACTCCTGAATTCTTAAATGAGTTCTGCCTCTGCAAAAATCTGTCGGGTTGTTAATTCCAAGCCAGGAAGTAACGTATCCACAATAGGTGTGGTGTCTGTATAAACTTGACTTGAGCCATCCGGTAAAAAGACTCTAATACTCATAGCTTCAGGGTCTACAACCCAAACTCGTAATATACCTGCTACAAAATAGTCCTTCGCCTTATCTTCAAATTCTTTCATTGTCTGGTCTGGCGAGATAATCTCAATCACCAGTTCAGGAAGCGCAGGACAAGCTTCATTACGTCTCCAGCTAGCAGGTAAACGTTCATAAGAAATGTAGGTCAAATCAGGTACAGGTGCCCAATCTTTACCCTGACGCTTTAAGAGAATCGCCCACTCTGGATAAACTCTACCTTTCCCCTTGCACCATGCACGTATGAGTATTATGAAAGCTGCCTGTAAAGCAGAATGAAAAGCTTTGGGAGACACTTTGGGGACTGCCTGACCATCGACAAACTCATAGTTTACATCCCCTTCCGGTAATGCTAGAAATTCTTCTAGGGTGAGTTTGGTGCCTGTGCTTACCTTAACCATGAGCTTCACCAGTGGTTGATACATCTATCGTACACAGGGATACCCGCACGGCTTGAGGTGGCAAGTAGTGTGAAGCGTCCCGACAGAAGCAACTGAGACAAGCCAAGCTAATGAAAACTTTGCTACAAGGGAAAAGCGGTGGTTGCGAACTTCAATTAAGAGCTTTTGGCAATGTTCATCAAAAGGTTATCACTAGCGATCGCAAGTGCAGCGATAAGTCTGACATT
>Ga0196963_10001934_pt1 | contig 13057 bp, 10 predicted proteins | sample S1_5metaG_FD_148600 | JGI IMG/M metagenome (GOLD analysis project Ga0196963, IMG submission 148600) | Soil microbial communities from Anza Borrego desert, Southern California, United States - S1_5 | ecosystem: Environmental > Terrestrial > Soil > Desert | place: USA: California | collected... | reverse complement strand
GATGACGGACCCGCTGGTCGCGGCGCGCTTCCGCCTCGACGGCGTGGTGACGACCGTCGATGCCGTGCACGGCGAGAGCCAGCTCGACGCTCAGCCCGAGCCGGTCAAGCAGGCGGCGGTGGCCGATCGCATCGTGCTCACCAAGACCGATATCGCCGAGCCGAAGAAGGTCGCGACCCTGGAGGAGCGGCTTCGCCGTCTCAATCCGGCGGCGCCGATCGTGCGCGCGACCTTGGGGCAGATCGACCCGCGGCAGCTGATGGATTGCGGCCTCTACGACCCGAAGAGCAAGACCGCGGATGTGAGCAAGTGGCTGAACGAGGAGGCTTATGCCTCGGAGCACGGCCACGAGCATCACCATCACGACCATGAGCACCACGATCATGGTCATGCGCATCTCGACGTGAACCGGCATGACGACCGCATCCGTGCCTTCTGTCTTTCCTTCGATCGGCAGTTCCATTGGGCGGAGATCGCCGAGGCGCTCGACCTCTTCGCGCAAACGCACGGGCCGAACCTGCTGCGCGTGAAGGGCATCCTCAACGTCATCGAGTCCGAGAAGCCGATCGTCGTCCATGGCGTTCAGCATCTATTCCATCCGCCGGCAACGCTGTCGGCCTGGCCGCCCGGAGACGACAAGCGCTCGCGCCTGGTGTTCATCACGCGCGACCTCGACCGGGAGTACGTCGAGAAGTCGCTCGACGCCTTGTTCAAGTCGCACGCGCCCGCCTGAGCGTTGATGCCCGTCGAGGCGAAGACGTCCCCGCGCGCCTCGCAATGGTCCTTAGTGGCACGTGCGCTCGTCGCCCGCGGCAAGATCGCCGATGGCCTGGTCGCTTGGCGCAAGGCGGCGATCGAGAATCCATCCGATCCAGCCGCCTGGGCCAGCATCACGATGATCCTGTCGACCGACGCTGGCCGCGCGACGAGGGCGATCCTGCCCGGCCGCATTGCCGTAGCCTTGGCGCCGCTGGCACCCGCGGTGCAGGTCTCTCTCGCCTCGGCGCTGGCGATGACCGGCGATACGGCCGCCTCGGCCCGCGCTTTTCGCCGCGCGCTCGCTCTGGCTCCGGATCACGGCTTCGCCCATGCGCGGCTTGGCCATGTCGCCGCCGACCGCAACGAGGCGGTGCTCGGGCTTCGCTATCTGCTGCGCGCCGCGGTGCTGGACCCGATGGACGCCGCGGCCTGGGCGGGCGCGGCCTGGTGGTACTTCCGCGTCGAGCTCGCCTATGACCGCATCGAGCGCAGTCTGAAGCGCGCTCTCGCCTCCCAGCCCGCACATGCAGATGCGCTCAACCAGATGGGCGAGCTGTTCCGCAATCTCGGCGAGCTCGCAACCTCCCTTCGCTTCTATGATCGCTGCCTCGCCGTCGTGCCATCCGCCGAGACCGAGCGCGCATTGCTGCTGGCCCTGCTCTATGCACCGAATGTCTCGGAGGATGAGCATATCGGCCGGCACCTCGCCTATGCCCGGCGATATGCGCCCGAGCGGCCCCGGCCGAAGGCGGAACCGCTGCAGGGCCGGCGCATCCGCATCGGCTATCTCTCCTCCGGCTTCAGCGACCACCCGACCGCGGCGCTGACCGTCGGCCTGATCGAAGCCCATGATCGCGCGCGTTTCGAGATCTCGCTGTTCGCGCATGTGCGCGGCCCAGACGCGATGAGCCGCCGCCTCGAGGCGGCTGCGGATTCCTGGACCGATGTCCATGGTCTCTCGCACGAGGCCATCGCCGAGCGCATCCGCGAGAAGCGCCTCGACATCCTGGTCCACCCGGCAGGCCGCCATGACGAGGTGACCTGGTCGGTCGCCGCCCTGCGACCGGCGCCGATCCAGGTCGCGCTCTACGAGGCCGCGACCACCGGCATCGCCGCTTTCGACTACCTGGTGACCGACCGCATCCTGACGCCGAAGCAAGCGACCGAGCGCCTGGTGGAGCGGCCGCTGCGTCTTCCCTCTTTGCCTCTGCATGAGCTGCCGGCCGAGGCGCCGCCGGTGACGCCGTTGCCGGCGCTCGATGCGGGCTATGTCACCTTCGGCTCTCTCAACAACTCGGCGAAGCTCAACGATGGCGTGCTGGCGCTGTGGGCGCGGACGCTCGCCGCCGTGCCTGGTTCCCGGCTTTTGATCAAGGCGCAGGCGCTCGCCGGCCGGCGTCTTCCGGCCCGCATCGCACATGCGATGGAGGCGGCCGGCGTCGCGACCGACCGTGTCGAGCTGCTCGCCGGCTTCACCGATTCACGCCGGGCGATGCTCCAGGTCTATGACCGCATCGATATCGGCCTCGACACCGTGCCCTGGGCCGGCGGCATGACCACTTTCGAGGCGATGTGCCAGGGCGTGCCCGTGGTGACCCTCGCCGGCAGGCATCTGCTGGCGCGCTGGGGCGCCACGCTGGCGATCCACGCCGGACATCGCGAGCTGGTCGCCGAGAGCGAAGCAGAATTCGTCGAGATCGCGAAGCGGCTGGCCACCGACCTAGCGGCGCTCGCCCGATTGCGGGCAAGGCTGCGAGACGACTTTCTGTCCTCGCCTCTATGCAATGCGCCGCTCAAGGCGCGCCATCTCGAGCGCGCCTTCCGCTACATGATCGCGGCGCGCTGAGCGAAGCCTCAGCCCGCCGCGCTCGCCTTCATACAATCAAGCGTCGCCTGGATAAGTCGGCGCGACTGCGTTTCGACTTTCGTCCATTCCTCGCCGGCTGGCCCATGCCGGAAGCGGACCGGCGTCAAAGCGATCTTGGACTGGGCGGCCGGATCGAAAAGGATGCCCCATCCTTGGAAATTCACGAGGTCGATGGCAAGCTTCTCCGGCGTCCAAGGATCGTTGAAAAGCGGGGGGCGCTGATAGTCAGACCTGACCAGCTCAAGAGGGCAGCCTTTCATCGAATCGTCGAGAGTACCGATGTTCGCGGGATCCGGCACGGCCTTGAAGACGACGTCCATATCGAGTGTCGTACCGGCGAACTCGAATACCTTGCGGTCGATACGGCCGAGATGAAGCGCGATCGGCACGGGGTGGATTGAGTGGCAGATCAGGCCTTCGTTCCCGACCGGCCAGTAGAAATAGGAGTAGTTCTCCGAGCTGGTGCCGCTGGTCCAGATCTGAGACAGCGTCTTCGAATGGAGGTGAGCGAGACTGAGCTCGACCATCTCACGTGCATCGAAGGCACGCGGACCCGACCGATCGACCAGGGCCCGCACGGTGGGCCCTATGGCATCGAGATCGACTGCCAGACTCGCAGAGACGAATCCGTGACGTCCTGCGGCCATCGCTTCGGCGATCGTCTCGCCAAAGCCGGACGTCCAGCAAACGTCGCCCCACAACGGCAGCAAGACTGCGTCCGGATCGGATGCATACCGATTTAGCGCGTAACGGAAGCACTCTCTATGCACCCCGTATTTGTGCCGGACCTGCTGGCCGGACGGCAGACTTTGATCCGGTCTCAGCGCCTCTTCCGGGAAGTGCACGAGCTCGACAGTCGCCATGGCGCTGAGCATGCGCACCCAGCGATGCTTCGAGAACCACTCCGAGTCTTCATGAGTGGTGAACAACAAGATATGAACGGTCCCGCTCCTTTTGAGCGCCGAGATATTCCCCGGTGCGAGAAAGGAAGCGGCGGCGAAGTCGGCCCACAACTCACGGAAAGATGCGCCCCAAACCGGGATGACCATCACGTAGCGCAAGAGTGAAGACTCCTGGTGAAGCCCCTCGACACCAAGGACTGGTAACAGCTGGACATCTTGGAGCCGAGCTGTTCGTCCGGCGAATGACCGGACGTTGAGATACTGCGCGACCGTCGAGGGACCCGCAAGTCCGCGCAAGCGACAGCGGCGGGGCCGGCACAATCAGGTCGACGGAGCCGCAACGATGCGATCGAGGGTCGCCTGGATAAGGTGCCGCGACTGCATCTCGACTCGCGTCCACTCGTCACCGACTGGGCCATATCGGAAGCGCACCGGAGTAAGCGCAACCCTGCTTTGAGTGGCAGGATCGAAGAGGAGGCCCCAGTTTCTAAAATTGGCGAGTTCCGCTCCGAGCCCTTCCGGGGTCCAGGGCGAGTGACGGATCTTCGGGTGCTGATCATTTGCTCTCACTAACTCGAGCGAACAGCCCTTCATCGAATCGTCAAGGATCGCGATATTCGACGTATCTGGCACAGCCATAAAAATGAAGTTCATATCGATCGTTCCGAAGAACTCGACCGCCTTGCGATCGATGCGGCCGAGATGGAAAGCAACCGGAACAGGATGCGTCGCGTGGCAGACCAAGCCTCCATTCTCTACCGACCAGTAAAAGTAGGAGAAGTTCTCGCAGCTGATCCCGCAGGTCCAGATCTGGGCTAGCGTCTTGGAGTGAAGGTGTTCCAGGCAAAGCTTGACGATGGCACCCGACTCAAATGCGCGCGGGCCGGCCCGATCTATCAACGCGCGCAGGACCGGCTGCACTGATTCCAGGTCCACCGCCACACTGGCTGATGCGATTGCATGGCTGCCGCCGGTCAGAGCTGCCGCGATCGCTTCGCCGTAGCCCGAGGTCCAGAACACATCACCCGTCAGCGGCAAGAGAACGGCGTCTGGGTCATCAGCGTAACGCTTCAGCGCGTAGCGGATGCATTCCGCATGAATCTGATACTTCCGCTGCATGCCCTCGCGGTTCTCGGTCGTCTCGGGCGCCAGGGCGGCAGCCGGAATGTGGAGAAATTCGACATTTGCCATCGCAGCGAGCGCACGTACCCAGCGATGTTCCGCCAGCCAGCGCGAGTCCTCGTGGCCGGTAAACAAGAGGATATCGACGATGCCCGTCCTTCTCAGTGCCGAGATGTTACCGGGCGCAAGGTACGAAGGGGCCGCAATACTGGCCCACAACTCGCGAAAGAACTCGCCCCAGACGGGGACGGGCAGCACATAACGCAACGATTCAGGCTCCCGGCGGCGAGGCGATCACATCACGTCGGATAGCACGACGCGCAGGACGACTCCAGGACGGAGCTTAAGCCTTCGCCTTCACCGCGGGGCTTCCAGCGGCGAGCCTCTTCACCGACGAGGAGGCGGCGATCGGACCGCCGGAGGCAAAGGCCTCGTGGTTCTCCTCGATCTCGGCGAGGCGGTAGACGTAGTTGACCATGAGGCCGGCTGATTCCTTCATGCCTTTTGCCGAGGTGTCGCCGAGCCAGTTGATCCGCTCGATGCTCGCGCCGTTGCCGAGGTGGAAACGGGCGACCGGGTCGACCGGCTTGCCGTCGCGCTTCTCGGCGAAGAGATAGACGGCGCCAAGCCGCATCAGCGCCGGCCTCAGCGCCGGCGCGAGGTCGGGATCGCTCATCCACGCCTCGTCGAGCAGCGGGCGCCAGTCCTCGCTCTCGGCGAGCTCGGTGAGCGGCTGACGCTCGTCGTCCGGGAGATACGCACCGAGTTCTTCCTTCGGAAGCCTGGCGAGCCAGCGGCAAAAACCCGGGATCGGTGACAGGGTCGAGAAGGTGGCGAGCTTCGGGAACTGCGACGCCAGATCGTCGACGACTTGCTTGATCAGGAAGTTGCCGAAGCCGATACCGCGCAGACCTTCCTGCGTATTCGAGATCGAATAGAAGATCGCCGTGTCGGCATCGCCGGGGTTCTCCTGGGGCGCTGCCGGATCGAGCAGCCGCTGTACATTGTCGGCAATACCCCTGACCAGCGCGACCTCGACGAAGATCAGCGGCTCAGTCGGCATGCGCGGATGGAAGAAGGCGTAGCAGCGCCGGTCGGCGTCGAGCCGGTTCTTGAGATCATCCCAGGACTGCACGCGATGCACGGCCTCGTAGGCGGAGAGCTTCTCCAGCAGCGATGCCGGCGAGTCCCAGGTGATGCGACGAAGCTCGAGGAAGCCGATGTCGAACCAGGCGGCGAGCAACGCGCGCATATCCTCGTCCAGGCTGGCAAGGTCGGCATCGTCGCCGATCAGATCGAGCAGCTTGGCGCGCATGTCGACGAGGAACTTCACGCCGTCCGGCAGGCTGGTGAACTGGGTCAGCAACTTGACCCGCGGCGCCACGGTCGCGGCGCGCAGCTTGCGCTCGGCCTTGATCGCCTGCGGCGTGCCGATTGCGACGCGGTAGGCGCCGGCAGCCTCGACCAGTGCCTCGGGATCGAGCGCGAAGTCGCCGGCCAGGATCTTGAGGAAGCGCTGGGTGCCTTCGGGCGAGAGCGTCAGGAAAGTACGGCCGAGCTGCGCGGCGCGTGCGCGGGCCGAGACCTCGCCGCCCTTGGCCTCCAGGCATTCGCGCAGCTGCGCCTTCAGTAGCTCGGCCTCGTCGCCGGCGATGTCGGGATCACGCAGCGTGCGCTCGGCCAGCCCGGTGCGCTCGGCGATCCCGCGCCAGGCGGCGGCAAGGTTGGCGATCGTGCGGTCGAGGAAGGTGGCCGTCATTCCGGGAAGATTAGCGAGGTAAATGCATCAAGCCCAACACTCAGCGTCGAATATGGATCAGTCCATATCGATGATCAGTCGATTGATGTACCTCGTCAGCGGCGAGTCGGACAGGCGCGAGCGCCAATCCACTGGAACGGGACAATCGCGGTTCAGCAGGTAACCGTGATTCAGCCCGAGACCGTAGCGCGCCCAAAACATCAAGCGATCCGTTCTCGGCAGCGGTGCGCCTCGATGGAGACCGAAGGTGTCTTCCAACATGGCCGTGCCCGCCGGACCGTGCAGGCGGCGAACTCGGTCCGACAGATGATCTTGGACGACTTCGTCGACTTCCGGAACATTCCCGTCGTCGTGGTAGGTTAGGCGTACGAGCTCCTGCGCCTGAGACTTCTCCATGCCTGCCTGTTCGCATCGCTCCTGCAGATCCACATCGAAGCGCACCGGGTTGTGGCTGCTCAACACAAATTCATGGCAGCTCGCGCCCTCCGCAACGTCCGTCAGATAGATGAACAGAGTGCAGAATTTCAGATCGTCAGGATCGCGATGAAAATTATGCGCGACCTTCGCCTTGTCGGCGTGGCCGCCAAACGTCCACCAACAGTTGAGGGAGTAGAGTGTGGGAACGCAGCCGAGATACTGCCCTGCCGCTCCGATCAGAAGTGGGCTGTTGGCGATCTCGAGCAGATGTGGGGCTGCCAGAACCTGTTCCAGCGAATAGGCGCCGTAGTGCGAACTCCGTCGGACCTCGTCGAGGCGGCCGGGAGGGAGGGTCGCCGTACCCGAGGTATGCGACGAATAAACAGGTTGCCGACTGAAATACCCGACCGTTTCTTCGACCTGCGACGCGTCGAGGAGGGGACCGAGCTCCGCGAGACCAAGGACTTTCAGCGACGATGCGACTTCTGCTGATTTCGAAGGAGTGTTTTCCGGCGCTTTCAGTCCGGCACGTACGAGATTCTGGCTGATCGTGCCGGCATATCCGTGCGCGAAAGCAGCCCTCGCCCGCGGCGAGAGGGTCTCCTGGTAGACCGTGAGCATCTCGCCCATGATCTCGCGATCGACTTTGTAAGGGTGGAATTCGCTGGCCTTAGTCAATGCAAACTCCACCGGGCCAGTCGCGGACCTCGTCGCGGAAGAGATGGCTCAGCGTCACCACAGGATTCCGATCCGTCTGAAGATCGACGACGAAGACGGTTCCGGGATTGTAGTATTGGCTCAAAAGGTTCGGCCGGGCCGCGAAGGATAGGCCGGTCTCCGTCAGTGTCCGGAAGTAGCGGTTCGCCCAGCCGCTGCGTGCCACGTGCCAAATACTGATGAGAGTGGGGAAATACTCCGTCGAGGGCTCGAACAGAACAAGGTACTTCCGCGCCACTCGACGAAGCTCGGCCATCACGCGCGGCAGTGCCTCGCCGGATTGCTCGAGGGCGAATGAGCTGACTGCGACGTCAACTGAGCCATCCGGAAGCTCGAGTCGATCCATGCTCATCTTGCGAAATTCGACGTTCGAAACTCCTGCGAGCGATGCGTGAAGCTGCGCTCCTTCGACTCGGTGCGATGCGGCATCGACGCCGACGATGCTCCGGTAGCGATTCATTCCGGCCAGATAGCAGGATAGAAAACCGCTGCCGCAACCAATGTCGAGAACGCTGTCCGCATCCGGAATGGCGGCAATGAAATTGGCCATAGAGCGGTAAAAGTCGCCGCTATGGACGATCGTGCCGTCGCGCAGTGAAAGGGTCGAAAAGGAGGCGCCATAGTTCTCGACCTGGAGATCGATTGTCTGTTGTGCAAGATCCTCGGCCAACCGGTAATCGAGATAAATGAGCGCGCTCGGATCGCGCTCGAAGGCCGGCGCGGGCTTGCCGAATCCGGCGGCTTGCATCTGCTCGGCGAGCGACTTGTGCACGTTGGTGATGTAGAAGCTCTGAACTTCCTCAGGAAGGCGCTGCGCCCTCACCTCCCGCGGCCTGAAGCTTGGTCGAATATAGGGCTGCCATTTGGCGGCGATGTCCTGGGAGGCCGCGGCTGACCCCAGGTAACGCTTCTTTTGAGAAGAGAGATAGCAGGCGAGAACGATCTCCTCACTGTCCGCCATCGGATGCGATCCTAGGACGGAGATGCTGTCAAACTCAGCGCGACGAAGCTCGGAGAAGAGTGCAGGGCTTCGCTCGATTCCGAGCTGTCCCTGGTAGGGAACGAGCCGCGCACTAGGTGGCGGCGCTAAAGCAAGTCCCTCAGGCATAACGACGACAAAAGGTTCCGGCTCGCGCCGCGCCAGAGAAAAAAACGCATTTGCTACGGTCAGAGGGCCTGCAGACGACGATCCGGCGAGCGATCGCGAGACAATTGCGAGGTTAGGCATCAGCCTTCAACCTTGCCTGAACCGGAATAAGCGCCACCGGACGCAACAGTCGATTCAACTCCCAAAGGCCGCATGAGCACTAAAATAGCATACAAACTGGTGTGCTTCGACTGCCGTCCGCACCGACGAAGCTCTAAAGCCCCAGATAGGCCTGCCGCACACGGTCGTCGGCGAGCAGATCGGCGCCGGTGCCGGTCAGCGTGACGCGGCCCTGCTCGAGCACGGCGGCATGCCCGGCGAGCTTGAGCGACTGCGCGACGTTCTGCTCGACCAGCAGGATAGTCATGCCGTCCTCGTTGAGGCGGCGGATGGTCCGGAATACCTCCTGCACCACCGTGGGCGCGAGACCCAGCGACGGCTCGTCGAACATGATGAGCTCCGGCTGGCCCATCAGGCAGCGGCCGATCGCCAGCATCTGCTGCTCGCCGCCGGAAAGCGTGCCGGCGGCCTGGCGCTTGCGTTCGGACAGGCGTGGGAAGAGGCCGTAGACCCGGTCCAGCGTCGCCGCCAGCTTTAGCCGCGCCCGCGGCAGAAAGCCCCCCATGCGCAGATTCTCCTCGACCGTCAGCGTCGGGAAGACCTGCCGACCTTCGGCGACCTGACCGATGCCGAGATCCGCGACCCGGTGGCTTGGCCAGCCGGTGATGTCGCGATCGCGAAAACTCACGCGCCCGAGTGCGACCGGCACGATGCCTGAGACAGCGCGGATCAGCGACGTCTTCCCGGCACCATTGGCGCCGACCAGCGCAGTGATCTCGCCTTCCTCGACGAGGAGGCTGACCCGGTCAAGCGCCTGCGCATCGCCGTAGCGGACGCTCATCTCCTCGATGCGGAGAAGACTCACAGCGCCTCCTCGCCGAGATAGGAGTCGAGCACGGCGGGATCGCGTACCACCGCTTCCGGCGTGCCTTCGGCGATCTTCTCGCCGTGATGAAGGACGATGATGCGTTGAGCGAGCTTCATCACCGCGCGCATCACATGCTCGATCAGGAGGATGGTGAGGCCGTCGCGGCGGTTGAGGCCCGCCAGGATCTCGACCAGCCGGTCGCATTCGGTCGGCCTGAGACCCGCCATCACCTCGTCGAGAAGCAGCAGCTTCGGGCCGGTGGCGAGGGCGCGGGCGACCTCGAGCCGCTTGCGGTCGGGCAGCGTCAGCGCCGAGGCCGGCTCGTCGATCTTGCGGCCAAGATCGAGCAGCTCGAGGACGGCGCGGGCGTGTTCCTTGGCCTCGCCGACGTGCCGCGCCGCGTTGAGCGCGCCGACCGTGACGTTGTCGAGCACAGAGAGACCGGCGAAGGGCTTGACCAGCTGGAAGGTGCGGCCGATGCCGGCGCGGCAGACTTGGTCGGCGCGAAGGCCGGTGATCGGTTGTCCGGCGAGATGCACGGCGCCCGCATCCGGCGGCATGGCGCCGGCAATCAGGTTGAAGCAGGTGGTCTTGCCGGCGCCGTTCGGCCCGATCATCGCCAGGATCTCGCCTTCGCCGACCGAGAACGAAACGTCGTTGACCGCCTTCAGGCCGCGGAAGCTTTTCGAGATTCCGGATACGGTGAGCAGCGCCTCAGCCATCGCGGCCAATCCGAAGCCGCTTCGCGAGCCAGGGCCAGAGCCCGGCCGGCTGCACCATGACGATAACGAGGAGGGCAACGCCGTAGATCACCTGCTTAGCGCCGGGTGCAGCGAGGCCGAAATGCTCGAGCAAGCCCGTCGTGCCCTCGCCGAGAATGGTCAGCACGAAGGATCCGAGCACCGGTCCGAACAGCGTGCCAAGCCCGCCGATGATCGGCGCTAGGATGATCTCGATCGAGCGCGCCATCGAGAAGATCTGCTCGGGATACATGTTGTTGTAGTAAAAGGCGTAGAAGACGCCGCCGAGCGAGGTGAGCGCGCTCGACACGGCGATCGCCGCCATGCGCGCGCGGAACACGTCGACGCCCGATGCCGCGGCCGAGTCCGGATCCTCGCGGACCGCGAGCCAGGCATAGCCGAGGCGCGTACGCATTAGCATGCGCGCGATGAGGAAAGCCGCGGCCGCCATCACCAGCGCCACGTAGTAGAAAAGCACCGGTGGCCCGCGCAAGGCGATGAGATGCACCTGCCCGTGCTCGACCGGCATGAAGAACCCGCTCGACCCGCCGGTCCAGCCGATATGGTCGAAAAGGATGCGCGTGAATTCGGCAAAGGCGATCGTCAAGAGGGCGAAGTAGACGCCATGCACGCGAAAGCGGAAGCCGAGCGCGCCGATGCCGAGCCCGGCGAGCGTGGCGATGACCGCTGCGGGAATCGCGCCGAGAAGGGCCGGCAGGCCGAAGCTGGTGTAGAGCGCTGCGGCGACATAGGCGCCTAGGCCGACATAAAGCGCGTGGCCGAGCGAAAGCAATCCGGCGAAGCCCATCATCACGTTCCAGGCGATGCCGAGATAGGCGTAGTGCAGGATCAGGATGAGGACGGCGAGCGGATAGGCGCCGATGATCGCCGGCGCGGCCACCAGCAGCGCGAAGAGGCCGAGCAGAAGCGCGCGGGCCTTCATGCCCGCCGTCCCATCAGCCCTTCGGGCCGCAGCAGCAGCACGAGGATCAGGAGCCCGTAGCTGAACAGGCTCTTCAGCGAGGGCATCAGGAGGAATCCGGCGAGCGCTTCGGAAACGCCGATCAGTACGCCGCCGACCAAGGCACCGGCCATGCTGCCGAGGCCGCCGATGATGACGACGATGAAGGCGAGCAGGGTCAATTGCACGGCGAGGATCGGCGTCGCGTCGCGCATCAGCACCATCAGCGTCCCGGAGGCGCCGACCAGCGCGCAGCCGAGCCCGAAGGTCAGTGCATAGAGCCGGCGCACATCGAGGCCAACGACCTGGGCGCCGAGGAGATTGTCGGCGCAGGCGCGGATCGCGGTGCCGAGATCGGTGAAGCGGAAGAAGAGATAGAGGCCGAGCGCCAGGACGTTCGCCGCCGCCGCGGCGTAGACGCGCACGGTGTCGAGCAGCAGCGGTCCGAGCTCGATCGAGTCGTAGGCGTAGTCGACCGCGACGTGGCGCGCATCCGGTCCGAAGACCAGAAGGAGCCCGTTGAGCACGATGATCGAGACCGCGAGCAGCAGCATGAACTGCTCATGCTCCGGCCGCCCGATGAAGGGCTCGACCAGATGGCGCTGAAGCGCATAGCCGATGACGAACAGCGCCGCGGCGATCAGCGGCAGCGTCAGGATCGGATCGACCGCGAAGGATCCCGCCATGACCCAGGCCATGTACATGGCTGCCACGGTCAGCTCGCCATGCGCGAAATTGACGACGCGCACGACGCCGAAGATCACCGAGAGGCCAAGCGCCATCAGCCCGTATACGAGGCCGGTGAGCACGCCCGAGGCGATGATGTCGAAGTAGACGGTCAAATCGTGCCCGCTCTCCCGGCGAAGCCGGGGGAGGGTCGGGGTGGGGGCCCGAGCGAAGCGAGGGTCGGCCGCAGCCGAGGACGCCAAGCTAGCACCGCCCCGCGATGCGGGGTGGCCCCCGCCCTGCCCTCCCCCGCCTGCTCCGCAGCCGGGAGAGGGTTCCGATGAGCGATGATCAGGCCTGCCTTCCGCGCCAGCCGGGCATCGGGAAGACCGGCTTGGCCTGCGCCGCCTCGCGCGGCAGCACCACGGTCGGCGTCTTCTTCAGGTTTTGAACCATGGCCGAGGCGATGTTGTTGTTCTGGCCCTTGGCATCGAAGCTGATCGTGCCGCCCGTCATCACATGGTCAGCGATGTCGGTCGAGCGCAGTGCCTCGGCGATGGCGCGCGGATCGCGCGAGCCGGCGCGCTTGGCGGCGTCGGCGGCAACCAGCATCGCCTCGAAGGTGAAGCCGACATTGAAGGCATCGACGCCGAAGCGCGCCTGCGGGAAGCGCTTGGCGAAGGCCTCGCCGAGGCGCTTGGTGATCGGCGCGTTGAAGTTGGGCCAAGGCAGGTTGGTGATCGTGTAGTCGGAATAGCCGCCGAGTCCGTCATAGAATTCCTGGTCGTACATGCCGGGGCTGCCAGGGCTGACGATGGCCTTGGGCTCATAGCGCTGCTTGATCATCTCGCGGATCAGTCGGATCGCATCGCCGGCGCGCGTGGTAACGATGACGAAGTCGGCGCCGGAGGCCTTGCACTTGGTCACTTCGACCGAGAGGTCCTGGGCGCGCGGATCGTAGGCGATGGCGTCGACCAGCTTGAACGGCATGTCCAGGGTTGGGAACAGCCGGTCGATCGCACCGCGATTGGCCTGGCCGAAGGTGTCGTTGGCATGGATGAAGATGCCGCTT
>Ga0196963_10001933_pt1 | contig 13067 bp, 9 predicted proteins | sample S1_5metaG_FD_148600 | JGI IMG/M metagenome (GOLD analysis project Ga0196963, IMG submission 148600) | Soil microbial communities from Anza Borrego desert, Southern California, United States - S1_5 | ecosystem: Environmental > Terrestrial > Soil > Desert | place: USA: California | collected... | reverse complement strand
GCCGTTCTCAACTGTGGCAACAGTCTCCCACGGGCGAGGCTACGCCAGCATTAAACGGGTGGACCGCCAGCGCGCTATCAATGTCACAGCGGGGGTGGATGAAGCAAAAGGCAATGCCAACGAAATTGCGGCCGATCTGCAATCAAAGCTGCCCCAACTGCTCGCAACTCATCCTGGGGTGCGCTGGACCTTTGAAGGTGAACGCCGAGAGCAAAGTGACACCATGGTCGGCCTGGCCTCTGGTTTTGTGGTCACCTTGTTTGTCATTTACGCGCTGCTGGCGATTCCCTTTGGCTCCTACACCCAACCGCTGATCGTTATGACCGCGATTCCCTTCGGGATCATTGGCGCGATCTGGGGCCACGTCCTCATGGGAATGAATCTCACAATTTTGTCGATGTTTGGCGTCGTTGCTCTGTCTGGAATGGTCGTGAACGACAGTCTTGTGCTCGTCGATTTCATTAACCAGGCGCGCAAGGAAGGTCTCTCTGTAAGCGAGGCGGTCCGGCGTGCGGGCGCCTTGCGGTTCCGAGCCATCATCCTGATCTCCGGCACCACCTTCCTTGGGCTCGCGCCATTGATTCTGGAGAGAAGCGTTCAGGCTCAATTCCTCGTCCCAATGGCCGTCTCGCTGGGCTTTGGTGTGATCTTCTCTACCGCAATATCGCTGCTGCTGGTGCCCACGTTATACCTCATCCTGGAGGATCTGAAATCGCGCCTAAGCGGTGGAAAGGAGTCTGCGGACTCTCCAGCGGCAATCCCTGCAATCCTGGAGAGTGGGGGTGAAACCGCAGCGTCTTAGGAACCTGCGGTCGCGCCTAGAGCCCGTGCGCGTTGCGGCGGGAATTTGCCGAGGTGGTAAATTAAGAAGCCGTGCAGGAATTGCGCCAGCGCCCGGCTGCCTACAGCGTCCAGAGGCTGCTGCAACGCCTCGAAGCCGCCGTTTAACGTCTGCCCAGCAAAGTGTAATGCAGGGGAGGGGAGTCGCGTTTGGGCAAGATCAGGCTCCTGGCCGAGGACTTGCAGCCAAAGCAGCTCAAAGGCGCAGAGCGTCTGGGGACTCGCCGGGAATTCCTGTAAGGCTCGAATAAACTCTGTGAGCAACTTGTGCCCTTCAGGAAGCGGTGTCTCTTCCTCTGTGGTCTGGGCTATTAGAGCCCCCGCGTAGGCGAGTTGCGTCAGTGCATTGAGATCACGGCGCAAAAATGTGTTCGGCTGGGAGAGGCTCACTTCAGCGAGAGTGTGCAAATGCGACCTCCGGCTCCGGATGAACGCAAAGTCCGCCTCAAAGAAACAGTCGAGCTTCCCCGCGAAAGAAGACTTTTGTTTGCGAGCGCCCTTCGCCGCGGTTGAAAGCCGGCCTTGCTCCGCCGTCAGCCACTGGACGATCAGGCTCGATTCGGTGAGCGGATAAACTCGTAGGATGATGCCGTGGGCTCGCTCCTGCATGCGTGCTTTTTTACAACCCAGCGAAATCGACCTGCTCTTGCAGCCAGGCCACCAGGTCGTTCTCCGCCTTCTTCATCATGCTGCGCGCCTTCGGCTCAAGATCGTCATACCCCAGCAAATGTAGGATGCCATGGGCAACGTATCTGATGACCTCGCTCTGCCACGTGGTTCGAAAGAGCGCGGCCTGCTCAATTGCGTCCGCCACGGAGATGACAATCTCTCCGGTCAGCCGCTGGTCGCTTGGATATGCGGATTCGCCGGAATAGTCGAACGTGATCACATCTGTGGAGCCTTTGTGATCTAAGAAGTTCTCGTTAATGTAGGCCATCTCTTTTGGCTCCACAAAGACGAGACCCACTTCATACGCTTTGATTCCTTGCCGCTGAAGAATCAGACGCGTTAAGCGGCGGACGAAAACAGGATTCAGCGGCTTGATGCGCTGACGATTCGCGATGCTGACCTCCGCGGGCATAATCAGCGCTCCGTGCTGGAGCGGCTGCGCGTGCTCTTTTTCGGCGCTGCGGCTGCCTCAGCGTCGGGATGTTGCTGCTGCGGGCCGCGATGAATCTCATAGGCTTCGATGATCCGCTGCACGAGCGGATGGCGCACGACATCCCTTCGTTCAAATTGGATGAGAGCAATTCCGGGGACATTCCGGAGAGCCCGCTGCGCTTCCAACAACCCGGAGCGTTTTGAAATCGGCAGATCGATTTGCGTTGGATCCCCTGTGACAACCGCCTTGGAGCCATGCCCCATGCGCGTCAGGAACATTAACATTTGCTCCGTGGTCGTGTTCTGCGCTTCATCCAGGATGATGAACGAATTGTTGAGTGTGCGCCCGCGCATGTAAGCCAAAGGAGCGATCTCGATGACACCCCGCTCCATATACTTTTGCACATCTTCGCCCGGCATCATGTCGTACAAGGCGTCGTGCAACGGCCGGAGGTACGGCGCAATCTTCTCGTAAAGATCACCCGGAAGGAAACCCAACGCTTCGCCAGCTTCAACCGCGGGCCGCGTTAGAATAATTCTCGAAACCTTCTCCTCACGCAAAGCGGCAAGGGCTGCGGCAACCGCAAGGTATGTCTTGCCAGTGCCGGCGGGGCCGAGGCCCAGAACCACATCGTTCTCGCGAATCGCTTGAAGGTATCGCTTTTGGCCGACCGTTTTCGGTGTTACCGAACCCTTTTTCGGCGAGGTGGTGACTCGCTCGCTCCCAAGGCTTCTCAAGGCATCCACCCCGTCGTGTTTCACCACGCTCACCGCTTGCGCAAACTCGCGGTTGCGCACTTGCCCGCCGGTTTTGATAGAAGCTTCGAGGAAGCTTAAAACCTGTTTCGCATGGTTAATCGCCTCCTCGGTGCCCTCCAGGCGAATCCATCCTTCCCTTGAGGTGGCTTTGACCCCGAATTGGTCCTCCAGACTCTGGAGGTTCCGTGGATCGTTGTTGAAAATTTGCTGCGTCTGCCTCGCGCTCTCGAAATGCAGTGTCTCTGTTGGCATTTTGGCAATTTGTCCGAACCCAAGGACACATTAACACACCCCTTTAAAACCGAAATGTTTATCAGAATCGCCCGATTGCGCTTTTGTCGAATATTGCTATTCTGTGGCAAACCCCGTTCACAACCAATGAAACCAAACCAGAAACCTCAGCGGAACAAAACAGCAGGGTTCACACTTATTGAGCTACTCGTTGTAATTGCGATCATCGCAATTTTAGCGAGCATGCTCCTACCCGCGCTAAGCAAGGCAAAAACCAAAGCTCAAGGCATTCAATGCCTGAACAACACAAAGCAAATGGGTCTCGCCTGGGTCATGTACGCAATGGATAATAACGAGAAAGTCCCACCCAACAATGGGAATGACCAAAACGGTTTCAATCCGAACCTGAGTCCTTTTTATCCCAACACATGGTGCGCGGGTTGGTTGGATTCTGCCGCAGCCGTGCCCGACAACACCAACACACTGTTTCTACAGCGGAGTCATATCTTTCCACAGCTGAATTCTCTGAAGGTTTGGAAATGCCCCGCGGACCTCACCAATGATAAACGAACAGGCATTTCCAGGGTCCGCAGCATGTCCATGAATAACTGGATGAACTCTGCGAGCCCCTGGACAGCCGGGTTCAAGATAATCAAGAAAACCTCGGATATGATAGACCCCGCTCCAGCCAAGACCTGGCTGCTGATCGACGAGCGCGAAGATAGCATCAACGATGGGTTCTTCGTTGTGGACATGCGCGGGTGGCCGAATTCCCCTGGCTCGGTTTACCTGGTGGATTTCCCTGCAAGTTACCACAATGGCGCAGGCGGGTTGACCTTCGCAGACGGGCATTCAGAGATTCACAAGTGGGTCGATCCTCGGACAGTCCCTAAGCTCCGCAAAGGCCAGAATCTCACCCTAAACATTCCCTCCGCGAATAATAGAGACATGATCTGGCTTCAGGAACGGAGCACATCGCGCCTGCGGTAAAACCGAAAGCTTAACAGATCAGCGGATGCCAGCTAGGCTCCCGTTCATGCCGTGGAAGTCTTTATGCGGAATAGCGGGGGCCTTCGCCATTTCAATGAGCGCCCAAGGGGCGGAGCTTGTTAACCAGCAATACCTCCGTGACCATGCGTTGACGCGGGGGTTTATGCTTGGGCGCCCCGTTTCCGCCACCGTCACCCCCGATGGCAAAAAGGTCATCTTTTTGCGCGCGGAGCCTCGTGCCGCCAGCTTGCGACTCTTTGAATACGACATCGATTCCAAGGAAACACAAGAGTTGGTGACACCACAGCAACTGCTCAAAGGCGCGGAGGAGCAGTTGTCTGCGGAGGAGAAAGCCCGGCGCGAGCGCATGCGCGTCTCGGTCGGCGGCTTCACCAGTTATCAACTCAGCAAAGACGGGTCCAAAATCCTTCTGCCTCTTTCAGGCAAGCTCTACCTCTTCGACCGCGCGACAAAGGAAGCGCGTCCTCTGAATGCGCCGCAAGGCGTCATCGATCCCAAGTTCTCTCCAGACGGCAAAAGCATTGCCTACGTTCGCGACAACGATGTTTACGTCCTGAGCCTAAGCTCCAACAAGGAGCATCAGGTCACAAAGGGCGGAACGCCCACGAAATCCAACGGCCTCGCGGAGTTTGTCGCCCAGGAGGAAATCGGGCGATTCTCTGGATTCTGGTGGTCTCCAGACTCGCGCACGATTGCCTACCAGGAAACAGACACCTCCGAAGTCGAGGTCTGGTATGTCACTGACCCAGCCAAGCCCGGGCAAGCCCCACACGCCATGGCCTACCCTCGGCCCGGACGAGCAAACGCCAAGGTGCGGTTGGGCTTAACCGGAGTGAATGGCGGTCGCACCACCTGGATCGAATGGGACTCTGCTAAATACCCATATCTCGCCACAGTGACCTGGCCTGCGGACACACAAGGCGCCTCGCTCACGATTTGTGTTCAAACCCGCGACCAACGGGAACTCGCGGTCCTCGCCGTGGACGAAAAGAGCGGTCGCACCCGCCCCCTGCACATCGAGAAGGACCAGGCTTGGATTAATCTCGATCAACAAATGCCCCGCTGGCTAAAGAGTGGCGCTGGCTTTCTCTGGACCACGGAGCGCGACGGCAGCCTCGCGCTGGAGCTTCGCTCGCCAACCGGCGCTGCCGTCCGCACGATTGTTCCCCCACAAATGGGTTACCAAAAGCTCGTCCACGTCAATGAAGAGCGCGGTGAGATTTTTTTCATTGGCCACCCCGACCCCACGGAGGCGCATCTGCACCGCATTAAGACAAATGGGACGGACATGGTGAAATTGACTCAGGAGAAAGGGAGCCATAACGCTTCTTTCGGCAGGAGCGACGATTACTTCGTCCGCACTTCGCTAACTGCCGATGCCATGCCTGCGGTGAGCGTTCATCGCGCGACAGGCGAGCAGGTCGGGGGGCTGCCTTCAGTCGCAGAGGAGCCTCTGTTTGCTCCCCGCAACGAGGTTCTTAAAGTTGGCAGCAACCCCGAACTTTTCGCCGAGATCGTCCGTCCTAGAAACTTTGACGACACAAAAAAGTACCCGGTGATTGTTGAAGTTTACGGTGGGCCGACGGCCAACGTGGTCAAAGGCGTCCGGGATCCTGGGATTCTTCTCCGTCAATGGCTGGCTGATCAGGGCTTTATCGTGGTCGCAATTGATAATCGGGGAACGCCGGGCCGCGGCCGCGCCTGGGAACGTGCTATGCTCAACAGCTTTGCCACCATCACGCTCGACGACCAGGTCTCTGGCTTGCGCGCATTAGCGCAGAAAACCCCGCAAATGGATCTAACGCGCGTGGGCATTCGTGGATGGTCGTTCGGCGGCTACATGTCCGCGCTCGCTGCCCTGAAAAGGCCTGACATCTATCGTGCTGCAGTTGCCGGCGCTCCCGTGGTGGATTGGGAGGATTACGACACCCATTACACCGAGCGGTATCTCGGGCTACCGCAGCAGAACGCGGAAGTGTACAAAGCCTCGTCCCTCCTAACCTACGCGGATAAACTTCAGCGCCCGCTGCTGTTGGTGCATGGCACATCGGATGACAATGTGTTCTTCCTGCACTCCTTGAAGCTGGCGGATGCCTTGTTTAAGAACCGGAAACATTTCGAAATCCTCCCGCTTAGCGGGTTAACGCACATGGTTCCCGATCCGGTGGTGATGGAAGCGCTCTGGACCCGAACCGTGCAGTTTTTCAAGACTCACCTCGGCGATCCCGAATGAGCGCTCCGCACCCCGCCCTAGAGCCCGTAGCCGACCTGCTAAAGGACAAACTCCACATTTACCTTATCCCGCAAAGCCTCCTCCGCAGCGCCTTCGAACAGGGGGCGGAGTTCCTCACACCAGGCGAGAACCACATCGGGATGCACCTTTGGCAACACGGATGCGCAAGCCGGAAGAACGGGAAATTCCAAATCCAGCCCGAGGTCACGAGCTGAAGTAGACGATTTCTTCGTAGAGTTGTTCTGTTCCATGCTTTTCGCACAAGGCTTTGAACTCCTCGCCCCGCACGTTCATTCCGGCAATATGCACCAAACGCAGCACATCTGTGAAGTCTTTGAACTTCCGCTCTGACTCCCCGTGCTTCAGCGCGTGAAGTTTCAACGCGATCAAGTGCGGTATGCTCGCGACGCGCACAGCGGTCCCGTTCAGAGCTTTCAACTCCGACGCTCCATGCATTTTCTCAAAAGTCGCAAGCTGCACATGCATCAGGTCAATCCGTCCAAACGCCTGCGAGTGGAATTGCGTAAATGCGGCCTGCTCGGACTCCAGCTGAAAACCTCGTGCGCAGAGCGCTGTTTTCCAAGCCTCCTGTGCGTCCTTCGCCACCAGCAGATCCAAATCGATCGTTTGCCGCGGCACACCCCAGGCAATCACCGCGTAACCGCCGATCACAATGAACGGCAACTTCTCAGACCGGGAGATCTCTTCGATGATGCTGAGAAGATGCACGCTGCCGTCTCTAGTGACATAAAGCAGCCCACTCGAAAAGGACTTTTGCCGCCCCAACAGCGGTTTACCCGAGTGCAGCCCTAATCCGTCCGCCGTACCCGGAAGTATCCGGCACCGCCGCGTAACGGAGCGATCGCGCGCCAACGGTCCCCATCCTGAACCAGCGGTTCGGCTACTGCCGTCCATGTATTCAAGTCGGAGCTGAACTCAAGAGCCGCGTCATAGACCCCAACAAATATGTGCGCGTAATCACCCTCAGCGCTTACAGCGATCTGGATCGTTGGGCTCCCAGCGGCGGGGGGCAGCTTCGTTACCGGTTCTTCGATGGCCGGTCCTGGCTCGATTGTTGTTGGCGGAAGCGGATCATCCTCTCCCGCTGATGGTTCTTCCGTGTGAGGAGGTTCCTCGGCCGGTTCCTCTGGAACTGGCGTAATGATTATGTCCGGCAGGAGGCTGTCCTCAACCGGGGGTTCATTTTGCTGCACCGCAGGCCGAAAAACTGCATGGATCGACATGTTGGTGGTCACCGTAATCTCCACTGGATTGAGTGTGCTCGTGATGCTCCCAGTCCAACCCTCGAAACTATAACCCGGAGCAGGGTCTGCGCGCAGGACAGTAGTTGACCCAGTGTAGAGCGATTCGTTATCCAACCTCTGCACGTTGCCGCCTTCCTCATGTGGCAGCTCCAGATTCCATTTTGGGCTGAAAAGCGCCGCCAGATTCAATCGACCGCCCGTTGTGGTTTTTCCAATCAACCCTGGAACTTTGTCACTGGCAGCAACGAGCCGATTAATGAGGGAAACATGGCTTTCGGCCGGAAAGGTCGCCTTAAGCAGAGCTAAAGCGCCCGCCACGTGCGGCGACGCCATCGAAGTGCCACTTGAATACTCGTAGGAGTCGTCGGACCCGTTCCAAGTGGAGTAAATCCATGAGCCAGGGGCAGCCATCGTCACCGTGGCCGCTCCGTAATTTGCATAGGCAGCATCCAGAGTGTCGTCCCTTGATGTGGCTGTGACAGACACCACGTTGTCCAGTTTGTAACTGGAGGGGTAGCTCGGCAGCAGGTCGTTGTTTGCGGCATCATTGCCAGCCGCTGTAACGAAAATAACGCCAGCGTTTCGTGCCCGCGCAATAGCTCTCTCCAGAGTGTAGGAGTACGCGCCGCTGCCCCAGCTCGCGTTGATCACCTTCGCCCCGTTTCGGATCGCGTAATCGATGCATTGCACCGCATCCGACGTGTGGCCCCCGCCGTCCGCATCCATGAACTTCAACGCCATCAGGCGCACATTCCAGCAAACGCCGACCACACCCACACCATTGTTGCCCACGGCTCCAATCGTTCCGGCGACATGGGTGCCATGGCCGTTGTCATCCCAGGGCAGCCCGTCGTTGTAGATGGCATCTATGCCATGAATGTCATCAACGATCCCATTGGCGTCATTATCCAGGCCATCCACCCGCTCCCGCGAATTGACCCACATGTTCGCCTGAAGATCCTCGTGGGTGTAGCGAATGCCGCTATCAATCACGGCGACGACAACATTGAAGGCATTGCGCGCGAACTCCCATGCTTGAGGGGCGTCGATATCGCCGCCATTGTAAGGATTCTGCAGCCCCCAAAGGGCCCCCGCAGCCAAGGCGGGATCGTTCGGCAGTGACGATGCACGAATCGGATAATCAGGTTCAGCGAACTCTGCTAAGCCGGACGCTTGGTACTCGGCGGCTACCTGCGCAGCCTTTTCGCCCTTCTGCAGCTCGATGACATGAAGGCCGCCTGCTTCCTTGAGCTTCTTCTTGATCTTCCGCTTCTTGGCCTTGTGTTCCTTCTCAAGCTGAACTGAGGCTTGCGCCGATTTCGGCGCCACGAGAACCCGTTCCGGGAGCGCCGCTTTTGTGCTCGCGAACAATCCTGTCACACCCAGCGCCAAAAGGGCGCGGGTTGCCCGGAATATATAATCTTTAGCGATCAAAGACATTGCCAATCCTGCTGCTAAGGGAAAAGGACGGGAAGGTAACACAGAAACCCGCCTTCGCAACGGAGGCGCGCAGGTTTCTTGGAATTTGCAGCAAAGCTGGCCGCTGAGGTTTTCCCTCAACGCCCCATCAGTGCGGGGAGGCATTGCTCGGCTGCGGCGCTTGCTGCAATCTCTCGAAGTCTGCTGCTCGCGCGGTGAGTTATGCAAACGCTTGCTGATCAAGCGTCCGCCCGGGCATCCAGCTGGGAGTCACGACAGTGCGCATAGCACAGGAGCACGAAGTGGGAGGCGTCTTGCGTTCAACCGCCGCACGAAAGCGGTCAATGTCTCGGGCCGTGCGGGATCCGGGATGGTATAAAACAGCGATCATTTACGAGCTGCACGTCCGCTCATTTGCGGACGGAAACGCTGATGGCATCGGCGACTTTCAAGGGCTGATCGAAAAACTGGATTATATCCAGGAACTCGGAGTTACGGCCGTCTGGCTGCTGCCGTTTTATCCTTCGCCGCTCAAGGACGACGGCTACGACATTGCTGATTATTACAGCATCAACCCTTCGTATGGGACGCTCAAAGACTTCGAGCGTTTTATGAAGGAAGCCCACGCTCGCGGGTTAAAAGTAATCACTGAATTGGTGCTGAACCACACGTCCGACCAGAACTCTTGGTTCCAGCGCTCTCGCCGGGCGGCTCCAGGCAGTGTTGAACGAGACTTCTACGTCTGGACCGACAACCCCGAAAAGTACAAAGAGGTCCGGATCATTTTCAAAGATTTTGAGCCTTCCAATTGGAGTTGGGATCCCGTAGCCAAGGCTTACTACTGGCACCGCTTTTACGCACACCAGCCCGACTTGAATTTCGACAACCCAGCGGTTCACTCAGAAATCCTGAAGGTCATCGATTTTTGGTTGGATAAAGGTGTCGATGGTTTTCGCCTGGATGCCGTGCCCTACTTGTACGAACGCGAGGGCACCTCGGGTGAAAGCTTGCCTGAGACGCACGAATTCCTGCGCAAAGTGCGCAGCCACATCGACACGAAGTATGGCGATCGCGTTTTGTTAGCGGAGGCAAATCAATGGCCCGAAGATTCTGTGGATTACTTCGGCAAGGGGAAAGGCGACGAATGCCATATGGCCTTCCATTTCCCGGTTATGCCACGGCTTTTCATGTCCGTGCGAATGGAGGACCGCGTTCCTGTTGTCGATATTCTTGAGCAAACGCCGCCATTGCCCGAGACCGGCCAGTGGGCTCTGTTTCTGCGCAACCATGACGAGCTGACTCTGGAGATGGTTACAGATGAGGAGCGTGACTTCATGTACAAGGCGTACGCTCAGGAGATGAAGGCGCGCATCAACCTCGGCATCCGGCGTCGGCTAGCGCCTTTGCTCGGCAACAACCGGCGCAAAATTGAATTGCTCAACCTTCTCCTCCTGTCACTCCCAGGCACCCCTGTCATCTACTACGGCGATGAGATTGGGATGGGCGATAACATCTTTCTCGGGGATCGAAACGGCGTCAGAACGCCCATGCAATGGAGTTCTGACAAAAACGCTGGCTTCTCTCGCGCGCATCCCAACGCCTTGTTCCTCCCGATTGTTCTGGATCCGGAGTATCACTACGAAACCATCAACGTCGAAACGCAGCAGCGAAGCCCCAGCTCATTGCTTTGGTGGATGCGCCGCACACTTCAGCTCCGCAATCGCTGGAAAGCTTTTGGCCTCGGCGGCATGACGTTTCTCCATCCGGACAATCGCAAGATCCTCGCTTACATCCGTTCGCACGAGGACGAGCACATCCTGGTGGTCGCAAATCTCTCGCGATTTTCCGAGCCGGTGCAGCTGGATCTAACCCAATTCAAAGGCTTTATCCCCGTGGAGCTTTTCGGGAACACGCGTTTTCCGGAAATTACCGATGAGGCATACCGGCTGGCGCTCGGCCCGCACTCCGCCTACTGGTTTGCGCTCAAGCCCTCAAAGCCAACGGTTACAGTTGCGAGCCAGGGATCACCTTTCACGCCCGCGCGGATTCTCGGTTCCGTGGATGATTTGCAGAAAGGCCCAATCCGCCGCCAACTGGAGCGGGCCATCGTTGACTACTGGAGCGCGAGCGAAGCGTCTCCGCGTGGGGGCGCGTCCATTAGCGCCTTTAGAATCCGTGACCTCATCCGCCTTCCAAGCCGCGCACCCGAGGCCTCGTTCCTGGCCATCGGAATGGCGGAGATTCCTCGGCATGAGCCAGAGATGCATGCGGCGCTCCTTACGGTCTTGCCAGCATCTCCTCGGCGAAATGCTTTCGCTACCAAAGGCCGAGTCATCGCGGAACTCGGCGCGGAGGATGGCAAGAAGCCGCGGCTTGTTGTTGATGCAAGTTCAGCGCCCGCTGCTGCCTTAGTTGAAGCGCTGCACCTCTTGCAATCGGTTGACGGCGCGGCTGGGAGCCTCGGAGTCACAACCCTTGCCGCGGATGGCGGGTTGAAGAAGCTCCGCGGCCCTTTGCGGCAGATGCACTCAGTCCCCCTGACTCTCACCACCATCGCAAATGAAACGCGGGCGTTGCGCATCTCCCATCGGCTTGACCCCGATGGGCGCCTTGATCTCCTGTTTGCCCGCAGTCTCACCCAACGCTTCAAGCGTGCGGTCCCTCTCCTGGCGTCCATCGACTACTCGCACACGAGCGGCGCTGAGTGGAATCTCGCAATGTTATTTGAATGGAGCGGTGAGCATAAATCCGCATACCAACAAACCTGCGACGCGCTCGGGCGGTTTGTGGAGCGTGCTCGCTCCTTAACGAAAACCCCGCCGACAGCGTCAATGGACCTGCTGGAAATGGTTCAGCATGCCCAGTCTGCTAAGGAATTGGAGATACCGACAGAACTCGGCACTTTCCCAAACTGGCTGCTGCTGCTCGGACAACGCGTGGGTGAGATGCACGTCGCGTTGGCCGGGGAGACACAGTTTCCGGAACTTGCTCCGGAGGAATTCACCCCCTTCTACCAGCGCTCCTTATATCAGTCCGTCCGCAACCACCTCCTCAACGGTGTGGATCTCGTGCGTAAAGCCGCGCGCGCGGACCACAAGCTTCATCCCGCAGCCACGAGCTTCGCGAATGGCGCCAACGAAGCCTTGAAAATTTTGCGCGGCATCTTCGAGCGGCCAATGCAGGGGGTTCGCCTCCGTTGCCATGGCGAGCTTGACTTGCGGAATATCGTTCACACAGGCAAAGACTTTCTGATTGTGCCGGTTCCTCTCGGCACCGGCGGGTTTGCAAGCAAGCGGGCCATCAAACGAACGCCGTTGCGCGACGTCGCCTTTATTCTTCGTTCCCTCCAGCAGTGCGCGTGGCGTGAGTTCCGCGGATCGAACGGCGTGGCCACGCCAAGGGATGAAGAGCGTCTGCGCAGCTGGCTCCAATTCTGGCAACGAGGGGCGATGACTACTGTTCTCCATGGCTATTTCCAAGTCATGGGAAACAAAAAGCTTCTCCCCGCTTTGCCTGAGCAGATCGCGCTGCTGCTTCGCGCCCACATGATTGATCACGCAGTGGGGCAGCTGACCGAGATCGTTGAATCGAATCCTGGGGCGATCCTCCCGCACCTGGAGCAGATAGACCTCCTCTCCAAATGAAGCAACTGGAGGAAGCATCTCTTTTGCAAGCTGCCAAAGCAGCAGGGATTCAGACGGAGTATGTGAATGATGCCGGACGCACAAACCGCGTCTCATCAGCCGCCATTGGCGAGATCCTGGAAGCTCTGCGCAGCCCTCCACCCCGGGGCAGCGCCGCCGGATCAGCAGAACGGGCGTTGATCGTTGAGCCCGTGTTTGTCTTCTGGGGTGGCGCTCTCCCAAGAGTTACATTCCTGATTCCGCTGGGGTTGAAGGAAACCGACTTTCATTTTGAGATCAAGGGGGAGCAGGGTGCGCCGTTCAGCAGCGAAGTTGATTTAACGGTCAAGACCAGCGCACAGACACGCAAGGCAGAGCTTCGGTTCCGCAAGGCGCTCCCTATTGGTTATTACACGTTGTCCATCTGCAGCCCCGCAGGCAGCGCTGACGTTTTGCTCATCAGCGCGCCATTGAAGGCTTACGGCAGCGAGGATCTGCCCCGCCAATGGGGGATCTTCGCGCCCATGTACGCTCTCCGCTCCTCGAAAGCTTGGGGCGGTGGGACGTTCAGCGATTTTCAGCAAC
>Ga0196963_10001931_pt1 | contig 13072 bp, 24 predicted proteins | sample S1_5metaG_FD_148600 | JGI IMG/M metagenome (GOLD analysis project Ga0196963, IMG submission 148600) | Soil microbial communities from Anza Borrego desert, Southern California, United States - S1_5 | ecosystem: Environmental > Terrestrial > Soil > Desert | place: USA: California | collected... | reverse complement strand
GCGCGCGCGGATTCCCCGGGCGCGGGGGGAAGGGGAGGGATTCCAGAGGGATCGGGCGCGGGGGCTTCGGCTTTCGGTTCCACGGCGCGGACCTCCTCTTTCGGTTTGACCTCTACGAATTCCACCGGGACGACCTCCGCCGCCGGCGCCGATCCACGCTCCACGACGTAATCCGTGTGGAGCGCGCTATTGACCTTCGCCTTGTGGCGCCGCATGAGCTTCCGCGCATGCTGGGGAGTGCACCCGATCTCCCGCGCCAGAGCGGAGCCCGATTCATCGGCCGCGGCGAACTTGGCAACGATCTCATCGCGCGCGGGGCCCGGGGGCATAGGCTTCCGTTTCATCGACCCTCCAGCCTGTTTGGGTACTGAGCGGCCCGGCGAGCCCGGCGAGCTCGCGCGATCATGCGACCGACGTGGACCGCGTTAAAGATGCCGCGCACCGTCACCAGCAGAAGCCCAATCGCAGCGAACGCGAACAGGCACCCGGTGAAGGCCGCGAGCAGGACCGTTTCGACGTCCATCGCTCCACCTACTTCCCAAGGATCCAGCGCAGCGGCCCGGGGACGTTCGACCAGAAGCCCTCCGACAGCTTTCCCGTTTTGGCGTCGACGTGTTTGGCGACGATGGCGGCGCCCTCCTGGAGAACCGGGTTGAATCGCGTGAGCAGGGCATCCAGCCTTGTGTTGACGCCCACGCAATACGCGAGCGCCTTTTCGCACGTCGCCAGCCGATCCGAAACGATCTTCAGTTGTGCCCGCAGCGCGTCGGCCTCCCCCGGCGCCGGGGGAAGGGGAGGGACGGCGGGGCCGGAGGCTTCCGCGACAGGGGCGGGGCAGACTTTCTCTTCGCTCATGGGATCGCTCCTTGACCGGAATAGCGGGCTGACTGAGCCCGCAACAGGGCCGCGTCGTACTTGTCAGCCCAGATCCCAGGCGCGACCGTTACGAATTGGGACCAGGGCAACTCCGCCTTTTGCTTGATGCCGTCGAACCGCATTCCGCAACCGTGGACCGGGCAGCATTCCAAGGTGACCCGATCCGATGCCGCCGCCTTCTCCCGCGCCTCCCGCTTCATGTCATCATGCGCGTACGGCTTTCCCGGGATGCCGCGCTCCTCGTCGCCGAGAACCCACGTTGACCAACGCTTGTCGTCCAGGAGCCCGAATCCGCGGGACAGTCGACGGCCGCGGAGCGCGGCGAGATATCGAAAGCCTTTCGTCTTGATGTACTTCGGCTTGCGGGCCCAATGGTGATCGACGGCGTACGTCACCCGATGGACGATGCGGCCGGGGCTGTCGGCAAACTTGCCGTTCACCATGACGCGAGCCGGCAGCGCGTCGGCCGCTTGAGGGAACGCCCGCCGCAGCGCGTCGGCCCAAAGGCGCGGGAGATCTTTAAGCCACTCGGCCACGAGAGCGCACGTCGACCCGGGAACGGCCGGCTTGTCCTTGCCTTGCCACCCCTCCATGGGATCGGCCCACTCCCCGAGCCAGAAGGGCGCCAGGACTTCGAAATGCGGGTTATAGCCGCCCGAGTCACCAAGGGGATGATGGGCGACTTCTACGCCGGCCGTCCCAAGGACACGACGGCCGAATTCGCCGGCGACCTGAAACAGTTTATTGAGTACCTTCCGGTCGAAGGTGTCCTGAAAGGCGTGCCGGCCGCGGCCGAAGAGGAGGACCCGGATCGCTTTCGGCAGCGTGAGGACCAGGCGGTACACCCCCTGCACGCGGTCGAACTTCTCGAGTATTTTGGCGACCTTGCGGGACTCGGCCTCCGACCCTTCCTCGCGGCAGCGCGGGCATCCCGGCCAGCGGCAGGAGATCTCACGGTAATAGGATTCCGACCGATCCCGCTTGCATGTCAGCTTTGCAACGGAAGACCCGCAGCGGCCGACGGCGCTTGCGAGCCGATGGTAGCCGCATTGCCAGAGCCGATAGGCCGTCGGGTTCTCCTGGACGTACAGCGGCGCCGACTTCGAACCCCTCCCGGCGGTATCGAGCCACGGTTTGCCGCGTCTCTTCGACTTCCTAACTGCTTGCTGTTCAAGGCCGGTCGTCGGTTTGCTGGAGTGTCTAGGATAACCGGCCGGCGCGTCCGCGCCGGAGGAGGGGGCGGCGGGGGCATCTCCGCCGTACTCCGCGCGATATTCAGCGGAGCCGAGTTCCGCTTGGCGCTTTAGCTTGGCGATGATTTGCCCGAAGCGGACGTCATCCGATACGCGGGGATCGGAGTAAAGCGGAGGGGGCGCCGACGGCCCAGCCACTTGACCGACGGCGCCCCGCTCCTGAGAGTAGGGGGCTACCCGAGATTTATTAGGGGAGGGGGGCGGTTCCGAGCCTCCCTCCCTCCCCGGAAGCGATTGGGTGTCGAAAGACAAGGCGACGTTTTCCTTTCACGTCACCCAATCGCTTCCCTTACTGCCCCGTCTGGACGCCCCGGCCCACGCGGGCCACGATTCACGGCTCCGCGTCTTGTCGGGCGGGGGCGCCCGGATGGGGCCGGGGCCGAAAGTGGCCCCGACCCTGCGACGAAGGTTCTAGGTTCTGGCCGGCCAGTTCCAGCAGCCCGCGACGTCCCCCTGCGTCACGCCCGCGAGGAAGAGATCGGGGGCCGGGCCATCGAGCATCACCTTCAGGTTGACCGTGGACGCGTTCGCCACGCTCAGTACCACGGCCGGGAGAACCTGAAGCTTGCCCTTGACCTCCCTCCGGTAGTGGACGATGCGGCCGACCGTCGGCAGCATCGGGGACGGCTCCGCGGCCTGAGGCGCCTCCACGGGCGCCGCGGCGGCGGGCTTGGCCGGCCGACCGGGCCGCTTGGACTTCGGCGCCTTGGGCGCCTCCGGGGCCGACGTTTCGACGGGGGCCGCTTCGGTGGAAACGGAATCGCTCATGGGCTTTCGCCCTCCTTTCTCAAATCAGTGGGGACTCGTATTGCCGCGGGTCCCGCCGGTCATAGGGGACGCCTACGGACTCCTTCTCCAGCTCCAAGAGAGCCGTTTCCAGGGCCCGGACGGCCTTGGACGGCCCGACAGCCGACCGAAGCAGATTGAGCGCGAATTTCAGCCCGCGTAGGGCCACTGCGTACGCGCTACGGCGCGTCATTGCTGGAGCCGTCATTCGCGCCCCCTTGCCCGCATCATCGCGTCGGCAATCGCGTAGGCGCGGCGGGCGCGGCAGTCGTCGGAGTCCCGCGGATCCGTGGACACTGCCGGGAGCGCGGCGGCGGCGAAGTAGTCGCGCACGGTAACGCCGACGTGATCGAACACACGGGGGCCGATCCCGACAGTGGGGTATAACGTGGCGTGAAACGCCGGCCCCCCATCGGGAGGCCGGACGGCGGCGCCGTCGCTCATGCCGATGCCCCCTCTACCAGAGCCAGTTTTTGCGTCTTCTCGAAAGCGACGACCGCCGCCGGCTCGACCAGCCCGAGCGCGACGAACGAACGGACGTGGGACCTGTGGATATCGCCGAGCAGATGCTTCCGCCTCCACGGGCGAGCTACTTCCCGCTCGCAAAATGCGCAGCGCCAGCAGCCGCGGGGAGCCGCCGCGGCCCACTTCTTTGCGCGGGCAAACCGGCAGGGAGGGCAGGGGACGGGCTGGACGTTCGACCAGGCGCGCGCGACGTCCTGCGCGCCGCAGTCAGGGCATGCCCGCTCCGCGAGCAGCCCCGGGGAGGGGATGCGCGGAGGAATCTCGCTGTCGATCATCGGAGGCCCCCCTGGGCCCCGGTCGCTACCGCGTTTGTTGCCGCCTGAACCTGTGATGCAACATTGCACGGCGCGAGTTTTGGAACCTTCGGACCGTGGGCGTCCTTGACATGCCTTTCCAGAGCCGATAGCGCGTCGGCACCGCCGACCGTCGCTTCAATCCTGCGCCCGCAGCCCGATACCGGACAGACGTACGCGAGGGGGCGCGTCATGCCGTCGCCCCTTCCGCGACGACGCGGGCTTCGATGAGCTTCGACTTGCGGGGCTTGTCCTTGCAGGACCCGCAGACGATGACCGGCGGTTCCCAGGTGAAGCGGCGCCCGCCCGGCTCCTGATGGGCGACCTGAGGGACGTACACGACGGCGCCGGGCGCCTGATGGACCTCGCAGAAGTGGCATCGCTGGGGGTGGACCGTGCGGACGGTTTCAGGCACGGCGCACCCCCAGGCGGGCCACCCACAGCCGCGCGTTGCAGTAAGCCAAGAAACCGTTGATGCCGTAGAGCGCCAGATGGGCGCATGCTTCGACGGGATGCCGGCCGTACAACGCGACGGCCAGGGAGAAAGAGAATAGGGAGGCCGCGGACGCCGCGGCGCAGAGCAGCGCGATCCAGAAGCTACGCACGCGCCACCCCCGGCCGGGCCGCCCCCGGCCGCTTCAGGAAGTCGACGGGCAGGGGAAGATTGAAGGCGCACGGATGGGCGAACCGGGACCTATCGAACTCGACCCGGAACGCTTCCGCCCGCGTCGGAAGCTTCACGGGCGCATGCTCGATAGGAGTCCGGAGCCCGTCGAATAGGTAGACCGCGCCACCAGCTACCGCGGCGACGTACGGGCGCCTCAGGTGCCTCTTGATCGCAGAGCAGATCGGTGAGCCGAAGGAGTCGCCCGCGCGGCCGTTTTCGATGTCCAGCGCCGTGACGCGGACCCGGACCGCGCGGAACCCGGGCCGGCCGACGTCGAGCCTATCCACGGGCCACCCCCGCGGGCAGATCCCGCTCGACGGCTTCCGCGAACGCTTCGGAGATCGGCAGCGGGATTTCGGCGCGGCGGGCCTCCTGCGCCGACGAAAGACGTTCCTTCCACGCGAAGTTGTGGCCGACGTCGCGGATCTTCCGCGGAAAGTAACCCCACAGGTACACGGGGCCGAAGTGCAGCGGAGCGCGGCCGATCCAGCGTTGGGCCCCGCGGACGTTCTCCAGCACCCACCAGCGCGGGGCCAACTCGCGGACCAGTTCGAAAACGCGCTGGACCAGGCCGAGCGACGGAGGCCGGCCGGTCCGACACCACGGCATGGACTCGCGGGCGAATTCGTCGCACGGCGGGGAGGCCCAGAGGAAATCGACCCCGAACAGGCTTCCCGGCGGGCGCCACGTCAGGAGATCGGCTGTGATCGAGCAGCCGAAGGCCGGGTTGTTGTCGACCGTGACGACTTCCCAACCGCGCGCTTTGAACGCGCGGGAGGCCCCTCCGAGCCCCGCGAACAGATCGAGCATGACCGCCACGCGAGCCCCCTTGGGTCCCGCGCGGGGCCGCGCCGTCCGCTTCCGGCCTCCCGAAGCTAGGTCCGATAATAGCCGGCCTTCGTTGCAAGGCCGTCCCCGCCCCGTGAAGGGCTCGGGGAGTCGGATCTAGCCCGGAGGAGGGAAGAGGACGGCGCGGAGCCCCGCGCCGCAGACCAAATATGCCGGACGGAACCGTTTGTGACGCGCGCCGAAGGCGTGCCGGTTCCGCCGGCGGTTATTCAATTCACAAGTGCGCGTCACGTCCACAGCCTAACTCACGTTTTCACGTTGTCAATGCTATTTCGACTTCGACGGGTTTTCGGTGGAGACGCCGGCCGCGGCGCCCGATGCGGCGCCGGCCGTTGCCGCGGCAGCGGCCTTGTTGGGCGCGGGCGCTTTCGGCGACCCCGTGCAGCCGAGAGCGAGGGACGCGAGGGCGGCGAGAGCGAGGAAGCGGGCCATCGTCAATCCTCCCTAATTCGAACGGGAGAATTATACGCCGCTGGACTTGGGCTTCCTGAAGAAACTGAGCAGGAAGCCGACCGGGTTCTTTTTCGCGGCGTCGACCTGTTCCGACGCCTGATAGCCCTTGTAAGCCGCGGTCACGAGGATCGCCGTATTGACCGCGGTCAAGACGACCAGCAGAGCCGCCGTCTTTTTGTTCACTTGAACGACCTCCAGAAATAGCCCACGCCCAGGAGCCCGAGTAGCACGCCGCCGGCGATGAGATAGGGCCGCGCCTTTCGGAACGCCTCCGCCGCGGGCTTCGTCGCCTCTTTGATAGCGTCACCGACCGCCCCGCCGTAGAACTCCGCGGCGTTGACCGCGAGTTCGCCGGGGGAAACAAGGGACGTCGAGAACGACTTGAGGCCCGCCAGGACGGGAATCGGCCGCGTCCACCGCTCGTAATCCAGGTAGCCGCGGACAAGCTGTTCATACATCGCGCCGAGCGTTTCGACGGCGCCCGGTGAGATCTTGTCCAGTTCCTCGATTACGCCCGGCTCCTCTAGGAAGGAATTGATTTCGAGCGCGAGATCATCATATCGCGCGTGCCTTTCGTCGGAGCCCATCGCCCCGGAGGAGGACACGAGCGCAACCGCGCGCTCCATCAACTGCGCCGCCCGCTCCGCCGTCGTCATTTGCCGTACCCGTACACGCGATTGAGTGCGTCCTTGAGCTCTTTGATATCCTCGCGGCAACCGCGGACCTCCACTTCTACCGCCGCGATCCGCTCCGCCAGCTTGGGGACGGGGGCGGGCTCAGCACCAACGTTGATGCCGAGAGCCGCGAGAGCGCCGACAATCGCCCCGACGACAAGCTTGCCGATTGTTTTCTTGTCCACGGTCAATGGCTCCGCTCCAGGACGCCCATCGCTTCCGCGCGCTCCTCCGCGGACAGATCGGACATGAGCCGCCATTTGCCGTCCACCTTCACAGCGCACACCTTGCGACCGCCGGGCAGATACAGACACGCCTCCACGTCGGGGATTACGCTGTCGACCTGTTCCAGGAACTTGCATCCCGCGATGGGAGCGACGATTGCGGAGGCCCAGAAGACCAGCAGCAGCAGCGCCAGAATGAAACGCCTCATGCCGAAACCCTCCGCTTTTTCTCCCGCAGGAAGACGGCCGTTTTCCACCAATCCGCCCACGCGATACGACGCCGCGCCTCCTCTTCCACCGCCGCGCGCAGGAACTTTCGCGCAGCATCGGCGACGACCTCCGGAGCGATGAACCGCCCGCCGTTCGCAAGCCAGGACTGAAGCCGGCGGCGGAATAGGTAAACCGTGTCCCGCTTGTTGATGGCCGGATCGTTCCCGCACAGCCAGCAAAAGACCCGCTGGGGAGCCAGGAACGCGGACTCCCGATCTCCCGCGAAGCCCTGAAGCTTCCGGCAACCGTGGCAGTAGAGAGCGCGCCAATCGCGGTTTTCGATCATGCCAGCACCAGCACCCGCGCAAGGCCGGGCTCCGCGTCGACGGGTTGGATATTCGTCCCGCCGTTCACGCCTTGGCCCGCAACCCCGATCGCGCTCCAACCCTCCGTCGCGTCCGTTGTGATGCCCGCCCCCGTTTTCGACCCCCCAAGGGAAACGCCGTTCCCGCCGGGCCCGCCGCCGGCGCCGCCGGTGGCGACATTCGTCGTTGCGACGGAATCCCCGCCGCGCCCGCCGTTGCCGCCGCGGGACAAGACCTTGCAGCCGGAGGCCGTATTCAGCATGAGGACCCCGAAGCCTCCGCCGCCGCCCCCGCCGCCGCCCCCGCCACAGCCGGCGTTACCGGCCGAAGCGTTCGTCTGACCGTTGGAGCCGCCGCCGCGGCCTCCCTGTCCGTAAGCCCCGAAGCCTCCGCCGCCGCCCCCGCCGCCCATGCTGGTATTCGTGTTGTTGAGCGTGGAGTAGCCCGAGCCGCCGCCGGCGCCGGATGTGCCTTTCCAAACGCGGCCATCCGGGGCGGGCGTGCCCGTCTCTGTGTGATTAGGCGGGGCTTGCCAGGACCCCCACCCGTATATCCAGCGGCCGAAATCCTTACTGATCCGCTTGATGCGGAGCATTTGAGCCGCGGTCCCGGTGGCCGCGTTTCCGCCGTTAATGGCCGCGTTTGTGTTTTGCCCGATGGGCCCCCCGACGGCGCCCGTCAATGTCCAGTTGTGAGCGCCCGTCTTAAGGTCCGTGCTACCCGCGGACCCGGCAATGCCGTTGTTGTTTCCGCCGGCGGCGGAACCGTTGACACCCGGATCCCCGTCGCCACCGCGGACGTCGACCAGGACGTTTACGCCGTCGTCGCCGTAGGCATAGGCCGCGCCCGCAGCCGCCCCACCACGCCCGCCGGCGCCGCCGCCGGTGCCGTTCGCCGCCCCGCCGTTTGGACGCGCCGTAACGTCGATGCTCTTGACGGTGAAGTTTGTCGCGGTCCCCGTCCACAGGACGACGGCGTATAGGTTGGTTGTCGTCGGGCTCAGATCGAACCCGGCGCCCGTTATGTCTGTGTACTCGCGGATATTGTCGTCCACGGGCAGGACGGTATCACCGCCAAGAATCAGCGGGCCGTCGACGCCCGACCCCAGGAGAGCCCCAAGGCCGCCGCCGGCCGCGGGCGTCCCGAGAGAGCGGGAGATCCCCACTACTTCCAAACCTGGACCGCGAGCGCCACCGTGACGCCCGAAGCCGTGATCCCCTTTACCGCCTTGTCCACCTTCGACGGCTCCCCCGGCTTGTGTTCGATGGCGAACACCCCGCCGGCCGAGACGAATTCGCCGCGGCCGACGACCGGAGTTTCCCCGCCGAAAGCCAACCAGACGCGCTCCGTCGCGTGAGGATTCGTGAGGGCATAGGCGCCGCGGCCGGGATCCGCGCCCAGGATGTTCACCCCGGCGTCGGTCACGTTGACGAACGTGGGCGTCTGGGGAACGCTCCCGGGCAGCGTCAGCGTTGCCGCCGTCTCCGGGTCCAGGAACGCGACATCCGCGAGCTTGGCGAGGACCTGAGTCCCTTCCGCGACGACGATGGGAGTGTTGATCCCCCACATGCCCGCCGCGTAGAGATCCAGCACACCATAGACGCTCGTATTGACCTCGCCGCGCGCGATCAACTGCGCCCCGCCGTCCTCCAGCGGCCAGCGGACGGCGCGAAGGATTCGCTGCTGCTTGGGGACGTAGAGGCGGCACTTCCGCGTGACCTTCAGCGGCGAGAAGTGGGACGCGGACTCTTGGAGAACGACCGTCTTGTTGTGGAGCCAGAGCCCGGGGACCTCGCGTTCCGGTAGCCCGGACGTCCCGATTTCCGCGTCGCCGTCCCAATCCCGAATCGTGCGCATCGTCAAGCCGCCTTCCGCCTCACCGCCCGATAGACGACGACCCCGCCGACGACGACGGCGCCGACCCCGGCCAGCTTCACCCACCCGGGAATTCCCGCTCCGACGGGTCCGACGAATTCCGGCGTCCCGGGATCGACTTCACCAACGGACCCGCCTCCGCCAAGGAATCCCTCGCCGGCCGCGAGGAGATCATCGAGCGGGCCCAAGCCGGTTTTGGGGATCTCACCGGACTGGAGGAACTTCTGGGCCACCGGCGCCAGGCCGAGCGCGGCCTCCCCGATGCTTCCCAGTGTCCCCAGGATGCCGCCGCCGGCCTCCGTCGCCACCTTCACAGCGCCCGCGGCGCCGGCGCTGGCCCCCGAAAGGAAGGCACTTCCAACGGACGACGGCACCGCGGCGCCCGCACCCGCGCCGGCGCCCGTCGTCGCCCCGCTGACCATTGCGGAGGCCGTCGGGGAAGTCGACGCGGCCGGAATGAGCAGGTTGATTACGTTGCCGAGCAGGGCCGCGGCACCCGCCACGATTCCAACCTTCTGCTGATGCTCTCGACCTGCCCGGCGAGCATCCCGGCCGCTTTCGCCCTCCGCGCGCGCCGCGGTCGCCCCAAGCTGGCGAGCGATGAGCGTTTCAAGGGCGGCGTAGCTCGTTGAGAGAATCGGGCCGACGAAAGGCACCCACGAAAGGCCGAACGTCACGCCGCCGGCGATATACGGCTGAGCGTTCCTCAGGTGGACCGACGCTTTGCGGGTGACCCGCTTGAAATCGTCGTCCAGTTCCGAGAGTTGGTCGCGCGTCCGCTTCCCAGCGTCCTCGATCTTGTTGACGGCGCGCTTGATGAAGTTTCCGATGCCCATTTGACGCGCGGGGCCTCCATAGCGGCGCCCCTACAACCGGGGCGCCAGTATCGGGGCGCCTTGTCGCGTCCCCTTCGTCGCGGCGCGGGGCCGGGGGCCGACGGGTTATGAGCCCCGATCCCCCGGCCCGTCCGCGACGGCCTTATTAGGCGGGCGCCTTCGCGCCCTTGACCTCCGCCATGGCCGCGGCGGCGACGGCCCCGCGGGGATTGGCCTTGAACATCACGGGCAGGTACTTCATCGACTTGAGGAAGTCGGCCCCCGTGTCCAGGGTCATCACGGAGCCATGCTCCACGACCCTCGCATAGTCGAACGGGATGAACACCGGGTCCGCGACGTCCAGGACGCTGTAGGGCTTCAGCTTGGCAAGGATCCGCGAACGGCTCAGATCCGTGACCTCACCGAGACGGTGCCGGTTCTTGTCGGCCCAGTCCCAACGAACCCGCGTGACCTCCGTCGCGCCCATTTCCATCACCAGGCCGACGCACAGAAGCGGGTTGAGCTTGAACGTATGCTCCTGATCGTTGTGGGCGCCGTCTTGGAGATCGGAGAAGGTCACCGGGTTGAGATAGGGGATCCAGTCCGGCTCCTGATCGGCCAACTCGTAACCGATCTTGCCCACCCCCGCCGACCCGCTCCCGTTCAGGTACGTATTCCAGATCTTGTGTGTGTCGCCGGGGAGGCCGACCGTCGCGCGGCGGCGCTTGCCGTTCTCGACCGTCGGGGGCAGGATGTGCCCGAACAGGGAGAAGTCGAGTTCCCAGGACAGATCGGCCGCGGCGTACACCTTGCCGCCCTCCCGGGTGTAGAGCGGCTCCAGGAGCGCGCGGAGCATGATGCCCGTGAGTGCCTGAAAGATGTTCTTGCTGTCCAGGCTGAGCTCGTACTTGTCGATGCCGGTCCCCGCGGCGCCGTTGTTGGCGCCCGTGTTCTCGAAGTAGAGCGCGGAGATCGGCCCTTCCGGCAGATGCTCGTCGAACGTCGCCACGCCGGACGCGGCGAGCGCCCGCGTCTTTTTGCTTTCCTTGCAGCCTTCCATTCCCGTCATGGCAGATCTCTCCGAGCCTTCCGACCTTCCTACCTTCAGCGACCGCGGGCGACAGACCCGCGGCGCGGTTCGTTCACCCGATTACTTCAGGAGCTTCTTTTCCACCCAGTCCGCGCCCTTGTATCCGGCGCAGAGCCCGATGGCCCCGGCCGCGGCCAGCGAGCCGTCGCGGAAGATGGCGCGAGCCGTTCCGGGAAGCTTGCCGATGAAGGGGCCGACGACGGGGATCCCCGCCAGGGCCGCGGCCACGCGGGGGACGACCATGCCGCCGACCTGGAGGCCGACTTTGCCGCCCGCGAGGGACGCCGCCGGCTTGACGGCGTACTTCATCGAGCTTTTCAGGAATCCCTTGATCGCGCTCATCGAGCCTCCGTATCCCTCGCCGCGGTCAACCCGCGTTGCGTACGCACGTCTATACCGGGAGGGAATGGAGGAGGGACCGCCGATTACGACGTGGGGTCATGGGCGGGCCCATGGGCGGGCCTACCGGCGGGCCTACGGCGTCGACGGCTCTAACATCCGCGGGCCGCGGCCCACGCGTCCAGGAGGGAGCAGACCAGACCGGAACGCGACAGGCGAATGCCCGACTTCTCCCGCGCGTCGTCGATCCGGTGGAGCAGTTCGGGGGCCGCATAGACCTTGATCGGCAACGCGATCCCGCGCCGGCGCGTCGGCCGCTTGCCCTTAGACCGATCGATCAACCGAGACATGCTCTCCCCCCTTTCGCGCGGCTGGATCCGCGAACCTAAACGCCGTTGTCACCGACGGAGATAGCTTGCACGCGGGGCGCGACGGCGTGCCGCAGCGCCCGCCGCACCCGTACCAGTCATGAACCCGCTCAGCGTCGGGACCGGCGTCGAGCCGGAAGATCTCCCACCGACGGACGGCGTGACGGAGCGCCGGCGGGATGTAGATAGGCCGCTGAGCGCAGAGCCAAACGTAATTAGGCCCGCGGCGACCGTGGCGAAACATCACGGCGAGCCGGGCCAACTCCTCGTCGACGTGCGAGAAGTTGCCCGAGCCTTGCCCCTTTTCGCTGATAGCCTGGAGATCGTCGACGACAACGCACACCCCTCCGAGCGTGCGGACGTACGCCCAGAATCGATCTCTCGAAAGCGGAGCGCAGCCGGCGGGCCGCGGGTTTTTCTTGTCCATGCCGTGCCGGCACCAACGATCCGCGCAGCGCACCGGGGGAGAGAAGACCTTGGGGTGAACGCGCCGTGTCCAGACGTCGAAAATCACTTCATCGACGTTCGACGTCCGCGGCTCCCGGATGTAGGAAGCGGATCCCCCGCAATCCATCGTCACGCAGATACCGGGGAGGCCCCGGCGCATGAGATCGGCAGCTTTCGTCCGCTGTTCGATTACCGCCTTCGTCGTCTTCCCCGTGCCGCCGACGCCAACGCACGCGACGAATCCGCCCTCCATCCATCCGCCAACGGGAACGCTCATTCGAGAGCCCTAGTTAATGTCCCGCTGATTGAAGTCGAGCGACGGTCGCGGCCTTGACTGACCGTTCGAGGGCGCCGGCGGCCGCGGCGCCGGCGGCGGGCCGTCGGATCCGCCGCCGCCGTCACCGCCTCCCTGCGGGGGCGGGCCGAACGTGTCGATGACCCGGAAGAACTCGATAAAGGCGCCGATGAGCAGCCCGGGGAGGCCGACGACCAGGCGCCCAAGCCGGTCCATGTTCTTGTCGTTGTTGTCGAGCGCCAGATCCAGAATCTCGTTGGGCTTTTTCAGTTCCTCCATGCGCGGGTCATCGGGGGGAACGTTGTACACGCGGCGGGCCACCGTCCGCGCGAGCCCGCCCGTGCAGATCTCCGCGAGCTTCCGCCCGGCCGCTACGCGCTTCGGGTTGATCTCCCCCGGCGGGATCGGCCTAATGTCGTCGGGCGGGAGCGCGCCCGCGCCTCCGCCGGCGTCGGGAGCCGCCCCGCCATCCGTCGGAATCCCCCGGAGCGCATCCTCCAGCGGGTTCCCCGACGGCTGAGAATCCGCTCCCGCTCCAGGCGCGCGCGCGGATTCCCCGGGCGCGGGGGGAAGGGGAGGGATTCCAGAGGGATCGGGCGCGGGGGCTTCGGCTTTCGGTTCCACGGCGCGGACCTCCTCTTTCGGTTTGACCTCTACGAATTCCACCG
>Ga0196963_10001930_pt1 | contig 13074 bp, 10 predicted proteins | sample S1_5metaG_FD_148600 | JGI IMG/M metagenome (GOLD analysis project Ga0196963, IMG submission 148600) | Soil microbial communities from Anza Borrego desert, Southern California, United States - S1_5 | ecosystem: Environmental > Terrestrial > Soil > Desert | place: USA: California | collected... | reverse complement strand
GTCGAGAGACACCGGTCGTCGATGGTTTCCCCGGAGTGGCACACGTGGAAAAACTCATGCCTTACCTGGGAAGGGCACTGACCGGACGGTTGACGGATCGGCCGTCGTTGGTGCTGCATCTTGGTGGCGATCCGGTGTACGCCCTGGTCCTGTCACGCGTCCTCGGGACCGAGGCATGGACCCATGGCACGAGCGCCCGATTCCGTCGGGCGTTTCAACGATTCCTGGTTCCGGATGAACGCACGGCCAACAAACTCCGCGATCGTTCGGTTGAACCCGGGCGGATTGCCGTTGTCGGACAATTGGTCACCGACAGCGTGCTGAGCAGGCGCCGCGTGTCTCCGGCGCGAAACCAGGCGTTGACAGTCGCGTTCCTTCCCGGCAGCCGCGATTCGCACGTCGGCGCGCTCGCGCCCTATTACACAGCGGTCGCGCAATTCGTCGCGGACCGTGCGCGCGATGTTCGTTTCGTGATGCTCGCGTCACGTTTCGTCGGGCAAGATATGGTGGTGTCGAAGTTGGCCTCGGCGGGCTGGGTCCCAGCCTCACCTGGTGATGACATCACGCTGGCGCGCGCCGGCATGGTCATGACCGTCAAGCAAGGTGGCGTCGAAGAGCTCGATGGCGTGGATGTCGCAGTGACGCTTCCGGGCACGAACACGCTGCAACTCGCCGCTCTGGGAGTCCCGCATGTCGCCATCGTCCCGGGACATCGTTCGGAGTTGATTCCGTTGCCGGGGCTGCTGGGCTTGATCAACTCGTGGGGAGGGGCGCCGGTTCGCCGTGCCATCCTCAAACACGTCAGCCGCCGCTTGCCGTATTTGGCGATTCCCAACATCATCGCCGACGAGCTGGTGGTGCCGGAGTTTCGCGGCACTGGTGGACCCGACGAGTTCCTGCCGTCCGATGTCGCGGAGGAAGTGGTGGCGTTGCTTGGCGATCCAGGCCGGCGCCGAGCGATCGGTGAACGTTTGAGAGCTATTGCCGGGCCGGGTGGCGCCGGCGATCGCTGCGTTCAACTACTCGATCGATGGCAGCAGCGCGCCATTCTTTCTTGAGTCCGGAAAGATAGGCGTGCTGAAGCGCGACGGTGCGAGCGACAGACACGGTCCCCATGCGGCTGCGGCAGTGGCGCCATAGACTGCCGCCCTCCGGCATCAATGCGTGCCATGCCCACGATAACGGATTGAGGCCCAGGCGCAACGCGATACGCGGATCGCGGTGCTTGCGATAAAAACGCACGGTGGACGCACCGGCCATCCGCATCTTCTCGCACCGCTCCTCGAGCGGCACCGGATGGCAGTGATAGTTCACCGCGCGTGGGAGGTAACGAATCGCCACTCCCGAACGAGCGAGGCGATAGCCGAGCTCCAGGTCCTCGTGGCCGTAGCCGGTGAACGACTCATCGAATGGACCGCATTGGACGAGCAACCCGCGCGGCACCGACGCATTTCCCGTCAAGAAGTACATCCACGATAACCGACTCCGGTTGTCAGGATGCCGTGTGCGCCGTCGCTTGGGATCGCGGCGCACACTCTCGATCTCATTGATGTCGTCGACTTGGATCTCGCATCCTACGATGGCAGTCTCGGAGCGTGTGACGTGCGCGTCGGCGTGCGCTTCAAGCCAGTCGGCTTCGGGTATGGTGTCCGCGTCGGTGAAGACGACGATCTGACCACGCGCGGCTGCAACACCGCGATTCCGAGCGCCCGCTCGCCCAGCGTCCGGCGCAGGCAGCCAGTGAAGATTCGGCAGTTGCATCTCCTTCACGAGCTGCGCGGTTCCGTCGGTCGAACCGGCGTCGCACAGCATGATTTCGAAGCGACTGGCGGGATAGGTCTGCGCGGCAAGCGCCGGCAAGACGTGCGCGAGGGTATCGCGCCGGTTCAGTGTCGGTATGACGACGCTCAAATCGGGTGGCACAGCTCGCCCTCAATGGCACGAAAGTAATGCGCTCGCTGCAACAACCACGCTCCGAGACGGGCGGCACCGCGCATTTCGCCATCGCCGTCCCGGCACGCAAGCCGCCGCCACAGCGGTTCGCATTTCGCGGCCCACAAGTTCGCGCGCATTCGGACCGGTGAAATGCCCGTCGACAAACGGGCGCGCCATGACGGCGCCTTCCGCACGTAAAGGACCGCACTGCGGCCGCTCGCCTCCGCTTGTGAGAGCAGGCGTGGAAGGTCGGAACCACGCCAGCGCGGCTTCACGTGATAGACCACCGCGCCGGCGCTGCGACGCCGGCGAAGACCCAGTCGGCGCAACCGATCGCCAAATTCGAGATCCTCCCAACCGTACTCCGTAAAGGCTTCATCGAATAGACCAGCCGCGAGCAGATCGGACCGGCGTACGGATGCGTTGCACGTCCAGAAGAAAGACGACGAAAAATCGGCCAACCGCGCTTTGGGCGTGCGTGGCACGACTGGAGCTTCAACATGTCGGACGGTGCCGTTGACGACCGCGGCACCCGCGTTGGATCCGTGTGTGTGCGCGTGCGCATCTATCAGAGAGGGTGTCGCCAGGACGTCGTCGTCCAGGAACAGCACGATCTCACCGCGCGCCGCGAGAATCCCGGCGTTCCTCGCTCGCGCGAGACCGGCGCGGGCCTGGTGGACGTAGCGCAGCGTGTACGGCGGCGATAACCTTGCTACCATCTCAGCCGTACCGTCCTCGCTGCCGTCATCGACAACAACAACTTCAAACAACTCTCGAGCGGTTGTAATGGAGAATAGCGATGTCAGGCACCGGCGCAGCGACTCGCAGCGATTGTGAGTGGAGATCTGAACGCTTACCAACACGCTGTGTTCATTATCATTAATTTGCGGCGCGCTTTAAGGGGGACCTCTGAACATTCTCATCAGTGCCGGTGAAGTGTCTGGCGACGTGGTGGGCGCCTTGCTGGTGGACGCAATTCGCGCTGATTCTCCCGGTAACACAGTGCTGGGCATTGGTGGGCCGCGTATGGCCGCTGCCGGCGCGCGCATTGTCTTCAAGACCAGTCACCTCGGCACAGTAGGTCTCGCGGAAGCATTGGCGACGGCTCCGGGGTTCTGGCACGCGTTTAAGGCGCTGCGGCAGCTCGTGCGCGAGCACAATCCCGACGTCGCCGTCTTGATCGGTAATGACGTGTTCAACCTGGTCGCTGCCCGGTGGCTGCGGGCCCAGGGCGTACCGACCGTCTCTTTGTTCCCGCCGCAAGTGTGGATTTGGCGATCGTTGGCGAGATTTGTCGTCAACAGTTTTGACGTCGTGTTGACGTCCTTTCCGGAGGAACAGCGGGAATACGGGCGCGTGCGCACGTCGACGCACGTCGCATTCGTCGGGCATTATCTGGCTGACCTGCTCCAGCAGCGAACGGCCACCACCATCGCCGACGCGCGATCGCGAATTGGGCTGCCTGACGCCGGCCGGGTGATTACGTTGATGCCAGGAAGCCGCGGCCATGAGATCCACGAACTACTGCCGCCGTTGGCGGCCGCAGCGGCGCGTCTGAGCTCAGAACACCCGCACACGCACTTCCTGGTGCCGGTCGCTGAAGCGACGCATCGAGCGTTCATCGAAGACACCTTGAGGGCGTACGGACCCGATATACGCGTCACGATTCTCGACGGCTCGAGCCATGACGCGATGACAGCCGCAGACGTGTTGCTGGTCGCGTCAGGGACCGCGACGCTGGAAGCGGCGTTGCTAGGCGTGCCGATGATCATTCTGTATCGCGGATCGCGATTCACATTTGCGGTCGGGCGAGCGCTGGTCAGGCTTGGCGTGCTGCGGTCCACCACGGTCGGGTTGCCAAATCTGATTCTTGGAAAGCGTGTTGTTCCCGAACTTCTACAGTTGGCTGTGACGCCTGAGGCGATTGCGTCGGCGGCCGACAAGCTTCTGGGGTCGCCGCAGCATCAGCGCGATATGGTGACCGCACTCGCCGAAGCTGGCCGCCGTGTCGCGACAGGCGAGGCCCTGAAGCGCGCCGCGCAGACCGTTCTCGAACGGGGCCGCGCGCACCAGTCCCTCAGCCTCCCTCACCGAGGCTCCGCCTCCAAGGGCTCGAAGGGCGGCAAAATGGGCTGCCCCCGTGACTCAATCTTGATTACCGAGGACGAAGCATAATGGTGCGGTTGTTCCGCTAAGGAGTGTTTGTCATGCGTGTTCAAGTCTTTCTTCTCATCGCCGGGTGGTGCATCGCGTCAGCCGCCGGCTCGGCTCAGGCCATTCCTGATGTGAAGCTGCCGGCGTCGCCACAGGGCCAGGCCGCGATTCAAGTCGGCGGCCGGTGGGAGAAGACTCCCGAAGGCGGACAGACCTATCGGGACGGCAAGTGGATCGTCGTCGACTATGGACGGCCCCTGCTTCGCGGTCGTACCGAAATCTTCGGCACCGGCGCCGACTACGGCAAGCTGGTCAACGCGGGTGCCCCGGTCTGGCGTGCCGGCGCCAACAACACTACGCGCTTGACCACCCAGGTGCCGTTGCAGATTGGCGGCACGACGATCGCGCCCGGCATCTACAACGTGTTCGTGGACTTGAAGCCCGGCACGTGGACGCTCGTGCTCAGCACGCAGCCGGTCCAGGAGAAGTTCGACCCGAATGACAAGGTGCGCCTGGCTGGCGCCACCAATTACGATCCGAAATTCGACGTGGTGCGCGCGCCGATGATGGTGCGCACGGCGGATGCGTCGCTCGAACAGTTCACTATTGGCTTCACCAACGTCAGCGATACCAAAGCGACGATGTCGATGGCGTGGGACAAGACCGTGGCGACGATTGACGTCACGGTCGGCGCGGGCGCGAAGTAGACACCCGCTTCGCGCTGATCGTCCTGGCCGTCGCGGAACGCTTTCTCGCAGGCGCCCGTCGCAGTGGGACCGGTGGGTCGGGGTCACGCCCTGCGCGCTTGCCGCGACGAAAATACTGGACCGTCCCACGGCGAGCTATCGCGTCTGCGCGACCGACGCATGGGGAACTCGTCGTGCGCATCGCCGCCTCGCTGCCGGAGGCACGGGCGAGGTGTATCGTGCGCGCGATACGCACCTGAATCGCGTGGTCACACTCAAGATTCTGCCCGAGTTGTTTGCGCTCGACATCGAACGCCTCGTGCATGTCTCGCCCGGGCGATCGAAAGGCTGAATGAACACGGTGAGTCATGACGCTCGGTCAGCTTGATCGTGCTATGACCAAAAGGACGGATGAGCGTGGTGAACAACCGCGCTATGACCCTTCACCGCACTATTGACGCCAGAGATAACTGATTTTGAGGAACGCTTGTCTGCCCACCTGGGTTTTCGGATGGTCAATCCGGGTGGCGGGCTGTCCGTCGGGAGCAGGCGTCAGGTTCTGGAACCCGCTCGTGTAGCCCGCATAGATCGCCGTCGACGGTCCGAGCTGGTAGGTGAAGAGCAGGTCCGCGCCGAGGCGCTTGTCGTGTTCCAGGCTCACCAGTGATGGATCGGAGCGCACGCCGTTGTAGTCGGCGATCGCGCGGACCGACAATTCTCGCGTGAACTGATAGCTGAATGTCGAACGGGCGATGTTGTTCGAGAAGATCGGTCTGCCGTCGTGTGTCCGCAACTCGCTACGCAGGTGGGTGAGATCAAGCCGAAGACGTGGTGTCGGCCGGAACGTCAGACCCGCGGTCACGTTGCGCGATGCGCCCGTGTGCGGAGACTGACCGCCGGCAGGAAAGTAGTTCGGGGTGACGCCCCACTCGTAACCCTCATTGATCGCCAACCAACTGAGCCATTCAGTCGTGACGTTGATCGTCTGAATGTGACCGCGCAGGTCAACGCCTCCGAACAACTCGGAGCTTTCCACTCGCCTGACGAAGATCTGCGTTCGTCCTTTGAGGTGGATTTCGAACGGATACCGGACGATCCATTCCTGCAGCGCGCCTGCATGATTCCAATTCAGGCGGAGGTAGGTGTTGGGACCGAACGCGACGACTGGACCGCGGCGCGGCCGCCAGCGGTACTCACCGTACTGCTCGATCTGTCGAATGTCAGTTCGAGGGACGAAGCCAAGCGCCGCACGAAAGCCGGGGCTGCGATCACTGTAGAACGCGCTGTAGAGCAGCCGCCGACTGCTGTAAAACAGCGACGCGTTGTAGGCCGAACCAGGCACAACACGTTGATCCGCGCGCTCGGTGTGACTCGCCGCCGCCTGCCCCGCAAACACCCAGTTGGGCGACAGCTTCCACCTCACGTCAACGGCGCCGACGCGATTCGTGGCGTCGGGATGATCTCGCGACGTCGCAAACACACCGATAGTCGACTGGGCGCCCAACTCGCGCTGCAGTCGTCCTATCACCAGCGTCGCGGGACCGGCGTCGATGAACCCTTGATCGTCGGCGACGATCGCGCCGAACGACCACGGTCCAGTCTTTCCCGTCACGCGCCCGCCCAACTGCGGGTTCTGGATCCGCCTGGAAAAGAACAGCATTTCAGGAACATTGCGTGTCGTCGGATCGGTCGTCGCGGTGCGCACATACCTGAATACGGAGGCGCTCTCCAAGAAGAACGGACGCTTCTCTGGATAGAACAGCTCGAAGCGCTGGTTCACGGCGACCTGGGGCTGATCGGACTCGACCTGGCTGAAATCGGGGTTCAGAGCGACGTCAATCGTCACGGCGTCGCGCCACACTGCTTTCGCGTCGAGACCGGCGCGCCGGTCGAACAGCGACGTAAACGTGCTCGTACGGGAGTTCAGGTAGCGGCCGCGCGACATCGCCGCATATGGGATCAGTTGAATGTTGCGGCCGCCCGCGATCCGCAGCGGACGCTCGATCGCCGCGAACTGGGGGATCGTTCCTTCAACGCGACGGGTGAGGTACGGCCAGAACGACTGCTCGTTGTTCCGCGGAATGATGCGCGACACCGCCAGCCCCCAGGTGCCCCCTGACTCGGCGTTGATGCGGAGACTCTTGAACGGAATGGTCATCAACACTTGATAACCGTCATGGGTCAGCCGACCCGACGACCGCCACACGGCATCGAAACTGTAGTCGTCATCGCGGCCTTCGCTGGACATCGCGTCGGCTTGAACGCCCAGTGGGTTCACGGCGAATAGGTAGGCTCGTCGGCGATCGTGAAAGGTGTCGAGCATCACGATCACCTGATCGTCCTGGGCGATCGCGTCTCGTTTGCTGAGGCGGGCCCGAACGCGATCGGGAGTGCGGTCGTGACAGACGAAGGCCACGTACAGATTGTCACTGTCGTAGCCCAGGTAGGCGCTGGTGCGTTCCGACGCGGGATCGCCGTCCTTCGGGTCGCGTTGTCTGAACTCGCTCAGATGCACCGCCTCTGGCCAGGATGCCGAATGGCTCAGGCGTTCGAGCGACGGCGGTCCCGCGATTTCTGGCAACGACGTCGTCATGGACTGGCCAAACGCAGGCGTCGCCACGAGCACTGCTATTAGTATGTAACAAATGTTACAAAACATCTGTAACATATACTTAATCTAGCGCCGGCCGTCAACCAGACTTTGCGCGTATCGATGTTCGACTATGCGGTCTCCCTATGGAGTTCCGCGTCGAGCAACGACCGTTGCGATGCGGTGGCAGCTAGCGACATGTATCTTATGTAATGTAACATCAGTTACATAACATGGTTACTTGACGCAGTAACCGCGTCTAGGGCGGGGCTACGCAAATGAACCGGCGCCAAATGATGGGTGCGCCGATTTACGCGCGAGCCTCCGTGCCCGCCACCCTTGGCGTGTTGCGGCTCGCGCCGATGCCACCGCGATGCTGGTGCAAACACCATCGTGGTGGATCGTCGCGTGGACCGGAACCGCACCCTCACGGTCTCCGACCATTGCGTGGGCACGTCGACCACCACCAGGACGAATTCCGTGACGGGCGTACCGTGAGGAACATTCCGAAATAATTTCCCACGCGATCGCGGGCAGGTGCGGGTGCAAAGGTGACGCGAAGATACGAGCGTGGTAGCCATGGCGATCGCGGCGAGGCGGCGGCAAAGCCGTCGGCGCGTGGCCAGCGTGTCCGGCAAACTCGCCGTCGCATGACCGCGCAAGATCCGGCGTGCAGCAGTGAAGACCGGTAATATGGACTGGTCATGAACAAGGTGTTGGTGGCGCTGCTTACGTTGATCTGCTGCGCGGGATGCAACACGCCGAGCGCGCCGACCCCGACGCCGCCGCCACCACCGGTGGTGACGACGCCCCCGGTGCCGGATCCGCCGGAGATCACGTGCCCGGCGCCGATTACGGTGTCCGCTGTGACCAGCGTCGGCGTTACGGTGACCTATGCGCTTCCTGAAAGTCGCAAAGGACAAGGCAGCGTGTCGGTGGCCTGCACGCCTGCGTCAGGCACCAGGTTTCCGGTCGGCATCACGCAGACCGAATGTGTCGCCACCGATTCGCTGAACCGGACCGGATCGTGCACCTTTGCGGTGACCGTCGCCGCGCCGCCGCGCCTGCGCGCGACGCGATTCATGGCGTTCGGCGACAGCCTCACCGAAGGCCAGACCATCCTCAGCAACGATCCCTATGATCTGTTCGCGCCGCCGGCCACCGCGTATCCAACAGTGCTCGGCCAGTTGCTGTCGGCACGCTACACCGATCAAACCATCACCGTCTTCAATCGCGGCCGTCCCGGTGAGCAGGCCTCGAGGGCGCTGTCGCGCTTCATCGCGACGTTTCTCGCCGACCGTCCCGACGCCGTGGTGTTGATGGAGGGCTACAACGACATCAAACAGAATCCCAACGACAGCGAAGGGATCGCCAACGCGCTGGCTGGGATCACCGAGCTGGCCGGCGAGGCGCGCCGCCGCGGCGCGCGTGTCTTCATCTGCACGCTGGCGCCGGGCAGGCCCGGCCGGATCGAGATCGCGAGGTCCACGCTCGACTACGTCAACGAGCGCATCCGCAACATCGCGCGCACCGAAGGCGCCGTGCTGGTCGACGTGTTCGGTGCCCTGCTGCCGGAGGTGAACGCCAACGTCACCATCGACGGCCTGCACCTGACTCCGCTCGGCTACCGGCGGGTGGCGGAGGCGGTTTTTGCGGCGATTCGCGCCGACCTCGAAGTCAGATAACGCGCTTACGACATGACGCGTCGGTCCGCGGCAGCCTGGATCCCGGCACTCGACGGCCTGCGCGGCGTCGCGATCCTGCTCGTGATGCTGCACCACTTCACCAACTACCGGCCGACCGCCGGCTTCGACGCGCTGATCGGGCATGTCGTGTTTTTCTGCTGGATCGGCGTCGACCTGTTCTTCGTGCTGTCCGGCTTCCTGATCACCGGGATCCTGCTCGAGACGCGTGACAGCCCGCGGTATTTCACGACGTTCTACGCCCGCCGCACGCTTCGCATCTTCCCGCTGTACTACCTGGTGCTGTTCATCGCGTTCGTCGTCCTGCCGCGGTTTCCGGCAGTGCACCCGGTGCTCGCCGGGCAGGCCGACGTCCCGCCGCAGTGGCCCTATTGGCTGTACCTGGCGAACATCTCGATCGCCAAAGGCGGGTGGGTCCATGGCTGGGTGGACGTCGCGTGGTCACTCGCCATCGAAGAACATTTCTATCTGCTTTGGCCGCTGGTGATTTGGCTCTCGCCACCGCGAGTGGTGGCGGTGCTGTGTGGTGTCATCCTCCTTGCCGAGCCGACGGCGCGCGCGATCGCGCGCGGCGCCGATATCCAGCCGCTGCCGATTTACGTGCTGACCTGGTTTCGGCTCGATGGGCTGGCGATGGGCGCGCTGCTGGCCGTCGCGCACCGGCGTGGCCTGTTTCCTGCGCTCGATCGCTGGGCGCCGGCGGTCGTGGTCCTCGGTGTGGCGGGCATCATCACCGTCTCGGTGCTGGGCGGCAGTACGTGGTGGTGGAACCGGCTGATGCAAATCTACGGCTATTCCCTGATCGCGGTCACCGGCGGCGCGATGTTGGTCAGCGCCGTCAACCGGCCGGCGGACCGTTGGTGGCCGCGGATGATGTCGGCGGGATGGCTGCGCGCGTTCGGCAAGTACAGCTACGCCTTGTATCTGATTCACCCGCCGGTGATGTACGCCGTCCGCGAGTACGTCTTCAACCCTCTGAACTACGAGAAGGTCGGGCTCGCGCCGTGGAACGCGCAGATGCTGTTCTACGTCCTGGCCGGCGCCCCGGCATTTGCGCTGGCGTGGCTGTCGTGGCGGCTGTTCGAGTCGCCGATTCTCAGGCTGAAGGCGCGGTTTCCCTATTGACGTTTCGGACGCGGGCCGCCTGAACGCGCAAGGACGCTGTCCAGCTCTCGGGTGCGCGGGGAAGAAAAGCGCCTCGTTCGCCGTCCAATGGTCATGCGAACACTATTCGTCGCGGCGGCTATCCTGCTCCTCGGTCTGGCTGTAAACGCGCAGACGCCGGACTCCCTGTCGCGCCGCCCGGATCTCGGCGTGGCGATACGCCCGCCGTCCGGAGCGAACCCAGCTCGCGTTGTCCGGGTCGTCCAAGGCTCGGCGCTGGCCCAGGCGGGACTTCGCGCCAATGACGATGTGATGGCGATTGACGGCCATCGACTGACCGATGCGATCGATTTCGATCGCCGGATTGCGGCATTGCGCGGTGGACAACAGCTGCGGCTCGACATTCAACGCGACGGCAAGCCGCACACCGTGGTCGCGACCCTGGCACCGCTGGCCCGCGAGCGTCATGAGGGCGTCGAAACGGTCTACACGAGCGTGCTGAACCCGAAGGGACCGCGGCAACGTGCGATCATCACGCGTCCGTCCGGCGCGGCATCGAGACTGCCGGCGATCCTGTTCGTGCCCTGGCTCAGTTGTGATTCGGTCGAGGCGCCAGGGGGCCCCTCCGCAGGCATCGACGAATTATTGATTCGAGTCGCCACCGAGTCGCGGTGGGTGATGCTGCGCGTCGATAAACCGGGCGTCGGCGACAGCGAAGGCGTGTGCGCCGACACCGACCTCGAGACCGAGATCGCCGGCAGCCGCGCGGCGCTGGCGATGCTGCGCGCGCATCCCTGGGTCGACCCGCAGCGGATCGTCATCATGGGGCAGAGTTTCTCCGGCGCGTTTCTGCCGATGGTCGCCGGCAACACCCCGGTGGCCGGTTACATCTTCATCAACAGCTGGTCGCGAACCTGGATGGAGCGGCTGATTGAATTCGAGCGGCTGCAGCTCGAAGCCTCCGGCCACAGGGCGGCGGAGGTCTCGAATCGGATTCGGCAGTTATCCGAGTTCTACGCGCTGTTCCTCGAACAGCGCAAAACGCCGGCGGCGATAATCCGGGAACGGCCTCACCTTGCGGCGGTGTGGTCGGATCAGCCGATGCATCAATACGGCCGTTCGGCGGCGTTCCATCATCAACTGCAGGCGATCAATCCGGCGGCGGCATGGGAAAAGGTCTCGGTCCCGACGCTGGTCATGTGGAGCGATGCGGATCTGGTGATGCATCGACAAGATCACGAGCGCCTGGTCGCGATGGTCAACCGTAATCGGGCGGGTGCCGCATCATTGGTGATCGTGCCCGGAGCCGATCACGGACTGGCGGCGCGGACCGATGGCGGCAAGCCGTTCCTGCCGGAGATCGCGCCCCGGTCAATCCTCGAATTCCTGAAACGTTTTTGAGCGACCGCACGCGATCCGAACCGGATGTCGAACTGCTGGACCAGTGCCGCGCCGGCAACCGTGAGGCGCTCGGCCGGCTGTTCGACTGCTTGAAGGATCGCGTGTACTCGACGGCGCTGCACATCTGCGGCGACCGGAGCATGGCCGCCGACGTGACGCAGGACGTGTTTATCAAGGTGTTCGCCCGTCTGTCGCAGTTCGACGGCACGAGCGCGTTCACCACCTGGCTCTACCGGATCGTCGTCAACACCGCTATCGATCATCGACGTGCGTCGACCCGCACCCTGCCCCTCGAGGACGCCATGGCTGATAGTCCCGCGCCGCTGATCGACCCCTACGCCCGGCTCGAGCGGCGACGTCGCATCGAGGCGGCGCTGCTCGGACTGCCGGAAAACCTGCGCGTGCCCGTTGTGCTGCGACACATTCAAGGTCTGAGTTACACCGAGATTGCCGAGGCGCTGGAGATCAGCGCGGGCACGGTGGCGTCACGGCTGTCGCGCGCGCACGCGCGGCTGGCGCGGGAGCTGGCCGATCTGGCGCCGGAGGCATCATGAATCAGCATCACGAATTCGAGCGGCTGGCAGCGTTCGCCGAGGATCAACTCGAGCCCCTCGAACGCGCCACGATCGAGGCGCACCTCCGGGGCTGCGAGGAATGCCGCCGCGCGTTGGCCGACATCGCCAGGAGTATTGCGCTCGCCAACGAGCTCGAGATCGAAAGGATGCCTCGCGAGACCGCCGCGGCGATGCGCGCGCAGCTCCTGAAGGCACCGCGGCCGATTCGATGGGTTGCGGCGGCGGCCGCCTTGGCGCTCTTGGTTGGCAGCGCGCTGTATTGGCAGGTCAACCGGCCGTGGGCCGTGATGCGTGGCGCCGTCGACGCGCCGACCGCGTTCGAACAGGAGGGGCGGCGCCTTCACACCCAACTGAGATCCGGCGCATCGCTCGACTACGCGCCGCGCGACGATCGCGACGCGTGGGACTGGCTGGCGGCGCAGGGCGCGCCGGTGGCCGGGTTACTGCCCGATCATCCTGCCGATCAACGTCCGCGCTATCAGGTAATCGGCGCAGCGGTCGACGAGGTGGCCGGCGCGCGAGCGTCGGTGCTGTCGTATCGCATCGACGGCCGGCCGGTGACCCTGGTACTCGCGCACCGGCGCGACGTCGCCAACGCACCCCGAGCGGGATTGCTGTCAAAGACGGTTACCCATCGGCGTGAAGGCGACGCCAACGTGCTGACGTGGAGCGTGGGCGGCGGCACGTACGTGATGGTCTCTGAATTGGAAGATCACGGGCAACGCGCGTGTTTCGTGTGCCACACCGAGCGACGATTCCAGAGCACGATTCTCGCGCTCCGGCCGCAGTGACGGGGATTCGATCCGGATAACGCCGCCAACAGCGGCTGGGAGCGATTAGCGGTTGAACCCGTGCGACAAGTTCACGAAGAGCGTCCGCCGCACCCGCCGCAGTTCGTGATCCGGCCGTGGTCTTTGGGAATCACA
>Ga0196963_10001928_pt1 | contig 13080 bp, 10 predicted proteins | sample S1_5metaG_FD_148600 | JGI IMG/M metagenome (GOLD analysis project Ga0196963, IMG submission 148600) | Soil microbial communities from Anza Borrego desert, Southern California, United States - S1_5 | ecosystem: Environmental > Terrestrial > Soil > Desert | place: USA: California | collected... | reverse complement strand
AAGCCCAGGCCGAGACCGCCACCGGTGGTATAGCCATCGGTCAACGCCTGCTCGATATCGGCGATGCCGGGCCCGTGATCCTCGAAGGTGAGGCGGATACCGCGACGCGCCCCTTCCTGGAGCAGCTCGAGCGTCATCGTGCCGCCGCCGCCGTATTGCAGGGTGTTGCGAGTCAGTTCGCTGGCCGCGGTCACCAGCTTGGTCTGATCGACCAGGCTGAGGCCGATCTGCACCGCACGCAGCCGAACCAAATGACGGATGGCCACCAAATCCTCGGAAGCGCGGATCTGGGTGACGTCAGTCGCCACCGTCGTCGGCATCGACGTCCCCTGAGTTCAGCAGCCGTGTGCGGATCAGCGCCATGCCCTTCTCGACGTTCAGCGACGTACTCACCCGATTGAGCGAGAGGCCAAGCTCGACCAACGTCATTGCCACCGCCGGACGCATGCCGACCACCACCGTTTCGGCGTCCAGGACACGGGCAACGCTGGCGATGTTGTCCAGCATCCGCCCGATGAAACTGTCGATGATCTCCAACGAGGAGATGTCGATCAGCACGCCCTTGGCACCGCTGGCGACGATGCGCTCGCTCAAATCCTCCTCCAACTGCATCGCCAGCCGGTCGTGCATATCGACCTGGATGGTCACCAGCAGACAGTCGCCCATGCGCAGGATCGGTATCCGGTCCATGGCCGGCCGCCCTAACCCGCGGGTTTGCCGACGCGGGTCACCGCACGCCCGGTGCGCTGCAATGCCATCGCGAAGGCTTCCGCGAGCGTGGCCTTGGAGATTACGTCGAGCTCGACCCCCAGGTGCACGATCGTTTGCGCGATCTGCGGACGGATGCCGCTGATGATGCATTCCGCGCCCATCAGCCGCGCCGCGCTCACCGTCTTCAAGAGATATTGCGCGGTCAGCGTATCGACCGTCGGCACGCCGGTGATGTCGATGATCGCGAACTCGGCTTCGTGATCGACGATGTTCTGCAGCAGACTCTCCATCACCACCTGGGTGCGCACGCTGTCCAGCGTGCCGATCAGCGGCAGCGCCAGCACGCCCTTCCATAGCTGCACTACGGGCGTGGACAGTTCGGAGATCTCCTGCTGCTGGCGCAGGATGACTTCCTCGCGACTGCGTTGGAACACCTCCATCGTCAGCAGGCCGAGCTGATCGAGCAGATGCGTCAGCGCCCATACGTCGGTACTGGGATCCTCAGCGGCGATGCTGCTGAGCCGGTCGAACAGCGGCTTCTTCAATGAAAATACGAAGCCCGCCGTTTCCGACGGGGTGTAGCCCTGCACGGCCCGATGGCGCGCGGTGTCGGAGAGAAAATCACGCACCCCACCGAATGCGGGACTGTTGATGTCGGTGCTGCCCGAAGAAACGGCGGCCGCGAACGCATCGATGAATGCCTGACACTGGTTGGCCAGCTCGGCTTCGGTGATGCGTCCGGAGCGGGTCGCGCCCTCAGCGACGAGCTGACGCTGCCATTCCGCCAGAATCTCGTCTTGATAAGTGTTCAATAACGTCCGGATGAAGACCACGCTATGCGCTCCCTGTCCGTGCCTGGCCTACCGGGAGGCTATAGCGAATGCCGCGCGAAGAAACATCGGCTCGCGGCACTACGCCAACACTGGCACGGCGGGATCGCGGCAACGCCCGCCTGGATTCCGTCGCGTTATTGCCGGTCACTCGCCCGCGGCGCTGTGATTCGCGCCTTTGCAGCGCACCAGCCAACGCTCGCGCAGCATGCGCGCGAAGCCGACCAGGCCGTCCATGTCCGGCGGTTTGACGATGAACTCGTCCGCGCCAAGGCTTCGCGCACGCGCCTGGTCGGACGCTTGCTTCGACGAACTGAAGATGATCACCGGCAGGTCGGCGAACTCGGGTGACCGCCGCAACTGCTGCAGAACTTCGAAACCGCTGAGCTGCGGCAAGTTGAGGTCCAGCAACATCAGACACGGCGGCGGTGTCGCCGCGGCGCCCGAGTGGCCGTCGCGTACGAAAAGATAGTCCAACGCATCCTTGCCATCCGTGGCGATGCGTAGCGGATGATCGATACCGACGCGCTTGAAGGCGATCTTCAGCAGGACCACATCGTCCTCCTCGTCTTCGACGTAGAGCACGGGTGCGAGAACCGCCTCAGGCATGACGCGTCTCGATTGGGCGCCCGTCCCCGGGCAGCGCCGGCGTTGCACACGTCGCCCGGGCGCCGCGTACTCGCGCTCGATCGTCGCACTCGTCCAAGGGAGCCGACGCAGCCGGGCTTACCGGTGGTCGTTGATGCCCACCAGCCGTCCACGCGCGTGGCGGAGCACGGCGACCCAAACCGGTTGTTCCAGCAACGCATCCGCGCCGCAGCCCGATCGAAGTCGCCCAGCCGAACTCGCGTCCGCGTCTAATCATGGCTGCTTGCGCCTTCATCATCGCCGCGGTCGCCGTCCTCAGCTGCAGCCGTGCGACTGTCGGCTTCGTCCGCAGTGCCGGCTCGGGCCAGTTCGATCCAAAACCGGCTGCCGTGGCCGGGTTCCGACTCGAAGCCGACCGCACCTTGCATGCGCTCGACCACTTTGCGAACCAAAGCAAGCCCGATGCCGGTGCCTTCGTACTTTTTGCTCAGGCGTTGGAACATGACGAAGACGCGCTCCTTCTGCTCCGCTGGAATGCCGATGCCGTTGTCCTCGACCCAGATGCGCACGCGCCCGTCACGTGGCTCGGCCCAGACCCGCACCTGCGGCAAGGTGCCCGGCTCGACGAACTTCACCGCATTGCTCAACAGGTTCGACAGGCATTGGATCAGCCCCGCCTGGTTGGCCCGGACCGCGGGGAACTCGCCGACGATCTCCACGTTGGCGTGTGGTGGATGAAGCTGTGGATAGGACTCGACCATGCCGCGCAGCAGCGGCGCCGGATCGACCGCCTCCAGCGGCAGTGCGCCCTGCAGCGCCTGTCCATAGTTCAGTGCGTCGAGGATCAGGTTGTCCATGCGCTCGGCCGCTTCGCTGATCCGGCGCAGGTAGTCACCGCCTATGTCATCGAGCCGGTCCGCGTAGTCCTCGCGCAGCAGCTGGGCAAACGAGCGCATCGCGCGCAACGGAGCGCGCATGTCGTGCGTGATCGTGTAGGAAAAATGTTCCAGCTCGGCGACGGCCTCGCTCAACCTGGCCGTACGCTGCGCCACCTTGCGCTCCAGCTCGGCGGCATGCTGCTGCAGCGCCTGCTTCGCCCGCTCGAGATCCAGCTCGGTCGCCTTGCGCTGGGTGATGTCCTGCACCACCCCGGCGGCACGCTGCGGCCGGCCTTCGGCATCACGAATCAGAACTTCGCTGACCTGCACCCAGACGCTGCGGCCATCCTTGCGTACGTAGCGCTTTTCGAGGTCCTGCACCGGCAGCCGCCCCTGCAGGAATTCGCTGAGCTGCTCGGCATCGCGTGTCCGATCCTGCGGATGGGAGAGATCCGGCGGGCGCATGCGGAGCAATTCGTCGCGGCTGTAGCCGGTGATCTGGCAATAGCGGTCGTTCACATCCAGGTAGCAGCCGTCGAGATCGAGCTGCACGGTGCCCACGGCCGCGGTCTCGAAGAACGCGCGAAACTTCGCCTCGTTCTCGCGCAGCGCCTGCTGTGCCTCGTGCAAGTCGGTGATATCGGTGCAGGTGCCGAACCAGCGGGTGATCGTGCCCGCGCGATTGCGCACCGGCAGTGCGCGCCCGATGAACCAGCGATAAAGACCATCGGCGGCGCGACGGAAGCGGTACTGCACCTCGTAAGCGGCGCCGGTGGCCAGCGAGCGCTGCCAAGCCTCTTTGCTACCGGCGACATCGTCCGGATGCAGGTAGTCCAGCCAAGCCCACCCCTGGTCACCCTCGCGCGGCATTCCGGTGTACTCGTACCAGCGCTCGTTGAAGTAGTCGTGATAACCATCCGGCCGCGTGCTCCAGACCATCTGCGGCATCGCGTTGGCCAGCGTTTCGAAGCGCTGCACCGCGGTGTGCAGCGCCTGCTGGGTGCGGTGCCGCTCGATGACCAGCCCGGCGCTTTGCGCCAGCACGGTGGCTCGCTCCAAATCGGTTGCACTGGGCTCGCTTTGGATCGGGCGGTAGATGGTGAACGTGCCGATGGTCTTGCCGTCGGCCGCGTGGATCGGAAACGACCAACAGGCGCGCAGGCCGTAGTTGGGGACGAGATGTAGATAGGGTCGCCACGCCGGATCGGCATCGACGTCCGGCACGATCACGATTTTCCCGCTATACGCGGCCAACCCACACGAGGGCTGAGTCGGACCGACGACGAAACCGTCGATGGCCCGGACAAAGCCCTCCGACCGACCGGCGGCCGCGCAGACCCGTAGGCGCGGAATCTCCGGATCGACCATGAAAATCGCCGCGCTGGCCTCCGGCCCGAACTGCCGCTGCGCCGCCCCGATCAGCACGCCGAGCACATCCTCGAGCGGTGCGCCGCTTACAGCGAGTTCAAGCGCCTGCTTCTGCTCGGCGAGGCGTGCCTCGCTGGCGCGCAGAGCGCGCTCGGCGCGCTTGCGCTCGGTGAGGTCCTGCATCGCGCCGATCATGCGTACCGCACGACCGCTGGCGTCACGCATCACGTAGCCACGGTCGAGGATTTCCGCGTACTCGCCGTCGGCACGCAGGAAGCGGTACTCGTCGCGCCAGAACGTGCCTTCGCCGTCGATGACGGCACGGATGGCGGACACGACACGATCACGGTCCTCGGCATGGATGTGCCCGAACCACCAGTGGATATCCGGCCCCACCTCGGCGGCGCCGTAGCCGAACAAGCTTCGCACGCCTTCGTTCCACCAGATGCCGTCGTCGTCCAGGGTCCAGTCCCAGATCGCGTCGTTGGTGGCAAGCGCGACGATCTGGAACCGCTCTTCGCTCTCACGCAGACGTTGATCGGCGAGCTTGCGCGCAGTGATGTCGCGCAGGTACACCTCGATCTCCGCGCCGCGTGCGCTGGCGTGCATCTCGAACCAGTTGCCGGGGTGATGTGCCTGGCATTCGAAATGGGCGTCCTGGCCCGTTTCATGGACCAAGTGCAGATAGCGGAAGCAATTGCTCTCGCGCAGTTGCGGATAGGCCTGCCAGATCACCTGCCCGATCAACTCGTGCTGCGGACGCTTGAACACCGCCTGCTCGGCCGCACGGTTGATCGCGACGAATCGCCATTCACCATCGAGAGCGAAATAGCCCTCGGCGATCGAGCCGAGCACGGAGGCCAGCCGCTCCTGGGCGCGTCGCGCCTCCTGTTCGGCGCGACGCATGCGCAGCAGGGCGCGCACATGGGCCAGCAGCACATCGGCTTCGACCGGTGCCGTCAGAAACCCATCCGCACCGGAATCGAGGCCCTGGATCTTGTGCTCACTGCCCTGGAAAGTGGCCGACAGATGCAGCACCGGTATCGCCGCCGTGCGCGGGTTGCGCTTGAGCTTGCGGCAGACGTCGTAACCCAGCGTATCCGGCAATTTCACATCGAGCAGGATCAGGTCCGGCTGCTGCTCGGCAAGCCGCAGTCCATCATGACCCGTCGCGGCCTCGCTGGTCGTGTAACCAGCACGCCGCAACTGGCGAGCGATCGCGTAACGGTTGGCCTCGGTGTCATCGATGACCAGGACACGTGCGCAGGAATCAGGCGACATAGGTCAACGACCGGAACAATGTGATCGGCGAGGCCTGCTTGGCGGTGCGTATGCAGCGGAGGATCCGATGAGCATCCGCGCCGTAAACCTGCCGGCCAGACATGCTGATAGGGTTACAAAGCGACTGAACACAGATCGACCACCGCGCACAGCAGTCTGACCCGCCTCTACTGCGGGGATGGCGAGCCCATGCGGTCTTAGAGGCCGGCTCGAGCGCTTCATGAACCACCATCCTCACTCGCCGAAGAGCGCTCGAGGCCCGTGTGTGGCCTTGCGGAAAAAATTCGGATGCTCGGCACGAACGCGGGGCCGCGGGACCACAACCGGCGCTGAAGCCAGTGAACGCGGGTCAGCGCCCCCGAACGGGAAGTGGACCGCACGAACGGCAAGTGAGGGTTGTTCAAGCACGATCTCGGTCGCGGCGCCGAAATCGGCGAAGTCGGTTTAGGAGTGCTATCCGACTATCGAGTTCAATTGAAAAGGGCGTACGCGCATGCCTACGCCACCGCGTGCGGCAGCACAGGCATGCAGGCTGATTAGCGAGTTAGGAGGCGCAGCGTCCGGCCGGGTTGCCGGCGCGGCTCAGCGCAGGCTCACCCGCAGCGCATCGGCGGCCGCGCGAGCCTTGGCGCGGGCCGCGTCGACGTCCTGACCACGCGCCAGGGTGACGGCCACCCGCCGATGCCCGTCGACGCGCGGCTTGCCGAACAGGCGCAACGCGGTGTCGGGCTCAACCAAGGCTTCGTCGACGCCTGCGAACACCGGCACGCCGTGCCCGTGCGCCAGCACCGCACAGGAGGCCGAAGGACCGAGCTGATCGATCTTCGGGATCGGCAGGCCGAGGATCGCGCGCGCATGCAATGCGAACTCGGACAGCTCCTGCGAGATCAGCGTGACCAGGCCGGTGTCGTGCGGACGCGGGCTGACCTCGCTGAACCACACCTCGTCACCGCGCACGAACAGCTCGACGCCGAACAAGCCGCAGCCGCCGAGGTTGTCGGTGACGGCGCGGGCGATGTCTTGCGCACGCTGCAACGCGAGCGCGCTCATCGGCTGCGGCTGCCAGCTCTCGCGGTAGTCGCCGTCGATCTGCAGATGGCCGATCGGCGCGCAGAACGATGTGCCGCCGGCATGGCGCACGGTCAGCAGAGTGATCTCGTAGTCGAATGCGACGAAGCCCTCGACGATCACCCGGCCCTGCCCCGCGCGGCCGCCGGACTGTGCGTACGCCCATGCGGCGTCGATCGCCGCGGCATCGCGCACCGTGCTCTGCCCTTTCCCGGACGAGCTCATCACCGGTTTGACCACGCAAGGCAGGCCGATCGCGGCGACTGCGGCACGATATTCTTCGACCGTATCGACGAAACGGTAAGGCGAGGTCGGCAAGCCCAGCGTTTCCGCAGCGAGGCGGCGGATGCCTTCGCGGTCCATCGTCAGCCATGCGGCGCGCGCGGTAGGAATCACGCGCAACCCAGCATCGCGTTCCAGCGCCACCAGGGTCGGCGTGTGAATCGCCTCGATCTCGGGCACGACGAGATCCGGCTGCTCGGTCTCGATCAAGCCGCGCAGCGCGTCGGCATCGAGCATGTTCAGCACATGGCTGCGATGCGCCACCTGCATCGCCGGTGCGTCCGCGTAGCGGTCGGCGGCGACGACCTCGACGCCGAAACGCTGCAGCTCGATCGCGACTTCCTTGCCGAGTTCGCCGGAGCCGAGCAGCAGGACACGGAAGCGGTGGTTGGAAAGCGGCGTACCGAGCGTCGTCATAGCGGGCAACTGGCGGCTGAAGGCGGCGGCAGTGTAATGGACGAGCGCAGCCTACGGGATGGTCTGCCCAAGTCCGTCCTGGACTTGGGCAGACGTCGCGAGTCCGGCGTATGTCCGGACTCGCTCCCGCCGAATCAATCGCTTACGCGCCTGGTTCGCGTGCGGGCCAGCGTGGCCTGTGGAACCTCTGAGCTTGTTCAGAGGTTCCCATGGCATGGCATCATCCGCCGATGCTGCGTCCGCTGCTCGTCCTTCTCCTGCTGATCGGACTGCCCCGCGCGTGCTGGGCACAAGCCGAAGAACAATGGTTCCGCGTGCTGCTCGATGGCCGGGCCATCGGTCATATGCACAGCCTGCGCGAGGTCGCCGACGAGCGCGTGCATTCGCGCGTGCGCATGGCGCTGGTGCTACGCCGCGGCAACGAGCTGCTCTCGGTGAAAACCGACGAGGCGGCCGTGGAAACGCCCCACGGCGCGCCGCTCGAATTCGACAGCGTGCTGGAGGTTTCCGGCAGCCGCTCCAGCGTGTCCGGAACGGTGGATGCCGATGGCACGGTGCGTGCCGAAGTGCATCTGGCCGGTAAGACGCATACACGCGAACTGCGCTGGCCGCCGGGCGCGCTGCTCAGCGAAGGCCAGCGCCTCGCCCTGCTCGCGCAGGGCTGGACGCCCGGGCCGCGGCCAACGCTGCTGAGCTTCGACGTGGCCTCGCTCAGCGCACTGCCGTTGGCCACCGAAGTGCTGGGCGAGGAAACCGTCGAGCTCAACGGCCGCACCGAGAGGCTGATCCGCGTGCGCCAGACGATGAGCCAGCAGGGCAGCACGCTGGAGACGACGAGCTGGCTGGAACCGGCCAACGCGCAGCCGCGGCGTCTGCGCATGCCCGCGCTCGGCCTGATCCTCGAGGTCGCGGCCTGCGACGGGCGCTGCGACGCGGCGCCCGCCGAGCCGACCGATGTGCTCGCCGCCACCTTGCTGCCCTCGCCGCGCGTGCTCGGCGTCGACGAGCGCCTGAGTCCCTTGCGTTACCGGCTGCGGCTTGCCGGCGCGTCGCCCGACGCGCTGTCGGCGGTACCGGGGCAGTACCTCAGCGCGCAAGGCAGCCCCGCGACCGAGCTGGTGGTCGATCCCGCCGGTGCCGCACTCCCCGCGCCGACCGCCAACGACCTGGCGGCGGCACGTTGGCTGCAAGTCGACGATCCCAAGCTGCAACAGCTGGCGCGCGATGCGGTCGGCCGGCAACGGCAGCCGGCGCGACGGATGGCGTTGCTCGAACGTTTCGTCCGCGAACACATCAGCACCAAGTCGCTGCGTATCGGCTATGCGTCGGCCAGCGAAGTCATCGATTTGCGCGAAGGCGATTGCACCGAGCACGCGGTGCTGCTCGCCGCGCTGGCACGTGCGTTGGGTATACCGGCCCGCGTCGCCAACGGCCTGGCCTATACGCCCGGGTTCAACGGGCAGCGCGACGTGTTCGTGCCGCATGCCTGGGTGATGGCTTTCGTCGACGGCCGCTGGCAGGGCTACGATGCGGCGCTGCCGCGCTTCGACGCCGGCCATATCGCATTCACCGTAGGCGATGGCGATCCGCTCACGTTCTACGCGGGCGTCGAGTTGCTCGGCCGGCTGCGCATCGAGGCCATCGAGCCCGTGCGGGCCCGCGATTGGCGCCGTGAGCGGGCGGCCCTGGTTCGCGCCGAGGGCCGCACCGCGCCATGAGTTCATCATTGGTAGGTGGGCTGATCGCCGCTGCGCTGGCCGTCAGCGGCAGCATGCCGGTCGCCGCGGCAGCGGCGGAAACGACACGAATGGTCGGTCTCGTCACCGATCCGATCGTCAGCGAGATCAGCGGATTCGCCGCATCGCACCAGCACGCCGATCTGCTCTGGACGCACAACGACAGCGACGACATCGCCCAGATTTACGCCCTGGACACGCACGGCACGCTGCGCGCGAGCTTCGACCTCCCGGATGCGCGCAACATCGACTGGGAGGACATCGCACTGTTCCAGTGGCAGGGCCGCTGGCACTTGTTGATCGCCGATACCGGCGACAACGGCGGCGTGCGCGGCGAGCTCACGCTCTACATCGTCGCCGAGCCGGCGCAGATCGCCGACGGCGCGCTGCCGATCGCCTGGAAGCAGCGCTTTCGCTGGCCCGATGGCGCGCGCGACTGCGAGGCGGTCGCGGTCGATAGCGACCGCGGCGAAATCCTGTTGATTTCGAAAAAGCGCGTGCCGGCCGAGCTGTTCCGCCTGCCGCTCGATCCGAAGGCACGATCGCCGCAGACCGCGGAACGTATCGGCCATCTCGCCGGCATCCAACAACCCAGCGAAGCGGACCTGCAGCGCAGCCCGAAATACGGCCGCTATCGCGCGCAAATCACCGCGGCGTCGATCAGCCCGGACGGCCGCCGCATGGCGGTGCTCAACTACCGTTCGGCATACCTGTACTCGCGCCGCGCCAACGAGACCTGGACCCGGGCGCTGTCTCGCGCGCCACGCCCGCTGCCGTTCCCATGGCTGGCGCAGGCCGAAGCCATCACCTTCAGCGCGGATGGCAAGGCGCTGTACGTCGGCACGGAACAGTTGCCGGCACCGATCCTGCGCCTGGCGCTGCCTTAGGGAAGGTCTGATTAAGTTGATTCCGCCCGTGGTTCGACAAGCTCACCACGAACGGAATCAACGCGTTACCGTTCGTCCTGAGCCTGTCGAAGGACGAACTTGGAATTGTTCAGACCTTCCTTAGCCGCTCGAGCGTCACCGCTGCGTCATAATGGCCGCGTATATTTCCACCGTTGTGGAATTATCGAATGGAAACACCGACCGCCCTCCGCATGCTCGCGGCCCTGGCGCAGGACACCCGCCTCGCGATCTTTCGCCACCTGGTCGAGCGCGCCCCCGACGGCTGCCATGCCGGCGCGATCGCCGACCATCTCGGCGTGCCCGCCGCCACGCTGTCATTCCATCTGAAGGAATTGAGCCACGCCGAGTTGATCGGCGGCGTGCAGGAGGGCCGCTTCACGCGCTATCGCGCCAATCTCGGCGCGGTGCAGGCCTTGGTCGGATATCTCACCGAGAACTGCTGCGCCGGCAATCCGTCGTTGTGCGCGCCGCAACGCGCGCCGGCAGCCCCACCGCGACGCCGCGGCCGCGGCGCGCGCTGAGCCGTCTCACCACTTCGCCCAACATCGAGGTCAAGCATGGCAATCAAGATCGGCATCAACGGTTTCGGCCGCATGGGCCGACTGGCGCTGCGCGCCGCCTGGGGTGATCCCGGCCTGCGATTCGTCCGCGTCAACGACCCGGCCGGCGATGCCGCCACGCTCGCACATCTGCTGAATTTCGACTCGGTACACGGTCGCTGGACGCATGAGGCACGTGCCGATGGCGATGCGATCGTCATCGGCGAGCAGCGCATCGCCGTGACGCGCAACAAGGCACTGACGGAAACCGACTGGTCCGGCTGCGACGTCGTGCTGGAAGCCTCGGGCAAGTTCCGCAAGTCGGCACTACTGCAACCGTATCTCGACCAGGGCGTCGGCCGCGTCGTGGTGACCGCGCCGGTCAAGGAACCGGGCGTGCTCGATGTCGTGATGGGCGTGAATCACCAGCGCTTCGACCCCGCCGCGCATCGCATCCTTACCGCCGCCTCGTGCACGACGAACTGCCTGGCGCCGATCGTCAAAGTGATCCACGAGCGGATCGGCATCCGTCACGGCAGCCTGACGACGATCCACAGCCTGACCAACACCCAGGTCATCGTCGACGCGCCGCACAAGGACCTGCGCCGCGCGCGTGCCTGCGGCAGCAGCTTGATCCCGACCTCGACCGGCTCGGCGACCGCGATTGCATCGATCTTCCCCGAGCTCAAAGGCCGCCTGGACGGGCATGCGGTGCGTGTGCCGCTGACCAATGCCTCGCTCACTGACTGCGTGTTCGAGGTGGATCGCGCGACGACGGTGGACGAAGTCAATACGCTGCTGCGCACCGCCGCGGAAGGCGAGCTGCGCGGCATTCTCGGCTACGAGACGCGGCCGCTGGTATCGATCGATTTCCTGCACGACCCGCGATCGAGCATCGTCGATGCGCTGTCCACGCGGGTCGTCAATGGCACTCAGGTGAAGCTCTATGCCTGGTACGACAACGAATGGGGTTACGTGAACCGCGTTGTCGAGCTGATCCGCCTGGTGGGCACGCGGTGAACACGGACCTGCGCCAATACCTGTTGATCACCGGCAACTATTGGGCCTTCACGCTGACCGATGGCGCGTTGCGCATGCTGGTGGTGCTGCACTTCCACCAGCTCGGCTTCAGTCCGCTGCAGGTGGCGACGCTGTTCCTGTTCTACGAGCTGTTCGGCGTGGTGACCAATCTCGTCGGCGGCTGGCTCGGTGCGCGCATCGGTCTGAATCGAACGATGAACATCGGTCTGGCGCTGCAGGTCGGTGCGCTGGCGATGTTGGCCGTCCCCGCGGCGTGGTTGTCGGTCCCCTGGGTAATGGCCGCTCAGGCGTTGTCCGGCATCGCCAAGGATCTGAACAAGATGAGCGCGAAGAGCAGCATCAAGCTGCTGGTGCCGGCAGGCCACGATCGCGGGCTGTATCGCTGGGTCGCCGCGCTGACCGGATCGAAGAACGCGCTGAAAGGCGTAGGCTTTTTCCTGGGTGGGCTGCTCCTTGCCGCGTTCGACTTCCGCACGGCCGTCGCCGGTATGGCCATCGCGCTCGTCCTGGTTTGGATCGGCAGCATCCTCGGACTGCGCCGCGACATGGGCCGGACGCGCTTCAAGCCCAAGTTCCGCGAATTGCTGTCGAAGAGCCCGGCGATCAACCGACTCTCCGCAGCCCGGCTATTCCTATTCGGCGCCCGCGACGTGTGGTTCGTCGTCGCGCTGCCGGTGTTCCTCAGCAGCACGCTGGGCTGGGATTTCTGGCAGGTCGGCAGCTTCCTCGCGCTGTGGGTGATCGGCTATGGCGCCGTGCAAGCGCTGGCGCCGTGGCTGACCGGCCGTCGCAAAGGTCAGGCGCCGGATGGTCGCGCTGTCAGCGCCTGGGGGTTCGCTCTCGCCGTGGTACCCGCCAGCATCGCGTTGTCACTCGGCTTCGGCGATGCGTCGACCGTCCTCATCGCCGGCCTTGCGCTGTTCGGCCTGTTGTTTGCAGTCAACTCCGCACTGCACAGCTATCTGATCGTTCGCTATGCCGACGAAGCCGGCGCTTCGCTGGATGTTGGCTTCTATTACATGGCCAATGCGCTTGGTCGGCTGTTAGGCACCGTGCTGTCGGGTGGCGTATTCCAAGCTTGGGGGCTTAACGCCTGCCTTTGGTTCTCGTCGGCGTTCATCGCAGCGGCAGCGCTGGTGGCATTGACGTTGCCACGCGACCACGCCCCGCCAACGCCGTCGTCGATCAACTGATCCTCACATCCAACGCGCCAGTTGCCCGAAGCGATGGTGGCTTTTAGCGCGAATGCAGCCGCTTCGGCTGAACTGCGGACCAAACATACGGTTCACGCGCCTTGCTCGCAGGGATATATCTTCGGCTCGGCCAAGACAATAGAATGCGCCGCTTTGCATTTTTCAAGGATGAGCGGGAATGATGATGCGGCGCTGGATCAGCCGTCTGACGATCGCGACGATCGTCCTGCTGTTAGGGTT
>Ga0196963_10001927_pt1 | contig 13082 bp, 26 predicted proteins | sample S1_5metaG_FD_148600 | JGI IMG/M metagenome (GOLD analysis project Ga0196963, IMG submission 148600) | Soil microbial communities from Anza Borrego desert, Southern California, United States - S1_5 | ecosystem: Environmental > Terrestrial > Soil > Desert | place: USA: California | collected... | reverse complement strand
CTCGCTACATCCGCCTCGACAACTTCGCCCCGGTTCCCTCGGACGCGCAGATCCTCTGGGGCGTCTGGGTTCGAGGGGACCACCTCAGCCGGTACATGCTCCACCGAGAGCCCGCAGATGGCAGGGTGCCCTACGCCGTGCTGTCCATCTCGGATCGGAACGCGGTCCGAGTAGTGGAGGAAGGAACCCCGGCTGCACGGTCAGCCCGGCTGGCCTACCTGATCCTCCGAGACCAGGGTCGCTGCTTCTACTGCTGGCGGGAGTTGCTGCCGGCGGAGTGCACCTGCGAGCACCTCGTAGCGGTCGCGCACGGCGGGCCCGAGCACGCCTCGAACCTCCTGCTCTCCTGTCTCCCCTGCAACCGGATGGCCGGGGCCCTCTCCGGGGCCGAGAAGACCAAGCTCGCTGTCGAGCGCCGGCTGGGGACCATGGTCGCCGCCGTCCTGACCCAGAACGGCTCCCGCCTTGAGGTGGCTCTGTGACCGCTCGGGAGACTGGCCGCCAGACGGCCGAGAAGATGCTGGCCCTGGGTCGCCCCATCTCCCCGGAGTTGCTTCAGGGCCTCCAGGAGGAAGCCCAGCAGGATAGCGACCTCGGGATGCGGGACTACAGCCAGGGGTTCCTGGAGGCGCTCGCTGAGGCCGGGGTGGTGCAGGAGGTGGGCCGGTGAGCGCCTTCATTCCCCAGGCTGCTCCTTCGAGTCAGGCGGGGCACCCCCAGGGCTTCCCCTCCCTGCTCCGGTCTGTCCAGGAGTCCGGCGAAGACTTCGAGTGGTACCCGACGACGGACCGCATGATCGATGTCGTCTCGCGCTGGCTCGACAAGACGGCCGAGTCGATCCTGGACATCGGTGCCGGCGACGGTCGCGTTCTCGCCCGCCTGGCCGCCCGCTTCGAGAATTCGCCCCAGCTCTACGCGATCGAGAAGTCGACCGTGCTGGTCCAGGCGCAGCCGGAGAACGTCATCCCGGTAGGGACGGACCTGTTCGAGCAGAACCTGGCCTGCCTCCCGGTCGACTACATCTTCTGCAACCCGCCCTACTCCGAGTTCGAGACCTGGGCGAGCATGGTCATCGAGTCCGGACACGCCCGGAAGGCTTTCCTGGTCCTCCCTCGCCGCTGGAAGGAGAGCGAGGGGATCGCGCTGTCGCTCAAGAAGCGGGGCGCGACCGCCCGCGTCCTTCACAGCGACGACTTCGTCGACGCCCCCCGCAAGGCCCGCGCCGTTATCGACATCATCGAGATCTCCTTCCCCCTGAAGGACGGCGGCGGCTACTGGCGCAAGGAGGTCAAGGACCCCTTCGACATCTGGTTCGACGAGCACATCTCGACCTTCGACCAGGAGGAGGATCAGGGCGACAAGAGCGACTACGAGCTGCAGCAGCAGGCGATGGCTCGGGTCCGGCGCCTGAACACGATCCAGGATCTGGTCGAGGCTTACCGCGAGGAGTACGAGCGGATGGAGGCCAACTACAAGGCCATCTTCCAGCTCGACTACGCCCTGCTGAAAGAACTCGGCGTCACGAAAGACGCCGTCCGCGACGGGATCAAGCTCAAGATGGCCGGTTTGAAGTCGAAGTACTGGCTGGTCCTCTTCGAGCGCCTGAACGCCATCACCGACCGGCTGAGTACCGCCACCAAGGCCAAGTTCACCGAGAGGCTGACGGGCCGCGTCGCTCTCGCCTTCACCGCGAGCAACGCCTACGCGGTGGTGATCTGGGCTATCAAGAACGCCAACGCCTACTTCGACCAGCAGACGGTTCAACTCTACCGAGAGCTGTCCACGTTCGAAGGGGTGCTGAACTACAAGAGCAACGTCCGGACGTGGAGCAGGGACAAGTGGCGATACTCCAACCGGTGCGACGAGAGCGCCACCCATTACGCCCTCGACTACCGGGTCGTGGTCGAGCGCCACGGCGGGATCTATCAGGGCGACCGCTACGGCTGGGGATCCTACGACTACCCGGGAGGCCTCCACAGGAGGTGCCATGAGCTGATCGCCGATGTCGTCGCGGTCCTCTACAACCTGGGATTCCCCTCGATCTCTCCACGGTCCACGGATCGTAATTGGGTGTCCGGAGCTTGGCAGAACTGGTACCGGCGCGGGACCGGCAGCACCGAGATCCTCTTCCAGGTCAAGGCGTTCAAGAACGGCAACCTGCACTTCCGCTTCCTCCCCGAAGCGATCAAGGCCCTCAACGTCGAGGCGGGCCGCCTGCTCGGATGGCTGCGGAGCCCCGGCGATGTAGTCGACGAGCTGGGCTACTCGGAGGAAGAGGCCGAGCGGTTCTACTCCTGCACCAAAACGATCACGCCCGGTAGCGCCAGGCTGTTGCTGGGCGCCGGCGCCGCGACCGCCGACCAGGAGGTGGAGCATGCCTAAGTCGGCAAGCATCGCCGTCCGCAACCTGGTGACCCTCCGGGTGCGCCTGCTCCACAAGCGGCTAGTGAACTGCACCGCAGGAGCCTGCAAGGACTGCAAGCGGCTCGCACTCGCCACCGAGGCCCTGGTGGATCTCCTGCCGGCCGGACAGGCTCGGCTGGTTCGGAACCTGGAGGCAACGCAGGAACTGGCCCGCTGGGGCTACCTGCCGCAGGAGGTAGTGCTCCATGGGTAGGTGGGCGCTGCCTTCCTCGCACCCGCTGCGCATGGAGCGCTCCAAGAGGGGCTGGACTCTGACGGAGTTGTCCCAGCGCTCTCGCCCCCGGGTCTGCAAGACCGATCTCAGCCGCTACGAACGCGGCGAGAAGCTCCCTGGCGATACCCAGATTCTCGGCCTTTCCCGGGCCCTCGGCCTACCGTTGCCGGAGATCCTCTCCTGGTTCCCGGAGGTCGACCAGTCGCTGATCCGCTTTGCCAGGCCGGAGCTTGAAGCGCTGGAGAAGGTCATGCGCTACATGGAGGAGACGGGCGACCTCCGGGACTCCGTCGGCCTCCTCCGCCAATCCATCGGACGCCAGCTTGGAGGTGCCGCGTGAAGGCTCCCGCTTGCCCATCCTGCGGCTTGCCGCAGATCCCCCGCCCCGGCCGTCCTGGCGTTCTGGCCTGCGTCCACGGACACGGGCTCCCCCGCCGCGTTGCATCGGCTCCGGTCCTCCGAAAGGCGCTTCCCTTCGAGGGTGACGCCGCGCTGATCGAGATCAAGGCGGAGTTGGGGCTGCTCCCGCTGGGTGAACCCGGCTGCAAGGAGCGCTCGCCCTCCGGCCGCTCCTGCCAGGTCGAAGGCCCTCACATCGAGCACGAGGCCCGGGACAACTACGGCCTGCGTCTGGAGACCTGGTGGGGCCCGTTCTCTGGTGGCGCCCTGGGTGTCACCTCGGTGGAGGCTCGCAAATGACGACCTACGGGGTGTTCTGGGGCGAGGGCTCGATCGAGGTCCGGCCGAGCGATCACCAGGGGCTGAGTCTCGCTGCCGCTCTCTTGGTGGCGCTGCGACTCACCGGTCGCCGGAAGTCTGGAGGCCGCTCATGAGCTGGCGCGACCGCATCACCCGCCGGTTGGCCAAGCGCCTGCCCCTCCACTGCGAGGATCTCTTCGAGCTCGGTTTGGAGAACGTGGCCGCCCACGACCCTCTCCAGCAGCGGCTTGGAGAGGATGACTCCTGCGAGTGTGTGAGCGCTCCGGCCTCGGCCTACACCCGCTGCGGGGGTACCTGGGACGTCTCCAGCGCCTACGCCGAGCAGGAATGCGCGAACACGGTCCTTTTCGGCGGAGACCTCCTCGGCGTCCGGCTCTGCTGCTCCTGTGCTTCCCGTCTGGAGGCCGCAGGCTTCACCTACGCCGAGACTCTGGCCGATGTTGAGGCTGCGCTTCTCGCCCAGGGGCTGCTCCTCGGACCTGCGGAGGCCGCATGACACCTGCCGAGCAGAGCCGGGAGGCACTCTCCAAGCTTCAACGCGAGGACATACAACGCCTGGAGGGATTGTCGCCAGACCATCTCGCGCTGCTGGATCGCTGCGCCCGGGGTGAGGCGGACGTTCTCCCAACGGGCCTGACCCAGGCCGACGCCTCCGCCCACTGGCGCGAGCGCGGCTACTTCCTCTCCAAGGGAATGGACTCCGCGGCCTGGCGGCCCAAGGAGGGTGCGTGAAGCCCTTCGACCTCCTCGCCGAGTTGGAGCGCATCGCCGACGACCTCGCGGTGGGCTGCCACCAGACCGCCCGGATGCGGGTGGACTCGCTGACCTCGAAGGTGCGGCTTGAAGCGGGTGAGGTGGACGTCACCCCCTGCCTTGAGCACGGCCTGGCTCTCCCCTGCCTTTCCTGCCTGGGAGGTGCTCCGTGCTGAACAAGTGGCTCGGCGACACGAGCAATCCGTCCGAGGCCGCTGACCGGCTCCAGGTGGTCCAGGACTTCTTGAAGGGTGCAGGCGAACCGGGCCTCACCGCCGAGGAGCTGGTCCAGAAGACCCTGGGAAGCGCCCTCTTCCCTCTGAACTCCGCCTATCGGAGCGCAGCCATCTACAGCGACCTCCGAAAGCTGGAAGAGGACGGGAAAGCCGAGCGGAACGGGCAACTGGCCGAGAGCCGCCAGTGGATCTGGAGGGCGAAGTGAGCTCCTTCGAGATCGCCCTGGAGATCGGCAAGGCCTTCGGCGCCCTCGTGGCGCTGGTGCTCTGGGGAACCACCCTCAGAGCGATCTGGAGAGGAGAAGCCGAATGAATGTGCTCGGCGCGCTGGTGGCCGGCGTGGTCCTTCTGATTCTCGCAGTAGGGATGTTCGCCGTCTTCGCCGCCCTTCCGACGATGTGGCTGTGGAACTGGCTCATGCCGGAGCTGTTCGGTCTCAAGACGATCGGATTCTGGCAGTCGTTCGGTCTGCTGCTGCTCAGCGGCTTCCTGCTCAAGAGCGGATCTACCTCGAAGACCGCCAAGGCCTAAGACAACCCGGCCCCGGGGTGCTGGTACCACCACCGGGGCCATGACCAGACAGGAGGATCAACCCAGTGTCTGATCCAGAGAAGAATAGCAGACAGCGCCCCAACCGCCTGAAGGACCTTCTTCAGAGCGCCGTCGAGGCGCTCGAGGCCCAGGGAGACGCTGCCAAGTCCAAGGAGCTGCAGCACACCGCGGCGAACCTCCAGGCATGGTCCGATCTGATCGGCCAGCCCGAAGCGCCTCCGGTCATTGAGAGCGCCTACGAGCAGATGGGGTTGGACATGGCCATCTGCGCTGGCGAGATCCAGGCCGCGAGCTCGCTGATGGCGATCACCGTCCTGGCCGCGGCCGACAACACCGCATTCTGGGCGTCAGTGGCCTCGGCTCAGTACGCAGGGCTCCCGATCCCCGCCTACAACGCTCCGATGGTCGAGCGCCTCCGGGAGATGACGCGCGCTGCCGGCCTGATTCCGGAGCGGACGGAGGAGGCGCCCCATGCCCGCTGACGCTCGCCTCCAAGCCAGAGAGGCCCTCGCAAAGGCCGCCGAACCTCTCGGGCTCCTCTATCCCGAACTGCCGGCCGTCAGCGATCTCTCGGACCAGGCAACGGCCAAGCGGTACGAGGCCCTCCAGGATCTGCTCCTCAAGATCAAGGTGCAGGGCCTCCGGAGCAGCGGTCAGGTGGTGGTGCTCAAGGGGGTCCGTCGCGCCTTGGGTGAGTCCCCGCTCGACCATCCAAGCCCTGAGCCCGGCCCCGGCTTCAGTCGGCTCGTGCGGGCGACCATCGTTGACCCCGGAGTGCCGGTCGACCCTCCGTTCCCTCCCCCTGTCCTGGAGCGGGTGGACGACCGGACCTTTGCTGCGGCTGCTCAGCCGCTGCGCGATGCGATCGCTCAGGCCTGCGGGGATGAAGACTTCGAGGGGGGTGTGGCGTGACGGCCCCAGCTACGGCCCTGGTTCCGGCAACCAAGATCCAGGAGCTGGAGGCCATCTGTCAGGAGTACGGCCTTCAGAAGCTTGCCGGAATGGGCCAGATCGCACAGACCCTCGCCCTGGCCGAAGGGATCGTGAAGCTCGAACAGGCAATCACGCCCGAAGTGATGCGCCCGATTATGGCGCTCCAAGGTAAGCGGCTGGGCTTTCTCACCGACAAGGACAAGGACGGCGGGTACAACGAGACGATCGTCAAGCGGTGCACGATCGAAGCGCTGCTTCGCGGAGTTCGCCCCGTCGGCAACGAGATGAACATCATCGCGGGCAACTTCTACGCGACCCGCGAGGCTTTCGTCCGGCTGCTGCGTGAGTTTGAGGGCCTGACCGAGCTGCGTCTGGACTTCGCCGTTCCCAGGATGTCCAACGGCGGCGCTGTCGTTCTGTGCAAGGCCTCCTGGAAGCTCAACGGCGTTCCCGATTCCATGGAGGCGGAGATCCCCGTCAAGGTCAACAACGGCATGGGCTCGGACGCGATCCTCGGGAAAGCCGACCGCAAGATGCGCGCTCGGGTCTTCAACCGCCTCTCTGGCTCAGAGTTTCCGGAAGGCGATGTTCGTGAAGATCTCGAGGAGAAGGTGGTTGGATCCGGAACCACCTCCGGCAGCTCTGGCCGGACCGTCGGCATGCCCAAGGCGAAGGAGAAGACGCCGGAGGAGAACACCGAGCAGCCGCCAGGTCAGGGCCCGGCCGTCGGAGACCTCGATGGCCTCGACCAACTCGCCCGCGAGCGGGGCCTCACCTCGCTCCACGTCGAGACGGCCAGCGCCAAGATGTTCAACGGCCTCACTCCTCCTGACCTGGATGCCACGCAGTGGAAGGTTCTGGTCGGCTGGATCAGCGAGCAGGAGAAGCGCCAGTGAACGTGGAGCGGCGGGAGCCCGACCACACCTACTGGCGCGGCCAGGAGCGCCTCTGGTCGGTGACGCAGATCCTCCAGCAAATGGGCTGCATGCGGGACCTGTCCTTCCTGGACCCGTTCTACCGCCAGCGAGGATCCGCGGTCCACGCCTGCATCGACATCCTCCTGCAGGGCCTTGAGGTCGATTGGGACTTCGAGGGCGCCGAGGACGTCCGCCCCCGGGTCGAGAAATGGCAGCGCCTGGCTGAGTCCGCCCGCCTTCGCGCCATCGTCCACGAGCGCCCCCTGGGTTCTCTGCTCCACGGCTACGCCGGCACGCCCGACTACCTCGGAAGCTGGGGCCGGTATCCGCTCGCGATCGTGGACTGGAAGGGCGACACCACCGAGCCCGGCCAAGAGCTCCAGATCGCCGGTTATCGGGGCCTCCTTCACGAAGCCGCGACCAACAAGCTGATCGACGTCGACCCGCAGGAAGTTCTCGTCTGCCCTGCGTTCATCGTCCCCCTGGGGCCGACGACCTCTCCGCGAGAGATCCCCTCAGCCCAGGCGGTTCCCGATCTTCAGACATTCCTCGGGCTTGCCCGGGGCTGGAACTGGCGCGTCGCGCGCCTGGGAGCTGGCAATGATTGCTGAGGTTTACCCGCAGCAGGAGGTCCCCCTCGAAGTGAAGGTCGAACCCCTCAAGCAGGAGTCCAGCGCGATCGAGCGCCTGGTCACCGAGTTGGTGATCGCCACTCCGGAGGACCACGACCGGGCCTGCGCCTGGGAGAAGGAGATCGCCGAGAAGGAGAGGCGCGCCGTCGAGCTAACACAGCCCACCGTCGATGCGCTCAACAAGGCGGTCAAGGAAGCGCGGGAGTTGCGCGACAACCTGGTCACGCCGTTTCAGCGCGCGAAGCAGGCGCTCAAGGCCAAGATCGGAGCGTGGCGGGATGAGCGGAGGTCGCTGGCGGCCCAGGCTGCGGCCACCGCTCAAGCCGCTATCCAGCGCCAAGCCGAGGACATGGCCTTGGCCCATGCCGCCGTCCTGGCCGAATCGGGCAACGCCGCCGCCGCCGATCTCGTCCTTCTCCAGCCCGTGGTCCCGGTCGTCGTCCCGATCGCTCCACCCGTGGCAAACAACGGTGTCGTAACTCGCGAGTCCTGGTCCGCCGAGGTGACCGATCTGTCGGCTTTGATCGCCTGGGTCGGACAGGACATCCCCAACCGAAGCCGGTATCTCACCGCCTGTGGTCCCGAGCTCAACCGTGAGGCCAAGCGCCTCAAGTCAGGTTTCGGCATCCCCGGGGTCCGGCCGGTCCGGAAGTTCTGCTGAGGTCGACCATGCGCGCCACCTCGCTGCATCGCAGGACTCCGCTCCGCTCCAAGACTCCCCTGGGGCGGGGCACTCCTCTCCGGGCCGGCAAACCGTTAGCTCGCAGGGCTCCCCTGCCGAAGGCGACCTCGCGGTTGGAGACCTCTCGGCCGAGGCGGAAGACCCCGCTTCGGCAGGTGAACCCGGAGCGCGCTGCCAAGATGGAGGCCCGCAACTTCGGCCCTCATGCGAAGTGGATCCGCCGGCAGCCCTGCGTCGTCTCAGGCTGCCGCAGCAAGGCCCAGGCGTGCCACCTGGAGCCCCGGAAGATGGGGGGCTGCGGCAGCTCCTGGCGCTCTCTGTTCCCCGCCTGCTTCGAGCACCACCGCGAGCAGGAAGGCAAGACCTCGCAGTTCGAGACCCGCTACGGCCTCCGTCTGGCCGTGATCGTCGAACAGATGATCCTCGCCGACTCCTGGCCGAGCGAGGACGAGAAGGCGGCAGCGCGCGAGCGGCTGACCGCCCTGGAGGTGACCCATGCCTGACCTCCGCTCCCGCTACCACTCCAGATCCGCCCGCGAGCTGGTGTACGGCATCGGCCTCAGCCTCGCTGCCTGGATCATGGCGGCTCTGTACTTCGAGGTGTGGCGATGAGCCTGCCCTACTCCGCCATCGCCGCTGGCGCCAGCTACAAAGGCCAGTGGGGCGCCGTTCGCACGATCACCGCCGTCCTCGGCCCGATCCACGACCCGCGGATCGCCTACGTCTACGAAGGCGGATCCAAGAAGGGGGAGTGCGCGATGAGGACCTTCTGCCAGTGGGCGCGCGAGCGCATCGAGGAGCAGTCATGAGGCGCCTCCTCCAACTCCTCGGCCTCGCCTCGCCCGGCGGGAACCTCCTGACCAGCGAGGGTGGGAGCTGGTACGGCTTCGTCCGCGGCGCCGAGCTCCAGGGCAAGACCCTCCCCCGCTGCCCCAGGTGCTCCGCCTACCTCTCCCGGGACGGCGGCTGTGACCGCTGCGCCGGCCTGATCCGTTCCAAGACGATCACCAACCAGCCCTCGGGTTCTGCCCGGGTGCGAAAGCTCCGCGCCGTTGGTGGCGCGAAGGAGTAGCCATGCCCGGACTTTTGGGCAGCAGCGTCAGCATCACCCGCTTCAACGCCCTGGTTCCCGCCGAGGGGCCAGACTTCGAGCGCGTCCAGTTCTACCAGATCGAGCCCGGATCCGAGGTGCGAGAGCGGATCGGCATCGTTCCGTTCGAGATCGACGCCGAGTACGAGGTCGCGAAGGGCCGCTACGCCTTCCGGGTGCGGATCGACAAGATCCGGCCGGACGCCACCGCCGTGAAGGAGCGCCTGAAGGAGCTGGTGAAGGCGGAGATGGAGGCCACCGGCAAGGCCTTCGTCGGCTCCAAGACTCGCGGGAAGCTCAAGGACCTGGCCGAGGCCGAACTGTGCATGGGTCAGCAGCCCCGGACGGTGCTGATCGAGTGTCTGCTCGCCGATGGCCTCCTCTACGTGGCGAGCACCGCCAACGCCTACCTCGGGACCGTGATCGCGCTGCTCCGCCAGGCAGGCGTGCAGGTCGAGTTCAAGGCCCCCTGGCTGGATGAGGCTCCCGAGGCGGACGAGACCAGCCACGTCCTGCCCCGCAACCCCGGCGAGTCGGTCCTCGGCTGCCGCTTCCTCCGCGCCCTCCTGGACAATCCCGAGGTGATGGTCGAGCCCGAGGCCGGGAGCGTGAAGCTCGCCACCCGGGAGGCCAAGGTGACGCTCACCGGGGCCGTGCTCAACGACCTCTACTCCTACCTGGATGAGGGCGCCGAGATCCTGTCCGCGAAGATCCTGCTTGGCGCGCTCCCCCTCAGGTTCGAGGCCCTCTCCTACCGCCTCGCCGGCCTGAAGTTGGAGCCCGTCAAGAACGAGCACTGGACGATGGACCTCGACCAGCGCCTGGAACAGATCTCTCAGGTCTTCGACACGCTCGACCGCAAGTACGACGCCCTCAAGGACCGCATCAACAACCCGGCCGCCCAGGTGGCGGCGTAAGGAGGCTTTTCATGGCTGAGGACTGCATGGGACCGCTCTCGCGAGAAGAACAGGCCGTTTTGCAGGCCGGGAAGGATGCTGCGCTCGCAGGCAAGAAGGCTTGGGACAACCCGCACCAAACCATGGGTTGGAGAAGGAGGTTATGGGAGCAAGGCTTCACCAGCGTCTGGAAAACCTCCTGACCCCCGCCTGACCGATCAGGCGGAGCCTCCCGCTCCGCCCGTGAGGTGAGTCTGGGATCAAACATCCGGTGACCTCCAGGGGCCACCGATAGGGAAGGTTCTCGAAAGGAGACCGATGAGGGACTACGCGCAAATTTCACCCCGGTTCTGGGTGGGAAAGACCGGAAGAGAGATTCGGGAGGCCGGCCGTGACGCGCAGTTGCTGGCCTCGTACCTGATGACCTCCCCGAGCTCGAACATGATCGGCCTGTACTACCTGCCGGTCCCCACGGTGCTGCACGAACTGGCCTTCAGCGCGGCCGAGTTTCAGGCTGCGATGGAAGTCCTCTCCCGCGTCAACTTCGCCTTTTACGACCGTGAGGTCGAGATGGTGTTCGTGCCTGAGATGGGGCGCTATCAAGTAGGCGCCACGCTGAATGCCAACGACAAGCGGCGGCCTCGCATCTTGAAGGCTCTTGAAGCCTGCCGCGGGTGCCAGTACTACGCCCTTTTCTGGGCGAAATACAGCGTCGCGTGGCTTCTCCCGGCCGATTTGAAGCCAACCCAGGATGCCCCTTCCGTGATCGAAACCCAACCTGTCATGCCCCTTGCAGCAAGGGGCATGCAACAGGAAAAGGAGAAAGAGAAGGAGAAGGAACAGGAGAACGAGAACGAAAAGCGGGTGCGCGAGAAGAGCCGCGACGATCAAGACTGGGAAGGCCAGCTCTTTGACCGCCTTTTCCAAGCTCACCCCTCGAAGCTCTACGAGCAGGAAGCCCAGCGAGCCCTGTTCGACGAGACCCGCACCTGCCGGATCCGTCCGGACCGCGCGGCGGCGCCGTTCGAGCGCAGCCGCACCGTCTCGGAGGTGCTCGCCTGCCATGCCGCTTGGTGTGCCTCGGAGCGCTGGAAGGAGGGCAACGGCAAGTACGCCCCAGCCCTGGGGAAGTGGCTCAAGAACGGCGGGTACCTGAACCCCCCGCCGACCCCTGTTCCCGAAAAGGTTCCCATCGGCCTCGATAGCGCTCGCCTAGGCCAATTGGACCGCCTGAAGGAGGCGCGGAACCAATGACCTGCGAGACCTGCAACGGCTTCCGCTTCGTGGTGAAGCGCGATGGCACCAACAACGGATCCGCTTCCCGCTGCCCGGCCTGCCTGCCCTCGATCGACGAGCGGATGAAGGCAGCCGGAGTGCCGCCGCGGATCCTGGCCGAACCCTGGAACAGCGAGGTCCAGCCCTGGCCGGAAGGTCTCCAGCGGCCCTCCGAGGCCATGCCGCTGCTGACGATCTGGGGCCCCACGGGATCCGGCAAGAGCACGCTCGCCGCCAGTCTGCTCCGTCAGCACCTCGAAGCGGGCGGGCGCGGCCGGTTCGTCCACGTCCCGAGCGAGGTGGAACGCATCCGGAACGCCTACGGCAAGAGCGAGCACGACCTAGCGGGTGAGCTACGGGAGGACTTGCGCTCCTTCCCTGGCCTCCTGGTCCTGGACGAGCTGTTCCAGGAGGAGGGCCTTGCCCGGGAGTCCCGCGGCTTCGAGTTGCCTCTGGTTCAGACGGTGGTGAGCTTCCGCGAGGGCCGGTGCCTACCGACGATCGTGACGATGATGCTGGATCCAGCCCTCGTGATCGCGATCTCGCCGATGGTGGGCTCCCGGATGCTCGGCAGCAAGTGCCAGGAGCTGAACGGGGCGGACCAGCGGGTGGAGCGGGCAATCCGGATGGCGTCGGGGGGTGCTCGGTGAAGCGCCCCGAGGAAGCCCTCCAGCGGCGCGTGGTCCAGTTTCTCCGCCTTGCTCAGCCGAACTGCGTTTGGTTCCACGTCCCCAACGGCGGGTGCCGCTCCGCCACCGAGGCCGCGATCTTCAAGGCGATGGGTGTCCGGGCCGGCGTGTCGGACCTGATCTTCCTCTGGACGGGCGGCGCTGGCGTGATCGAGTTGAAGGCCGGCAAGGGACGCCTCACTCCGCACCAGTGTGAGTTTCTGGCCGAGTGCCGCAACCTCCGGATCCCGTTCTTTGTGGCCCGATCGGTCGAGGACGTCGAGACGACCCTCCGCGCCTGGGGCCTGACCCTTCGAGCTTCCGTCCTCCCCTCTTCCGCCGGGGACACCGCCCCCGTCCGTAGCGCCAACCAGGGCGCATATCCCAACACCCCACCAGATCAGACCTGCGAACAGGCAGACCCGGCCTTCAAGGGTGACCTGTCAGCAGCTCGCCCATGCGTAGAGGGCGGGCTCTTTCCTGAACTGGCGGTGTCTCCGGCAGAGGTGGGGAGCCCCCCCACGAACAACGCGAGGAGCCAGAAATCATGAGAACCGCGACCGCGCATCTGAAGTCGATCTCTCCTTACTCTCAGAGCGCCTACTACCAAACGCCTCGGCTGGAGAAGGAAAACGTGAAGGATTACGAGGAGCGCACCTGGAGAGACCGCCTCCACACGCTCCCCGACGGGCGCGTTTTCATTCCGCCCATGGCTTTCAAGAACTGCCTGAGCGAGGCCGCGAAGTTCCTGGGTCAACAGGTCCCCGGCAAGGGCAAGGCGACGTACACGAAGCATTTCGAAGCCGGCGTGCTCGTGACTGACGCCTTGGTACTCCCCTTGACGAAGCCAGACGTTCAGGGGGAATGGTTGTTCGTTCCTTCCGACGGTCAACGCGGAGGTGGACGCCGAGTCGAGAAGTGCTTCCCTCTCATTCCCGAGTGGTCGGGGGATGTGACGTTCTACATCCTCGACGACACGATCACGCCCGCTGTATTCGAGAAGCATTTGAAAGAGGCCGGCAGCTTCATTGGGGTAGGTCGTTTCCGCCCCAGAAACAACGGCTACTACGGTCGCTTCTCGGTGGTATCG
>Ga0196963_10001926_pt1 | contig 13091 bp, 26 predicted proteins | sample S1_5metaG_FD_148600 | JGI IMG/M metagenome (GOLD analysis project Ga0196963, IMG submission 148600) | Soil microbial communities from Anza Borrego desert, Southern California, United States - S1_5 | ecosystem: Environmental > Terrestrial > Soil > Desert | place: USA: California | collected... | reverse complement strand
GTGCCATGGTTGTATTCCTTTAGAGTATGGTTTAGTTACTTAGCCAGGAGCGCATTCTTGGCGGTAGCGAGGCTGACGCCTTTGCCAGACTTCTCCAGCTTGGAATCACTCGTGGTGATTCCAGGGATAGCCTCCGGCATCGGATCTCTGCCCTCGAATTCCGCATTCACGCGAGCCTGGCGAACCTGGTTACGCCGCGCAGTGTCAGAGTCAACAATGGCAAGCACGGTATCCTGCTGGCGGATGCTTCCATCAGCCGCAACGTGGGCAGCGGGGGGCATCCCCCAGCCACGCTCCTTCAAATCATCTAGCGTGCAAGCCCGGTAGCCCAGTCGCATGACTGTGGTGGCTTCGCGGGTATCGACATCGGTGCCGTCAGCGCGCTGGGCACGGGCCCAGTAGAGCTTGTCCAGGGGAACAGGGCGCTTGCCATCACGCACAGCATACTCATTGATGCGCCGCTGCTCCGAGTAGCCAGGGACATAGGAGTAGTCGAAGGATTCGCCTTCAAACTTTTCAATGTCCTCTAGCGCCTGGGCGTCCAGGGAGGCGTTGCCAAACAGCAGCGGCTTCTGCTTGCTTTTAATATTGCTATTCTCAGACATTACTTCCTCACGTAGTCGCGGATGACATTGGGATTGGAGGGGTCAACCTTGGCCTTAGACTTGGTTGCGGCAGCCGCATAGTCTTCGAGAGACTTGTAAGCGCCTGCACGCACCGCAGCCATGATTCCCCTCTTGCCGGCTACCTTCAACGCAGCCGCCCCCATCGGAGAAGACTCAATCTTCGCCCAAACGTCGGCGGAGCCTGAGTCCGCATCCGCTTCCGCCTCTGCGCCTCCCGCGCGAGCCAGCCCAGGATTCGCTGCGGCCAGGCGCTCCGCGCGCTCCGTTGCGATCTCGTCCACATGCCGCCCCTTGACCATGACGACCGCCTGGTCATACAGCTCGCGGGTACGCAGGTGCGCCGGGACGTTCGAGACCATCTGCTCAATCTCGCCTCCCCATTTGGACCAAATGTCCTTGTTGGCAGGATCCTGCTTGCTCAGTTCTCTGGCGGTGCCAGCGAGCTGATTGAACATCGGCTGCGCGTAGGCAGCGATCTGCTGCGCTTGCGTCACCTGCAAGTAATTCGTCAACTGTTCCTGATACTTGGTAGGATCAGTCAGCGCCAAATCCGGATCCGGCAACTTCACGTCAGCCTGCATAGTCCTCGGTTGTGATTGAGGTGCAGCGGGAGCCTGCCTAGTTGCAAGCACCTGCTGCACTTCCGTTACTAAGTTATTTACCCAGGCAAGGGTCTCTTGCGGGTTCTTGCCACGCAAATACTCCGGCGCGTCGTCTCCGTAGCGGTATTCAGTTGCCCCAGTGGCCGGTGGCGTAGAGGCTGGCTGCGGCGGATTGCTCTCGCTCGGCGGCGAGGCTGGCTGCTGTTGATGCTCTAGCTCTGACATGATCCTCTTGCTGAATTAGTTGCTCAGGGATTTGTGCGGCATGCAGCAGTCCCTGGATGTAGCCACGGAGGCGGTGCACCTCCGCGTCGTCGCCAGCGGTCAGCAGCGACTTGACTTGGTTGGAGATGAAGATGTCCAGCAGGCGCTTGTAGGTTACCCAGTCGGCGCTGCGGGTCAGGCTACGCAGGGCGACTAGAATCTCCTGGGATACCTCCGGCTCCTTGGGGGCCTTTTTGCGCTCAGTCAGCAGGCGGAGGATGGGACTATTCTTCAGGTCTAGGAAGCGCATTATATGTTGCTGACTAGAGACCAAGCAGAGCAGCCAGCACCTGGGCATCTTGGGCAAAGGGAGCGGCAGCTTGCGGGCCGCCAGCGGGAAGGGCAGGCTGGCCAGCCGGCGCTCCGCCCATGCCAGGCTGGCCCATGCCTGGCATCATCGGCGGAGCAGCCTGCACAGGCGCCGGCAGATACTGCGCGGGATTCTGGATGTCATGCGCCTCGATGATGCGGCGTTGCAGCTCACTGGTACCGTTGAATGCAGCTTGAAGCACATTAATCATGGTCTCAGGTGGAGCCACCTGCATCTGCACGAGAGCTTGCGCGTAGTTCATCAACTGGGGATAGGTCTGCGCCATGAGCTGTGCAAGGAAGATGAGATTCTGCTTATCAACTTCCTTGTTCACCTTGCTACTGGTGGCGGTGACATTGATGCCGAAATTGGCTTCGATGTCACCCACGGGGCCCTGAAGCACGGCTGCCACCTTTGCCCCGTCCTCTTCGCCCAGCGCTTGGATAGCTAGCGATATATACCTCGGATCATCCTTGCTGATTTGGATGAGATGCTGCAAAGCCCGCTGACCGATGTTGCCAAGCGCGCCTTCGCGCAAGTTGGCCATAATCATATCGGTCCGCTTATTGGACTCCTGCATGAGCTGCATCACGGTGGAGGCAGGAGTCCTAGACGGCAGCGCGGAGACATCGCCTTGCCTCATTTCATTCACGCCAGTACGCTGCTCCGCCCACTGGGCCAGGTCACCGATGATCTGGAACATGCCAGGATAGGGCTGGCCCATGCGGACTTCGGAAATCCGCTCCCCTGTGGACAGCGGCCACACCTTGCCGGGGTAGATCGCCTCATCCGGCATGATGTTGGCACCGAGCGGGACGCCCAGCATGACGGTGTTAGCCAGGCTGGCATTATTAATCGTCTCATTCATCAGCCGGCTAATCGCTAGCTGGGCCCACTCATCCACCTCCGCAATGCCCATCCCGTAAAAGCCGAAACCTTGCAGATAGGTGCCGGCCTCAAAGATGCGCTTGCCATGCACCAGCGGCACATGCGTAGCCCGCAGCACCTGCCGCGTCTCGTGATGATAGACGGCTACGATGTCCTCATCGATGCCGTCCCCATCCACATCGAAGCGCGCCCAAATTTCGTACAGGGTGATCTTGCTATTCTTCCAGGGGAGGTATTCATCCTCCTGCTGGATGACAGACTCAACAACATCCTGCCCTTGGATATTGGTCGCCCAGGACTCGACCTCTGCGGCAGCTTTCTTGTCGAAGCCAGGCAAGTACGGCGTAGACGATTTAGCCGCCAGCCGGAACTGGCTAGCTGTCAAACGGAACCTGTGCGCCACCCACGGAGCCCCGCCGACATCATCCGGGTCGATATTCCAAGCGTAAGCCGGGATGAAGAAGTCCCGCAGCGGTACCGGCTCCACCATCGGCTGGTATTTGATTTTTACTACATCCTCAATATTCCCAGCCGCGTTATAATCCTTGACCTTTTTACGCTCGTGGAAGATGTGGTCCTTGTAGATGCAGGTGCCATGGATAATCATATCCAGCAGCGCCCTGCGATTCACCCGGCGCATTTTGATGTCTCGCTTCTCCACGAGACTCAAGAACTCTTGCAGCGGCTTGGCCGACTCTACGCCATCAGGCCGCGTAGCTGTGATGGACCAGAAGTCCTTGGGAGCATGCAGGCTCTGCATGAAGTCTGCGTAGACGGGATCAGCGTGGATGGCCGAGAGCGGCAGCTCCAAGTCCGACGCTCCGATGAAGGGGACATCACAGGTCCCATCCCCCATCACTCGCGCCCGCCACTGGATGATCTGGCTCTTCCACTTGGCTTCGAGGGCGCCGCGATCCCCCAGGCAATTATGAAGCTCCGTCTCTATCCAAGAGCGGAAGTCATTCAGCTTGCCTTTGCCCCACTCCACCGGCTGTGCCACTTACTGCTTCTTTACACTCTTACCGGAGAACTTGCGGACACCCTCTGGCGTTGCGTCAGCGCCAGACTTCTTCGCCGGCCCTGACAGCCTGGCATTCTTGTGCTGCACCTTGACGTGGTTCTCCGTGCCAGAGTGCTTATGCACGCCAGCCGGCGTAGCATTGGCTCCGCCTTTGGCCAGCTTGATCGCAGGCTGGCTCCCGCCCTTAGACGCGACGGCGTTAGCCTTCCCGCTCTGCACGTCAGCCGGCTGATACTTCCCCTTATCCGACTTCCCCTCGTAGCCGAAGTACCTGCATCCCTCCGCCATTACTTGCCTCCCTTGGAGTTACGCTTGGGCTTGGCTGGCTTCATGTTCTGACGGTAATCCCCGATAGCCGTATCCGGCTTCTTCGGGCGATGCTTCTTCTTGCTGGCTTTAGCCATGGATGCCTTTATATGTTGCAGCAGACAGTCAAGTAGATTCCTCATCCAATCTAACTGAGGCGTCCAGCGTGCTTTCCTTGAGCAGGCGGATTGCACGCGGCAGCCTGCGCTGACGGGGGCCCAGGAGATCCAGCACGCGGGTGTAGTCGATGTCGGCGGGCTGCCGCATCCAAAGGGTACGGCTGGTGTCAGCTAGGAGGCGAAGCTCATTGCTGGTGAGATCCAGCAGTAGCTCCTCGTAGAAGAGGCCATCGAAGAGCTGGAGGTAGCCTTTGTGCCGGAGCGCCCGGCGGACATTGGCACGCGGAAGGTCCGCGTAGCAAAACGTGAGCAACCCATCCTTTTCCGCTTGCGACAGCACGAGCTTAACCTTCAGCTCATCAGCAAGCAGGACGGCACAGAGATCTAGGGAAAGGATTTCAATCACTTGATCTCGTAGTGCGGGAGATCCATAAAAGTCTGATTGCGTAAGTCAGCATCACCATCCCAATCACCGCCCCAGCGTATATCAATGCCCAGCATAGCAGCAACGCCTCGAACGAATCCCGCAAAGTGATAGAAGCGCTCCTTGTCACTCCAATCAATCGGGTACGGGACCACATCCACAGCCCGCGAAGGCTTGGAATTATGCTTCGACTGCGGCCAGGGTGTTTTACTCTTACCAGCCGCCACCGCTGCATCCTGCGCTACCTTGTCCCGGTATCCTTCCAGGACCGTACAATCCATGTGCTTGATGACTTCCTTGAATAGACGCTGCAAATCCGGATGGGCTGTGGCCAATGCTTTATTACTTCGGACTCCGAAGGTGGGCATGAGCTAAACACGTCTCCTCTTGCTGGCGTAATGGTCCCGGATCTTTTGAGTGCGGTTCTTCTCCGTCTGGCGCATGCCCTGGAGCCGCGTGCCCTGGGAGCCCTGACCTATGCCGGAGAGCTTTTCCCACGAGTCCTTTTGCATGGACAGTGCATCTAGCACGTCACGCAGGCGGGTGTTAGGAAAGTTCACATACTCATCATGGAACTCGTGCTGGAGCTTGCCGTTGTAGAAGAAGAGCCCTTTGCGGAACCAGGGCTCCAGCCCGAAGATGCGGACATCCTTTTTGTCCTGCGGCCCCGGCCGAAAGTCAGCCAGTGGGAACATGGACATGGGCAGGCGCTGCTGGGCGGCTAGCAGCTCCAAGACTTCTTTCAATGCTCCTTGGTAGGCTACCGTCTCCACGATGATACGGTGCGGAGAGTACTGCTTCGTGAAGTTGATGACCCGCTGGGCCAGGTCGGTTGCGCCTACGCGACCGCACCATGCTTCTAGCAAGAAGACATTCTCTCCATCAGTGCCAGTGACCACGACAGCGCTGCGTGCAGCCGAATCCTTTTTGCTGATAGCCGGATCCACCGACATGATGCAGGTGAGATCTTGGAGCCTGCGGAACTGGACCCTGCCATCTTTCTTAAACCGAATCTGCTTGCTGCCTTCCCAAGAGAACTCTTGCAGCCACTCTGGCTTGAAGTCTGATAATGTGCCGCCAGTGGGCCGCAATAGATATTGCGATGAGAAGAACAACGGATCCTGCATGCGGATCTGTTCCAGCTCCTCCGTGGTGACTAGCTCGGGGAAGATGGACTGGCCCTGCTCATCCATGATGGGGAGGGCAAATTTGGCTACGCTGCCGCGCCGGGTCAGCTCAATGTGCTGAGTCGTACCATCCGGCAGCTCCAGCATCCACATGAAACGCTTCTCAGACTCCCCGTAGGAGAATGTTTCTTCGATAAAGTGGTAGGTATCCTCCAAAAACCAGGGCGTATAGATGAAGGTGATGGGATCCTGCTGCGGCTTCTTGAGCAGCGGAGGCAGCCGGGTGACCCAGCGATTAGCTGCTTCGATCTCGGTGAAGAGGCCCTTCCTCGCGTTCTCAGCGGCAGCATCTGAAATCAAGTCATCCACGATCCATTCGTTCATGTGGAAGCCGGCTGTCTGCGACGTGACGCCGACCGCTGCCACGGAGGGATTGATCGGATCCGGATGCGTCCTGTTAATCGTAATCTGATCCGCTGCCCAAATCGTCTTGCGGAAATCTGGAATCAGCTCCGGGAACAGGAACTGGAGGAACTCATTGCTCTCGAATTGAGCCTTGATGGCAGCGAGGAACTTCTTGGCTTTCTCAGCAGACTCATTCGCAATCCCGGCTGCCCAATTCCTATTCTGAAGCAAGCGCTGGATGGTGCGGCAGGTGGTGACGGTTCCAGATTTCCCGCTGCCCCGAGCGCAGGCGATCATCTGGATGCGAGCGGAATCAATCTCCGGGATCCCCGTCCTGCGCTCCGCAAATCTGCACATGCCATAGTGCACCTTGGGCCGCATGGGGATCTTGTCTTCGAGCTGGATGACCTTGGCGGCTAGCCAATACAAATCCGTCTGAGCACGCTTGCGGTACTGATGCCAGGTGGGGGAGCCCTGCTCTATGTCGATGGGCTGGGTCACAGAGGCCACAGCGTACCTTGACAATCACGACAACGTGAGCCTGCTTGCTCTATGTAAATGTCTGGATGATTGCAGTCCAACATGACCGATAGTGAATCCAAACGCTGCCGTGCACACCATAGACGACAGCGCTCATTACAGACGAAATAGCCAGCCGCCCCACAAGTGCATTGAGAATCAAGTTTAGCTATCATTAGGTTCCCACGCCTGCGGTGGCTCCCACGTCTCGGGGATCAAGTAGCCGCAGGCATCGCAGTGATGCTCTGCGTGAGCAGCCTCCACTGGCACTTCCCAAGTATTATTGCACACTGGGCAAATCACCTTAGCCTGCTTGGTCATCCGGCTCCTCCACAACCTCTGCCTCCATCACCTGGAAGGTTGTCTTGACTGCGGGCGTAGCCAAATCGGACATGTTCAAGTGCAGGCTAATCTGCGTGGGGCCGGCCTTCGCATTGTCATCCATCACCGGCTGTAGCCCGATGTCCTTGGCCATCTTGTGGATGGCCTCGTAATCCTTCGCCTGGAATGCCCAGTCGCGTGCTTGCAACCACATAAGATGCATCTCCAACGCATCCGACTTCATAAGATCCTTGACCAGCTTGACTGGATCCCTCAACTCCTGAGTCATCTTCTCGATGAACGCCTGGCCAGCCGGCGACTTAGCGACAGCCTTGATCGACTCCGGCGAGTGCTTCATCTCCTTACCGACTTCGGTAAACGGCTGGCCATACACCACGTGCCTCGCCAGCGCTACACAGTGCCATGGGCGAAGCTGCTCCAGCTCCGCAAGATCGGCACGCGAAGCACCGTACTTCTCGTGGAGATGCGTTAGCGTGGTGGATTTAGGTTCGTAATAAACCTGATGACACAGCGCCATGTGCTGTGTAAAGCCCTTCTCAGCTCGCGCCTGGAAAGCGCAAGCTGGATAGGGGCACTTGAAATCTGGCGGGATGTCCGAACGAGGCAGCCGGGGAACGTTGGTAGGGGCGTGGTGCGACTTCTTAGTACTCGCTTCCGTATCCTCCATAGCACAGGGGACCCACGGTCCCACTGGAGTACTCAGTTACATTGCAAGATGGGCACAGCCACAGTCGCAACGGGCCCACGCTGTTCAAGGAAGTCATGCGCTTGGAAGCATGCGGAAGCCGGCTCAACGCTCTTGAAGCCTCTCGCCAGCCGATGTCACGCGCACTCTGTGGGTCGATGCGATCCATACCTGCAATATATTAGTGCAACCTAAATTTGTCAAGTCCGGTACAGCAATATAAATTGCAGGCACTCATCCCCCACAACTCCTTGGTGCGTGCAAAACAGCTTCGACGGTAGCCAGAACTTTGGCAGCAGCGTTGATGATGTAATTGGGCTTGAGCTGGAGCATGAGAGCTGGATCGTGGATCCCTTTCTGCCAGCGGGCGGCAAGATGCTCCTCTACGGGGAGACGGGAGTGGGGAAGAGCCAGATCGCCATGACCATGGCGCTGGCCTGCCTGCAAGGTGCCCCCTTCCTGGGAAAGTTCCCCACGCAACGCGGCAACATTTGCTATATACAAGCAGACATGCCGCTTGTAGAGTGGAAGGAGAGGCTTGCGCGGAGCTGTTCGCACCTATCCGACCGCTCAGGCTTCTTCCAGATCTACTGCGCCGAAACGCTCAATATCCTCAACGAGGCCAGGCGGCCCGATTCCTCCCAGTTCCGGGAGTGGATCATCGAGTTCGACCCAAGCCTGGTCATCGTAGATGTGCTCTCTGAGACGCATCAGGAGGATGAGAATGATAATTCGGTACCAGGTCCTGTGTACCATGCTTGGCGCAAGATCGTAGGCCCAAAGCCCGGCATTCTCTTCGTGCATCACGAGAAGAAGCCGTCTGAATTCCGCAATAACAAATACGCCTTCAGCGGGGCGCACAAATGGCTGGACCTGTGCTCCAGCAGCCTGCGCGTCTCCGAGAGCCGGAATGTGATTTACTTGGAGAACCCGAAGGCTGCGCGCAACGCCAAGCGCATGGAGAAGCTGGCGCTGCGGCGGGATGAGGAGACGCTGCTGGTCTATCCCAGCAAGCCGGTGGAGGCTGTGTTCCAGCAGATGGTGGAGCAGGGGAAGTCGATCAAGGAGATCGTGGCCGAGGTCACGAACGCTCACAAATACCAGGATGGAATCATGTCCCAGCCGACCGCATACAGGAAACTCAAGCAGATGAACTACCAGCCAAAAACAAATGTTTAGGAATTCTCACGCAGTGAGAAACTCTCACCCCAATGAGAAAGTTAATGTCATACGCAGCATGCACTTACGAGTTTTCTCACGTCCTTTTCTCAACCATTATATCTCAGATATGTAACCCCACTGAGAAAAGAGAGAATCTTTTTTAATGAACATTCCTGAAATGGAGCCCCGGATGAGTCAGGTGGAAAGGAAGATCAGAGCGGAGCTGGCCAGTAGAGGGATTGAGATGACGCCGGACAATTTGCAACAGATATTGCATGCAGGAGCGCATATCGCTAGTTTGGTGGGAGGTATGTGCGTAATTGATTCAGGCAAGAATTGGGGGCTTTGGATTGAGCAGGATGGCGAGGAAGAGGATTGGTTCTCCGTGGATCCGATCTGGTTCGATGATGATGAGGACGACTCGATAGATCTGTTCAACTGACCGGAGGATATCGCTACGCGGATTGCATACTGGGATGTCGAGACGTGGGATCTGAAGCCGGAATTCGGCCCATTGCTTTGTGCCAGCATCCTGCTTCAGCCAGAGGGCAAGATGGTTGTGATGCGGCAGGACAATTATGTGAAGAATGGGCTGGCTGCGGACATGACGGATGATAGGCAGCTTTGCTGCGATCTGCGGGACTGGCTCCACAGCCGGCATATGCACGTCGGCTACTTCACTACCGGCTTCGACATCAAGCAGCTTCGCACGCGGCTGGCCTGGCACGGAGAAACGCATCTGCTTCAACGCAAGCTGCATGCGGACCCCATTTGGGCGTTCAAGGGCTGGCGGGGGCTGGATCCCATGTCGTCTGCCATGAAGAATGTGGCCAAGTTCTTCAAGCTCGATGAGCAGAAGCCCGAGGTGAAGCCGGAGGTGTGGCTCAAGGCGCGGACGGGGAATCGCGCTGCGATGAATGAGGTGGTGGAACGGTGCAGCAGCGATGTGCGGATTACTGAGAAAATCTTCCTGAAGGCGCTGGATCTCAACCTCATTACTGGGATCAAATCATATCCCTAGACGGCAATATGTATTGCCGGCTGCTCCGTGAGCCTCCACCAGCACAGCAAGAGGGTTGCAAGATGGCCACAATAGACTTCCGAGGATGGCGGTTGGAGTCGGATTCGTCGGGATGGGCATGCGGAAAGCCACGCACCCGTCATACCAAGGCAGGCCAGCTCGAAATCTTCCTCTACCAGCCGTCTTATTATCCCACGCTGGAAGCAGCGTTGCAGGGCCTGCTGAAGAGGGAGATCAGGGAGTCGGATGCTAGCAGTGTGCAGGAGATTCTGGCGCTCATCAAGCAGGTGCAGGCGGACATCAAGGAGCTAGTGGACGCATGACTCCAGCCGAATTCCAAGCAAAGGTGGAGCAAGACATCGCCCTATTCCTGGTCACAGAAGATTGGCCGGAGGGCAGTGTGGAAGAGGTGTATGAAGCCGCGCGTACCGCTCCGTATCCAGGCCGCGCCCACTGCATTATTGAGTTACTCAAGCAAGCATGGAGGCTGCACGGTGACTCCTGAAATCTTCCCCGACTCCATCGAAGCCAAGTGTGAATGCTGTGGGCACATTTGGAAGTACAATAGGCACGAAGCCTTGGCATGCCCATTCTGCAACGCACGCTTCGAGAGCGTTGACTTCAACTTTGACAAGAGCATCGCATTCTTCACAGGGCGCAGGTGGAAGGAGATTCTGAAGGCGCAACGCAAGGTAGAGTCTAAGACGCTGCCAGCCTTCCTCACCACGCCGCAGCCGGATTTGACGTAATCACATTCAGCAATATATATTGCGATCATGCCAATTGACTACACATCGCTGTATCACAGGTGGATCCCTACCGCAATCACCGGAAATGATATGACGACTACGACGACTGCGGGTTTGTTCGCTGACGAGAACGAATGCCCCATCCTCACGCTGGAGGAAGTGGTCTATCTCGCCAAGCTGGCGAAGAAGGATAAGAAGCTGTCGAGGATCCTTCGCATCCTGCTAGATGACGTTGACATCGAGCTGCCTTTCTAATGCCATTCTATCCCTACATCTGCACCAACTGTGGCTTGAAGACCACGGTCAGCAAGCCCATGTCGCAGGCTACAGAGCCTGAGTGGTGCCCCAACGAGTGTGCTCCTTTCCAGCCGATGCAGAGGGTGTGGGATTCGACGCCGGCACATGTGCATGCCGGCACTCCCCGCTTCCACCCTCCGAGAAGCAGCCAGCGGTGAAGCGCAAGCTGCTCCTGACTTTCGCACTGGGACTCATCCTGGTGACATGTACGAGCCTGCTGGAGCAGCCTGCTGTCAAGGTGCAGCCTCCCACGCTGCAAATCACGAATTGGTCCTCCAGTAGCTTCGCACTGATTTATGATCGCCGCCGCATCGGCACGGTGGCAGCGGGCCAGACGAGCTGCATTGTGCTTCGCATGCTCTCCCCTACGGGGAATCATGAACTGTTCCTCCGGCCGCTGGCGGACTCGCGCTATGGAAGCGTGCCGCTCCCCATTGAGAACTTCCACATCAGCAAGGGATGGCGCATGAGCATTCAGCAAAGTCCAGCGCTGGATGTGTATAGCCTGGAGACTGCGGCAGCCTGCTCTGGCAGCCAGGCAGGTGGGGCATGATGTGGCGCGTCCATGCGGCATCCGCACTCATCAGCCTGGGCCTCACCATCCTGGCCTGCACCTGGGAGGATCCTCTGTGGATCGCGTTTAATGGTGCAAGCTGGTTGCTTAATTGGCACTGTGCTACGGACGGAGCATGAAAGAGATAGCAGACTTTATTGCCTACTTCGTGCTGGGCTATGTGGCGGCTACCGTCACCATCAAAGCGATTAAATGCCTGCTCCGCTGAGAAGCCAGCGCCTGGGCATCCAGATGCAGGATCGCATCCTGTATTACGAAATCGATCCTGACGGCAGCGTCTACTGGCTGAGGGTGCGAGCGGATAAAACGCAGCGCTACCGCGTCTCAGAGCCTGAGATGGCGGAGTTCATCAAGGAGCAGGGCAGGCAGCTTACCAAGGAGCCGAAGCCAGATGCCACTGAAGCCTAGATACAGCTTGGCATGGGCTGGCTGGATTTTAGGCTTTCTGCTGATTGAAGGTGCAGCTCTATTCGATAGCACTGAAGGCGACACGCTTTCAGAACATGTGTGGGCATTCTTGGACGGTGGCTGGTCGAGGTATTTGCTACTAGGCGGCTTTTTTAGCTGGCTCGTAATTCATTTCTTTGGCAAGGGTAAGGCGGGGTAATCATGGAGCGTGAGGAGTTCATCACCCAGTTCATCAAGGACTACGACGCTGGCCTCATCCGCGTGCGGACCGCTGCGTGGGAGCCTGGCGTGCCATATGAGGATCCTCCTACGGAGGTGGCGTACACCGGCCTCGACGGAGCCTTTGCGGACATGATCTACTTTTGTGATTGTGAGCCAGATGGACAGTAACGTGGCTTCCGTGTGCGGCAAGCTGATGCAGCGGAGCGCCATTGGCATCGTCAAGTATGGCTGCACTACGGATAGGCCGGATTTGGATGCTATCGCCTGGCTGGAGCATCTACAGCAAGAGTTGATGGATGCGGCGGTCTATATTGAGCGCCTACTGAAGGAGCTTCCCAAGCAGCAAGCTGAGTGAGCCAGCTCGCTATAATTCGAGCAAGCGGTGGCAGAAATAAACCCAGACAGCAGGCTAGGTCTAAAAACCTTGGACGCAGCCGAATGGGTTCGAGTCCCAGGGTTTGCTGGAGGTACCGCCAGCCTGCCACCGCTTTGCTCTCCCCTCCAACCCAAGGTCCTCGCAAATCGTCATGCCTTGGCATGCAGTATGCAATAGCAAATGACGAGTTCATTTTTTTCCATCTCCACCTGTAATTGTGTTGGAGCCCCGGCGCTCACTGCCGGGGCATATCCAACGAAAAGGACTTGACAACATAAAATGCTTCCGACTAGTTTACTCCCGTTATGGCCCAAGCAGTCACCCAGGGGATGCAGCAAGGAGGGTTTTAGTCATGCCTAACCGGAGGCGTAAGTACACAGCGGGTCACGCGCACTTGTACAAGCGTAGGAGTCAGGTGTATCGCCGGCTCCGCACTCGCAAGCTGGCACAGGGACAGTACATCGTGCAGCACGAGCCGAGTAGCATGGAGTTCTACGTGTTCAAGAGAGAAGAGGACTGGGCTGTGACGCCCCGGAGCGATAAAGGAATCTGTAAAGGAGGGTTTCGCACGAAAGATCTGGCCATGGAAGCGCTGGAGAGGCAAGGGCCGAGGGTGGTTGCTTGACAGGAGTACCAACAGCCTGC
>Ga0196963_10001925_pt1 | contig 13093 bp, 12 predicted proteins | sample S1_5metaG_FD_148600 | JGI IMG/M metagenome (GOLD analysis project Ga0196963, IMG submission 148600) | Soil microbial communities from Anza Borrego desert, Southern California, United States - S1_5 | ecosystem: Environmental > Terrestrial > Soil > Desert | place: USA: California | collected... | reverse complement strand
GATCCGCGACCACCCGCATCGAGATGTCGTTCGCCGACATCGATCCGCTGTAGGCATGACCGCAGAGCCGGCCGATGGCGGCAAGCAGCGGCATGAACAGCGGCGTGTCGTAATTCGACAGCGTGTCTTGCATCACGGCGCTGATGCGTTCGAGGCCCATGCCGGTGTCGATCGACGGTGCCGGAAGCGGAGTGAGCTGGCCCGCGTCGTTGCGCTCGAACTCCATGAACACGTTGTTCCAGATTTCCACGAACCGCTCGCTGCCGCCTTCGACGTCCTCGACGAAGTTCCCGGTGCTGGCGACGCCGGCGCCACGATCGACGTAAATCTCCGAGCAGCGGCCGCACGGGCCGGTGTCGCCCATCGCCCAGAAGTTGTCGGCCATGCCCAACTCGCCGATGTGATCGGCGGCCACGAAATCCAGCCAGCGCTGGTAGGCGTCGTCATCGCGCGGAATGCCTTTTTCGCCCTTGAACACGGTGACGTACAACCTCGACGGATCGAGCCCCCACTCCTTGGTCAGCAGATTCCAGGCCAGCTCGATCGCGTCGGCCTTGAAGTAATCGCCGAACGAGAAATTGCCGAGCATTTCGAAAAACGTGTGATGGCGGAGCGAGGGGCCGACGTTGTCCAGATCGTTGTGCTTGCCGCTGACGCGCATGCACTTTTGCGACGTGGCGGCACGCGTGTAGTCGCGCTTCTCGCGGCCGAGAAACACGTCCTTAAACTGGTTCATGCCCGCGTTGGTGAACAGCAGGGTCGGATCATCGCCCGGGAGCAGAGGACTGCTGGGGACAACCCGGTGGCCGTGCCGTTCGAAGTACTTCAGGAATGAACTGCGAATCTCCCGCGGATGCATCTGATCATTCTAAGCCTTCAGCGTTCAGCCTTCAGCGTTCGGCTTTCAGCCTTTTCAGCACCGCGTCGATAGGGAATCCTTGAGCGGTGAGGCCGCGCACGATGCGGGCGCGGCCCTTGTCGTCCAGATCGCGCGGGCTCTTGCCACGCAGGCGGCGCTCGAATGCCCGTTCCAGCAGCGCCTGCTCGTCGACTTCCTCGCTGAATACCTCGCTGACGGCATCCTGGGCGATGTCGCCATCGATCCCGGCCTGACGGATTTTCTGAATCACCCGGGCACGCCCGCGATGCTTGATGGTGCTCTCCATCCGCGCGATCGCCGTGGCGACGCGGCGGTCGTTCAGGGTGCGATCGGCCTTCAAACGAGAGAGGGCGGCCTCGATGTCGTCAGCATCGAGCTTGCGCCGTTTGAGGCGAGTTCGCAGCTGTGATTCCGATAACTCGCGTGCCGAGAGCAGCGTCAGCGCGACGGTATATGCGTCAGCCACGTGCGTGGGCGGAAGTAGCGGCGTCTATGAGCCGAACCGAGTGATCTCCGGCGGCGCCGCGGGCTTGGCGCCGGGTTTGGCGGCGACGGCGGTCGACGGCCTGCCGAAAATCGCGCCGGCCATCTGATCGCGCGACATGTCGGCCGTCGTCGAGATGCCCTGCACCTTCAGCTTGAACTCGTCGACGTTCGACGCCCAACGCAACGCTTCCTCGTAGCTGATCAGATCCTGCTGGAACAGGCTGAAGATCGACTGATCGAACGTTTGCATTCCATATTGCGACGTGCCCTGCGCAATGGCGCCGGCGATCAAATGCGTCTTGTCCTTGTCGACGATGCAGTCTTTGACGAAAGGCGTGGCGACGAGCACCTCGACGCCGGGGACGCGGCCGCTGCCGTCCTTGGTCGGGATCAGCCGCTGGGCGATTGCGGCCTTCAGCACCGATGCCAGCTGCAGCCGGATTTGCTTCTGCTGGTGGGGTGGAAACACCGAGATGATGCGGTTGATGGTTTCGGTGGCATCGAGCGTGTGCAGGGTCGAGAACACCAGGTGCCCGGTTTCAGCCGCGTGCATCGCGGTTTCGATGGTTTCCATGTCGCGCATCTCGCCGACCAGGATGACGTCGGGATCCTGGCGCAGCGCGCTGCGCAGCGCGTACGCGAACGATCGGGTATCGACACCGATCTCGCGCTGGTTGATGATGCACTGCTGATCGCGGTGCAGATATTCGATCGGGTCCTCGATCGTGATGACGTGCGCTGTCCGTGTCGAGTTGATGTAATCGATCATCGCCGCGAGCGTGGTCGACTTGCCGCTGCCGGTGGTGCCGGTGACCAGCACCAGGCCGCGCTCTTCGGAGGCGATCTTCTTCATGACCTCGGGCAGCCCCAGCTCGTCGAGGTTCATGACCTTGACGGGAATCACACGCAACACCATGCCGATGGTGCCGCGCTGCTGAAACACATTGCAGCGGAAGCGGCCGAGACCCGGCACGCTGTAGGCGAGGTCTAGTTCCTGCGAGTCTTTGAACTTCTGGCGCTGCGCCGTCGACATGATCGACGCCGCCATCTCGACGAGGTCCTCGTGATCGAGCTGCTTCTCCGTCGAGGCCGGCTCGAGGTGCCCATGCAGGCGTGCCATCGGAAAGCTCCCGACCTTGAGGTGCAGGTCGGATGCGCCTTTTTCAACCGCCACCCTCAACAGATCGTTGACGTGCATGCGCGCCTCTATGCAGTTATCGGGCCTGTGCCGACGCGGGCTGGGCCAGCGAGGGTGCCGCGACGGGCGTCAGCCAATGATGCGTATCGGGATGGTCGCCTCGCAGAATCGCAAAGAACCGCTGCTGTAACGCTTCTGTAATCGGGCCGCGTTTTCCGTTACCCACCGCGATCTTGTCGAACGAGCGTACCGGCGTGATTTCCACGGCGGTGCCGCAGAAGAACGCTTCGTCGGCGAGATACAGGAACTCTCGTGGAATAGCGGTTTCGCGGACCTCGAAGCCGAGGTCCTTGGCGAGTGTCATTACCGTGTCTCTGGTGATGCCCTGCAGCACCGACGAGCCGAGCGACGGCGTGAAGATGACGTTATCGCGCACCAGAAACAGATTCTGGCCGCTGCCTTCGCTGAGCAGGCCGCTCTCATCGAGCGCGACTGCATCCGCGTAGCCGTCGAGCATGGCCTGCATCTTGATCAGCGCGGAGTTGGCGTAATTGGCGGCGCCCTTGGCGAGCGCGGGCAGCGTGTTCGGAGCTAGCCGCGTCCACGAGCTGACGCCGACGTCGATGCCCTTCTCGAGCGCCTCGGCGCCCATCATCTGGTTCCACTCCCAGACGATGACCGCCGCTTCGACGGGACACGGCCGCGGGTCGAGCGTCAACGAGTCGTAGCCGCGAAACACGACCGGACGGATGTAGCAGCTCTTGAAACCGTTGACGCGCACCGTCTCGATCACCGCTCGCTCGAGCTCCGCCTGAGACCACTTCGGCTCCATGCGGTAGACGCGGCAGGAGTCGATCATGCGGCGCATATGCGGCTCGAGCCGGAACACATGCGTGCCGTTCTTGGAATCGTAGGCGCGCAACCCTTCGAACGCGCCGGTGCCGTAGTGAATGACGTGAGAAGCGACGTGAATGGTGGCGTCCTTCCAATCCACCATCGCGCCGTTCATCCAGATTTTTCCAGTGCCCGCGAATGCCATGATGGAGGAATTCTATATCCTCGAGGCTGGGCTAGGGAGCGAGGGAGCGAGGGAGCTAGGGAGCGAGGGAGCGAGGGAGCGAGGGAGCGAGGGAGCGACCGCCGGCTATTGCCGTTCAGAACAAAACGGGCAGACGTCGGCGCGGGCGGGGAGGGCCTTGCCGCATTTCCAGCAGAACCGCGCCTGCACGCTTTCTCGCGCCTTGAGGCGAGCCTGGATGTCCTGCACGTCTTCGGACGGACCGGTTGCGGTGGCCGGCGCCGGTCGCCACGGTCGCTTGATCGACGCGGCGGGTGCGCGAAACGCCAGCACCGCCTCGAGCAGGTCGTCGACACGCTGATACCGTGACGGGATGTCTGCCGCGATCGCCTTCATCACGATGTCGCTGATCACCTTCGGCAGTTTCGGGTTCTTCAGCTTCGGCGGGCTGGCGAGTTCACCCCGCATCAACTTCTCGAGGTCACCCGGCATCGGCGTGTTGTAGGGAAGCACGCCGGTAAACATCTGGTACATCGTGACGCCAAGAGAATAGATGTCGGAGGCGAACACCGCCTTGCCCTGGAATTGTTCGGGCGCCATGTAGGGCGGGCTGCCGATCACGGTGGTGCCATGCGCGGCGATTTCAAGGAAGCGGGAGGTGCCGAAATCGGCGACCTTGCACATGCCTTGATCGGTCACCAGCACGTTGCCGGGGCGCAGGTCGCGATGGATGATGCCGTGCTTGTGCGCGTGATCCATCGCGTTGGCGATCTGGCAGGTGAAGTCGAGCGCGCGCGTCAAGTCGAGGGTACCCTCGCGTTCGATCAACGCTTCGAGCGTTTCACCCGCCACATACTCCATCACGATAAAAAACACATCGTCCTGTTTCTCGGCGGTCAGCACCGTGACGATGTTGGGATGGCTGAGCGACGCGAGCAGCCGCGGCTCGCGCAGCAGCTCGCCGAAGTCGAGGTTTTGACGATGCGGCACCTTGATCGCGACCTTCTTGTCGATCCAGGTGTCTTCCGCGAGATAGACACTACCGAAGCCGCCGCTGCCGAGGGGAGAAAGAATGCGGTACTTGCCGACGGTTTGCCCGCGAAAAAACATCAGTGCCGATGAGTATACTCTTCGCGTGCGTCCGCGCTTCCACGTGCCCGGGCTGAATCCGACGGCGGATCGCGTTGAGTTGCCGGAAGACGAAGCCGAGCATCTGGCGCGCGTCCTGCGGCTCGGGCCCGGCGACGAAGTCGATGTGTTCGACGGCCGCGGCGGATTCTGGCGCGCCGAAGTCGTTCACGCGGCGAAGCGATCCGCGGCGGTTCGGCTGCTGCAGCCGTTGGCCGCGGCGCGCGAGCTGGGCGTCGCCCTGACGCTGGTGATCAGCGTGCTCAAGGGCGACAAGATTGACGATGTGGTTCGAGATGCGGTGATGTTGGGCGTCACCGGCATCCGTCCGGTGGTGAGCGAGCGCTCCGAAGTCAGCCTCGCCGCGATGGCGCGTTCGAATCGGGTTGCGCGCTGGCAGCGCATCGCGGTGTCGTCATCCAAGCAGTGCGGCCGCGCGGTCGTGCCCGTCGTCAGCGCCGCAACGCCGCTCGAGTGGTACTGGTCGGAGCCGGCCGGCAGCGCGCGCGTGATGTGCGTCGAACCGTCGGCCGCACTCGGCCAGGTGAGGACCGTGCAGTCGGTACCGCGATCCGCGGCGGTCGACGTCATCATCGGCCCGGAAGGCGGGTGGGCGGTGGCGGAGGTCGCCGCGGCGCATGACTCCGGCGCTATCCTGATGTCGCTTGGCGATCGCACATTGCGGGCAGATGCGGTGCCGCTGATCGCGCTGACGGCGCTGCTGACAACGTGGGGGGAATTGACATGAACAAGGCACTTCGAGCTTCTGGCGTGGGGACGGTGCTGCTGGCATTGGCGGTGGTGGCGGGCGTGAGCGGCATCGGCGTGGCACAGGATCTGCCGTCACCGGTCGCGACCTTTTCGATTCTCGGGTACGACCCGGACACCGGTGAGGTGGGTGGCGCGGTGCAATCGCGCGTGTTCACGCTGACCGGCGTGCTGACCGCCGACGCCGATGCCGGTGTCGTTGCGACCCAGGCGATTGTCGACGTGAGCTACGGGCCGAAAGGCATCGAATTGCTGAAGAAGGGCCTGACACCGGACGCGATCATCAAGCAGATTTGGGACAACGATCCCGATCCCGTCCCCGATCGCTGGACGAAACAGGGCCGTCAGTTCGCGGTGATGAATCTGAAGGGCGAAGCCGCGACGTTCACCGGCCCGAAGGCGACCGAGTGGGCCGGCGGTAAGCTCGGCAAATACTGCGCGGCGCAGGGCAACATCCTCGCCGGGCCCGAGGTGGTCGACGCGATGATCAAGGCGTTCGAGGAAACCAAGGGCCACCTGTCGATGCGCTTCATGGCCGCCCTCGAAGCCGGGCAGGCCGCCGGCGGCGACAAGCGCGGCATGCAGGCCGCGTCGATGGTGATCGTCAAGAAGGGCGGCGGCAACTGGTTGAACAACGACACCGTGCTGCGGTTCCAGGTCGACGATCAGGAGAATCCGTATAAGGAATTGCGGCGGGTCGTCGAGCGCTGGAACGACATCCGCGCGAAGTCGCCGAACGCGCAGCGCCCAGTGAAGCCGACCGGGCAGCATTAGCTTTTCAATCTCCACGAAGACACGAAGGCCACGAAGGTACTTACCTACACACCACGCGTGCTTAGCGGCGTGGTATGAGCTTCTTTGTTTCGTGTCTTCGTGTCTTCGTGTCTTCGTGTCTTCGTGGCTAACCGTTGCCGCCGAGTAGTAGCGCAACCCAGCTGTCTTCCATAATGCGCGATCGTTCGTGGAAGGTAGGAAACGCCTTCCGCACCGAGTCGGCCTCGCTCTGATCAAAACCGCTTAGCATCAATTCGCCGTGTGGACGCACGAGCGCCGCAATGGCCGCGGCGCTCGACAGCAGCATGCCGCCGGTGAGGTTGGCAAGGACGATGTCAGCGGGCGGGGGTGGGTCGAGGCGGAAATCGCCGACCTTGAACGTGATGGTGTCAGGCAGCGTGTTCAGGGTCGCGCTGGCTTCAGCTGAGTCGATCGCGTCCTGATCCACGTCGATGCCGAGCACCGCTCGTGCACCCATCAAGGCTGCGGCCATCGACAGCACGCCCGATCCGGTCCCGAGGTCCAGCACCGTTCGATCGACAACGTCGATCTCCGACAACAGCCGCAAGCACAGTCGCGTCGTCGCGTGATGGCCGGTCCCGAATCCCATCGAAGGCTCGATGACGATCACCGTGGCGTCGGCATCGCGCGCCGGCAGATCCCAGGGCGGTGCGACGATGAATGCGCCGGCGCGCACGGCAGTGAGCGATTGTTGCGAGCGGGCGGCCCAGTCCTCATCCGGCAGGTCGAGGCGTTCGATCCTGAGATTCGGCAGCGTCGTCGCGAGCGCGAGGCCGGCACGATCGCGTTCCGACGGATCGGCGAAGCAGACGTTCCAGTGCAATGGAGTTGGCGGCGGCTCCGGAATCGGCGGATAGGTCGGATCCCACAACCCCCCGGGCGGCAGCGGCCGCTCGGCGAGATCGTGGATCGCGACCGGACTGAAATCGGTGAGCACCGCCGAAACGATGTCCTCGCTGTCGTCGACGGCGGCAGCGCGCAGGATCAGCGCCGGCCACGATCTAGCCAAAGATGTCTTTGACCTTGCCGAAGATGCCGCGGTCGTCGTCCTGCTCGTCGCGCAGGGAGGCCTTGGCCTTCTGTTCGGGCAGGGTGGCGGCGAGTTGTTCGAGCAGTTTGCGTTGCTCCTTGGTGAGCCGCTTGGGGGTGACCCCCTGCACGGTGACCATCAGATCGCCATGGCCCCGGCCGGACACGTCCGGCATACCTTTGCCGCGCATCCGGAACGTCGTGCCCGGCTGCGTGCCTTCAGGAATCTTCAGCTTGTCTTCGCCGTCGATCAGCGGCACCGTAATCTCCGCGCCGAGCGCCAGCGTGGTGAAGGGCAGCGGCATCGTGCAGTGCAGGTTGTTGCCGTCACGCTGGAAGATCTTGTGCTCCTGGACGAAGACGACGACGTAGAGGTCGCCCGGAGGGCCGCCCAGGGTGCCGGCCTCGCCCTCGCCGGCCAGGCGCAAGCGCTGGCCGGTTGCGATGCCCGGGGGAATCTTCACCGTCAACTTGCGCGTCTTCTCGACGGTACCGCCGCCGTGGCACGCCGGGCACGGTTTGGCGATGACCTTCCCGGCGCCGCGGCACTGGCCGCACGTGCGCGCGACGGTGAAGAACCCCTGTTGATACCGCATCTGGCCGGTGCCGCGGCACTGCGGGCACGTGGTCGGCGAGGTCCCCGGTGCCGCGCCGTTGCCGTTGCAGGATTCGCAGGTCTCGTGGCGCGGGATCTGGATGGTCGTCTCGACGCCCTTCGCAGCCTGCTCGAACTTGATCTCGAGGTCGTAGCGAAGGTCGGCGCCGCGCTGCGGCCCGGCGCGCCGGCCGCTCGAGCCGAAGCCGAAAATGTCGCCAAGCCCGCCGAAGATGTCTTCGAACCCGCTGAACTGCGAGGGGTCGAACCCCTGCGGACCTCCGCCCACACCGGCGTGTCCGAAGCGATCGTAGCGCGCGCGCTTGTCGGCGTCGCTGAGGATGGCGTAGGCTTCGGCGGCCTCCTTGAACTTCTCCTCCGCCTTCTTGTCACCCGGATTGCGATCGGGGTGGTACTTGAGCGCCAGCTTTCGGTACGCGCTCTTGATTTCCTGCTCGCCGGCGTTGCGGGCGACGTCGAGGACTTCGTAGTAATCGCGCTTGCTCACGATGCCTTGGCCACCTTGACGAGCGCCGGCCTCAACAGGCGTTCCCCGAGCTTGTAGCCCTTGGCCATGACGCCGACGACTTCGCCTTCGCGGGCGCCGGCGACTTCCTCATACGCGACTGCCTGATGCAGATGCGGATCGAAATCCGCGCCCAGCGCGTCGACCGTGGTGACGCCGCGCTTCTTGAGCAGCTCGGCGAGCTGGCGTTGAATCAGCTCGAGGCCGGCCTTGTACTGCTGCGCCTCTGGCGGCGCGTCGGCGGCGAGCGCGCGATCGAAATCGTCGACGATCGTCAACAGATCGCCGATCACATCGGCGGCCGCCCATTCGATCATGTCTTTGCGGTCGCGCTCGACCCGCTTGCGAAAATTGTCGAATTCCGCCGTCTTGCGCAGCAGGCGATCGTAAAGATCGTCGCGCTCTCGTTGCAATGCATCGGCCGCGGCCGGTGCGGTGTCCGGGGACGTGTCCGATGCCGGTTCTGCTGCAGTGGTGCCGGGATCTTGAGGGTCGGTGGTCTGTTCTTCGTTCATGACGTGCGGTGCGGGCCGGCCAACGCCGGCCCTTCAACAATAGCGTTTAGTTTACGTCGCGGAGCACTCGGGCGACGGCAATGGCGGCGATGTCCACGGCGGTGATCGCCTTGGAATAGCGCATGCGCGTGGGGCCGATCACGCCGACGGTGCCGTTGCTGCGGCCGTCGAAATAGGTTGCGGCGATCAGACTGAAGGGCCGCAGCTCAGGATCGTTGTGCTCGGCGCCGATCACGACCGTCAGACCCGGGCCGTCGATGTATTCGGTCAACATGCGCGCCAGCCGCTGCTTTTCCTCAACCATCCGCCACAGCGTTTTCAGGGTATTCGCGGAGATGCCGCTGGCCTGCACGACTTCCTCGATTAACGTCGACGCGCCATCGACGTACACCGCCGTCGGCTGCTCGAGATTCTGAAACGACGTGCTGGCCAGACGCAGCGCGAGGCCGAGCAGCTGGTCGTAGAGGGAGCGCTCTTCCTTGAGCCGCTCGAGCACGCCGGCGCGCACTTCATCCAGGCTGCGGCCGGCAAATTCGGCATTCAGGAAGTTCGCGGCCTGCACGAGTTCCGATGCGTTCACCGCCTCACCGATGTCGACGGTTTTCTGCTGCACCTGATTGCCGCTCGTCACCATGACGATCAGGATGCGGCTGCCGGAAATCGGCACGAAGTCAATGTGCTGAAAGATCGCTTCGCCGTTCGGCGGCGCGATCGCAAAGCCAACACCGTTGGCCGCCTCTGAAAGCACGTGCGAGGTCGAGGACAGCAGATCGTCCATCAGTGGCGCATCGCCGGCTTCCTGGCGCAGGCGCGCTTCCACCGCCGAGGCATCCTTCGCGGACCGTCGTCCCTCGAGCAGCATGTCGACGTAAGCACGGTAACCGGCGTCGGTCGGGACGCGGCCGGCGGACGTGTGCGGTTGCCACACGTAACCCATTTCCTCGAGCTGAGCCAAAACGTTGCGCACCGTCGCCGACGAGACGTTGAGGCCGGTTTTTTGCGCAAGGGTCGCCGACGCCACGGGTTCACCCGTTTCGATGTACGAACGGACCAGGGTCGCAAGGATGCGCCGCGTGCGATCAGATAGTGCAGGTCCCGACATGGGTTCGTGGCAGTCCTCTACTGCGTCGACATCTGTTAGCAGTCGCAATAAGAGACTGCTAACAATATATCACGCAGGTTCGTTGAGAGTCACTGCCGGGCTGCCTGAAACTGCCTTACGGGCCGGTAGATAGGTGGCTATCAGGCAAATGGCCAACAGGCCAAGCCCAACCAGGCCGCTCGTCCACGGATCGCGCGCGTCGACTTCGAACAGCACGGACTCGAGTACCGACGAAACGGTTAATGCCCCGCCAAGCCCGGCGACGACGCCGGCCGCCGCCGCGACCATCGCCTGTGTGATGACCAACCGGACGAGGGTGCGCCGATCGGCGCCGATCGCGGCACGGATCGCCAGCTCACGCCGCCGGCTGGCGGTGGTGGACGCGGTCACTCCGTAAACGCCAATCGTCGAGATCAACAATGCGACCACGGCGGCCACCAGCAGCAGCCCGCTTAACGCGCGCCGATCGGCGGTGGAATTGTCAATCAGCTCGCCGATCGTCCTGACTCGCTCGAGCGGCCGATCGCGGTCCACGGCGTGGACGGCTGCCGGCAGACTCGCCAGCACCGATCGCGGATCGCCATGCGCGCGCACGAAGAAGCTGCTGAAGCCCCAGACGCGCTGGGCGTGCGGCACATACATCTGCGGCGCTTCGCGCTCGGCGACACCGAACTGGCGGACGTCCGACACAATGCCGACGATTTCGGGCGATGGGGCGGGCGGAGCCGTCGGACTGCCGCTGTAATACTGCAGCCGCTTGCCGACGGCGCGTTCGCCGGCGAAATGCTGCCTGGCGAAGGATTCGCTAATCACCACGACGGGAGGTGAATCCGGGCGGTCGTGTTCACTGATCCATCGGCCCTCGAGCAGGCGCAGTCCCATCACCTGCGCGTACGTAGGACTGGCAGGCAGATCGATCGCGATCGGTTCGCTGCCCGGCGGCGGCACCGGTTTGCCGACGATGGCAAAGCGCCGCGTGGCCCGCATCGAACCCATTGGCCCATACGCGCCGGACGCCGCGGCGCTCACACCTGGCACATTCTGCAGGCGATCGACCACGGCCTCGACGAAGCGAAGGCGTTTCGCCGGCCCATCGTAACGATCCATCGGCAGGGTCACTTGAAATGTGATCACGTTGTCGGCATCGAAGCCCGTACCGGTCGCGAGCAACCGGGACGCGCTCTGCAGGAGTAAACCCGCCGCGAACAACAGCATGACGGCCGCGCCGACTTCGAGCGCGACCAGCGCATGTCGCAGACGTGTCCCGGTCCGCGTCTGCGTCGCGGTTCGCTGCGTCGCAGCCGCCAGGCCCGACTGCGCGGCGCGCCGCGACACGATCCATCCCAGGGTCATGCCGGTGATCATGGTGAGGCCGATGAGCATCAACACTGGCGAGGCGCCAACTGACGCGCGCTGAATCTGATCCGCGGGCATCAGATTGCCCAGCAGCAAGAGCCGCCGCAGTCCTTCCATCACCCCGATCGCGGCAAGCGCCGCCAGTACCGCCAGCAACAGGTGTTCGACGATCAGTTGTCTGGACAGACGCGCGGCGCTGGCGCCGAGCGCCGTGCGAACGGAGAACTCGGCCTGTCGTGCAGCGGTCCGGACCAGGACAAGACTGGCGATATTCGTGCACGCCAGCAGAAAAATCGCGCCGGCCGCGAATCCGACGACGGTGATGATCCGCCGCGCGTTGCGCGTCAGCTGGACCGACGCCGGATTGAGCTTCACTCGGTACCCGGCATTGGCTTGCGGATACTCGCGCTGCAGGTCTTCCGCGACGACATTCATCTGGCGCTCGACGGTTTCGAGGGTGGCCCCCGGCGCCAATCGGCCCATGGTCCGCAGGTAGGTCTGGCTCCGCGTGCTCTCAGCCGGATCGATCACCAGCGGCTGCCAGAAGTTGCCGTAGCTCGCCGGAAACTCGAACCCTTCCGGAAGGACGCCGATGACCGCAGTCGGCCGGCCGTCCACCATCAAGGTATGGCCGACCGGATCGGCCTGGCCGAATCGTGCGCGCGCAAACCTGTGACTCAGGATGATCGTCGGCGCCGCGCCCGGCTGCACATCCTCTTTGCTGAAGGGCCGGCCGCGCGCGACGCGCACGCCGAGCACGTCGAACATGTCCTCCGACATCCACGCGCCTTCGACTTGTTGCGGTGAGTCGCCGCCGATGGTGGCGCTCGTCGAGGCAAACGCGCCGAACGCGGTCAAGCCAATCTTGCGCGATCGGTGGTCGAGAAAATTCAGCTCGCTCCATGGGAACTCAAAGCGATTGCGGGCGGGGTTCTCGCTCCACGCATAGACGATGCGATCGATGTCGGCGGCGCCCGGCAAGGGGTTGAGCAGCACGCCCTTGACGAGGCTCAGGACGGCGGTCATCGGGCCGAGCGCGAGAGCCAATGTCGCGACCGCTGCGATCGTGAACGTCTTCTGCCGCCGCAGGCTGCGCACGGCGTGCCGCAAATCGTGGCGCCAGTAGTCGGCGCGCAGCCGCACCGACAGCGCCGCGATCTCCGCGAACGCCGACCACGGCAGCAGCACGGCCCGCACGCCTTGCATGCGCCGCCGCTGTTCGGCGAACACCGTCGTCATTTCATCCGCGAATTCCTCGCGAAACGACCGCGGTAAGAGCCGCAGCAGCCATCGATAGCCGTGTTCGGTCATGACGTCCTCGTTCGCGACAACAGGTGCACGCCGCGGGCGGCACGCACCATCTTTTCAAGCCGGGCTGCTTCGGCTTCGGCCACGTCCCGGCCGAGCGCCGTCAGCTTGTAGGGCCGGCGGCGCTGGTCGTCGGAACTCATCTCGACGATCAGCTCATCGTCAAGGAAGCGCTTGATCAGTCCGTAGAGGGTTCCCGTACTCAGCCGGACGTCGCCGCCGGTGCGCTCTTCGACGTCCTTGAGGATGGAGTAGCCATGCTTCGGGCCGTCGGCCAGCGCGAGCAGGACATGAAAGGCCGCGGCGGTCAGCGGCAGGAACGGCGTGGGATCGCGTCGGCTCGTCATATGCGTCGTGGCACGATATGTCGTGCCGCGACATATTAGACGATGTCGGCCGGAAAAGGTTTGCTGGTGGCCTGGGGCAGCTGCGCAGCGGATTAGAAGAGG
>Ga0196963_10001924_pt1 | contig 13105 bp, 10 predicted proteins | sample S1_5metaG_FD_148600 | JGI IMG/M metagenome (GOLD analysis project Ga0196963, IMG submission 148600) | Soil microbial communities from Anza Borrego desert, Southern California, United States - S1_5 | ecosystem: Environmental > Terrestrial > Soil > Desert | place: USA: California | collected... | reverse complement strand
GTGGTGCAGCTTCTTGCCGCCGATCGAGAAGCGGCTGCTGCCGTCGGGCATCAGGCCCTTGCCCTGGGTGGTGCGGATCGCCTGGCAGAGATTGGTCTTCTGGCTGAGGCAGTACTCGCATTGCCGGCATTCCGGCGTGTAGAGCGGGATGACGTGATCGCCCTTCTTCAGCGAGGTGACGCCTGGCCCGACATCGACCACGATGCCGGCACCCTCGTGACCGAGGATGGCCGGAAAGAGTCCTTCGGGATCGGCGCCGGACTTTGTGTATTCATCGGTATGGCAAAGGCCGGTTGCCTTGATCTCGACCAGAACCTCGCCGTGGCGCGGGCCCTCGAGCTGCACGGTCTCGATGACCAGGGGCTTGCCGGCTTCGTAGGCGACTGCAGCTTTGACATTCATGCGCCGTATTCCTTCTCGAACTCATAGGGCGCCGGGACGTTAGCACGAGCCGCGGGCTTGCGCTCCAGGGTCACGTCAGAAGAAGATACGCGCCGCCAGCTGATACTGCGTCTCGACGGCGCGGGGGGCTACGCCCTCGTTGACCCTGTCGCCGCGGTAGCTGTCGACGCGCAGCGCTTCGCCCGTGAGACGCAGCCAGCGCAGCGGCTTCCAGGACAGCGAGCCCGTCAGGGCGTGGCCGCGCTCGCTGAGGTCAAGCCGGCGGCCGTTGTGATCCTCCTGCGTCGCGAAAGCCTCGATACGCGCCGCGGCGGTCCAGGTGCCGAAATAGCGCCCGGCCAGAAGATAGGCGGATTGGAAGCGGGTCACGCTGTTGAAGGTGGGCGAGGGATCGAACTGGGTGCTGCCGACCATCGCCTGGGCCAACAGTACGGTGTCACCGACATAGGTCTCGAGAGCGAGGCTGGTGAATCGCGTGGCCCAACCGAACTGATCGTGCTTGAACTCGTGAGGGTTGGCCTCGTTGTCGTAGTGCAGCAGCACGATGCGCCCGAGATCCTCGTGACGCCAGGCCAGGCCGCCGTACCAGCTCAGGGCATTGCCGATCTGCACGAAGGGCTCGTTGCGCATCGGCACGCCATGGCGTTGCCGCGACGCGGCGGTGTCGGGCTGGCGGTTCCGGTCGAAGAGGCCGGTGGCCCGGTCGCCCACCGACCAGCCGCGATACGCCAGCAAGGTACCGGCCGGACCGCTGTAGCCGGAGAGCGCGCCGATCAGCTGGATGGCGCCGCTCTCGTACTGCCACTCGACCGTGGCCTCGCCGCCGATGGTGCGCAGCTCCTCGCCGACCCAGGTGTTGATCGCCGAGGAGCTGAGAGTCCAGGGACTGGTCCAGCCGACCCCTTCGTTCTCCAGCGAGATCGGCGGAAAGAACGCGCCAAGCTTCAGCGTTCCCTCCCAGGGCCCGGAGGACAGGGTGCGATATCGGGCATAGGCCTCGAGCGCATCGATCGTCTCGTCCTGGCGGGGATCGTGACGCAAGGAGGTGAAAAGATTGAATTGGGAACCGAACTCCATCTTCGTGTCGAGGAAGAGGCCGGCAAGACGGAGATCCGGCGCCTGGTCGCCGCCACCGGCATAACCGAGCTTGCCCAGGCCGCCATCCAGCCAGGACCGTTGATGGGATGGGCGGATCAGCCGGAGATCGGCAAGCCCGTTGACGCTGATCTCCTGCGCCAGGCCCGGACCGGCCGCGGCGACCAGCAGCAGAGCGGCGACGGCGAGCCGGCCTCGTCTCACGCCCCTATCCCCCGACCCATCGCCACGATCCCCCATCTTGGATCCACGATATCACAGACGAAAACAGCGGGCAGGGGCCGGTGACGCTAACCGATCTTCTCCGCCGTCCCGGGAATTTTCTGCGCCGCCGCGCCGCCGGCGGCCGCTTCCTTCAGCGAGAAGGCGACCTCGGTCCCGGCGCCGAGCGTGGTGACGATGGTCATCACGCCGCCATGCAGTTCGACGAAGGCCTTCGTCAAAGGCAGCCCCAGTCCCGTGCCCTCGTAACGGCGGGCCAGGCGATTATCGACCTGACTGAACGGTGTCAGCGCAATCGCGATGTGCTCGGCCGACATGCCGATGCCGGTGTCGACGATCCGCACGCTGACCATGCCGGATTCCGGGGGGACGGCGATCAGGGAGACCGTGCCGCCGGCGTCGGTGAACTTTATCGCGTTGGACAGGAGGTTGAGGATGATCTGACGCAACTTCGGCGGGTCGGCGGAAACCAGCAAGGCCGGGCCGGGCGGCTCGACGACAAGATGAAGCTGGGCTTGCGCGCATTGCTCGCGCATCATGGCGACGCAGTCGTCGAATATGTGGCGCAGATTGACGGTCTCGACGTTGAGCTCCAGCCGCCCGGCCTCGCTCTTCGCCACGTCGAGCACGCTGCTGATGACGTCCAGAAGGTGGCGGCCGCTGCGCACGATGTCGGTGGCGTAGTCGCTGTATTTCGGATTCCCGGAACTGCCGAACACCTGGCGGGATATGATGTCGGCGAAGCCGATGATCGCGTTGAGCGGCGTGCGCAGCTCATGCGACATGTTGGCGAGGAAGTTGGTTTTCGCCGCGCTCGCCGCTTCGGCTTGGCGCTTGGCTTCCGCGAGCCGCTCCTCGCGTTCCTTGATCTCGGTGAAGTCGCTGAGCACGAGGAAAAAGCCGCCATCCTCCGTGCTGCTGCGGCTGGCGCGGAGCCAGCGGCCATCGACAAGCTGGAATTCGCCCCCGGACGCCAGAAGGTCGCTCCAATCCGCCTCGCCGCGCACGTCGTTGGGCACGACGATCCGGGTCACGAGACGCTCGGCGACATCCTTGAAGACCGTTGCGAAGTTCTCCGCGCTGCCGAGCTGGCGTGCCAGAGGCGGGAAGAACACGGTGAGCTGACTGTTCGCGGTGACCACGCGGCCGCTGGCATCGACCAGCACCATGGCATCGTGAGAGCTCTCGAGCGCCGCGATCAGGCGGGCCTGGGCGGACAGGCGTCCCGCCTTTTCCCGCTCCATCATCACCCGGACACTCTCCTGCATGACCGCCATCGAACGTAGGAGCTTCCCCGTCTCGTCATCGCCACCCGCGGGGATCGGGGTTTCGAACTCGCCACCAGCAATGCGATCAGCCACCGCGGCGGCCGCGGAGAGCGGCGCGACGATACGACGGGCCAGCAACAGCGTGATCAGGGCGGAGAGCAGCAGAGCGAGAAGGATGGCGGCAATGCTGGTCGTCTGGAAATTGGCCATCGCCGTTGCCGCCTTGCGGCGTTCGACGAAGCTGTGGCCGACGGTCAGCTCGGTCAGCAGATCGAAGTTTCGGATGACCTGTTCGGACAAGCTGTTGAGCTCGAACGCCGCTGTTCCGTCGGCGTCCCCGCGACGGATCTCGTCCCAGCGTGTCACCAGCTTCCGGATGTCTGCGATGACAGCGCGCTCGCTGTCCGCCAGCGAGCGCTCCTCGGCGATCGATAAATCCTCAAAGACCGTGGTGGTCAGCTGCGCCAGCCGCCGGTCGAGGGCGGCTCGCTCGCTCTCGGGGGCGTGGCGTCGTTGCAAGAGCTCCTTGTCCATCTGGGCGAAGCCGAGGCTGGCGGCGCGCGCGTAGTTGATGGCCATCAGCGGCCGGTCATACGTATCGGCGACGAAGCCGCCGGCCAGCGACAGGACGTAGACGCCCAGCACGCCGAGCGTGCCGGTAATGACGCTCATGGCGACGAACGCGCCGAACAGCGTGGCCCCGATCGACCCTCTGATGCGTACCGCCATGGCGGAAGCCCTGCTCCCCGTCGCGGGCGAAACGTGCTCGCGTATTGTCCCTAAATTATTGATTCGATTAGTTAACGTCCCGTATATGAACACAGAAACATAGACGGCGAGGCCGGATGGGCTCTACCGGCGGGGTCAGCGGGCGGTCACCACCACCAACATCTTCGGGTGGATGCGGCAGCGGACCTCGTAGCTGCCGGCGTTGCGGAACCGGACATCGATCGTCTGTCCCGGCGCCTGCTCCCGGGAGTCGAAGTTGAGGTCGCTCGACTTGATGTAGATGTGGTGCAGGAACTCGTCGTCATTGGTGAAGCGCACCGTGTCGCCGCGCGCGATGTCGAGCTGGCTGACCGCAAAGACCCGGTTCTTTTGCGAGACGACAGCGTCGGCGGCCCAGGCGCTCGCGCCCCTATATCCGGCCATCGCGCCGGCGAGCAGGGAAAGACCTATTGCCACAATTGACGCGCGCATGAGCGACCCACTATGACGGTCAATCTGTCGGGCGGCAAATTTACCGGCCGCGCCAGCCGCCTGTCCAATCCACGTCGCGCCCGGCCGGGAGATCCACGATGAAAGTCGCTGCCATTACCGGCGGTGGGCAGGGGATTGGGCGGGCCATCGCCTACCGCTTTGCCGAAGCGGGCTATGCGGTCTCGATCGCCGATCCCGATGGGATGGCGGGACGCGAGACCGTGAAGGCGATCGAAGCGCGCCGCGGCCTGGCGCTGTTCGTCCGCACGGATGTGGCGCGTGAGGCCGAGGTGAAGCGCTGGATCAGCCGCACGGTGAAGGAGCTCGATTGCCCCGATGTGCTGATCAACAACGCCGGTATCGGCAGGCCAGCACCGTTTCTGAAATTGAAGCCGAAGGATTTCGACGGAGTCATTGCCACCAATCTGCGCGGCACGTTCCTCTGCTCGCAGGAAGCCGCCCGCCGCATGGTGAAACGCGGGCGTGGCGGGGCGATCATCAATATCAGTTCGACGCGGGCTTTCATGTCGGAGCCGGGCACCGAGGCCTACACCGCCTCCAAAGGCGGCATCTATGCGCTGACCCACGGCATGGCGGTCAGCCTTGGCCCCGAGAAGAGTCGGGTGAACTGCATCGCACCCGGCTGGATCGAGACGCGTGACTGGAAGAAATCCTCCATCGCCGAGGCGCCGAAGCACTCAAAGGCGGACCGCGAGCAGCACCCAGTGGGACGGGTGGGCAAACCGGAGGATATCGCCGACGCCTGCCTGTTCCTCGCCCAGGCCGGCTTCATGACCGGCCAGACCATCACCCTCGACGGCGGCATGACGGTGAAAATGATCTATACCTGAGCCGTAACGGCGACCGGCCGAGGAACGGGGCCGATGAAGCCCCGTTACAACCACAAGGAGATGTTCCCTATATCGCCTCATCCTATGGCAGTGCTGTACCGCGCCCGTGCGGCGGCCGGTTGACCTTTGCTTTTAGTGCCACTGGAGCCAACATGGCCTGCATTCTGGTTGTTGAAGACCAGCCCCTGGTCTTAAGGGCTATGCGCATCATTCTCGAGCAGGCCGGACATGTCGTGTTCGGGGCTCGCGACGGCCAGGAATGCGACGATGTCCTGCAGTTCGCCAGGCCGGATGTCGTCGTCATGGATCTTTTCATGCCGCGCCGCAGCGGCCTGGAAGCCATTCGCGTCATCCGTCAAGGCCAACTCCCGTGCCGCATTCTCGCCGTCTCGGGTGGCGATCCGGCCGCCCGAACTGACCCTCTCGCCTTGGCGCATGAGCTTGGCGCTGAGGCTACGCTCAGCAAGCCCTTCGACGACGGCGAACTCCTGCAAGCGATCGACGGGCTGCTGCCGGAGAGGTTGCGGCGCTGACCGGTCGGCTCGGGGACCTACACAGAGCCGCATCCGGTCTGCTATGTCGGGGGCGGCATAAGGGAGGGCGCAATGGCCAAAGCAAGAGTTGTGCGGATTCACGAGCCCGGGCCTGCCGAAAATATGCGGGTCGAAACCATCGACCTGCCTGAACCGCAGGCCGGGGAGGTGCAGCTCCGCCAGACGGCCCTCGGCTTCAACTTCATCGATATCTACCAACGCAAGGGCATCTATCCACTGCCGCTGCCCACCGGGCTCGGTCACGAGGCCGCGGGTGTGGTCGAGGCGGTCGGCGCCGGTATCAGCGATATCAAGACCGGCGACCGCGTCGGCTACATCAACGCCGGCCTGGGCGCCTACGCCGAACGGCGCAACGTACCGGCGGAGAAGCTGGTGAAGCTGCCGGAGGGGATGTCCGAGGAGAAGGCCGCGGCCATCCTGTTCAAGGGCCTCACGGCGCAATACCTGCTGCGCAAGACCTACAAGGTGGGCAAGGGCGACCTGATGCTGGTGCACGCCGCGGCCGGCGGGGTCGGCCAGATCCTCTGCCGCTGGGGCAAGGCGCTGGGAGCCACCGTGATCGGCACGGTCGGAGGCCCGGCCAAGCGCGAGCAGGCGCTCAAGGCGGGAGCCGAGCATGTCATCGACTATTCCAAGGACGGCTGGGTGAAGGCGTTCCTGGAGGCCACCGGCGGCCGCAAGGCGAACGTCGTCTATGATTCGGTGGCCAAGGACACGTTCCTGCATTCGCTCGACTGCACCGCACCCTTCGGCATGGTGGTGCTTTTCGGCGCGGCTTCGGGGCCGGCACCGGCGATCGAGCCGGAGCTGCTCAACAAGAAGGGCTGCCTGTTCCTCACCCGGCCGTCCGTGTTCCCGCACAATGCCGATGTGAAGAACCTGCGCACCAATGCGGACGATCTGCTCAGCGCGGTGAAGGCCGGCGCGGTCGATGTCGCGATCGGCGCGCGTTTCCGTCTCGACGAGATCGTGGCCGCGCATCGTGCCGTCGAAAGCCGCACCACCCAGGGTGCCGTGGTGATTACGCCCTGAGACGCCCGCAGGCGGCATAAGGTGGAGTAGCCGTTGGGGCAGGGGCATGGTATCCGCAGATCGAACGTTACTGCACGAACAGGACACCATGCCTTCGCTTTTCGATCCCCTGCCGGTCGGCGGGCTGACGCTCCGCAACCGCATCGGCCTGTCGCCGATGTGCCAGTACAGCGCCGTCGAGGGTATGCCCAATGACTGGCACCAGACCCATCTCGGCCGCTTCGCCGCGGCCGGCCTCGGTGTGATTTTCACCGAGGCGACGCATGTCACGCGAGACGGCCGTATCACGCCCGGCTGTCTCGGCCTGTGGACGGACGAGCAGGGCGAAGGCCTGAAGCGAATCCTGCACTTCATCCGCAGCGTCGATCCCGAGGTGAAGCTGGGCATTCAACTGGCCCATTCCGGCCGCAAGGGCTCCGCCGACCTGCCGTGGAAGGGCGGGCACCCGCTCAAGGACGAGACGGCGTGGGAGCAGGTCGCGCCCAGCGCGCTGCCGCATGACGAGGGCTGGCCGACGCCGCGCGCTCTCGATGCCGGCGAGCTGCCGGGCCTCGTCGAGGCCTTCGTCGCCAGTGCCAAGCGGGCGCTGGCAGCCGGCTTCGAGATGATGGAGCTGCATGGCGCCCACGGCTACCTCATTCATACTTTCCTCTCGCCTGTGTCCAACCACCGCACGGACGCCTATGGCGGCACGCGCGAGAAGCGCATGCGCTTCCCGCTGGAAGTCGCATCGGCGGTGCGTCAGGTCTGGCCGAAGGACAAGGCTTTTGGCCTGCGCCTCTCCGGGCAGGATTATCTCGACGGCGGCATGACGGTCGACGACACGGTGGCCTTCGCCAAGGAACTGAAGGGCATCGGCGTCGATTTCTTCGACATCTCGGGCGGCGGCATCTGGCCGTCGAAACTGAAGGTCAAGGTCGGTCCGGGCTACCAGGTCCCTTCGGCCGAGCGGGTGAAGGCGGAGGTCGGGGTGCCGACCTTCACCGTCGGCATGATCCTCGACGGCCCGCAGGCCGAGGAGATCGTGCGGAGCGGAAAGGCGGATGCTGTGCTGGTCGGACGTGCACATCTTCGGGAGCCGTTCTGGGTCTGGCGCGCGGCCGAGACGCTCGGCGCCACGCATTTCACGCCGCCGCAGTACCTGCGCGCCGGCGAGAGTGCCGGCGCCAGCGTTCGGCGAACCCCCCTGGCGGCCAAGGGCTAGCGCATGGAGCAGCGGGTCTTCGGTTCAAGCAAGCGCAAGGTGCCGGTCGTCGGGCAGGGGACCTGGTACATCGAGCGCGCCGACAAGGCCCGCGCCCTGGCGGCTCTTCGCCGCGGGCTTGATCTGGGTATGACGCATATCGACACCGCAGAGATGTACGGCTCCGGTGCGGCGGAAGAGATCGTCGGTGAGGCGATCCAAGGGCGGCGAGGCGAGGTCTTTCTCGTCTCCAAGGTGCTGCCGAGCAACGCCTCGCGCGCCGGCACTGTCGCCGCGTGCGAAGCCTCGCTCAAGCGCCTGAAGACCGAGCGCCTCGATTGCTATCTGCTCCACTGGCGCGGCGAGCATCCCCTGGCGGAGACCGTGCGCGCCATGGAGACGCTGCAATCGTCGGGTAAAATCGCCTCCTGGGGCGTCAGCAATTTCGATGAGCCGGACCTGGAGGAGCTGCTGGCGGTGACCGGCACGGCGAGCTTCGCCTGCAACCAGGTCCTCTTTCACCTCAAGGAGCGGGCCATCGAGCATTCAGTCGTGCCGTGGTGCGCAAAGCACGGAGTCGCCGTCGTCGCCTACAGCCCGTTCGGCCACAACGATTTCCCCGGGGCGACGACGAAGGGCGGCCAGGTGCTGCAGGAGATCGCGCTGGCTCACAACGCCACGGTACATCAGGTGGCGCTCCGCTTCCTGCTCCGCAGCCCGTCGCTCTTTGCCATCCCCAAGGCGGCGCACGCCGAGCACACCGGCGACAACGCCGCGGCGGGCGATCTCCAGCTCACCGCCAGCGAGATCGCCCGCATCGACGAGGCGTTTCCGCGGGGCAGGAAACCGCGCAGCCTGCCGATGATTTAGCCCGCCCGGGCTCGCAACTTGAAGGGCCACGCTGCGTTCCCTATCTCACGGGTTGCCGGCGATGCTGCCCGCAGTGGAGCTTTCGCTTGTTCATCAAACGGTTACTGTTGGTCGTGGCGGGGTTGGCCGGCCTGGTCGTGATGCTGGCCGGCGCTGGCGCCGCCTGGCTTCTATCCGCCGATCTGCGCCCGCTCGTCGAGCGGCAAGCGGGGACCGCGCTCGAGCGGGAAACCTCGGTCGGCAGTCTTCGCATCGACTGGCGCAACCCGCTGGTCCTCGAACTCAAGGACGTGCGGGTGGCGAACATGCCGGGCGGCAGTGAGCCGGACATGATGCGTTTTGCCGGCGTGCTGGCCGCCGTCGATCTGCGGGCGCTGCTGCGCGGCGTCATGCGCTTTGAACGCCTCGCCCTGGACGGGGCCGTGATCCTGCTGGAGCGTCGCGAGGATGGCAGGCGCAACTGGCGCTTTCCCGGCGGCGGCGGACCCCCGGCGCAAGGCGGGCTGGCAGTCGTGCCCAAGAACCGCACCCAGTTCCCGACCCTCATCGACATGGCCGTCAAGGAAGGTGTGCTGATCTATCGCTCCGAGGGCCGCAAGGACATCCGGCTTGATTTCCGAAGTCTGGCGGTTCGCTCGCCTGGCGATGACACGCCCGTCGCCGTCGACATCGACGGGGCCTACAACGGCGCGCCAGTCCGCATCAACGGGATTACCGAGTCCTTCGTGCGCATGCGGAACGGTGACGTGCCGTTCGGCACGGATCTGACGATCACGACCGATGCGGGCCGCCTCGTCTTCAAGGGCACGATGGCGGAGCCGACGGATTTCGAAGGGGTCGACGGCCAGCTGCAGATCACGGCCGTGACGCTAGGCAAGATGCTGGCTTTGTTTGGTCTCGATATGCCGGCGGCCTTTCCGCTTCGTGCCACGGCGCATTTCCGCAAGCAGGGCGACTGGTGGCAGCTCACCGAGACGCGAGGCCAGCTCGCGGCCGACCCCTTCACCGGCCGGGTTCTGCTGACCGAGGGCGAACGCAACAAGCCGGACGGGCTCGCGGCATCCCTGGACTTCACGCGTCTGGATCTCGCGCCGCTGCTGGGCAGCACGACCGGCGGGGCCGGTGTCGAAACGATCGAGCTGCGTCCGGACGACAAGCCCGGCGTGCTGCTCGATGTGCAGCTCCGGGTCCGCCAGCTCATCCACGACACGCTGCGCCTGCCGGATTTCAGTATCGATGCACGCACAGGCCCGGGCGAGATCGAGGTACGGAAGGTTGCTTTCAGCGTCGCCAAAGGCCGCTTCGAAGCCTCGGCGGCGACCCGGGCGGAACCGGCCGGCGGGCATCTGACGGCGCGAGGCCGCCTGATGGGCGCGGATCTCGGCGCCACCCTTGGCCTTCTCGGCATCGACGACGTGCCGATCGGCGGCCGCACGCAGGCCATGTTCGCCCTCGACCTGGTTGGCGAAACCGTGAAGGAGGCTCTGGCCAAGTCCAGCCGCGGCGAGCTTGTCGTCGCGATGCGGGAGGGTGAGGTGGCCCGCTCGTTGATCGAGAAGGCGTCGGTCGACCTCAAGGCCCTGCTGCGCGAAAGCGACCAGTGGCTGCCGGTCTCCTGCCTCGTCGGCGTGATCGATCTGCGCAATGGCTTCACCAAGATCTCGCCGCTGCGGCTGCGCACACCGCGCACGACGCTGGTCGCGGCGGGGCTGATCGATCTGCCGACCGAGCGGCTCACCATGGTGCTGCGGGCGGAAAGCGACGAGGCGAATTTCCTGGCGCTCAAGCTGCCGATCAAGATCGCCGGCGATCTGAAGAACCCGTCCGTCGGCCCGGCAATGGGGCCGACAGTCGCCTGGCTTGACGAGCAACGCTCCGCCGATGCGGAGCAATGGATGACACCGGAGCTGCGCGCATTGGCGGTCGAAAATCCCTGCTGGCGTTAGGTCAGCGTCAGCGCGTCGGCGCCCGGGATGTAGTCACGGTTGGTTTGCGCCGGGTTGCGGTTGACCAGCGGCCGGGCGTGCAGCGGGTGGGTCAGGCTGCGAATCTCGTGCTCGACGCTGAACAGCGCCCGGCGGGAGTCGAGATCGACGATGTCGACGAACCGGTACTGGTGCGGCCCGTTGTCTTCGGTCACCAGCTGGAGACGGTCCAGCCGCTGCCGTAAACCGGCGAAGTCGGATACGTAGACCTGGACATGATGGCCGTCGTAGTCGGGCAGGGGCTTGTCTGTCTCGCGAAAGATCAGGCGCTGTCCGGTGCCGATCGCCACCTGGGCGGCGGCGTCGATGGCGTCCGACGGTGCACCGATGATCTCGCGGTAGAAGCGGGCGATCCCGCGAGCGGCGCCGACCGGAACCTCGAACTCGACATAGGCGATGCCGAGCTGCAGGCGGCCGAAACGCGATCCGGGTTCGAAGCAGCGCAGCCGGTTGCCCCAGGGCGAGACAACCTCGACATGGTCGTCCTGCTCGTGGAACGCGAACTGCGTCTCTGTGAGCCGCGGTTGGATGAGGGCGAGGCGGCGGAGCAGGGCGGCGCGGTCGGGCATGACGATCCCGACATGGCCGCGCACGACCTGCGCCTTACCCGTCGGCAGGTGAAACTGGCTGCGACCGACATTGATCCACATGTTGGTCAGGCCGGTCATCATGTAGGGGTCGCGCGTCAGGCCAAGGCCGGTGACGTAGAACAGCGTCGCGATGAGCTGGTCCGGCACCTGGACATTCACATGCTCCAGGCTGGCGATGCCTCCGGGGGTGGTGCTGGCGTCCATGGCTGCGCTCCGACGGCGTTGAGGCGCAGTCTATCGCGGCTTGGCGTGCCTGTGGAACAGCGGCCGTTCGAAGCGGACAAGACTAGACTGCGCGCACCTTGACGTAGCTGCCGGGTGCATCCTCGATGGGCTTGAGGCGGCCGTCGCCCGGCTTGCGTGCCGGAACCTCGCCGTCGCTGAACTGCGCCGTCCATTTCTGCCAGTGCGGCCACCACGAGCCTTGATGCTGCTGGGCGGTGGACAGCCACGCCTCCGGCGTCGGCGGCAGCTTGTCGTTGGTCCAGTAGGAGTACTTCTGGGCCGCGGGCGGATTGACGACTCCGGCGATGTGGCCGGAGGCCGAGAGCACGAACTCGCGCGGCCCCTTGTAGATCTGGGTGGCGGCGTAGGTCGAACGCCAAGGGGCGATATGATCCTCGCGCGTCGACAGGATGTAGACCGGGATCTTGATCTTCGAGAGATCGATCTTGGTGCCGAGCAGCTTGATGCCGCCGCTGACCAGGCGGTTCTCCTGGTACATCTGGCGCAGATAGAAGGAATGCATCGCCGCCGGCATGCGCGTGGAATCGGAATTCCAGTAGAGCAGGTCGAACGGGAAGGGGTCCTTGCCCATCAGGTAGTTATTGACCACGAATGACCAGATCAAGTCGTTGGCGCGCAGCATGTTGAAGGTCATCGCCATGTCGCGGCCTTCGAGATAGCCCTTCTCGCTCATCTTCTCCTCGAGCGAGGCGAGCTGCTCCTCGTCGATGAAGACCGAGAGCTCGCCGGCTTCCTCGAAATCCACCATGGTGGTGAAGAACGTGGCGCTCTTGATGCGGTCGTCCTTGCGAGCGGCCATCCACGCGAGGGTCGAGGCGAGCAGGGTGCCGCCGAGGCAGTAGCCGATGACGTTGGCTTCTTTCTCGCCGGTGGCTTTCTCCATCGCATCGAGAGCCGCCAGCGGCCCTTCGACCATGTAGTCGTCGAACGTCTTGCTCGCGAGCTCCTCGCCGGGATTGACCCACGACACCACGAAGACGGTGTGGCCTTGGCCGACAGCCCATTTGATGAACGAGTTTTTCTCGCGCAGATCGAGGATGTAGTACTTGTTGATCCACGGCGGGATGATCAGCAGCGGCCGCTTGGCGACCGAATTGGTCGTCGGCTCGTACTGCAAGAGCTGCATCAGGTCGTTCTGGAAGATGACCTTGCCGGGTGTGACGGCGATGTTGTCGCCGACCTTGAACGCCTCCATGTCGGTCATCTTGATCGCCAGCTTGCCCTTGCCGCGATCGAGATCGTCGAGCAGGTTCGAGAGACCCTTGAGCAGGTTCTCGCCGCCGCTCTCGATGGTGCGCTTCAGCACCTCGGGGTTGGTCATGGCGAAGTTGCTCGGCGCCATCGCGTCGACGAACTGGCGTGTGTAGAAATCGACCTTCTTCGCGGTCTTGTCGTCGAGGCCTTCGACGTCGCGCACGGTGGATTGCATCCAGCGCGCTGACAGCAGGTAGGACTGCTTGATGAAGTCGAAGACGTAATTCTCGTCCCAGAGCGAATCCTTGAAGCGGCGGTCGTCGGCGGCAGGCTTGACCACCGGTTCCGTCGGCTCGCCGAGCATCTTGCGGGTGGTCGATTGCCAGAGCGACATGTAGTCGCTCCACAGCGAC
>Ga0196963_10001923_pt1 | contig 13105 bp, 6 predicted proteins | sample S1_5metaG_FD_148600 | JGI IMG/M metagenome (GOLD analysis project Ga0196963, IMG submission 148600) | Soil microbial communities from Anza Borrego desert, Southern California, United States - S1_5 | ecosystem: Environmental > Terrestrial > Soil > Desert | place: USA: California | collected... | reverse complement strand
TTGGCGAACGCGCGCTCGAGCGCCATCGCTTTCGGGAACAACGTCGTGTAGATCGAGTCCTTGTTCTGCGACGTGCGTGCGTAGTTCTGCTCGAACTGCTCCCGCAACTGTGGGGTCAACACTTCGAGGCCGGGCGGCTTGGGACGGCCGGGCGTGAACGTTTCGAACACGGTCAACGTCGAGGTGATGGCGACGTTCTTGTCGATTAGTAGCCTGACGAGATTCCTGAACGGTGCGCCGTTCTCGTCGAGTGCCGCGATGGTTTTCTGTCCGACGCCTTGTCCCGGGCAGACATCGGGCTTCTTGTCTGCCACGAAGTCGGTGGCGGCGAAGAAGCCGTGCTCGAGATTGTCGATGCCGAGGTTGGCGGCCTCCGCGTAGGTGACGGAGCACAAGTGTCCGGTCACCTTGATGCCGCGGCGGTGAGCTTCGTTGATCGCGGCCGCCAGCTCGCCGCGCGTAATCTGCATGTAGGTCTTGAGCGACGTTGCGCCCTCGTCCGTCCAGTACTGCACCTGACGCCGCGCGTCCTCCGGCCCCTTCAGCGTGCGCATCTGAATGAACGTGTTCGGACCGTTCAAGTACGGCGCGGTCGCATCGATCGCCGGGCCTGCCTTCTGGCCGGCTTCGACCAGCCGCATCATGTTCAGGTCCATGAACCCGTTGACGTTGCCGCCCGTGCGCATTGTCGTCACACCGCCTGACAGATACAGGCGCGAGAAGCTTTCGCCGAGCTGGCCATAGACGCCCGGGCCGTTCGGATAGTAGAGGTGCTCGTGGACCATCACGAGTCCGGGGATGATGCTCTTGGCCGTCAGATCGATGATCTGCGCGCCGGCGGGTAGCGGTGTCGCGGCATCGCCGAGCGCCGTGATCATCCCGTTGTTGATGATCAGCGTCTGATCCTCGCGGGGTGCGGCTGCAGTGCCGTCGATGACGCGAACATGCGTCAACGCGATGATCGGCGCATCGACCGAGACGTAGGCGCGAACCGCTGGCGACCGCGCAGGTCGTTGCGGTTGCGCAGCGGTCGCGGCACCGAGACACATCACCACCGGAAGCCAAGCGAATCGAGTCATCAGGCGCACAGTGTATAGTCCCCCCGAGGAGATATCCATGGTCACCAGGGCAACCGGCCTCGTGCTGTCACTCGTGTTCGCGACCGCGGTTTTCGCGGAGCAGGGCGCCGGCCGCCCGCAACGGGCGCCGTTGACACCCGAACAGGAAGCGGAGCAGCAGCGCCGCGCCGCCGCGACGGCGATCGCCGACGGCGTGCGCCCCATCGACATGCTCGATTCGGTATGGATGGAGGAGCTGTCGTGGATGGAAGTGCGCGACCTGATCGCGCAGGGCAAGACGCTCGCGCTCCTGGGATCGGGCGGCGTCGAAAAAAACGGCCCGTACACCGCGACCGGCAAGCACAACTACGTGCTGAAGACCACCCTCGAAGCCATCGCCCGCAAGCACGGACAGGCGCTGGTCGCTCCAATCGTGAGCTGGGAACCGTGCAACCCGGATAGAGAAAACCTCACGCCAGGTTCCTTCTGCGTAACGCAGGAGACCTACCGCGCGCTGCTCCGCGACGCCGTTACCAGCCTGAAGAGCATGGGCATGAAGGACATCGTGATGGTCGCCGACAGCGGCGGCAACACGCAGGGCATGATCGACGTGGCGAAGGAGCTCAACGCCAAGTGGAAAGGCAATCCGTCACGCGTCTATTACGTTGCGGAGTACTACGATGAAGATCGCTGGAGCTATAACTACCTGAAACAGACCCTCGGGATCGTCCAGATTCCCGACGTGCAGTCGGCGACGCGATGGGACATTCACGACGACTACCATTACGAGGCGCTCGTGGCCGTGCAGGATCCGAAGCTGGTGCACGCCGAACAACGCATCAAGGCGAACAAGTTCAGCATCTACGGCGTCGAGATCGGCTCGGTCGCGAAGCTGGTCGAGAACGGCAGGAAGCTGGCCGATTATCGCGCCACGATCACCGTGGAGGCGATCAAGAGGGCGATCGCGTCTTTCAAAGTCGAATGATTTCACGCGGATCGCCGGCCGGTGATCCGCCTCCAGATCCGTCGGATTTACTCAGGCAAGTCCTCGCTCTTCGGTTCCGGCAGGAAGAAGCTGCAGGTCAGTCCGGCGACGTACACGAATGTGCCGACAATCGTCGCCGCGAACGCCAGCCGCGTCGACGGGATGTCGCCCGGCGCGTAGGTGGCGATGGTCGTCGTAATGAACGCGAAGCCGGTTCCAAGCATTCGGCCGCCGATGTTGGCCGCGAACCCTTCGCCGGTACCTCGCAAGTGCGTCGGATAGACGCGTGGCAGGTAGTTGCCCCAGAAACTCAGTTGTCCGACGGTGAACACACCGGCGAGGAACATGCCCCATTGCGTCAGCGTGAGGCTGTTGCCCGGCGCGTAGTAAAACACGAACGGCATCACCAGAAGACCGGGGATCTGGAACGTGCGAATCAGCTTCTGCCGCGAGACGATCCGCAGGGCGAGCACGGCGAGCAGGAAGCGTCCCGCCAGGCCGCCGAATTCCTGGTAGGCTTGCGTGGCGCTCGCGGTCTGCTGAATCTGCGCCGGCGGCAGCGTGCGGACTTCGGGGATGCCGGGGACAATGCGCGGCATCTGCTGAATCGCTCCGAACGCCGCGCCGTATGCGAAGGCGAACATCAAGGTCGTGACGATGGTCGTGCGGCGCAGCTCGGGCGTGAACAATTGCGCGATCGACGGCCGGCGCAGGGTGCCGGCGGCTTTCTTCTGCTGCCACGCCGGTGATTCAGGCAGGAACGGCCGGATGATGATCAGCGGCAGGGCGGGGATCACACCCGAGATCAGCGTGTAGCGCCACGGCGCATGGCCGCCGGCGATTTCCGGCAGCAACGGTCCGTAGGTGACGGCGATGTAATACGCGCCGGTGACCATCAGCCCGCCGATTGACGAGAACGCCTGCGTGTAGCCGAGCGCCGCTTCGCGCTGCTTGGCATCCGGGAAGATCTCCGCGATCCAGGCCACCGCGGCGACGAACTCGACGAACACGCCGATGTAGGTGGTCGAGCGCAGGATCAGCAGCATCTGCACGTTGGTGGCGAACCCGGCCGCCATCGCGGAGAATGCGTAGAGGAGAATCGACCAGACCAGCACGCTGCGGCGGCCGAAGCGATCGGTCAGGTAGCCGCCGATCAGGCCGAACGCGCCGCCGACGAGGGCTGGCACCCAGAAGAACAGCCCGGTCCACAAATTGAACTCAGGCGTGCCGGGCTTGTAGCCTGTGAGTTCTGCGATGGCCGGCCCGACGACCAGCGGCGCCATCAGGATTTCGTAAATATCGAAGGCGAATCCGAGGGCGGCGATGGCGCAAATCAGCCACTGCAGCGAGGTCAATCGGCCAGGCGTTGTCGTCATACGTCTATGTGTAGCGGTCGGTAGCCGCCGAAACGCCCCGGCGTGCTTGTGAAGCGATGCCGCCTGTCACGGGGACAAACGGCGAAACGTCCAGCGTCTGCCGCGCGTAGTATACGAAATTGGAGTGTTAATGGTGCGTTCGATTACGGTTCTGATCTCGAGTTTCGCAATAGCGCTGGCGTCGACCGCCGCCGCCCAAACCTCGGCGACCCTGTCCGGGCGCATCACCGACCGGACCGGTGCGGTGTTGCCCGGGGCGACCATCACGGCCCGGCATGTCGATCGCAACATCGAGCGAACCGCGGTCAGCAACGAGCGCGGCGTCTACGTGATCGCGGCGCTGCCGGTGGGCGTCTACGATCTGACGGTCGAATTCCCCAGCTTCACCACTGAACGCCGCGACGGCGTCACTCTCAGCGTGGGACAGACGGCGGCTTTCGATTTCGTGCTCGAGATCAAAGTCGGCGAACAGGTCGAGGTGCTCGGCGTCGCGCCTCCGGTCAACACGCGCACGGGAGAATTGAGCTATCTGGTCGACAGCAGCGCGATCGCGCAGTTGCCGCTCAACGGCCGCAACTACACCGACCTGGCCTTCCTGCAGCCGGGCGTCACCCCGTACCCGTTTCGTGACGGCGGCTCGGTCGTCGCGCACGGTCTCGGCATGAGCGTCAACGGCCAGGATCCGCGGGCCAATGTCTATCTGCTCGACGGCACGCTGCTGAACGACATGACCAACGGCCCTGCGGGCAGCGCCGCCGGTACCGCGCTCGGCACCGAGACGGTGCAAGAGTTCCGCGTCGAGACCAACGCCTACGGCGCGGAATTCGGGCGCATGAGCGGAGGGCAGATCAACGTCATTACCAAAGCCGGCAGCAACGCCGTTCGCGGCAGCGCCTACGAGTTCCACCGTAACGACGCGTTCGACGCGAAAAATTATTTCGATACGGGCGGCAAGCCGCCGTTCACACGCAACCAGTTTGGCGCGACTGCGGGCGGTCCGATCCGCCACGACAAGGTGTTCTATTTCGTCGGATACGAAGGCCTGCGCGAAAACCTCGGCAAAACGATCACGTCCGCCGTTCCCGATCTCAATGCCCGTTCCGGGCTCTTGCCCGATCCAGCCAATCCGGGCCAGTTCGTCAACGTCGGCGTGCATCCCGCAGTGGTGCCCTACATCAACGCCTATCCCACGCCGAACGGCGCCAGCCTCGGGGACGGCACCGCGTTGCACAGCTTTCAATTCGATCAGCGCATCGATCAGAATTTCATCCAGGGCCGAATCGACTACAACCTGTCGCCGTCCAGCCAATGGTTCGCGCGCCACACCATTGACGACGCCGATCAGCGGCTGCCGACGGACTATCCGCAATTCCCGCGCACTTTTATCTCAGCCAACCAGTTCTTCACCACCGAGCTGAAGCAGGCCTATACCGCGAACTTCCTCGGCACTTACCGATTCGGGTACAGCCGCACGCGCGTCGGTCAGGACGTCGAGGCCGACACGACCCTGCCGCCGTTTGCCGCGGGCCGGCCGTTCATCGGCAACATCGACGTCGGCGGCCTGCAGCGTTTCGGCACGCAAAGTTCGGGCAACCTGCGGCTGCGCCAGGACGTTGCCAGCCTGCAGGCCGATCTGGTGTGGAATCGCGGCCGTCACCTGGTGCGTGTCGGCGCGCTCGCCGAGCACTACACACAGGACATGGTGAACCCGACCTTCAGCCTGGGTACCTACAGCTTTGCCAACTTACGCGCGTTGATGTTGAACACGCCGACCAGCTTCATCGGCCTGACGCCGAGCGCGTCGTTCGAGCGTCATTGGCCGTTCTGGATCGCCGGCGGTTATGTCCAGGATGAAATGCAGATCCATCCGCGTCTGACGCTGACCGCCGGTCTGCGCTATGAGTTCATGTCGATGCCGGTCGACGCGGAAGGACGCGACGCCGCCCTGGTCAGCCTCGACGATCGCACGGCGCTGACGGGGCGATTGTATGAAGGACCCGACTACAACAATCTTTCGCCGCGGCTTGGCGTGTCATGGGACGCGACCGGCGACGGCCGCACCGCGGTGCGTGGCGGCTATGGGCTGTATTACGCGACCAACAGCTCGCAGAACCTGATCGTCACCGTGACCAATCCGCCGCAGACACCGCGCGTGGTGTACCAGGCGCCCACGTTCCCGAACCCGCCGTTCGATCGCGCATCCGGGTTATCGATCCGCCCAGTGCAGTGGGACATCGAGACGCCGTCGATTCACGTGTGGAACGTCAACGTCCAGCGCGAGATTGGCGCGGCGACGGCTGTCACTTTGGGCTACGCCGGGTCGCGCGGACTGCATCTGCTGCGCAGCAACGATCTCAATACGGCCGTGCCGACGACCGGCGCCGATGGCCGGCCGTTCTTCGCCGCGGGTCTGCCGCGCCGCAATACCGCCTGGACGACGATCGAGGCGAAAACCTCGGACGGCGACTCCTGGTACAAAGCCTTGATCGTCGATGCCCGCCGTCGGTTCTCCGGCGGCTGGTCGCTGCAGGGTTCGTACACCTGGTCGGATTCGGAAGACACGACGCAGGCTTCGACGTTCTTCTCCGATGCGACGAACGGGACCACGTCCGCGTTTCCGGAATTCATTCCTGACTACAACCGCGGCCCATCCGATTTCAACGTCCGTCACAACTTTGTGGCGAACGCGACCTGGGAGCTGCCGTTCGGCAACGATCTATCGGGAGTCGCAGGAGCCGTGCTGTCGGGATGGCGGGTCTCGGCGATCGGCAGTTACCGCAGCGGCTACCCGCTGACGGTGTTCGTGCAGAACAACCGCTCACGCTCGCAGTGGCAGCCATCGCTCGGACCCGGCATCGGTCGCGATCGTCCGAACTATGCGCCGGGCTTCGGCCCGGACAACGCGGTCACGGGCAATCCAAGTCAATGGTTCAACCCGCAGGCCTTCGCGCTGCAGCCGGCAGGCACCTTCGGTAACGTTGGACGCGGCGATCTCGTAGGACCGGACCTGAAGGTCGTCGACGTCGCATTCGTCAAAGACGTCAAGCCGACCAGCGGCACCGGCCTGGAGCTGCGCGTCGAAGTGTTCAACATCTTCAACCGCGCCAACTTCGGCGTGCCGAACCTGGTGGCGTTCGCGGGTTCGGCCGACGGCGAAGCGCCGCTCGGCAGCTTCGGCCGGATCCGGAACACGGTCACCAGCGCGCGCCAACTGCAAATCGGGGTGCGGTTTCGATTCTAGCCTTCAGCCTTCGGCCGATCAGCTATCAGCTGTCAGCTATCAGCTATCAGCGATCAGCTGGCAGGATGGCTGCGATTGAGGGACGTGATCAAGGCTTGAGTGGCCTTGATCACGTCCGTATAACGGGCGCATAGTTTCTGCGCGGTGTCTCGCGGCAACATTTTTAGTCTTGCCGCGAGATCGAGGAGATATCGAGTTTCCGTCGCCGAGCCTAGCGACACCTCGAGGAACTGGGCATACGCGCGATCGGACGTCCGAGCACTTCCTTCGACTATGTTTGTGACGGCTGATACCGCCGCGCGTCGAATCTGGGTCTGAAGACCGTAGCGCTCCGCAGGGGGCAGCGAACCGGTGAGTAAATACACATCAATGACCAATTGGTCGGCATTGGAAAGAACCGAAGCTTACGGTGGTCTCTGCTCATGTGACCGGCAACGCAAATTGAGTGCCCCTCGCTTGCGTTGCGGTTATCGCGAGAACAACAGACAATTCCTGCCGGCGCGTTTCAAATACGTTGCAAGGTATTGGGTAGTGGGTAGTCGCTACCCGTGATGGTAGCCAGTTGAAAGCTAAACGCCGACGGCCGAAGACCGAAGACCGAAGGCCGAAGGCTGACAGCTGATAGCTGACAGCTGATAGCTGAAAGCTGAAAGCTGATCGCTGATAAAAGGAGCGCAGAATGTCATGGATTTCATTGGCCCTTGGCGCGGCACTGTCGTGGGGTCTGTATGGGGCTTCGTTGCACCGCGGTCAAACGGCGCTCGGCAACCCGCTGAAAGCGATGTTGTGCGTCGGGGTGGCGTACTTCCTGATCGCTGTTCTGGTGCCGGTTGCGGCGTTGTCGCAGCAAGGCGACTTGAAGAACTTCAACCTGACCGGCACGGTCACGGCGACTCTGGCCGGCGCCCTTGGCGCGCTTGGTGCAGTGTGCATCACCTACGCATTTCGCAACGGCGGCACGCCGTTCATCGTCATGCCGCTGGTGTTCGGCGGCGCGCCGCTGGTCAATGTGCTGGCGTCGATTGTGATTCACCCTCCAAAGGTCGCGCCGAATCCGATGTTGTACGTCGGGTTCCTCCTGGCCGCGGTCGGCGCCGGCATGGTGTTGTATTTTCGACCCCCTGCCTGATCCGCTGAGTGGCTGAAGCAGACGATGCAGCGAGTGTCGTAAACGCGATCCGCGTAATACCTGTAAAGGAAGACGTATGCGTAAATTTGCTCTTGTCCTGAGCGTCGTGTTTGCCTCGGCCGGCGTCGACATCCTCGCGCAGCATTGGCCGGCGTGGCGGGGCCCGACGCATGATGGCGTCAGCGCCGAAAAAGGCTTGCCGGATACGTGGTCCGCAACGTGCGCCGATGCGCCAACCTCGGGCGGCGAGGCGTTGGCGAGCGGACCCTCGGCGATTGGCACGGACGAGTTTCAGCGTGGGGGACAGCGCCCCGCCGGTGCCAATTTCGAAGGGCGCCCGCTCGCGCCGACGGTCTGCAACAAGATCGAAACGAAGAACGTCGCCTGGCGTTTGCCATTGCCGGCATACAGCGGTTCGACCCCGATCATTTGGGGCGAGACCATCTTCCTCAACGTCGCCACCGGCACCAACACCGGCGAGCTCGAGCTCTGGGCGGTCGATCGCAACAAACAGAGCGTTCTGTGGAAGCGGCAGATCGTGCCGGCCAACCACATGGAGCGCAAGCAGAACATGTCCTCGCCGTCGCCGGTCACCGACGGCAAATACGTCTGGGTGATGACCGGTCTTGGCGTGCTCAAAGCGTTCGACTTCGGCGGCAAGGAACTGTGGAAGCGCGACATCCAGGCTGACTACGGCAAGTTCGGCCTCAACTGGGGCTACGCCAGCACGCCGCTGCTGAAGGGTGACGCGTTGTACGTGCCGGTGCTTCACGGCATGAAGACCGACGACCCGTCCTACATCCTGAAAATCGACAAGCTCACCGGCAAGACGATTTGGAAAGTCGAGCGGCCGAATCCCGCGGTGCGCGAGTCGCCGGACGCGTACATCACACCGGCCTGGATCGAAGCCAACGGCCGCGCGGAGTTGATCATCACCGGCGGCGACGTGGTGTCGGGTCACGACCCCGCGACCGGCAAGGAGTACTGGCGCGCCGACGTGCTCAACCCCGATCGCAACGGCGCCTACCGCATCGTCGCCTCGCCGACGATTGTCAATAACCTGATCATCGCGCCGACGCGCGTCAACCCGCTGACGGCGATCAAGCCGGGTGGCAGCGGCGACGTCGCCAAGACTCACGTTGTGTGGCAGTTCGCGCAGGGCCCTGACGTGCCGACGCCGGTGAGCGACGGCAAGCTGCTGTACGTGGTCCGCGACAACGGCATCGTCCACGCACTCGACGTCAACACCGGTGCGCCCGTCTACGGCCCCGTGCGCCTGCCGTCGGGCACGTACAGCGCATCGCCAATTCTCGCTGACGGAAAAATCTACGTGACGACCGAGGAAGAAGGGCTGACGACGGTGTTTCGGGCCGGACCGAACTTCGAGATCATTTCATCGAACCGGCTGCTCAACGACTGCGCGCCGTACTGCCTGAGCACGGTGGCGATCTCCGACGGCCAGTTGTTCATGCGCACGTCGTCGTTCCTCTGGGCGATCGGCAATCGCAAGAAAAAATAGGTGCCAAGGATGCCAAGGTGCCAAGGTGCCACGGTGCCAACGGCGGGGAAGTCCGTGGGTGGCCCCTTGGCACCCCGTTGGCACCGTGGCACCTAGAACCCCCAGGCAATTAGTTTGTCGACATCCTTCACGATGATGGTTCGCCCGGTGAATGCCGGGTGGGCCCACATTGCCGAGTTCGCGACCGTATAGCGCTTCACTTCCTCGAACGCTGCGGGGTTGGCCTTGGCGACGACCAGCTCGCTGTTGGTGGTGGCCAGCAGCAGATAATCGCCGGCGCGGACGATCGACGCGTTCTCGGCTTCGCGGCCTTTCGTGACCCATAGCGTCTTGCCGGTTGCCGCATCGATGGCGAAGAACTGGCCCCGGTTCTTGTTCGACAATCCAAACAGCGTGTTGCCGCTGGCCGCCGGCGAGCTCATATACATCGACACTTGCTCGTTTCGCCACAACTCCTGCGTGGTCCACTTGCCTTGCGCATTGACGACGCGGACGGCAATGGTCGGATTCTCGAGCCCTGCGTAGATCAAACGATCGCCGACCACGATCGGCGTCACCGAGTTTTGTTCGTATGGAGTTTTGATGGGCAATTGCCAGAGCAGCCGGCCGCTCACCGCGTCGAGCCCGACGATCTTGGTTTGCGATTGCGTGACAATCTGCCGCGTGCCCGAAAAGGTCGCGGCAATCGGCGACGCATAGGCGGGTCCATCCCCGGTCCAGCGCCATTTCTCCGCTCCGGTCGCCGCATCCATCGCGGTCAGTGCGCCGGCGCCGGTGCCGCCGAGAAACGCGATCACGTGCTCGCCATCGATCATCGGCGAGCTGGCCGTGCCGAACTCCGGCGGCGTCGGCGGCGCGTTCTTGCGCCACAGCAACCTGCCGGTCGCGAGATCGTGGGCGGAAAAGATGCCGCTGATGCCGAACGTGAACACGCGTCCGGCCGCAATCAGTGGTGTCGACTTCGGTCCCGGGCCATGACCGGCCGCCGCGGGGTTGACGCGATACGGCGCCTCGACGCCGTCCTGCCATAACTGCTTGCCCGACGCGAGGTCGTAGGCGGCGACGACTTCGCGAGTGCCTTGGCGCGTGTGCAGAATCACGCGGCTGCCGCTGACCACCGGGGAGGCGTGACCGGCGCCGACGTCAACCTGCCAGCGCCGCGTCAACTGTGCCGGCCAGTTTGACGGCGGCGTGAACGCCGTGGCAACGCCGTCACGAGCGGGGCCGCGCCATTGCGTCCAGTCGGCACTGCCGGTGGCGACGAAACAGACGAAGCACACTAAAGCAAGGAAGCTGATGTTGCGCATGTTGGTCATTCACTCTTGATTGCGGTTGTCACCGGAACGTTCGACGTCATCTTGATCGCGAGCAACGATGCCAGGAGGCCGGTCATCAACACGCCGCCGACCAGACCAGCGAGGCTCGCCCACGGCACGGCCTGCGCACGATCGCGCAGTGCAGGAATAATCGCGATTACCGCGCAACCGCTGCCGAGCAGCAGCCCCGCGATTGCCAACGTCATGCCCTCGGACAACACCATCTGCCTGATGTCGCCAGGCGAGAATCCGACGACGCGCAGTAACCCGATCTCTTTCCGTCGCTCCAGGACATTGCGGGCGAGCACGGCGCCAAGACCAATCGTTCCGAGCAGCAGCCCGAGCGATCCAAGCGCTTGAAACGTCGCAAGGTACGTATTCTCCACCTGATGGTACGCGGCCCAGCGCTCGTGCGTGTCGATCACGTCGACGCCGAAGTCAGAAAGACGATCTTCGAGGTAGGTGGTGAGTGCGGGCTTCTGGGCGGCAGCAGCCTCGATCATCCATACCCGATAGCCCTCGTGCCGCGGAAACAAGCGCGTAAAGGCGGCCTCGCCGATGATCAGCTCCGATTGTAAAAAGCTGTCGGCCAGAGCCCCGACGATTCGCAGCGTGACCGGCGCCTGGCCCTCCGGCGTGAAGACGAAGTCGTCGCCGACGCCCAGGTGCAATACGTACATCAGCGTCGTTTGATCGGCAATTGTCGCAATCGCGCCGTCGTCGAACGTCCGCTCGAGCAGACGCCAGGGGTTCTGCCGTTCGTCGGGACTCGCCGCCAGCGAGGACGCGAAACTGAAACGCGGCTGGTCGAAGAAACGGCGTTCCGGGGCGATGATGCGAGGGTTGGTGGGGCGATACAGCGTCAGGCAGCTGGTTTCGTCGCCCGGACGCAGCCGGAAACGGACGATCGATGCGTGCGCGAGCTCCGCGGCATCGGGTTCGAGTCCGAGCCCGTCGCGGCCCTCGCGGGCATTGGGGTCGTGCATCAATGGCGCTACCGACTCCGACATCAGCGCGAACCCGCCCGTACCGGATTGACGATCGTGTTCGGACGCGCCGGCGTCCTTCCTGAACGCGCCGACGCTGACCAGCACGAAAGTCGCGAACGCGATGAGCGCCAGGCTCAAGACGGACCTCGCGGGCCGCACGGCAGTGTGCCTCAGGCCGAGCGTCAACAAGCCGCGCAGCCCGCGGCGCAGTACCGTTGACGAGCGGCGCCTTCGCAACAGGACAGATGCCGCGAACAACCCGCCGACGAGCCACGCGCCGCCCGCCGCGAAAAAGCCCGCTGTCGGATCGATCGCGCGCGCAAGAGCTGCGGCCAGCGATCCGGCACCTGCCAGCATCATTGCCGCCGCCGCGATCTTCGCCGCCGCGCTGGCGCGCCTGCTCTGATCGACGCTGCCGCCTTTGAGCAGTGCCCGCGCCGAGCGCCGGCTCATGGCGCGGATGCCGAGCCAGAGGGCAGCGAACCCGACGATGAACGCACCGAGCGCCCCTGCGGCGAGGAATGCAGGAGCGATGTGCAGCCGCAGATCCGTGGTGCCAACGGCGCCGACCCACCAGGTGCGCAAGCCGTACAGAATCAGTGCGCCGTAGCCAACCGCCGCAACCGCGCCAATCAACGCGCCGGCGATCGCCAGAACCGCGCCTTCTCGAACGAACACGCGCCGGATCGCAGACGTCGAGAATCCCATGGCAGCGAGGATCCCGACTTCGGTGGTGCGCTGTTCGAGCCCGACTGCGAAAAACAAGTAGGCAAGCAGGAGTGCCGATACGACCAGGAAAAAGCTGAAATACAGAAAATACTCGCCGAAATCGGTCGTGCCTTGCGCCGCAGCCATCGCGTCGCTGCGCACATGCCGCACGGTCAGGCCCGCAGCGGCCGGATCCAGGGCTTGCGCGCTGATCGCGACCTGACTCGAGAGCCGCAACGACGAAACCTTGCCGTACCGCGATCCCCACAAACGCTGACCGTCCTCGAGCGAGATGATCGCTTTCGGCGCGGCGCGGTAACGATCCCAATACTCTTCGTCCTGCGGGCGGATGCGTTTGAGATCGACGGGAAACGGCGGATCCCACGAGGTCATGTCGGCGGCGTCGCTGATGCCGGGATAATCCGGCGTCAGTGTCGGATCGGCGCCATCGCCTGTCATTGGCAGGATCGCGCTGACCGTGAACTCGGCGCTCGACGTCGTCAGCCCGTGCTCATCCGACCAGAGGAAGTATTCGAGTGTGACACGGTCGCCTGGCTTCGACTGCAGTTCGCGCGCCGCCCATTCATTGAGGCGAATCTCGCCGCGTCCTGGACCTTTTGCCGCCACGACCGAATACGGCACCGCTCGCTCGCCGACTCGAATGGTATTGGCGACATACGCGAGGACGGCCTCGCCGCGGAGCCCGTTGTCGGCTGCGACGGCTCGAATGCCTTCGGCAAGTTCATCGGTGAGCAGACCCGCCCGAGTTTCGACGATGGTGTTG
>Ga0196963_10001922_pt1 | contig 13125 bp, 13 predicted proteins | sample S1_5metaG_FD_148600 | JGI IMG/M metagenome (GOLD analysis project Ga0196963, IMG submission 148600) | Soil microbial communities from Anza Borrego desert, Southern California, United States - S1_5 | ecosystem: Environmental > Terrestrial > Soil > Desert | place: USA: California | collected... | reverse complement strand
GGTATACGCGCCAGCACTGAGTTTTTCTATGACCCACAAAAAACCACCCCCACACACTAGAAAGGCCAGCAATCGAACAAAAACCGGCCTAGGAACCGCCAAGAACATGGAGGCCGCGGCGTCGATACTCGGAATCGAGATCGACGTTATACGGCTGGCTAAAGCGAACGGCGCTACCGGCTTCAAGCAGAACGGCAATATCGATCTCGACGTGCTGAAGAAATGGCTACTGGAGCACCCGGAAACATACGAAGAGGCAGCTGAAGGTATCGACGCATCGTTCGAGCGCGCGCTGTGGATCCGGGCCAAACGCAAGACCGAAGAAACAAAGTTGGCCGAGCGAAGAAAAGAACTCTGGCCAATCAACCAAGTAAAGCGCGCATGGGCAGAGCAAATCATCGCGGCTAAAACAAAACTCTACACCGCCGAGAATTCCATCGCCGTCGAGGCAGGAATGCGACTCGGCTTGAAGCCAGAACAAATCACGTCACTGAAAGAAACCGTGATGAAGCACATCCGAACAGCCATTAAGGAACTGTTCCGCGGCGAATGGGGAAAGGCTGAGTGTCCAAGTTGTGGGAAAGGTATTTCGCAGTGATCGACGCGATGCGCCAAGTTATCCGCGAAGACTGGGAGCCAATCTCTGACGATCCGGCTCCGCAGTGGGTCGCCGAAAACGTGGCGCTACCGGCGGATTCTGAACTCAAAAGCTTCGATTTCGAACTGTTTCCGCTCGCGCGGTTCGCACTTGAGCAACTTTGCCACAACGAACACCTGCGCCGATTCACCGAGATGCTATCCGCGCAGGTAGGAAAAACTGTAACCATTCTCGCTTACGTCTGCTGGAAAATCATCAACCGGCCAACGTCAATTGGTTGGTACACGGACACGGGAATCAACGCCAAGCACGATTACAAGACCAAGATTCTGCCGACGCTCGAGTCGTGCGCTAAGGTGGCGAAACTTCTGCCAGCTGACCGCGCGAAGAAAAACAACACGCTTGTCCAGTTCGGTTTCATGAACCTGCGCGTGATGGGCGCCGAGTCGCGCTCAAACCGCGAAGGCAAAACCATTGCGGAGGTGCTGTGTGATGAAGTGCGGAACTATCCACCTGGCGCAATGCAGCAGATTGACAACCGATTCAAAACGGTGACGAACTGGCGACGAGTCCTGTTTTCGTCCGCCGGCGATCTGACAAATGAGCCATGGTTGAGTTTCAAGAAAGGCACGCAACACCTGGGTTTCTGGCCGTGCCCGAAGTGCGGCCACAAGCAAACTTTCCGGTTCGGTCGCAAGGCCAGTCCGCTGTATCCCGGTGCGCGGGAGAAAGGCGGGTTCGTGTGGGCCGACAACGAAAAGACGCACCCCGACGATTTCGTTTACAACTTTCTGGAGTTGCTGCCGACGGTTGAATACGAGTGCGAACAGTGCGGCCAACGATTCAAGGAATCAGACAAGTTGGACCTGATTCGCAGGACTGAATTTGTGCAGACCAACCCGATGGCCGATCCGTCTGATGTGTCCGTGCATTGCTGGGAGGCTTACATGCCGTTCGCTGGGTGTTCATGGGGTAGCATTGTTATGAAGTTCCTGAATGCGCTCGTCGCGATGAAGCAAGGGAGCATCGAACCCATGCGCGTGTTTGTGACGGAGACATTGGGGGAGCCGTGGGAGGATCTTGGCGGCGAAAAACCAGTTGAGGGCGAAATAATGGAGCGCTGCGGCGAGTATGCCATCGGCGAAATGCTTTCCGGGCCCGATGTCACCCTGGTGTTGACCGCAGATTATCAGCACGGCTACGTCGTGTATGTACTCCGACAACACCGCAAGGACGGTTATTCGCGTCTAATCGAGTGGGGAAAGGTGTTGGACTTTGATGAATTACGGGAATACCAGACGGTCAAAGGAGTCAAAGACCGAGCTGTCTGGATCGATTGCGCGTACCGACCGAACGATGTCTATGAAGCCTGCCTGAAATATGGAAGATGGACCACTGGCCGCGGTGGCGAGCGCATTTGGGACGGATGGACGCCAATGATTGGCGACGACGCCGAAGAGTTCACCCGCATGATTGAAGGCGGCAGCGTGAAATCGTTCTGGAAAAGGTCGCTTATCGACCCGGCGGTCGGCACGAGCGAGCAGGGGCGCCGCTTGATTCCGCGCTACTCATGGTCGAATAATCACTACAAAGAGAAGCTTTACATTTATACGGTTCACGGGCGTGGCTTACCTTGGGAAATTCCGAAGAACATTGACCGCGAGTATGTCAAACAACTGTCGGTCACAGAGCGGATTCCAGTAACAGATGCGTCGGGACAGATCATCGGCCACGAGTGGAGAGAGAAAGGCCGACATGACGCGGGAGACTGCGAGCTTGAGCAGTTGGTGGTCGCAGATATAGCGGCGTTGGTGAGACCAAAATAAAAATGCCAAACCTTTTTGACCGCGACGGCGCGATTGACTTCGATTACAACGCGATCGACAGGGAGGAAACTCCAAAGGATGCCGTTGCAATGGCGGCGGAGGCGTTCACGTCAGTCATGGACTGGATCACCAAGGGAGGCAAGGCGAAGCAGTCGGGCATCGTCTTGAGAACGCACGTTTGGATATGGGTCGTGCGCCCGGAATACTTCAGGTGTGCCAGTGAAGAGGCGATGGCTAAGAGGCTCGGCGTGCTTCAAGAAGCGTTTGCGCGCGAAGTGACATCTTTTCGGAGCCGATTCGGCTTCAAAAACCGCCTGATGAAATCGGATGAACACCGCAAAAAAATCGCCATGTCGATCAGCAAGTGGCACGCAGACGCCTTTGATGTGCCAATAAAGCACAAATGACATTGTTAGTAGCCGATCCATGGTAGATGGCTCGACCATTCTACAACGGCTTCACCGCGGCAGAGGTTGATACCCTGCTTTCCGAGGCAAAAACCGCTTTAACGGCGGTTTTGCTCGGGAAGTCCTACACTCTCTCGTCTGGGAATTTCCAGCGAAACGTCACAAGGGCCGACGAGCAGTGGCTTGTCGATTTAATCGCCAAACTTGGCGATGCGAAGGATTACCTCGCGCGCGGAAGTAAAAACATCACCCACACGCTCGCGAAGATCGTATGAGCGTCTATGTTCCCTCACGTTTCGTCCGCGTGATCGACGATTTGATTGGTGTTATCGCTCCAAAATCGGCGCTGGAACGACATATCGCGCGACAGAGGCTTCATCTTTTCAGGTACGAGGCAGCGTCGTCATCCCGGGAGCGGCGGACGTCGTCGGCTAGTTTGGGATCTCCTGAGTCGTCTGGCTACCAGCGAGACCGTGTCCAACTCGGAAAAGACGGTCGAGACCTGGCGGAAAACGGCGATTTAGCGGCTGGGATTCTTGGAAAATTCGAAAATCACGTCATCGGATCGCTTCGCTATCAGGCGCGCACGGGCGATGACACCTACGACGGAGAAATCGAAGAATATTTCGGGGATTGGTCGAGGATATGCGATCTCACTGGGCGCCATTCATTCCACCAGTTGGCACAACTGGGATTGCGCGAGGTTCTTGCGATTGGAGACGAGGGAACTGTGGTGGTGCGCGACGGCGGGCGGTTGCTGCTAGCGGGAATCGAGGCTGATCGCATCGGAAATCCGCACGAGTCCAGAGCTGAGGAGAATTATGTCGGTGGAATTTTGCTCGATGAGTTGAAGAGGCCGAAGGCGTATCGCGTGTACAACCGAACGGTAACTGGCGCTTACGAGAACCCCGTAGAAATCCCAGCGCACAGCTTCATTCATGTGTTCAAACCGCGACGCTACGACGAATACCGCGGCATCAGCGCGTTTCATCCGGTGATAAACACGGTGCGGGACATCAAAGAGATAGTTGAGTTCGAAAAACTCGCCGTAAAATGGGCATCATGCCAGACCGGCGTTGTGTCGTCGGACGCAAAAGGACCAGACGTGGCGGATTATTACGAAAGCGGAACCTATCCGAACTCTGGCACTGCGCAAAGGATTGAGGAAATCACACCTGGGCGTGTGAACTACATTCCGGAGAATGGGCGCTTTGAGCAGTTCAAAATCGACCGACCTGGGGCCGCGTGGCAGGGGTTTCTTCAACTCCTGATTCGCCTATACGCCGCCGGACTGAATCTTGACTACGGCTTTGTGTTCGATATGAGCGGCTTGACCGGGCCGGCGGCTCGGTTCGTGTCCGAGCAGGCGAAACGGACATTCCAAGGCTGGCAGCGGCTTCTCGAGGACAAGAAACTTAACCGAATCAAAAACTTGGTCATCGCCAATGGCATTGCCAACGGCGACTTGAAGGCCAAGCCGAACTGGATGCGAGGCGTGTGGCAGTTCCCGGCTCATCCGACGATCGACATAGGCCGCGAGAGCGCCGCGAATCTGAACGAGAATCGTCAGGGCATCAAAAGCATGGACACCATTCTCGGGCCCGAGGGATTGGACGGCGGCGAGGAGCGTGAGAAAATCGCTCAAGAGGCAGCGGACTGGCTCAGGCTATCGAAGAAACACAATGTGCCAGTCGAAATGATGCGCCTTCTCACGCCGAATGGGAACGAACTTCAGACTGATAAACAAGGGGGGGCAACCCGCGAGACGGCGACGGAGACGGGGTAGTGGGCGAGTAGCTATTGTTAGTAGCGGCTTCCCTTTATGAATGACGAAGGAAACCAACTTCGCGGCGCTTCTTGAAAGCGAAATCGATGCTGATTCAGGGGTTATTCAAGGGGTGTCTGTAATCACCGAGGGGGTCGCGCGCGGCCATAACGTGTTAATCGATCGCACCACGCTTCAGCAAATCAAAAAGTGCGCTGATGCTTTTAAAGGTGGCGTCAAGGTCAAGATGAACCACTGGAGCGGCGTTGAAAGCATTGTTGGAGCGCTTCGAACCTTCCGGATTAAGGGTAAAAAACTGCTTGCGGACCTTCACTTGCTCAAAGCGAACACGCACCGCGAGGCGATCCTTGAAATGGCGAGAGAACTCCCCGACAGCTTTGGATTAAGCGTGAGTTTCAGCGGTAAAGACGAAGAGAAAGAGGGCTTGATGTATGCCAGATGCGACGAGCTCTACAGTGTGGACATCGTTGAGCAGCCCGCAGCAAACCCAACCGGCCTTTTTGAGCAGAAAGTTAGTAGCGTAAACCTTAATGAACGGAAAAACGATCTTATGGCTACCGAAAACACGCCTGTAACACCACCCGCGACACCCGCGGTGCCGTCCGTCGATCTTTCTTCGGTCCTTACTCAACTTCAGCAATTGAGCGCCGACGTCAAGGCGCTGAAAGCTGCGGCACCGCAAGACCCGGACAAAAAGCCGCTTTCAGAAATGACCGCCGGCGAGCTGAAAAACTTGGTGACCGCCGAATTTGCGACGCAGTTTTCGAAGGTTGGAATCACACCTGGAACGGCGGCTCCAAACCCAACAGCGCAACCCGCACCGCCCGCCGCACCTCCGCCTGCCAAAAAGGAATTTTCCGCCATTGTGGCGGAGAAAGTTACCGGCGGCATGAAAAAGTCTGAGGCCATCACTTGGGCAATCGACAACCACCCGGCGGAATACGCCGAAGCTCGGGCCAAAGGAATTAAACTCTAAGAAGCTATGGGCGCAGTAAACGAAACAGGTTACAAGACGTTCACCGCAACAGCCGCCGCGATCGCTAAGAACGTTCGCGTAGTGTGCGACAGCGATGGAAAAATCTCCGCCGCTGGTGTGAGCGACGACTGGATCGGAACGACTACCGAAGATGTCGCCGCGAGCGGAACTGGCACCGTGCGGCTTCGCAATTCCCAAGGCACCCACTTTTTCACCGCTTCGGCAGCCATAACGCGCGGAGCCAAGCTTTACGCCGCCGCGTCTGGCAAGGTGGACGACGGCTCGACCGTCGTTGCCGGTGGCGCCCCAATTGGATTTGAGGCGAACGAGGCCGCAACCGCTGACGGTGATATCATCGAATGCATCCCATCAAACCACGTCCCGCTCGAAGGCATCCCTGTTATCATGGCGCTGCCGATCGTGTTGGCACAGATTACCAGCGCCGGGGACGTTCTCACAAATTTCACACCAGGCTTCGCTGGTAAGATCGTTGGACTCGACTTCGCGGTTACAGTGCCTGTTACAACCGCGTCGAAGGCCGTAACTCTGAACGCCGAAATCGGCACCACAAATTTGACCGGAGGCACTGTCGCGTTGACATCTGCGAACTGCACGCCACTCGGCGCAGTTGTGGCGGGTGCTGCAGTCACGGCGGCCAACGTTTTCACGGCGAGCGACACCATCAGCATCGAGGCTGCATCGGTTACGGCGTTCGCAGAAGGCGAAGGGGTTCTCTACATCAAGATGCGGGCCCTGTAATCACGAACTTTTTAACTACAAGAACCTATGGCATCAAGTGACGCAGCTGCAGTTTTAAGGTCCGACATCAACACGCTGGTGCAGGAAGCCGCGAGCATTGACCAAATGTTCGTTGGCCTTCGTGTATTTCCCGTGTGGGAAGTCCCCGAAAAGGATGGTCATTGGCCAAAGTTTCGGCTCGGCAAGGGCGAGCTTCTGAACGATGACGCGACGAAAAGAACCCCCGGCGGAGGGTACGGACGCGTCACTCGCATCTACGAGAACGACAACTACGCCTGCGAAGACTACGGCCTCGAGGAATTGGTTGACGACACCTACCGGGCTGACGTTCGAAGGTTTTTCGCCGCTGAAGTCACAGCGGCTCAGCAGATCCGTCGGCAACTGATGATCGCGCACGAAGCGCGCGTCTCTGCGGCCGTCATCAATGACAGCACCTTTACCGCAACCGCAGCAGCGGTGAACTATACCGAGGCGAACATTGCAACGATTGACCTTGTTCGCGATGTCGTCGGTGCGGTCGGTCGCCTGAACGACAAAGGCGTGATCCCTAACACAATCATCATGAGCAAAAACGTGTTCAATCGCGTGCGTCGCTCGACGCTCTTGCTCGACTATTTGCGCGGTGCGCGCGCGGACGATGCGAAGAACCTCGCCAGCGCTCAAGACATCGCAAACGTGTTCAACAACGAGGGAATCACGCAATGCCTGGTTGGCCGAGCGCCGAAGAATAGCGCGAAAAAAGGCCAGGCATACAGCGCAACTGGCATTTGGGCCGACACGCACATCTGGGTCGGCTTGGTGGTCGGAGGCGATCCAATGGCTGGCGGCGCAGGGCGCACAGTGTCATGGAGCGCAGACGGAGGCGTGTTCACGTCGGAAAGCTACCGCGATGAGTCGCGCCGATCTGATGTTGTCCGAGTCCGACAGAACGTTGACGAGAAAGTCGTTGACGCGACGAGCGGCGAGCTCATCACGACCAATTACAGCTAATTTGCGTAGGGGTTACTGGGACGCATAACGGAGCTAGGGAGAATAGGGAAGCTTCACAGCCCACGCTTCAAGGCAACTTGGGCGTGGGCTTTTTAGCACAATGCCGACACTGCTCGACCAAGCAAAAACTGATCTGGCCATGATGGTCCGGACGGAAGATTTCGCCGAGTCTGTGACATATACGCCGTCGGGCGGATCAGGTTCTGCGGTTAAGGGGCATTTCGAGGAGTATTTCCAGGTTGTTGATCCAGTGGACGCCGGCGTTGTGACTACGCATCCGGCTTTCATCGGCAAAACCGAGGATATGTCGACCGCAAAGAAGGGCGACACCATTACCCGGAGTTCAGTCACCTACAATGTGCTCCGGGCTGAGAAAGACGGCATGGGCAACAATGGGATGATAACCCTAATCCTCAGCCGCGACGCAATCCACAGCTAATGGCCAATGAAGTCAGGCAACGAATTGTCAACGCTGTGGAAACCCGACTGCGGGGAATCACCACAGGTAACGGCTACAACACGAATTTAGGCAACAACCTTTCAGTATGGCGCGACTTGATAAATGCTCCACTGGACCCGAGCGAGCTGCCGGCGGGCAGCATTTGGGACACGGAGGAAGAGACATCGGAAATGGTGTCGTCGCGTCACGAACACAGGTTGATGTTCGAGGTGCATGTGGCCGGCGCGACGGACGCGGTTGTGCGACAAATGCTCGCGGACCTTTACAAAGCGATCGGAACGGATCGGCTTTGGGTGGTCGCGGGATCTCAGTTGGCGCAGCGTACAGACCCAGTCGGAAGCCAGATGGGAATTGCGCAGAAGGGAAGCGCAATTGTCGGTGCGACGTTCAAATTTCGAATCGTTTACCGCACCGCCCCATTCGATCAGTCAACACTCAAGTAAGCGCATTATGAAAATCATTTTTACCGGAGACGTTGGGCCGACAGGCGAGCTTTACGACCCGGTCACGCAAATGACGTTCCCGTTTCGCAAGGGCGAAGTTATCGACGTGCCGGATCCGGTCGCGCGCGGTGCCACGGCGAACGGCTTGTGGAAGCGGGTTGATCAGCCTGCCACGTCCGGCACTGCTTCCACCGGAACGCAATCAGAACCAACCAAAAGGTAATTTATGGCTGTCGGCATTGGCATTAACACGGTGTTCGGGTTTGCGCCTGAATCGACTTACGGAACGTACGTCGCCGCTGCGAAGTTCCTCGAAATTCAAAGCGAGAACATTAAGCGATCCCAAATGAGGCTCTCGAAACCGTCGCTGCGACGGGCGAGCGCGGATCATCGGGTGCTCGGTAAAAAATCGGTTGGGGGCGGATTTGAATTCCAGTTTTCGTATTCCGGCGCTGAGCTCTTGCTGAAGCACGTTCTCGGGACCAACACAACGACAGGATCCGGGCCGTACACGCACACAATGACTGGCGCAATCGCGTTGCCCACTGGACTATCGTTCTACGTGGGGCGCGACCAGGCCGCAATCAGCGGCAGCACGGCGTTTCGCTATGAGGGGTGCAAGATTTCAAAGCTAACGCTGACGCAAAACGCCGAAGAGTTCCTCATGGCTGCGGCTGAAGTCGTCGGCGAGGACGGATCACAGGCCGCGGCAGAAACCCCGACATACCCGACGTTCAGCGGCGCAACGTGGGACAATTTCTCGTGCGAAGTCGATGACGTGGCTGTCGGCGTGGAATCGGCAGAAATTACCTTTGTGAACAATCTCGCCACTGGTCGCCACAACCTTGGCACGGCCACGCAGCGGGAACCATTGCGCAACAACGTGCGAGACATCACCGGCTCGTTGACGCTCGAGTATTCCGACGCAACACAATCGATTTTCGCGAACACGCGCAGTTTGACCACGAACAAACTGGAATTGATTTGGACAAAGTCGGCCAGCGAGTCCCTCACAATCACGCTGCCAACCGTGCAATGGGAGGGTGAAGACCCAGAAGTGTCAGACGGTGGGCCGATCAAGTTCAAACTGAACTTCAGAGCGTTCCTGAGCACCACCGAAGGCGACGAATGCTCGCTCGTGTTGGTTAACGGAGTCTCGTCCATCCCGTAATGAATCCGACGCGGAAAAAGCTGACTTTGCCGAGCGGGGCGACGTGTGTGATTAGAGCTCTATCGCTCCGCGAGAGATTGTCCTTCCAGAAGGGGCCGCCGAGGCCCGAGGGCAAACCCGACGGCGAGCAGCAAGGGGGAGAGGATGTTGAGTTTGGATTTAGGATTCAGGAGATGATCTTACTTCAAGTCTGCCAAAGCATTCTCCTGTCAGACGGGCGGGAGGCGGAGATTATTCCGGCAACTGTGAAGCCGCTTCACAGGTTGGAGAGCCAGATTGCCGTTGATGAGTTCGACCAAGCCGACGCTGACGCGATAGTCCGCGGGGTATTCGAGATGTCAGGAATACAGATCGGAAAGGAGGCGGCCAAAGCCGCACCTACCTTTCCTGAAGAAAAAGCGGTTCCTGGTCAACCTGGACAGGGTAGCGCAGAGATACAGCAAGCTCCCCACGGAACTGCTTAATCTTCCGGTCCAGGAATGGGAGATAAACCTTGCTGTAGCTGAGGCTGGGTCAAAGCAGGACGAGCAGGACTTCGAACGGGCCAAAAGATCGTAATCCAATGGTCTCAATCTCTCACAATATTGATGTTGCGGCGAGGAAGCTTCAGGCCTATCCGAAGCAAATCCGCTTTGCGGCGTCCCGCGCCGTGAACGACACCGCGAAGGACGTTCAAGACTTCACGGTTAAGACGCTTCTTCCTGCAAAGTTCACGCTTCGATCGCGTGGCGCGCCATGGTGGAAGCCTGGAACGAGGATGGGATTTAATATTCGACCGTTTTCGAAGCCGTCCACGCTGACCGCAATAGTCGGCAGTCAAGCTGACTGGTTAAAGCTCCAAGAACAGGGCGGGACCAAAAAACCAGACAGCGGCAAACGGCTTGCGATAGTCTCCGGGGCTCGACCGACTCCGACAGCTGTAATTCCGAGGCAGGTAAAACCGAAACGCTTGCTCTCAGGAAGAAAACCTAAAGGGTTTGTAGTCACAACCGAGAAGGGTTCTGGGATTTTTGTTCGCGCTGGAGACGATGTGAAGATGATGTACTGGCTCAAGCCGACCGCAATCATAAAGCCAGTCCTTCAATTTCTTCCAAACGCAATGGCTGTTGTGACGAAATCCTTCCCAAAACATTTCGTGAAACGATTCACTGAAGCGATGAAGACGGCGAGATAGGTAAATTATATGCCGAACGTTGCAGAAATCGTAATTCGCGCCTTCGACCAGAGCAAGCCAGCCTTCGCCTCTGCGAATAAGAGTCTTAAGGATTTGGCGCAAGTTGCCGCCGACGCGAGGACTGCACTTGCCGGCGCAGCCTCGGGATTTGGAGCGGGCTTGTTAGTTCGCGAGATTGTGTCTGCGTCTGCAACATCCGAGCGGTTCAGCAACGCGCTGAAAACCGTATTCGGAACAAGCCAAGCCGCAGCTCAAGAAATTGGATTCTTAAAAGACCAATCACGAAGGCTGGGGTTGGATCTGGAATCTACAACGAAGGCATACGTTTCTCTGAGCGCCGCGGCCAACGGCACATCACTGGAGGGTGAAAAAGTTCGTGAAATCTTCCTTGGTGTCAGTGAGGCGTCAACGGTTTTAGGGTTATCCGCCGAACAGACAGAGGGCGCCCTGCAGGCGATCCAGCAGATGATAAGCAAGGGGACTGTGCAGGCTGAAGAATTGCGCGGTCAACTCGGTGAGCGACTTCCTGGCGCCTTTCAGATCGCGTCCAAAGCAATGGGGGTGACGACTCAGGAGCTGGGTAAAATGCTTGAGCAGGGTCAGGTAATCTCGTCTGACTTCCTTCCAAAGCTTGCGCAAGAGTTGAGAAACACATTTTCAGAATCGGCAGTCAAATCGTCCGGGTCGTTGACTGCTGAATTCAACCGACTGAAAGCAGCGATGTTCGAACTGAAGGTGGCCGCCGGGGATGCTGGCGTGACCGGCGCAGTCAAGAAGCTTGTTATTTCGGCAACCCAATTTGCATCTTCTCTTGCCAAAAGCGAGTCAGCGATGCTGGCGATGGCGTCGGCAACAAAAGTTGCCGGCACAGCGCTCATAGCTCTCGCCGGCCAAATGGCTCTCGTGCGTGTTTGGTCTGCTTCGGTTGCGCTATTCGGCGCGCAGTGGCTGAAAACAGCCGCGGACGTGAGGGCGGCGGCTGTGCTCATGGCGACTTCCACTGTCACAGCCTCAGCGTCGATGGTTGCCAGTCTCGCGGGAATCACTGCGGCGACATGGGCTGTGGTTGAGGGGTATCGGGCAATCAAAGCGGAATCGAACCTGAAGGAATCCACAGAGGCGTTAGCGCAACAGAACGACAAGCTTCGCCAAACTATTGAAGCCGGCCTTGAAATGAAGGTTAAGGCTGGATCACTCTCAGAATCTGACGCAGCGAAACTTAAATCTGAGATTGCGGCGGCGTTCACCCCAAAAAAATTCAGCCTGTCTGATGCGAAGTTACCGCTCCATAACTTTCCCTCTGGGGGTCAAGTCCTGAATCGCGATACCGCTGCTGAGCATTCAAAGTTAATGGAGATCAGCCGTCAGCACTTAATACCGAGAGCGCCCGACGGCAGCCTGGCTTCCGGTGGAGATCTGTTTTCGGCGGGAGAAGCCGATAAAGCAGCGAGCGTCTTTGCGAAGATTCGATCTGAGTATCAGGAGGCTACGAACACAAAACTCCAGTTACTTTTCCTAGAGCGTAGACAAACCGATGAGCTTTTAAAACAAATGCGAGGCGACGAAGAGGAGACAGCCATAGCGCGCCTCCAGCTTTTCGCCACTTACGATCGAAAAATCGAAGACGAGAAGCAGAAGATCCACCAAGAAGAAATAAAGCGAATCGCGCAGATTTCAGAGTTGGCGCGCCGGATGAGAATGGAACGGCTGAGCGGAGCCGCCCTTGAAATGGCTCAAGCGGACTCCGAGCACTCACAAAGGCTGGACCAAATCAGAGAACTTTTGGCGTCCGAAGAAGAGAAGCGCGCCTTAATCGAGGAGGCGGAAGTGGGCCGCAAGGCTCGACTGCTCGAAATCGATGCTGAGTATTACGAGAAGGTTCAGCAACTTAGAAACAGCGTCCACTTGGCGACGCTAAACGAATTCGACCAGCAACGAGCCGCGGCTGAAGAACAGCTGGCTCAAAGGTATAACCAAATCGGTCAGTTATCACTCACCGAGGAGCAGGCTCTCGAATTGATGAAGCAGGCGCACGGCGCATACGCAAGAGAGGTCTCTCAAGTTCGGAAACAGGAAGATGCAGCGAGGTTTGAGTCTATCTCCAATTACGCTTCTCACACCGCCGCGGCATTCGGAAACCTCGCCAGCGTGGCTCAGGCGTTCGGGAAGAAAGGCTGGAAGGCGTTCAAAGCGTTCGCCTCTGCTGAAGCCGTAGCGTCAGCGCTCGCGGGCGCGACTCGAGCCTACAAGGATGTTCCGTGGCCGCTCAACATCGTGGTTAGCGCTTCAATCTTGGCGGCAGGCATGGCCAATGTTGCCCGCATCAATTCTACCGAACCGGTTGGAGTGGCGCATGGCGGTTTAGATTTCGTTCCCCGGGAGGGGACATTTCTGTTGCAACGTGGGGAGCGCGTCATCCAACCGCGGCAGAATGAGCAACTGACGGAGTTTCTTGAGAGCCGAAGACCTGAGAGCGGCAGAATGGTCTCCGTCAACATTTACCTCGACCGCGATGTTCTGGCCAAGGGTATCGGT
>Ga0196963_10001921_pt1 | contig 13130 bp, 11 predicted proteins | sample S1_5metaG_FD_148600 | JGI IMG/M metagenome (GOLD analysis project Ga0196963, IMG submission 148600) | Soil microbial communities from Anza Borrego desert, Southern California, United States - S1_5 | ecosystem: Environmental > Terrestrial > Soil > Desert | place: USA: California | collected... | reverse complement strand
ATCGATGATTTTAAATGCTAAGGGCTGCTCGAGATCAACACCTGCCACGTTAGCTTCACTGGGGAAATAAATGCCCTGGCAATCCCAGCTTTCTGGTGTAGTTTCTCCATCTGCTAAGAAGTAAAGTTCTGTATCAGAGTTTGAGTCTTCAGAAGGGGGTCCGTAAACCGCTAAAGTTTTGCCCGTTTCGTTACGGCATTGCCCCCAGGTAATGCCAGATTCAATCGCTGCTTTTTGTAGTTGTAACTCGTCAATTTTTTGCTTCAGTTCTGGAGTGGCACCTTGTGCTTCTTTCTCGTCCAGCAAACGATTCAGCGATTTTGTTAGCTCAACATAATCAGAATTTTTGCTAACCTTCGGCTTATCAGCCCAGGAAGGTTGGGCAATCGTTAGGTTAATCAAAAAGACCATAACAACTAAAGCAATTTTCAAAAGTTTCATCCTCAATCTCCTGGCAATTATTTGCAGTCAGTTCTCAGTCTCAAAGCAGCCTGAAAGCGTTATCTGAAGCGACGCGACCTAAATTTCATGGCAATTCACTTAAGTTCACTCTAGGCTTCCTCTTGAATAGGATCAAATGTTCTTTTTTGTCAGAACGATAAATTCAGATGATGAATATCCAGCTCAAGTTTTGACAAAAAAATTTGTCCATCTTGTAAAAAGTACACTATCCCGGTAGACTAACCGTAGTTTACGCGAAGTGTCAACTGAGGTGGAAAATTTCGATGGGTATTACAGTCCAAAATGTCTCAAAACGATTCGGCTCCTTCCATGCGGTGGATAACGTTAGCCTTGACATTCCGACAGGTTCGCTAGTAGCGCTGCTAGGCCCATCCGGTTCAGGAAAATCAACACTCCTGCGTATGATTGCAGGACTCGATACACCCGATGCCGGTCAGATTTTGCTCGTTGGGGAGAATGCAACCTATCGCCCCGTGCAAAAACGGGGAATTGGGTTTGTGTTTCAGCACTATGCGTTGTTCAAGCATTTATCAGTGCGGGAAAATATCGGATTTCCCTTAGTTATTCGCAAATTTAGCAAAAACCGGATTCATGAGCGAGTTGAGGAACTGCTGAATTTAGTTCAACTGCAAGGATTAGGCGATCGCTATCCCTCTCAACTGTCGGGTGGACAACGGCAACGGGTTGCTTTAGCGCGTGCATTGGCAGTGCAACCGAGTGTTTTGCTACTGGATGAACCCTTTGGGGCGCTAGATGCCAAAGTGCGTAAAGAGTTGAGAGCCTGGTTGCGTCGTCTGCATGACGAAGTGCGTGTAACGACTGTATTTGTCACCCATGATCAAGAAGAAGCGATGGAAGTTTCTGATGAACTGGTGGTGATGAACAAAGGTCGGGTAGAGCAAGTCGGCACCCCAGCAGAACTTTACGACTCTCCCGCGACACCATTTGTCATGAGTTTTATTGGGCCTGTAAATGTACTTCCTGCGAGTGTGGCACCTCAACTAGGTAGCAAAGCAACTGAGGGCGATCGCTTATTTTTACGTCCTCACGATATCTTGATCCAACTTCAGGCTTTCCAGGGTACGGTACCTGCAAGAGTTGAGCGGGTCATTCACCTCGGTTGGGAGATTCAGGTTGAGTTAATTCTGGAGTCAGGACAAATGATTACTGCTCACTTAAATCGTGAAGACTTTAGTCAGCTTCAACTCCATCGACAGCAGAGTGTTTATATCAAAACTAAAGACGTCAAGACATTTCCTGGCTACGCGATCGCCTAAGCGGTTGTCCAACACTTTTTAAACCCATTTTGATTGAACCTAACGCCGATTAACGCTATTCGATCAATTGCTGTACTTGCCCATTGCAGAGGTTTCACAATGAGAGTTAATTATCAATCTGTCATCACTCTTGTTGCTTCAGGACTTACGCAGCGAAATTATTGGTGCAAACTGGGTATTGGTTCTAGGGAAAATCTGGGCTTATTGCCCCATAGCGCACGTTCTAGCCCCTATACTATACCGAAACTATGAATCTTTTATTCCGCTGTGTAATTCCTGAACTTTTGCAAATAGAGGGTTAATTATTTAACCTGAAAACTTATAAAATTTCTGCTGTGGCGGTTACAAATTTTTGAGTGAAATTGGATTTAAATCTAAAGTTTCACTCATTTTAGTAAAAAATACTTAAAAATCTCTTGTACCAATATGACCGTTAAAGCTGAAACTGAGGTTGTTGAACAAAAGTTAAATGGCAAAGTTGTTGAGCGAAAGCCCAGTAATAAACCGCCTAAACGAAAGCCCAGTAGCAAAGTTGAGGAAAAGCCGAAAGGTAAAACCACCACAACCGAAGCTTACATTGTGCTTCGCATCATTTTAACTTTTTTGATATTAGCGATACTCTCCACTTTTTTTGTCATTGTTAATACGGGACAACGGGGAGTATTAATGCAGTTCGGCAAGGCTCAAGAAAAAGTTTTACAAGAAGGCATTCATTTTATTATTCCTGGGGTTAACACAGTACAAACCTTAAGCGTACAGGTACAAAACCAAGAAATATCTACTGAAGCTTCTTCCAAAGATTTACAAGATATTTATACTGATGTTGCCCTCAATTGGCATATTATCCCGGAAGATGTGAGCCTCATTTTTCGGCAAATTGGCAATGAGCCAGCGATTATTCAGCGGATTATTCGACCAGCCGTAGAAGAAGGTCTGAAAGCAGTAATGGCAAGATATACTGCTGAAGAAATTATTACCAAGCGGGGAGAAGTTAAAGCCGCTGTTGATGAATTATTAAAAACTAGATTAATCGCTTATCACATTGCAGTTGATGATATTTCTCTAGTACACGTCCATTTTTCCAAAAGATTTAGTGATGCCGTAGAAGCAAAGCAGATCGCTGAGCAAGAAGCGAAACGCGCAGGATTTATGGTATTAAAAGCTATGAAAGAAGCTGAGGTGAGAGTTAATTTAGCAAGAGGCGAAGCTGAAGCTCAGAAATTGATCCGTGAAAGTTTAACTCCCGATCTGATTCATAAACAAACAGTAGAGCGTTGGGATGGTAAGCTGCCCTTAATTGTGGGTGATAGTAACTCAAAATTGTTAGAAGTTGAGTTAGACGAATTCATGAAAGCAAAACAAAATTAAAACTTTATCTTTCAAATAAATTGAGTAGTTAGTCGAAATAAAAAATAATTTTCTTCTAAGTACCCAAGTTTCCGCTTATCTGCCTACCTTCGGCATGTGTTACGCGCTCTATGGACAATAAAAAGCGCCAGAACACTATTTTAAGCCATCAACATCTGTTCAAAGGCGATCGCAATGCGAGTTTGAAAGCGCTGCCGATGCTTAAGCTTCAAGATAGACTGCACAATTTCTAGGGTCTTACCAGAAGTGTTGAAATCATCGATCACTTCAACGGCACGTAAGGTTTTCAGTTCTAATTCTTTTCTTACCATAGATTCCGGAATCGCCGCAGCACCCACCCCACCTTCAACTACTGCCCTCACCATCTCACTACTACTTAAAACTAAAATTACTTTCAGTTGCATAGGCTCAACTCCCCAGCTTTGTAAAGTTTGCTCAAACATCTGCTGGGAACCAGAACCCGATTCGCGCATTACCCAGTCAGTTTTTGAGAGTTCTGTTACAGGCACTTTAGGGCAATCAAACCAAGGGTGAGAACGACCCACCACGATTTGTAGGCGATCGCTTCCTACAACTGTTTGCTCTAAACAGTTCTTCAATGCAGGTTTCACTTCTCCAGTAACTAACCCCAAATCAAATAATCCAGTTGCAGTCCCTTCGCAAATTTCTTCTGCGTTGCCTAAAGTGCAATTGACAAAAATACCTGGATACTGCTGCTTAAATTGGCTAATTTTTTCTGGTAACCAGTAGTTACCAATTGTCAGACTTGAACCTAACTTCAACTCACCTCGTTGCAAATTGTTGAGTTCTCTTAATCCCCGTTCAGTTAAAGCGACTTGATCCAAAATCTTTTTGGCTTCTACCTGAAGTAAGTTTCCTGCCTCAGTAATTTCAACTCGACGACCAATCCGATGAAAGAGTTTAACCCCATAGGATTCTTCTAAGCTTTGGATCGCCGCACTCACGGCTGGTTGGGTAATGTAAATTGCTTCAGCGGCACGGGTGAAGTGAAGATGTTCCGCGACTGCTAGAAAAATTTTTAATTGCTCAAATGTCATAGTTAAATCTCAAAACCCAGTCAACACTCGTTCATAAAAATTTATTCTCATCAACCGATGAGCTTTTGAATGGGTTCTTTGGTATCCCAGCCATTAGTGATTAAAAGTAGTTAAATTTTTTAAAGGCACATAAGTCGATAGACTTAGTAGTCTTTACTTTATATCATTTTTTAGATCACTTAGTAACACAGAATCTCAGGTTTATCAGTGAACGTATCTTTCAAGATTGCAGTCAAACGAGGGCTGTCTTAGAGATTGTCCAACGTTCAATCAATTAAAGTTATCGTTTTAACAAATAAGACTATTTGCTCTTCTTGACTGACATCAATAGAGTTAGGTTTATAAGCTTCGCAATTGATACTTGCCGAGGCAAACCTATTAGTTCAATTTGGGTTACTAAACCTTAACCCAATTGAGACATCTACGTGCAAGGGAGCTTCTAAATGACTGCCGAAATCCCACTCAGCCAGAGCGCACATGGTTTAAAGAATGAATGTCTGTCTTATGGAGAAGTTCTGGCTCAATCAGTTTCTGTAATTGCGCCGACAACTGTCCCTGCGGCAGTTTTAAGCTTTTCCTATGGTTCTGCGGGGAACGGTACTTGGCTAAGTTTTGTGCTTGCCATGACGGGATTATTATTTGTGGGCATCAATATTAACCAATTTGCCCGACGATCAGCCTCTCCGGGTTCACTATACTCCTACATTGTTAAGGGACTAGGCCCAACAGCAGGGGTTATCTGCGCTTTGAGTTTAGTTCTTGCCTATTTGTTTACAGGAATGTCTACCCTGTGCGGATTTGCTATCTTTGGGCAAACCTTATTAGCGCAGATAGGAATTCATACTCATATCCTGACATTATTTTTACTCGGTACAGGTGCGGCTTGGTATGCAGCTTACAAAGATATCCAGCTCTCAGCAAAAATGATGCTGGTGCTAGAGGGTGTCTCAATTATTTTGATATTACTCTTAGGACTCATCATCTGGGCACATAAAGGGTTTGCAATTGATATGGCTCAACTAACCCTTAAAGGCGCGACTCCTGGTGGAATCACAATGGGAGTTGTCTTAGCAGTGTTTGGCTTTTCTGGGTTTGAAAGTGCCACCTCTTTAGGTGATGAAGCTCAACAACCCCTAAAAAATATTCCTAAAGCAGTTAAGCAAAGCACAATTTGGGCGGGTGCTTTCTTTATAGTCATGACCTATATTGAAGTCTTAGGGTTTAATGGTAGTTCCGTAGACCTTGCTAAAACTGAAGCCCCGCTAGATTTTTTGGCTCATCAAGCAGGCGTTGGTTTTCTCGGAATATTAATTAGTCTAGGAGCCTTATTAAGCTTTTTTGTCTGTACCCTTGGCTGCCTTAACCCCGCTGCACGAGTGCTGTTTTTAATGGCGCGTCATGGTTTGTTTCACAACTCCTTGGGGACAGCCCACAAAGATAACTTAACGCCTTATAAAGCGATCGCCCTCGCCTCTCTGATTACATTTCTACTGCCTGCAACCCTTAATGTGCTTGGCATCTCCACATTTGACAGCCAAGGATACTTCGGTACCATTTGCACCTTAGGATTCTTGCTAGTATATGTCCTCGTTTCCATTGCGGCTCCGGTATATCTATTTCGCCTCCGTAAGCTGCGTCCAATAGATATCGTTTTCTCTCTATTGGGAGTGGGTTTCATGTGTCTACCAATTTTAGGAACAGTCGGAGTTCCGGGTAGCACTTTGTTTCCCCCGCCAAAAGCACCGATCAGTCTTTTCCCTTATCTATTTTTGCTCTATCTAGCAGTAGGTTGTGGATGGTTTTTCTATCAACGGATACGATTTCCTAAAATGGTAAAAAAAATGCAGCATTCAATTGAAGCCATTCACATCCGTTACAGTGATCAAAACAATCTTTAAGCAATTGTTTCCCTGCTCCAATTAACCAGATTTATTAATCAAGTGTTGAACAAAGCAGATAAATATGACTCAAATTATCTGCATTCATCTGGGATTCAAACAAAAAACATATTTTTGCAAACGTCTATTTCCTTCAACTCATTCCAGATGACGAATTGTGAATAAGGATAGATACGAATGGATGAATTAATCACTGCAATTCCCACTGGGATAACTGCCTTCACTGCTACTAACCTGGACGATATTGTGATTCTGATGCTGTTTTTCTCCCAGGTAAATACTCTATTCCGGCGACGGCATATTGTTATGGGGCAGTATCTTGGCTTCGGCGCATTAGTTTTAGCCAGCTTACCAAGCTTTTTTGGGAGTATGCTGTTTCCCCGCCCTTGGATTGGATTGCTAGGAATATTACCGATTGCCATTGGGGTAAGTCGCTTGCTGATTCCAGATACAGAAGATTCGGAAGCGGAAGTGACAACGGAAGAATCTGAACAGTCTTTGTTAACCAGCTTTCTGTCTCCCCAAACCTACAGTGTTGCAGCCGTAACCTTTGCTAATGGCGGTGACAATATTGGGATCTATGTGCCCTTATTTGCCAATACCAATTGGGAGAGTTTGCTACTAATTCTCACTGTATTTTTCTCAATGGTGGGGGTTTGGTGTTACACCGCCTATCGCTTAACCTGCGTACCTGCGATCGCAGACAACCTAACACGCTATGGCAATCAGCTTGTACCCTTTGTTCTGATTGGATTAGGCGTTTTAATCCTCATCGACAGCCATACCCTCGAAGATCGCGGTTTAGCAGTGCTGACTTTAGTGATCAGTTGTATGTGCTTGCTCAATATCATGAAAAATATTAGCTCCTCCGCTAAGTTTTTTACCGCCGAAATTGAAGAGGATTGCAAAAGATTAGGCTGACAATTTGATTGATTAGACTTGCACAAGCACTGACTACAAAAAATTGCTTAGGAAAATCAAATGACAATTAGCTTATTACGGCTCAAGACCAAGCCATATAAGTAGACAGCCTGAATTTTCCAACCAGTAAACAAAATGAAAACTTTCCCCAGGAGAACGATCATGAAACCCTTCAAAATTGTTTTAGTCGCATTAGTACTGCTGCTCAATTTAGTAATAGCTCAACCTTCTTGGGCAGATCAACCTAACCTAACAGCTACACCAGATTATATGGAGGTAACGCAGGGAATTAACAATCTATTGCAAGCAAAAGAATCACAGGATAGACCTAGTTTGCCACCAGAGCAAATTGAGCAGCAATTGGGTGATTTAAAGCTGCAAAGGTATATTCTAGAAACTGCGAAAGATTGGGCACAATGCAGCAACGAAACCGGAAAAACCTTAGCAGTTTACGCTCACAAAGCGAAAAAAGGTGCTGCTCAACCAGGTACACTCTTCTATCTAGGCAATGGTCAAATAACCGATGATGATTGGAACTGTGATGCTGTTTACCTGCCTACAGGAGCCAGAGTTGCAGGTTTACCCGATGTTACAGAAGTAACGCAACCACTAGCCCTTAAAATTGTGAGTGGAACTCAACTAGTTGCCAAAACTAATCCAGCGGGTGAAATTGAATTCAATATCAATCCTGCTAAAATCTTTAGATCTGGGGAAAGTAACTTATCGGTACCCGATCTGACTCAAGCCAACATTGATGCAACCACTCCCAATGCACCAATCGAAGATTAATTTTTACTTGCGGTAAAGTGATTTAAAAGATAGCCAGAATATGAGGTTTTTTGAAGCTAAAACTCTCATATTCTGGTTAATTTTCATCTTTTTTTCAATAGCTATTAGAAACCAAAGTAGATAAAAAATATCCCTGATAGGTTAACAATTAATTGTGGTGCAACTACTACGTCAAACCCATGAAAACAGAGGCTAACACCCAAGAAAAGCCAGAAAAGCGGAATCCCAATCGTGTTCGAGATCATCTGGCAAACGAACGCACGTATCTTGCTTGGATGCGAACAGCGATCGCACTCATGGGATTTGGGGTTCTGATTGTGCGGTTACGCATCCTACGTCCGCCTTTAGCACCCCAGCCGCCTGGTACTGGGTGGAAGCTGGGTTTAGCTTTCTCAGTCGTAGGTTTATTAACTGTATTACTCTCAACTCAGCATTACTTTGCTATCCGTAATGACATAGAAGAAGATACCTATGGTCCTCCTGATCGCTGGGTAATTCTCTCTAGTCTGGCAATATTATTTCTGGGAATTGGCGTAATTTATTATGTCTTCACGGTGCCGTTGGAGTCTTTAGGCTCAGTTCTAATTGAGTAACCACTTGCTGTCTAAATAGTAATCTTGAGTTTTTTACCGTAGATGAAGCGCGTAGCCCCTGCTGTAATCACGCAAATAAACACTGATGGAGGAACTTTAGGCGATTAGGGTAAAGATGGTTTTTGACTCAAGACTGCCATAAACTTTGGATAAAAATCCCTCTTACCTGACCCTTTTACTATTCACTACTCAGCGTCTGAACTTCCTCTGGTAATAATGTCGTTTCTTCCGGAGGTGCTTTCTGATCAAGATTGTTTAATCCGGTTAAATGGGGCTTAATCACTAAGCTGACTCCAATCGCCCACGCCAACGAAACCATCCATCCCGCCAGCACATCACTGGGAAAGTGAACTCCTAAGTACAGCCTTGTCCAGCCAATGGCAGGCACAAATACAGCACCAATAACCAGCAGCAACCAACACCAACGAGTTCCCCAAGTGATAATTACCAAAGCAGCAATAAACGTCATGCTGGTCATTGCATGACCACTAGGAAAGGCAAAATCTAACTCTGGCGCAAGTGAATCCCAAAAATGAGGGCGCACACGATGGAGTAATTCCTTAGCTGTGCGGTTAATGAGAATACTACCTAAAAATGTTGTCAGTAAATAAGTGAGCGATCGCCAACGTCGCCAGTACAACAACGCTAGCAAAATCAGTGTAGCGATCGGAAAGACACCTCGAAAGCCTCCAAATTTCGTGAGTGTAGTTGCCAACTGGTCGAGTTGAGGCTGTGCTGTTGCGTGGATTGCCACCAAAATAGATTCATCCCAAGGAAAGCCACTTTCATTGCGCCAGACTACAACCGCTAATTGCTCAAACACCAATAACGGGAAACCCACTCCAAGTAAGAGCAACAATAACGCACGCCAATGAGCAATCAGAAGTTGCTGAAGAAACTGGAGAAAAGCTTGAGGATACTGCAAATCAGAGTTTGACATTGATCCAAAATTAATCAGAGTACAGAATCTGTTGAGGCAAAGAATCGAGTTCTCAAAGTGCCTTTTGAGAGAACTGTTTTACACTGCCTGAGATAACTTCCAGCTCACCATCACTAAAATGACATAAATCACAAATCGCAAGGCACGCTGCGGAGCCAGTTGACACAGTTTTGCACCCAAAAGTACGCCCGGTACTGAGCCAAGCCAGATGGGTAAAACTAAACTCCAATCCACCGTTCCCAGCGTCAAATGTCCAAAAGACGTAAACAGCAATAGAATTGCTGCCTGTGCCAAGTCAGTTCCGACCAGCTTACGAGCATCTAGTTGAAAAAAAGCAATCAGTACCAGAGCAAACATAGAACCAGAAGAAACACTGGTTAAACCAACAACGCAACCGAGAACTGCTCCGACGAGGATTGTGAAAACACGACCTTTCAGTGTTTCTAAATCAAATTTCGGCAGAGAAGGCAGCTTAACTTTGGGCGCAAATGTTAAAAGTAATAACTGTCCTAATGCTGTCAAAGTCACAAACAGAATTGCAAACCCAATTAAACGCACTAGAACTGCATCTAGATTTAGGTTTCTATGCTGCTGGATTGAATGCAGAATTCCTACTCCAAACAGTGAACCAGGTACACTTCCCAACACTAGCCATTTTACAACTTGCGGTTCCAGTGTTTGCTGTTTCCAGTGTTTAAAACCGCCTACTACCTTCATTAAGGTTGCTGCTACTACATCCGAACTGACTGCAACTGAAGCCGGAACCTGGAAGACAAAAATCAGCATGGGTGTAAGGAGAGCAGCTCCACCGATTCCAGTTAAACCGACAACAATTCCCACGAAAAAGCTTAAAGATGAGAGGAGTAAATAGTTCATGCAAGCTGCCTTAATGCAGGTTTTTCAGTGGCTTGATGCAAAGGAGAAAATAGGTTTTTTATAAATTGAATGCTCGATTTGTATGCCCGTGTAAAACAAAGGCATCAAAGATTTTTTGATTAAATCTGTCTTTGAATTAAAGCCAAAGCTTTAATCCGACATTAGTTAAAAGTTAGGTAGGATTAGCCGAATGCTCAGCAGAAAATAAGGCTGGCATATCGAGAATCTGAAAATGTACTAACGCTAAAACTGCAACCGTAAAAACAGTAGACGTGACTAAACCTGTCAATAACTCTTTTTTAGGGTTGCGTTCTTTGGCTTGTCCTTGAAAAAGATCGACGCTACCTGCTTGCATCAAAATAATTCCGACGATATTAGTCAGCCAATAACCTGCAATTGTGCCAGGAACTAGCCAATTGGGTGACACCCAACTACAAATCCAACCAAAAAAGTAAGCGACAGGTAAGTTAAAGATCAAATCATTCCACCAACAAAGCGGGGATAGTAACCATCCAATGGCTAATAGGAATCCCCCTCTCAATCTTTTTAGCGTAGTAGTCTTGGAAGTTCCGAAGATTGCCGGAAGTGACTGCACTTGGCTGATTTGGCTGAACTTCTGACCGAATGCTTTGAAACGCAGCATTAATACCCTATTCCGATAGACTTACCGTATTTTACTATACGGTTCTTAATTTACACAATCCCGATCGGTTTACCGTATTTTAGGCTTTCGGTGCCTCGAAACACTTGTTCTGTAAAAATTGCAGATTAAATTCAGGTGGACGTGAATGGCGTCACACCCGCTAAAACTAGGAATATGTGCTGGGTTATATGAATTCTCTTAAAGTAAGCAACGCAGAGACAATCACTCGGTAGAACATCTGCGTCTATCTGCGTTCAAATCTCAAGACTTGATTTTCGTGAGCAAGTCTCATGTGTCAGCAAATTTTAGAGAATTGGTATTACACGCTGCTGAAGCAACCAACTTTGATTATTCAGTGTTGAAAACACTAGGGAGCAGACAGCCAAAAAGCGATCGCCTATTATGACGACCAATGACTGAGAGGCTAAGCGCAACTAGCTTTTGACGACTGAACGTCCTGCTTGTTGTTCCTGAATGCGTTCTAGAGTTCCTGTGGGAATCGAAGCGATTAATCGTTGGGTATATTCCTGTTTAGGCTCACGGTAGATGCTTTCGGATGAGCCAATCTCTTCAATTTTGCCTTGATTCATTACCATGATGCGATCGCTCATAAATTTCACCACGCTCAAGTCGTGGGAAATAAAGATGTAGGTGAGGTTAAACTCACCTTGCAATTCTTTTAACAGATTGAGTACCTGCGCTTGCACCGAAACATCTAAGGCAGAAACCGATTCATCACAAATGATAAATTTAGGATTCAAGGCTAAAGCACGCGCAATCGATACTCGTTGCCGCTGACCTCCAGACAATTCGTGAGGATAGCGCTTAATCCAGCTAGGATCTAAACCTACCCGCTCTAAAAGATAAGCTACGCGATCGCGACGCTGCCGAGAATGCTTACTCACCCCATGAATTACTAGCGGTTCCATCACCGCCTCACCAATACTCATGCGGGGGTCGAGAGAACTAAACGGGTTCTGAAAAATAATTTGCATCTCCCGCCGCAAATGCCGGAGTTGTTTCTCGCTGATCGTCGCAATATCTACTCCCTCAAATAGCACCTGACCCCCCATAGGTTTAATTAATCGCAACAAAGTGCGAGCCAGGGTGCTTTTGCCACAACCAGATTCTCCCACTAATCCCAAAGTTTCTCCTGAGTAGATCTCAAAGGAAACATCATTAACCGCCCAAAGATAGCGTTTGGTGAGACCGAAAATTCCGCGTTCGGGAAAGCCAACTCGTAAGTTGCGAACGGTTAATAGTGGAACGTCGGAGACAGGGAATGAAGTTTGTGGTGGAGAGACCTCTATTGAGTCTGGATCTAAAGCCGCTTTTTCTCTAAGTTCTACTTCCCCTGAAGGAGTAGTAACCACTTCCATAAAATCGGAAACCGTGGGGAGGTATGCCAAACGTCGATCAGGACGGGGACGACAAGCTAATAACCCTTTAGTATAAGGATGCTGCGGATTAGAGAAGATCTGCAATACTGAGCCATACTCGACAATTTTTCCCTGATACATCACCGCCACGACATCAGCAATTTCTGCAATGATGCTCAAATCGTGGGTAATAAACAGCATTGACATTCCCCGGCGATCGCGCAATTCTCGCAACAAATCAAGAATCGTTGCTTGCACAGTCACATCTAAGGCGGTTGTCGGTTCGTCAGCAATTAACACGGCTGGGTTACAAGAAATCGCCATAGCAATCATCACCCGCTGCAACTGCCCCCCAGACAGTTCATGGGGATACCGATCCAAGATTGCCAGCTTCTGGCTGTTAATTGCCAAGTTAATTTCGCGGTCACTCACATCCAGCGCCCACTCATCCGAGGCAGATGTCCCCAATCGTTCGCCTTTTCTTGCTTGTAAGTAACGTTCCCGCAGCTGTTCATCACTCGGCAGCAACTTGACCTCTTGTAGTCGGGCGATCGCTTGACGCCTAGCTTCTGCGGGGGAAACATCTTGGTGGAGTCGAATTGCCTCCGTTAGCTGAAATCCAATTGTGAACACTGGATTAAGTGAACTCATCGGTTCTTGGAAGATCATGGCAATCTGACTTCCCCGGTACTGCTGCATCTTTTCTGGAGGTAGCTGCCGCAGATTAATCGCCTCTAGGCTTCCCCCCTCTGCATCCATGCCACGAAACCAAATCTCTCCGTTGCTAATCCTCCCCGGAGTTGGTATCAGATCCATGACTGCCAAAGAGGTGACAGATTTTCCTGAACCCGACTCGCCCACAATTCCTAAAGTTTGCCCTCGTATTAACTTAAAGTCGATGCCATCAACGGCTTTGATCAGCTTCT
>Ga0196963_10001920_pt1 | contig 13134 bp, 9 predicted proteins | sample S1_5metaG_FD_148600 | JGI IMG/M metagenome (GOLD analysis project Ga0196963, IMG submission 148600) | Soil microbial communities from Anza Borrego desert, Southern California, United States - S1_5 | ecosystem: Environmental > Terrestrial > Soil > Desert | place: USA: California | collected... | reverse complement strand
TGAGCTGCGCCGACCGCGCCTCCAGCAGGCCATCGCGGCTGAGTAACGGTTCGGCCTCATGCGCCAGCGTGCGCAACCGCGAGCGCATCAGCCAGCACTTCGCGAGCTGGTAGGGCAGCTTCAGATAGCGCCTGGCGTCGTCCGGCGCGTTCCAGACATTCGGCCGCAACGGGGCTGATCGATACGGCAAATCGATCGACGCGAACCAGTCGCGCCACTTGAATGCCTCGTGGAAACACAGCTGCACCGCGATCCACGGCACGCGCATCGCATCGGCGAGAATCGCGCCGTGCATCGCCTCGGTGATGACCAGCCTGGCATGACGCACGCCATCGATGAAATCGCGCTCGTCGACATCCGGACTGAGATAGCGGAAGCCAAGATCGGCGCAGATGCCGGCCAGCACACGCCCGGATACCCAGCTCGTGTTGATATGCGGGATGAACACGACGCCTGCGCGCTGGCTACTCGCCACCGGCGGAAAGAAGCGGCTCAGCAGTACGGCGCCGTCGCAGATCGCGCGCTCGGCGGGCAAGCGCAGGCGCTCGGCCGAATGCGGCCCGCGCACGCAGACGAAGCGCCAGGAATCGTCGAACTGCTCGGGCGTGACCGGCCCGTAGCCGACGCCCGACGAGAACACGATCTTGCGCCGGAACCGCGCCAGTTTGGCGATCAGGCCGTCGTTGATGATCGTGCCGATGCCGACGATGCACACATCCTCGCTGTCGATGATCGACCGATGGAACAGTGCGCCGAGCAGGAACGGATTGATGTCGTCGCCGAAGTTGCGGGAGTTGTGGACCGTCACATGGTCCCGGAAATAGTGGATCGCCATGTCAGCGCCAGCCGTAAGTCTGGCGGGAGGTACCCGCATATGCCTGGATCATCGGGCACCATCCGTGCTGCGGATGTTCGCTCGCGCGCGAAGCGTACGCATCGTGATGCCTGGCTTGGGCGAGGAGGACTGCGGACTCACCGGGCAGCACGGATAATGCGCGCTCGTCGCGCCAGAGAGTGACCGCTTGCGTCGTCTGCCCTGCTGCCTGCCGCTGGCCGGCCTGATCGCCACCGCCGTCGCTGCCGCGCCCGCACGGCTGGAGCGCGGCAACGGGCCGGAGCCGTCGACGTTGGATGCGCACCGCTGTCAGGAGATCGCCTGCAGCAACATCCTGCGCGACCTGTACACCGGCCTGGTCAGCGAAGCTGCGGACGGTCGCCTCGAGCCGGGCCTCGCGGAATCTTGGGCGGTATCGGCCGACGGGCTGGAATGGCGTTTCACGCTGCGCGAAGGGCTACGCTGGTCGAATAGCGAGCCGCTCGACGCCGCGCAGATCGTCGCTTCGTTCCACCGCGCGTTTGCCCCGGCGACGGCGGCACCGATGGCCGGGCTGCTGGCCGCGATCGACCACGCGCAGGCGGTTCAGACCGGCACGCTGCCGCCCAGCGCGCTCGGCATCGACGCGCCGGATCCGCGCACGGTCGTGTTCCGTCTGTCCCGCCCGGCCCCACTGCCGGCGCTGCTGGTCCTGCCGATCGCCTTTCCGCTGTACCTGCCGGCGCTCGAGCAGTACGGCACGCGGCATACGCGGCCGGGGCGCCTAGTCGGCACCGGCGCCTACCAGCTGGTCGATTGGGTGCCGCAGGCGCATGTCACGCTGCGCGCGAATCCGCATGCGCTCGAGCCACCGGCGATCGACACCGTGCGCTTCCATGTCACCGAAGACGCCGCGAGCGAGCTCAAGCGCTTCGCCGCCGGTGATCTGCACATCACCGAGACGCTGCCACCGGTGCGGCTCGAGCAGCTGCGCGAGCGCTTCGGCCCGGCGCTGCGCATCGCGCCGTACCTCGGCACGTTCTGGTTCGGTCTAAACCTCGAGCGGCCGCCGCTGCGCGACAGCGCGGCGCTGCGCGAGGCATTGAACCTCGCGCTCGATCGCGAGCGACTGACCCGCTACATCACCGGCCTGGGCGAAGCGCCGGCCTATGCCATCGTGCCGCCAGCGCTGCCCGGCTATCCGGCGCCGCGGCCGGACTGGGCCGACTGGCCGCGCGAACGGCGCGAGGCGCTCGCCCGCGAGCGCTACGCCGCGGCCGGCTACGGCGCCGAGCGGCCGCTGCGCCTGGAGCTGCGCTTCAACACCTCGGTGCCGCACCGGCGTCTGGCACTGGCCGTGGCGGCGATGTGGCGCGAGGTGCTCGGCGTGACCACGGTGCTGCGCAACGAGGAATGGAAAGTGTTCGTGGTGAACCGCCGGCAGCGGGTGATCACGCAGGTGTTCCGCGGCGGCTGGATCGCCGATGTCGCCGACCCGGCGGATTTCCTCGCCGCGTTCGCCAGCGATGGCGCGCTGAACTGGAGCGGCTACCGCGATGCCGAATTCAGCCGACTGTTCGACGCGGCGCAGCGTATGTCCGACCCGGCGAGCCGTGCCGCGCTGTTGGCACACGCCGAGCAGCGGCTGCTCGACGCGCACGCGGTGCTGCCGATCTACCACTATGCCTCGCGCCATCTGGTCGACCCGCGCCTGGAGGGCTGGGTCGACAACCCGCTCGACCGCCATCCGAGCCGGCATCTGCGCTGGCGGCGCGCAACGCCATGAAGCGCGCCGCGGCCCGCCTCATCGAGGCGCTGTTCAGCCTGTGGCTGCTGGCGACGCTTGGCTTCTTCCTGCTGCGTGCCGCGCCCGGTGGGCCGTTCGACAGCGAGAAGGCGGCGCCGCCGGAGGTGCTGGCGACGCTGGCAGCGCAATACGGCCTCGATCGGCCACTTTGGCAGCAGTATCTCGGCTTCCTGGGCGATCTGTCGCGGGGCGACCTGGGCCCGTCGTTCCAGTACCCGGACTATCGGGTCGCCGAGCTGATCGCCCAGGCACTGCCGATCTCGGCGCTGACCGGCGGCGCGGCGCTCGCTTTGGCGCTGCTGCTCGGCATTCCAGCGGGCCTGATCGCCGCCTTGCAGCGCGGGCGCTGGCCGGATCGACTGCTGATGTTCGGCAGCGGGCTCGGTCTGGCGCTACCCAAATACGTCGTCGCGCCGCTGCTGGTGCTGCTGTTCGCGCTGACCCTGGCCTGGCTGCCGGCCGGCGGCTACGACGGCGCGCGCTCGCTGCTGCTGCCGGCGATCGCACTGGCCCTGCCCAACCTCGCCTACTGCGCGCGCCTGACCCGCGCCGGCTGCCTCGAGGCGCTGGCCAGCGACTATGTGCGCGCCGCCCGCGCCCGTGGCCTGCCGACCTGGCGCGTACTCGGCATCCACGTACTGCGCCCGGCCCTACTGCCGGTGCTGGCCTGGCTGGCCCCGGCGCTGATCAACATCGTCACCGGCTCGGCGGTCGTCGAGCAGACCTTCGGCATCCCCGGCGTCGGCCGCTATTTCGTGCAGGGCGCGTTGAACCGTGATTACACGCTGGTGCTCGGCGTGGTGATGGTCGCCGGCGCGCTGATCATCCTGATCAACGCCGTGGTGGACCTCCTGCGCGAGCGCTTCGATCCTCGGCTGCGCGACGCATGAGCCGCGGCTTCGGGCGCGGAGCGGATATCTCGCGCCCAGACGCCTCGACCGTGCCCGCGACAGCGGGGTCTACCCGGACTCGCGGCCAAGTATCGACTCAACCGATCCCCAGCCAACCCGCCAGCACCGCCCGCGCCTCGTCGACGCCCTGCTTGCTGCTGGCCGAGAACAGCTGCACGCCGACACCCTCGCCGAGTTCGCGTCGCACCGCATGCAGCGCCTTCGCCTGCTGGCCGCGCGGCAGCTTGTCGGCCTTGGTCAGCAGGCAGTGCGTGGCCAGGCCGCGCGCACTCGCGTAATCGAGCATCTGCTGGTCGTAGGGTTTGAGCGGATGACGCACATCCATTACCAGTAGCAGCGCGGCAAGCGCCTGGCGACGGCGGAAATAGCCATCGATCAGCCCGCGCCAGTGCTCGCGCAGCGCCGGCGGCACCTCGGCATAGCCGTAGCCGGGCAGATCGACCAGATGCCGCTCCGGTGCGATGTGGAAATAGACCAACTGCTGGGTGCGTCCCGGCGTCTTGCTGGTCCGCGCCAGCCGATGCTGCCCGCATAGGGCATTGATCGCGCTGGATTTGCCGGCGTTCGAACGGCCGGCGATGGCCACCTCGACGCCGGCGTCAGGCGGCAGTTGGCCGGGCTCGTGGACCGATTTCAGGTAGCTCGCTTGCGAGAGGGGATTGGCTTCATTCATCCGTGCATTTGACCCCATTTGGCGCCGGCTGGAATAATCGCCGGGCTCGAATCATCGCGCGTTGGGGCGCAGTTCGAGATCGATCAAGCCTGCGGAGCCTTTACTTCTATGAGCCTTCGGCGCCTTACCGGCCTGTCCTGCCTGTTGTTCACCGCCGCCGCGTTCGGCCAGACCACGCCGGCCGAGGTCACCGCCGCGCCGGAAGCGGCCGCTGCCGCGGTCAGCGAACTGAGTGAAGCGCACGGCCCGGCCAAGGCCGGTGATCCGGTCGCCGGCGAAGCCAAGGCCGCGGCCTGTGCCGCCTGCCATGGCGCCGATGGCAATTCCAGCGACCCGCAGTATCCGAAGCTGGCCGGTCAGCACGAGCGCTACATCGCCCGCCAGCTGGCGCTGTTCAAGTCCGGCGAACGCGAGAACCCGATCATGATGGGCTTTGCCGCACCGCTCTCGCCGCAGGACATGCGTGACATCGGCGCGTTCTACGCCAAGCAGACGGTGATGCCGGGCATGGCCGACGACAGCCAAATCAGCGAAGGCAAGTACGCGGGCAAGAAGTTCTATCAGGTTGGCGAGCAGCTCTATCGTGGCGGCGATCTCGAGCGCGGCGTGCCGGCCTGCATCGGCTGCCATGGCCCGAGCGGCGCCGGCAATCCGGGCCCGGCTTATCCCAGCATCGGCGGCCAGCACGCCAAGTACACCGCCGCGCAGCTCACCGCATTCCATGGCGGCCAAGTCTGGGGCCGCGGTGAGAACGCCAACACGGTGATGGTTGGTGTCACCAAATACCTGACCGAACAAGAAATCCAGGCGCTGTCCAGCTACGTTGAGGGCCTGCACGCGCCTACCGGAACTGCCGGCGCCAAATAAGGTCGCAGGCATTCCCCGATGCACCGCGCGGGCGCCGAACGGCGCCCGCGACGTTTTCCGCCCAGGAAAACCCCACGAAGGAGATTCCCATGCTGATCCGCTGGTTCGCCGTTGCCCTGTTGGGCCTCACCGCCGCCTGCACCGCACAACAACCGCCGGCACCGGCAACGACGGAGACGGCCAAGGAAGGCGAACATTACCAGCTGCTGCAGCCGCCACAGCCGACCAGCAGCGGCGACAAAATCGAAGTAATCGAAGTGTTCGGCTACTGGTGCATCCATTGCGCTCACTTCGAACCGGCCGTCGAAAAGTGGAAGAAGTCGCTGCCCGCCGACGTCGCGTTCTCGTATCTGCCGGCGATCTTCGGCGATGGCCCGCAGGAGGCCTATGCGCGCGCGTTCTATACCGCGGAGACGCTCGGCGTGCTCGACAAGACGCACGCCGGCATGTTCAAGAAGGCCGCCGAAGAGCGCTCGATCCGCAGCTTCGAAGACATCGTCAACCACTACGTCGAAGCCGGCGTCAGCCGCCAGGAATTCGAATCGACGCTGACCTCGTTCGTGGTCGACGGCAAGATCGCGCGCGCCAAGCAGATCCTGCCCGGTTATCAGGTGGAGGGCACGCCGACGATCATCATCAATGGCAAGTACAAGGTGCACAACCACAAGGGCGGCCCCGAGGACACGCTTCGCATCGTCGACGAACTAATCGCGCGCGAACGCGCCGCGCGCAACCCCTGAGCGGCGCAGGTCCGGCAGCGATTCCACGTAGCCGGCACGCCGCGCACCGTTGCGTCTTCGCTGCCGGTTCCGCATCTCGCTACTGGAACTCGACTCATCGCCACGTCGGCAACCCCAGCGACACCCGTGTCATTGCAAGCCCGGCCGGCGCGGCGAAGAATGTCGCGCATGGCCCTGAGCACCACGCCCCCGCCCGCCTGCCTGCGCCTGCTCAGCGCCAATATCCAGGCAGGCGCCAGCACCCAGGGCTATGCGCACTATTTGACGCGCTCGCTGCATCAACTGCTGCCGGTGCCTGGCAAGCGCAGCAACCTCGATGCATTGGCGGAAACGGTCCGCGAGTTCGATCTGGTCGGGTTGCAGGAGAGCGACCCCGGCTCGCTGCGTTCCGGCTTCCTGAACCAGACCCACTACCTCGCCGAGGCAGCCGGCTTTCCGTTCTGGAGCCACCAACCGAACCGCCGCGTCGGCAAGCTGGCAACGTCCGCCAATGCGATGCTGTCGAGGATCGAGCCGGACGAGGTGCGCGACTACCCGTTGCCCGGACGCATCGGCGGCCGCGGCGTGCTGTGGGCGCGCTTCGGCTGGGACGAGGCGGCGTTGATCGTGATGGTCGCGCACCTGTCACTGGGCGCGAAGTCGCGTCTGGCGCAGATCGCATTCATCGCCGAACTGGTGCAGGACGCGCCCAACACCGTGCTGATGGGCGACTTCAACTGCGAGCCGGGCACCAGTGAAATGCAGACGCTGTTCCGTCGCTGTGACATCTGCCCGCCGGACGAGTATCTGCCCACGTTCCCGAGCTGGAGCCCGCGCCGCGCGATCGATCACATCCTTACCAGCCGCCGCGTCCGCGTCGAGCGACGCTGGGCACTGCCGTCGCAGGCATCGGATCATCTCGCCACCGCCGCCGAGATCATCTTGCCCGCTTGAAGTCGGCGTTCGGGCAGTCATGGCTTATGGCTGACGCCGGTTCATCGAACAACCGCTAAGCTTCGCCTCCCTTTTCTGCGAGGCATGATGCATGCGGCCGGTGCTTGCGCTGTTGTCCCTGGGGCTGGTGATGGCGGACGCGCACGCCGCGATCGTCGTCGACGGCCGACTCGACGAACCCGAATGGGAGAACGCGCAGCGCTTCCGCGAATTCGTCGCCGTACAGCCATTGACCGGCAAGCCGGCGCCGGATGACCGCCGCACCGAGGCCTGGCTGCTGCCCACGCCCGAAGGCATCGCCGTCGCGATTCGCGCCTGGCATCCGGCCGACGTACCGCAAACCCGCGCGCGCACACAGCGCGACACCGGCAATCAGGTCGATCGGTTGAACTTCATGATCGACTTCAACGCCGACGGCAAGGTCGCCTACGATTTCACGCTGACCACCGCCGGTGACGTCACCGACGAGATCATCACCAACGAGAACTCGTTCCGCACCGACTGGGATGGCGACTGGCAGCATGCGGTGGCGGACTTCGACGGCGGCTACGCCGGCGAATGGCTGATCCCCTGGTCGATCGCGCCGATGACCGATTCCAAGGGCGCCACTCGCACGATCGCCGTCTACTTCGATCGCGTGATTGCCGCGACCGGTGAACGCTTCGCGTACCCTAACGCCAGTTTCCTGCGGCCACGCTTCGTCAGCGATTTTGCCCGCGTGCAGATCGATCAGTACCAGCAAAGCTTGCTCGCGGTCACACCGTATGCGGTCGCATTGACCGACCTGCGCCGCGATACGAACGAATTCAAGATCGGCGCCGATCTGTTCTGGAAGCCGAACGGCGACCACCAATTCGCAGCGACGATCAACCCCGACTTCGGCCAGGTCGAAAGCGACCAGTTGGTGGTCAATTTCACCGCGCTCGAAACATTCTTCACGGACAAGCGCCCGTTCTTCACCGAGAACCAGGGCTATTTCAACATCGACCATCCGCTCGGCAATCTGTTCTACACGCGTCGCGTCGGCGGCAACGCCGATGATGGCTCGGGCGCGGCCGGCATCGACGTCGCGGCCAAGGCCAACGGCAGCGTCGGCCGCTTCGGCTACGGCGCGTTCGCCGCGCGCGAGGATGGCGCGGCCGGGCGCGATTTCCTGCTGCTGCGCGGCACGCACGGCAGCGAGACGCTGGAACTCGGTGTCACCCATACCAATGTGCAGCGGCCGTTCCTGCAGCGCGAGGCCGACGTCGATGCGATCGACGCGCGCTGGCGCCCCACGGATAAATGGATCGTACGGCCTCTGCTGCTGCGTAGCGAAGTGACTCAGCACGGGCAACGCATCACCGGCCACGGCTACGGTGTCGTCGCCGACTGGGATCTCGGCAATGCCTGGCGCCAACAGTATTTCCTGCTCCGTGCCGACGATCGTCTGCAGCTCAACGACATGGGCTTCCAGAACCGCAACGATCAACGCTACATCGAATGGGAGACCGGCTACCGCCAAGACGGGCTGCCGGCCGAATCGTACTTCGGCAGCCATGCCTGGGAGTTCGAGCTGGTCCAGCAGCAGACCACGGCGGGCCTGCGCCTGCGCGAATCGGCGACCGTGCAGCGCTACTCCGAGCAGCGCAACGGCGGCAACCAGTTCTTCTTCCTGCGCTGGAACCGGCCGGCGTTCGACGACCGCTTGTCGCGCGGCAACGGCGCACTGCGCTTCAGCGGCGGGCCCCAGTTCTTCTTCGAGCAGTCGCTGCCGCGCCAGGGCGACGGGCGCTGGGGCTGGTACTGGAACGTCGAGTCCTTCCCCAACGTCGTCGCGGGCCGCTCGATCTACGGGGGTGTGCAGCCACGCTACCATTTGAGCGAGCGTTTCGACGTCGATCTCGGCCTGTACGGCTGGCGTCAGTCGGATTGGCTGTTATGGCAGAGCGGGCGCGAATTCGGCAGCTTCCGCACGCGGCGCGCCGAGCTGTTCTCCAACCTCAACTGGTTCATCGACGACCGCCAGGAACTGCGGGTCAAGCTGCAGGCCATCGCGATCGATGCCGAGGCCAAGCAGGCGCGCCGCCTGCTCGACGATGGACGCCTGGTCGACAGCACGGCGGCGCTCGAGGACTTCCAGCTGCGCAACCTCGGCTTCCAGGTCCGCTACCGCTACAAGCTCGGCCGCTTGAGCGACGTGTACGCGGTCTACAGCCGCGGCGGCTTTGCCATCGACGACGAGCAGCGCGACCTGCGCGACACCCTGCAGGACGCATTCGCCCTGCGCGACGACGATCAGTTCCTGATCAAGATCGCCTATCGCTTCGAGCCACGGTGGTAGGACCTAACAACCGCTTCAATGCCGAGACGCAGCAAGGTCGGGCGGGTCGCACCCGCCTTCGCTCAGAACTTCACGTCGAGGCGCAGATACCAGAACCGCCCCGGAGCGTCGTACGTCGACGGGTCATAGCCGTTCAACGTGCAGGACAGGCACGGCGGCGGTTCCTTGCCACCGACGTTGTTCACGCCGCCGACCACACGCAGCGTGTCGTGCCATGGCGTCTGCCAGGCGAGCTGCAGGTCGTGGTAGGTCACCGCACCGAGGCGATTGCGCTCGCGCGACGGCTCGTTGCAGAACGCGGCGAAGTTCTGACCGGCGCAGCTCTCGTACAGCGTATCGATGTAGCGGCTGGCCCAGCGCAGTTCGAAGGCATCCCACTGCCAGTTCAAGGCCAGGTTGGAACGCCAACGCGGGATCGCGCTGTTGTTGACCTCGATACCGACGCGCCTTGGCTGGCGCACGCCGAACACGTCCTCGGCCGAATAATGATCGACGTAAGTGTTGTGCCATTCGACGCGCCCGCTGCCGAAGTCGGTCTCCGGCAGCAGCCAGCTGACATCGAAGTCGAAGCCCGCCGTACGGATCTCACCGATGTTCTGCAGCACGTTGTTGAAGCGGCCGATCGCCCCGGTCGCGGCACGGCCGATGCCGGCGCAGAAATTGGGATCGAGCGTCGCCACGCAGCGATTGAGCTGGGTCTGCGCGTCGACTGCCTGGATGGCGTCGTCGAGCCGGTGCCGATACCAAGTCAATTCGATGTCGAGGCGGTCCGACCAATCCACCAGCGTCGCGAACTCCGGGCTCCAGACCAGTCCCAGGCTGACGCTTTTCGCTGTCTCCGGCTGCAGCGCGGCGTTGCCGCCGGTGATGACCGGAATCTGCGGATTGGCCTGCGCATAGCCGGCCGGTACGCCGAGCGCGCGGCAGTTCGCCGTATTCCCCGGCGCGGGCTCGCCGTTCGGCCCGAGCGAACACGGATCGGTCAGCTGCGCGTCGAAGCGCGAGAACGTGCCGAACAGCTCGCCGATCGACGGCGCACGGAAGCCTTCGGCCAGCGAACCGCGCAGCAGCAGTTCGTCGCCGAACTGCCAACGGAAGCCGAGCTTGCCGGTGCTGTTGCCGCCGAATGTCGAATAGTCCGAGTAGCGCGCCGCCGCGCTCAGGTCGAGTTCGGAACCCGCGGTCGCATACACCGGCAGATTGAACTCGAGGTAAGCCTCGTCGACGTCGTACTCGCCCGCCGTGGCGCCCGATGGCACGCCGTTGTACTCGCCGGCGATCGTGATCGGATCCGGCTGATAACGGCCCTGCAGCTTGCGATGCTCGAACCCGGTCGCCAGCGCCAGCGGTCCGGCCCACAGCTCAGCGATATCGCCGGTCAGGTTGGCGGAGATCAGCGCGAGGCGATTGTCACTGCGGTCGTGCACGACCGGCTGGATGAATGCGAGCATCGCCGGCGTGATCGTGCCGGGGCCGCCGAACAGGTTCAGCGGCACGCAGCCGGGAATGGCCTGGCACTGCGCCACCGGCCCTAGCGCCTCGTTGATCCGGCGAATGTTGTAGCTGCCGTAATTGGTCTGCTCCGCGGCGTTGCGGCTGCCGGCCAGATTCAGGTCCCAGTAGAACGGCGCGTCGCCGATATCGAAAACGCCTTCGAGACCCGAGGCGACGTACCAGGTGTCGACCTGCTGCAGGAAGCGCCGCGGACCGCCTTCCAGCGGGCGGCGACCGATCAGGAACAGGTTGGCGTTCGGCCCACCGGCGATGAGATCGAAGCCGAACGGGTTGTAAGGATTGTCGCGCGAGACGACGACGCTCTCGGCGTAACGGTTGCCGATGCCGGCGTCGGGGCCGAGGAAGATCGGTTCCGGCGCGGCCTGGTTCTCCGAGTCGCGCCGATTGAGCAGGACGCGGGTATACCAGGTCAGGTTGTCGTTGAACGCGATCCGCGCCTGGCCGAACACGCCGCGCCGCTCCGAGGGCGTCAGCAGCAGGTTGTATTCGGCGAAGTTGAAGCGATCGGCATTGCCGAACACGTGGAAATCATCCTCGACGCCCGGCGCGTTGGGGTTGTAGCGCGGCAGGCCGGCCGGGAACGGCCGATCGAGCGTGATGTTGGCGATGGCGCCGGTGTTGGGATCGCGGAAACGGAAGCGGCCGAGCGGCGTCGCCGAGGAACCGAAAGTCAGCCCGGTGCCGGGCTTGGGAAAGCGCGAGATCGCGCGGTCGCGGGAGAACACCGGTTGCTGGTCGATGAGGCTCGCGCCCAGGAACCAGGACCAGCCGGCGTTCTCGTCAACCCCGCCGATGCTGATCTCACCCGAACGTGTTTCGCCGTCGCCCGCGCCGAACTGGCCGTATTGCACCGCCGCCAGCGCACCGCCGGCCTGGCGTCGTGTGATCAGATTGATGACGCCGCCGATCGCGTCGGAGCCGTAGATCGTCGACGCGCCATCCTGCAGCACGTCGACGCGCTCGATCATGTTCAGCGGCAACGTGTTGAGATCGATCGCGGCGGAGACGCCGGATGCGGACGCCTCGTTCACCCAGCGGATGCCGTCGACCAGCACCAGCACGCGCTTGGAGCCGAGATGGCGCAGGTCCGCGGTGGCCGAGCCCGCGCCGACACCGCTGCCATCCGGCGGAAAGCCGAAGTTGCCGCTGGAGTTGAACCGGGTATTGAGCGAGCTGCCGGACAGCGTGAGCTGCTGCAGCAGGTCGCCGATGGAGGTGACGCCGCTGCGTGCGATATCGGCGCGGCTGATGCTCTGCACCGGGATCTGTCCCGACACCACGGCCTTCTTGATCCGCGTGCCGGTGACGTCGATGCGATCCAGCGCCAGTGGCGCCGCCGTTTGCGCCTGCGCTCCAGGCAACAACAACCCGAGACAGATCGCGTGTATGGCGAGGGCTAGACGCGATGAGGGGCGCGGGCGCATGCAGGCGAACTCGGGGAAAACCACCAGGTAAGCGCCCACCTTGTAATGAAGTTAGGGCGCTACCGCAACAGGCTGATCGCGACCAGCAGCAGCAAGCCGGCAAATACCCGCTTCAGCGCGAGCCCACCGATGCGGTGTGCAAGCGCGGTGCCGTAAGGCGCGGCCACCACCGATGCCAGGGCGATCCCCAGCGCCGCCGGCAGGTACAGATAACCGATACTGCCCGCCGGCATGCCGGAGACCGCAGCCAGGGGCCCGAACAGCGCGTAGCCCAAGGCGCTGCTGCAGGCGATCGCCACGCCGCAGGCGGCCGACGAGCCGACGGCGCGCACCGGCATCGCGCCCAGCCAAATCAGTAGCGGCACGGTCATGCTGCCGCCACCGATGCCGACGATCGCCGATACCGCGCCGATCAGCGCACCAGCCAGCAGCAACCAGGGCGAATTCGGCGCCGCGCTATGCCCATGCGCGCGCGGCTGGCCGAACAGCAATTGCAGCGCGGCCAGCACGCAGAATGCGGCGACCGCGTAGCGCAGCGCGTCCCCCGGCAGCGCGGTGGCGAGCCGCGCGCCGGCGATGCCGCCGAGCAGCAGGCCGGGGACGAGGCGACGCACGCTCGGCCAGATCACGCTGCCGCGGCGCTGATGCGCGCGCGCCGATGACAGCCCGGTGAACACGATGCTGCCGAGCGAGGTGGCCAACGCCGCATGCATGCTGGCCGTCTCCGGCACGCCGAGTTGCGGCAGCAGCCAGACCAGGCCCGCGACCAGCACCAGACCGCCGCCGACGCCGAGCAACCCGGCGAGCAGCCCGGCGATGGCACCGAGCAGCAGCAGCGCCACCAGCGCGCTCAACATGACCTGCACCGAACTCTTACGTTAAGCGGATAAACTCTCGCCATGACTCGAATTCTCTGGCCGCTGCTGTGCGGCATGCTGGTTTCCTGGCAGGTTGATGCACGCGATCTCGCCGATCGTCGCGGCGAGTTCCGCAACGCGCTGCGCGATGCCGAGCGCGGCACCCGGCTCGATGCGTCCACGCGCCGCGCGCTGCAGGACCACCCGCTCTACCCCTACCTCGAGTATGCCGAACTTGCGCGCGAGCTCGATCGCGCCATGCCGCGGCTG
>Ga0196963_10001919_pt1 | contig 13146 bp, 13 predicted proteins | sample S1_5metaG_FD_148600 | JGI IMG/M metagenome (GOLD analysis project Ga0196963, IMG submission 148600) | Soil microbial communities from Anza Borrego desert, Southern California, United States - S1_5 | ecosystem: Environmental > Terrestrial > Soil > Desert | place: USA: California | collected... | reverse complement strand
GGTTGCGGAAGCCGAAATTGGCGCGCACCCCGCCCGTCTGACCTTTGACGAAGCGTTCGTGCAGGCGAGCCATCCTCTCCATCTCCTGGACCGGCAGGTCCTTGAGATTGGAGACGATCTCCTCGGGGAACTCGCTGTCGTCCACCTTCGGGGGTGCGACTTTGGGGGGCTCGGCCATCGGCTCCGTTTTCCGCCGCTGCCGTGGGATGACGGGCGCCGGAATCCTAGACCGATCGCTTTCGCGCGGCTACGGCAAATTGCCGGCCGGTGCCAATTTATTCATTAAAATTAGAACCTTAACGGATCCTTAGGAGTCCGCTCACCAGAGCGTCTGACGGGCCCGCTCGGGCCAGGCCCGGTCATAGGCCTCGCCCCCCACCTGGTTCTCGCTCAGCGCCGCTAGGATCTGGCCGGGGCTCGGCAGCTCCGCCGGATCGCGGTGCCGCCCGGCGTTCCACAGCTCGGAGCGCACGATGGCGCGGGCGCATTGGAAATAGACGGACTCGACGTTCAGCACGACGACCGAGCGCGGCTTCTTGCCCTCGACGGCGAAGGAGGCAAGCAGGCCGGGCTCGATGCTGAGATGGGCCCGGCCATTGACCCGCAGGGTCGTGCCGAGGCCGGGGATGAGAAAGAGGAGAGCGGCGCGCGGGTCGCGCACGATGTTGCGCAGCGAATCGACGCGGTTGTTGCCGTGCCGGTCCGGGAGCATCAGCGTGCGCTCGTCGTGCACGCGCACGAAGCCCGGCCTGTCGCCGCGCGGCGAGCAGTCAAGGCCTTCGGCCGCTCCGGTCGCCAGCACCGCAAAGGGCGAGGCTTCGATAAGCGCGCGATACTCCGTCGTGATGCGGTCGACTTCCTTCACCGTGGCGGCGGCGACGGGCGTGCCGTAGAGCGCATCGAGCTCGGCGAGCGTGGTGATCGTCGACATGGGCGGGCCACCAAGAGTATTTGAATGAGTCATGGCGCATAGCGTTCGATCCTATCGTGGGGACCGACAGTCATCCATGAAGCCAAGGGAGCATAGACTGTTATGGAATGATAATTCGTTCGTTCGGGATCGTTCTTATGAAAAAAGACGACCGCAAGGTGCTTACATCCGGAATAGTGGCCACGACGTTCTCGAATGACGTCCCAGGAAGTTTCTGCTTTGCGCGCTGAATATCCCGTGCTTGTTGATCTCTCACGCTCCAGATGCCGCCGAACGCCTCGGTGCCGCCTTGCCGATAAACCGGAAGAGACACGAACTCTCCGAGGTAGGAAACTTGGCCGGCTTTGACGTCGAACGGCAGCGATATGTCGTCCTTCATGCGGCGATGAGTATTGATCTTCATCCCGCCCGTGCTCAGCTCGAAATTGAAAAGCTCGTATCGGCCTTCCGGGAGCTGGAAGGCAAACAAGGCCACATCGGCCTTGCCATCACGGAAATCGATCGGCGTGCCGCCCACCGCGAATGCGTTGAAGGGCAAAAACACCGTCTCTTTTGATCGAATATCGCGAAACTCCAATGTGTATGTCTTGTAGGGAGTGTCTTCTCGCAAGGTGCCCATCGACGCCACGACCATACCCATCATCTCGGGTTTTGCGGTGGTCAGGGCCTTGCTGATCTGAGGTCCATTTAGATCGGCGACGCATCCAGCGACAGCGACTACAAATGCAAGCGCGGTCAACCGCGCGCGAAGCGAGATCATGTGTCCCCCACAACCCAGCAGTGAAGCGTTCCTATACTAGGTAACTTTCAGTGGCATTGCGTCTCAAGGGAAAAGTGACGCGCGGATCGTCGGGGGAATTGGCGTTCCCGAGAGGACTCGAACCTCCGACCTACGGTTTAGGAAACCGCCGCTCTATCCAGCTGAGCTACGGGAACGCGACGTCCAAGATTTAGCAAAATCGGGGCGTCCTGACCAATCGGCTCAGTGCAGGGTGGTGCCGGCCGGCGCCAGGGCGTAACGCGGCGGCAGCCGCCGGTCGGCCGCGGCCAGGGCGGCGCCCAGGACATCGGTGCTTTCCAGCAGCACGGGCACCATGCAGGCGGGCATGAGGTCGCGCGCGCGGGCCTCGGCGTGATGGCGGTCGTTCACCTGCGCCGCGGCGACGAGCGCGATCACGGCCTCCTCGTCGTCGGCGATGTCGCGCGAGCACAGCGGAAAGCAGGTCACGGGACGGCGCGCCGAGGCGGCGATCAGGCCGATCGTATCGGCCAGGGCCTGCACGGCCACCAGCCCCGCCGCCCCGGGACAGGCGCGCCGGAACTCGCGCTCGACGCTGGGCCAGTTTTCGCGGCCGGCCATCCACTGGCGCAGGCTCCAGACCAGGAGCTGCTCGGGAAAGCTCAGGGCGGAGACGCACAAGCGGGGACAGGCCATGACCGCGAGCCTCAGTTGTTGAGAATAATTATCAGTTGCACGGGTCGAGGAGTTACGGCATAGTCCCGGCCGGGTCAATGAAAATGCAAGTCATTCGCATCTTCGACCCGGCGTTGGGAGAGAACGTCGTCCTGCAATCGATAGAGATGGGAGTCCCGTAATGAGCAGTTTCCGCCGCGTTCTGACCGCCGTTGCCGTGCTGGCGCCCCTGGGTGCGCTGCCGGCCCTGGCGCAGGAACTCAACCTGTACAATTCGCGCCACTACGACACCGATGAGGCGCTGTACACGAACTTCACCAAGGCGACCGGCATCAAGATCAACCGGATCGAGGACAGTGAAGACAAGCTGATGGAGCGCATGCGCGCCGAGGGGCGCAACAGCCCCGCCGATGTGTTCATCACCGTCGACGCCGGCCGCCTCGCCCGCGCCACGGACATGGGTCTCTTCCAGCCCACCCAGTCGAAGGTACTGACCGACGCGATCCCGGCGAATTTCCGCGACCCGAATGGCCACTGGTACGGCTTCTCGAAGCGCGTGCGCATCATCGCCTACAACAAGGAGAAGGTGAAGCCGTCGGAGCTCTCGACCTACGAGGACCTGGCCGATCCGAAGTGGAAGGGCCGCGTCACCATCCGAAGCTCGACCAACGTCTACAACCAGTCGCTGGCCGGCTCGATCCTGGCGGCGAAGGGTGAAGCTTTCACGGAGACTTGGGCCAAGGGCATCGCCGCCAACCTGTCGCGTCCGCCGCGCGGCGGCGACACCGATCAGCTCAAGGCCATTGCCGCGGGCGAGGGCGACGTCGCCGTTTCGAACACCTACTACTACGTCCGCCTGGTGCGTTCGTCGAAGCCGGAAGACAAGGCGGTCGCGGACAAGCTCGGCATCTTCTTCCCCAACCAGGGCGACCGCGGCGCGCATATCAACATCAGCGGCGCCGGCGTGGCCGCCAACGCACCCAACAAGGCGGCGGCGGTCAAGTTCCTCGAGTACCTGACGACGCCGGAGGCGCAGGCCATCTTCGCCGAAGGCAATAACGAGTTCCCCATCGTCAAGGGCGCCAAGCTCGGCCCGGTCCTGGCGCAGTGGGGCGAGTTCAAGGAAGACCAGCTCAACGCGGCGACGTTCGGCAAGAACAACGCTGAGGCGCTCAAGATCATGGATCGCGCCGGCTGGAAGTAACACGGAGCGCGCGGCTGCGGCGGTAAACGGCCTCCCAACGGTTACCGCCCGGTCCAAGGGGCGCGTCTCTCCTGCCGCAAGGCAAGAGGGCGCGCCCCGAATTTTTTGGGGCTAGGAGCCGGCGCGGCCCGGCCGCGAGCGCGTGATCATCAGGCTCAGCACGATCACCGGGACAAGCCCGACGGCGACGATGGTCAGCGCGCCGGTCGAGGCCTGCGCCAGGCGCTCGTCCGAGGCGAGGTGGTAGACGCGGATCGCCAGCGTGTCGAAGTTGAAGGGCCGGATGATCAGCGTGGCCGGCAGCTCCTTCAGCACGTCGACGAAGACGAGGATGGCACCCGTCAGCACCGAGCCGCGCAGGATCGGCGCGTGCACCCGGGCGAGAGTGGCGCCGGGGCCGGCGCCCAGGGTGCGCGCCGCCTCGTCCATGTTGGGCGTGATGCGCGTCAGTCCGGATTCGGCGGCGTTGAGGCCCAAGGCCAGGAAACGCACCACGTAGGCAAAAAGAATCGCGACGATCGTACCGGACAGGAGCAGGCCCGTGCTGATGCCGAAAGACGCGCGCATCCAGCCGTCGATGGTGTTGTCGATGGACCCCAGCGGGATCAGCATGCCGACGGCGATCACCGAGCCGGGTATGGCGTAGCCCATGCTGGCGACGCGCGCGGCGGCTTGGATCGTCTTGGTTGCGTGCAGGCGCACCGCATAGGCCAGCACCAGCGCAATAGCCACGGTCAGCAGCGCCGCCACCCCGGCCAGGATGAACGAATTGGTGGCATAGGTGAGGAAGCGCCGCCCGAAGAACGGATCGCCGCCCTCGATGCTGAGATCGAGCAAGGCCAGGGCAGGGATCGCGAAGCCGAGCAGGATCGGCAAGGCGCACACCAGAACGGCCAGGACGGCCCGGCCGCCGCCGAGCTGGGTCGGCACGATACGCTGCCAGCGGCGCGAGGTGTGGTGATAGCGGGCCTCGCCGCGGCTCAGCCGCTCGAGGGCCAGCACCAGCAGCACGAACGTCAGCAACGCCGCGGCGAGCTGGGCGGCGGCCACCTTGTTCCCCAGGCCAAACCAAGTGCGGTAGATACCGGTGGTGAAGGTATCGACGGCGAAGTACTGGACTGTGCCGAAATCCGCCGCAGCTTCCATCAGCGCCAGGGCCGCCCCGGCCACGATCGCCGGCCGGGCCAGCGGGAGCGCCACGCGGAAGAAGGTCGCCCACGGCCCGTGGCCCAGCGTGCGCGACACTTCGATGGCGCAGATCGACTGTTCAAGGAACGCCGCGCGGGCCAGCAGGTAGACGTAGGGATAGAGCGCAAGGGTGAGGATCGTGATCGCGCCCTCGAGCCCATGCATCTCGGGGAACCAGTAGTCGCCGCGCCGCCAGCCGGTGAACTCGCGCAGCGCCGTCTGCAGCGGTCCGGCGAATTGCAGCAGGTCGGTGTAGGCGTAGGCCATGATGTAGGCCGGCATGGCCATGGGCAGCAGCAGCGCCCATTCCAGGACACGGCTGCCGGGAAAGCGGCACATGGTGACCAGCCACGCGGCCGCGACACCGCCGACCACGCAGCCGGTGCCGACGCCGAGCATCAGCAGCAGCGTGTTGGAGATCTGGCCGGGCAGGGTGGTCGAGACGAGATGCTCCCAGGCTCCCTGCGACGGCAGCCAGATATTGGCAAAGACGATCAGCACCGGCGTGGCGACGATGGCCGCGATGACGATCGCGGCCACGGCCAGCGGCGAGACGCGGCGGGTCGAGGAGGCTGAAGCCGGCGCGGCGGCGAGGGGAGCGGTTACCGTCACGTAAGTCGGTCTGGCGCGGGAAACGTCTTGCGTGCAAAGGGGTTTGCCATCATTTCCATTGATACACCGGCGGCTCCGGCGTGGCCATGCCGCGCTCCCGTCGCTGAACCCAGGGATGTCTGATGATCACTGTTCGCCCCTCCGCCGAGCGCGGCGCCACCCGGATCGATTGGCTCGACAGCAAGCACAGCTTCTCCTTCGCCGAGTATCACGACCCGGCGCATATGGGCTTCCGCGCGCTGCGCGTGATCAATGACGACCGCATCGCCGCCGGGGCGGGCTTTCCCACTCACGGTCATCGCGACATGGAGATCCTGACCTACGTGCTGGACGGTGCGCTCGAGCACAGGGACAGCCTGGGCACCGGCTCGGTCATTCGGCCGGGCGACGTGCAGATCATGAGCGCCGGCACCGGCATCCACCATTCCGAGTTCAATCCGTCGACGAGCGATCCCTTGCGCCTGCTGCAGATCTGGATGATCCCGGAGCGCAGCGGCCTCAAGCCGCGATACGATCAGAAGGCGTTCCCGGCGGACGAGCGCGACGGCAAGCTGCGGCTGGTCGGCGCGCGCGACGGCCGGGACGGAGCGGTGACGATCCACCAGGACATCGACCTCTACACCGCCTCGCTCCGCACCGGCCAGACGGTCTCGCACACGATCCGGCCGGATCGCCATGTCTGGATCCAGATGGCCCGCGGACGGGCGAGCGTGAACGGCAAGCCGGTTGCCGAAGGCGATGGCGTGGCGATCACGGGGGAAAGCCGGGTCGACATTGCCGGGGTGGACGGCGCGGAGCTGTTGCTCTTCGACCTCGGCTGAACCGGCGCCCAAGCCTCTGAGTAGTGCTGCGCGCCAGTCGGACATCGGCAGCAGCGGGGCCAATAAGGCGTGGACGGTCGCCCCTGTCACACCGAGCGGGACGCGGGGACGGCAGACGGGCGCGCCGATAACCGCACGGAGGACGCGCCCGCTCTCCGGTCGCCCGATCTGAGGGCTGTCCGTGTAGCGTCGCCGGCGTTATTTATTGAAGCGCGGCGGCGCCGCGATCGCCGCGTTGATCACCGGCTCGATTTCGTCGGCGGACGAGATCGTCACACCGAGATCGTTGAGATGCCCGTCATGGATGCCGTAGATCCAGCCGTGCACGGCGACATCCTGGCCGCGGCGCCAGGCCTGCTGCAGGATCGAGGTGTTGCAGACGTTGTTGACCTGCTCGATGACGTTGATCTCGCACAGGACGTCGGTGCCGGCATCCTTGCCGGCAGCCTCGATCTTCTCTTTATGCTTCTGGCGCAAGGTGCCGAGGCTGTAGAGCCAGTTGTCGAGCAGGCCGAGCTCATGGCGGCTCAGCGCCGCTTTCACGCCCCCGCAGCCGTAATGCCCGCAGACGATCACGTGCTTCACGCGCAGCGCCTCGATGGCGTATTGCAGAACGGCAAGGCAGTTGAAATCGACGTGCATCACCTGGTTGGCGACGTTGCGGTGGACGAAGACCTCACCGGGCATCATGCCGATGATCTCGTTGGCCGGGACGCGGCTGTCGGAACAGCCGATCCACAACACCTCCGGGGCCTGCTGCTTGGCCAGCTTCTCGAAAAAGCCAGGATGGTCGGCACTGATCTTCTGCGCCCAGGCGCGGTTGTTCTCAAGCAGGTGCGAAAGCGTGCGGTCGCTGGTGTCGAATCCGGGCATGGGCGCTACAGTACCGACGCGCCACCCGGCCGACAAGGCGGGGTAGGCTTGTCCGGCTTGGAACTCGAAGGATCATGGTTCAGTGAACTACCGGCATGCCTACCACGCGGGCAATTTCGCCGATGTCGTCAAGCACGCCGTCCTCGCGCTGCTGATCGAGCGGCTGAAGGGTAAGGACGCGGCCTTTTGCGTGCTCGACACCCATGCCGGCATCGGTCGCTACGATTTGCGGTCCGTGCCGGCGCAAAAGACCGGCGAGTTCCGCACCGGCATTCTCCGCCTGCTGGAGCACGAGCCCAGAACCTTACCCAGCGAGCTCAAGCCTTATCTGGGCGCCGTCCGGGCACTCAACGGCGGGACTGGCTTCACCGCGGCGTCGCTGCGCTGGTATCCGGGCAGCCCGCGCCTCGTGCGCTCGCTGATGCGCCGCCAGGACCGGCTGCATCTTCTCGAGCTGCATCCCGAGGACGCGCTGGCGTTGAGCGAGCTCTTCGCCAAGGACCCGCAGGTCACGGTGCAGCAGGCCGACGGCTATACCGGCCTCAAGGCGTTGCTGCCGCCTGCCGAGCGGCGCGGTCTGGTGCTGATCGATCCCCCGTTCGAGAAGCGCGACGAGTTCGCGAAGCTCTCCCGGGGCTTGCGCCAGGCCTATCGCCGCTGGGCGACCGGCCAGTACCTGCTCTGGTATCCCGTTAAAGACAGACCGCCGGTGGAGGCGTTCCATCAGCTGCTGAAGGAGGCCGGCATCCCGCGCATCCTGATGGCCGAGTTCCTGCTGCGTCCCGACGACGATGCCGAGCGTCTGAACGGCTGCGGCCTGATCCTGGTCAATCCGCCCTGGAAGACGGAGGCCGCGTTGCAGGCGTTGCTGCCCTCACTTGCCACGATCCTTGGTGCCGAGCCCGGCGGCGGGGGCCGGGTCGAGTGGCTGGTTCCCGAGCCGAGCCCCGGCGGATAAGGTACGGCCATGCTCATCGCCCAGATTTCCGACCTGCACATCGTCCGCCCGGGCAAGTCTCTCTATGGCGCCGTCGACACGGCCACCTACCTGGAGCGCGCGGTCGCGGCGGTGGCGGCACGCCGGCCCGCACCCGATCTGGTGCTGGTGACCGGCGACCTGGTCGATGCCGGCGCACCCGAGGAATATGCGCGCCTGCGCACGATCCTCGAAACGCTGCCCATGCCGTACCGGCTGATCCCCGGCAATCACGACGCGCGCGATGCGCTGCGGGCCGGGTTCCCCGATCATCCCTATCTCGCGGGGGCCGACGGCTTCATCAGCTACGTCGTGGACGGGTACCCGGTACGCTTGATCGGTGTCGACAGTCTCGATCCCGGCCGCGTGGGTGGGCGCCTCTGCGACGTGCGCCTCGACTGGCTCGACAAACGGCTGAGCGAGGCGTCGCAGCTTCCGACCCTGATTTTTCTGCATCATGTGCCGTTTCAAACGGGCGTGACGCATTTCGACACGCAGGCGTTCGAAGGCGCGGAGGCGTTCGCGGCGGTCGTGCGGCGCCATCCGCAGGTGGAGCGCGTGGTCGCCGGCCATGTCCATCGCTCGATGAGTCTGCGCTGGGCGGGAACGGTGTTTTCCACCTGCCCCTCCACCGCGCACCAGTTCGTCCTCGATTTCAGCCCGGAGAACCATGTCGATTATGCGCTGGAACCTCCGGGTTTCCAGCTCCACGACTGGCGCGCCGGGCGGGGCATTCTCACTCACACCATCCCGGTCGGCGATTTTCCGGTGCGCCGCCTGCGCTGAACGGGCGCGAAAAAAGAAACGGCGGGCTCAGGGCCCGCCGTTCTTGTTCAACGTCAGCGACCGCGGCTCTTACCGATAACCGCCGCCATCCGGATCGGCGGGCGTCGGTCCGGTGATCTGCACGCCGACCGCTTCCGGTCCTTTGCGCGCCGTCACCACCTTCATCCGCACCGGCTGGCCGGGCATCAGCGTCTCGACACCGGCGTTGCGCAAGATGGTGATGTGCACGAACACATCCTTGCCGCCATCGTTGGGCGAGACGAAGCCGTAGCCCTTGAGCGAGCTGAACCACTTCACCACGCCGTCGACATCGACGGCGCCTTCCATGGAAACGGGTCCGTCACCCATGCCGCCGCCCATTGGGCCGCCGGGGCCCGGGCCGGGCCGCATGCGCGGCGCTGGGGCACGAGCCATGCTGTTGTCGACCTCGATCACGCGCAGGACCTGCCGGCCTTTCGGACTTTGGCCGATCTCCACCACCATGCCTGCGCCTTCGCCGACCGATTCGAAACCGGCCTGCTTGAGAGCAGACAGATGGAGGAATGCTTCCGGCGAGCCGTCTTCCGGAGTAACGAAGCCAAACCCCTTGGCCGTATTAAACCACTTTACCGTGGCGCGTACCGGCGCGCCTTCCCCCGACGCCATCATGTGTCACCTATACTGTTCCCTGTTCTCGACGCTTATTTGCTTGGTTGCTTTTTTATGAGCAATTCCAATCCTTAACGGATGAGAAAAGCCTATCATTCTCTTGACAACCCGACAAACGCTCTTTTTACGAGTGTCGCGATTCGGCCTCCACGGAAGCGCCGTTGCGTCCCCGCGTCGACCTATGGTCCAACACGGCAACTATCCGTAGGCATCAACAAAGAGGTTCGTGATGACGGCGTTCGCCACCCTTGATGACATTCCGGTGGCCGGCCGGCGGGTCCTGGTCCGGGCCGATCTCAACGTTCCGATGAAGGACGGCAAGGTCAGCGATGCCACGCGCATCGAGCGGCTGGCGCCGACGATCCGCGAGCTGGCGGACAAAGGCGCCAGGGTCGTGGTGCTCTCGCATTTCGGCCGGCCGAAAGGCAAGCGCGAGCCGTCGATGTCGCTCGCCCCGTTGGCGCCCGCACTGGGCAAGGCGCTCGGCAAGACCGTGCGCTCGGTCGACGAATGCATCGGCGCGAAAGCCGAGGCCGCGGTCGCGGCGCTCAAGGACGGCGATGTCCTGCTGCTCGAGAATTTGCGCTTCCATCCCGAGGAAGAGGCCAACGACACCGGCTTTGCCAAGGCGCTGGCGAAGCTCGGCGACGTCTACGTCAACGATGCGTTCTCCTGCGCCCACCGCGCGCACGCCTCGACCGAGGCGATTGCGCGGTTGCTGCCGGCCGCGGCCGGCCGGCTGATGCAGGCGGAGCTCGAGGCGCTGCACAAGGCGCTTGAGTCGCCGCAGCGGCCGGTGGCGGCCGTGGTCGGCGGGGCGAAGGTGTCGACCAAGCTCGAGCTGCTGGGCAACCTGATCAACCGCGTCGACATCCTGGTGATCGGCGGCGGCATGGCCAACACCTTCCTGCACGCCAAAGGCATCGCCATCGGCCGCTCGCTGTCGGAGCGCGACATGGCGGACACGGCGCGTCGCATCCTGGATCAGGCCGAGGCGGCCCGGAAGCGCATTGTCCTGCCGATCGATGCGGTGGTGGCGCCGGCCATCACGGCCGGCGATGCGGCGAAGACGGTGCCCATCGGCCGCGTGCCGGAGGACCAGATGATCCTCGATGTCGGCCCGAAATCGATCGAGGACACGATCACGGCGCTGGGCGGCTGCCGCACGCTGGTGTGGAACGGCCCGCTCGGGGCGTTCGAGCACCCGCCGTTCGACAAGGGAACGGTCGCCGTGGCCAAGGCGGCGGCGAAACTCACCAAGTCGGGCGCGCTGCTGTCGGTGGCCGGCGGCGGCGACACCGTGGCCGCCCTGGCGCAGGCCGGGGTCGAGGAGCAGTTCTCGTATGTCTCGGCGGCCGGCGGCGCCTTCCTCGAATGGCTCGAGGGCAAGGAGCTGCCCGGCGTGGCGGCGCTGGCCAAGCGCTAGAGGACCCTAGAGCGTGTCTTGACTGGAAGGGATTCACCTTCCGTCATGCCGCGCTTGACGCGGCATCCATCCGGATGGACCCCGGCTCGCGCTTCGCCTGGCCGGGGCGACCCTTGGGTTTATCGGATCGAGCGGTCTTGAACTATCCAAATCGTCCACCCATGTCGTGGGTTGGCTCTTTGACAGGGTGAAATTTTCTGCGCGCGCTTGGGCCTGCCGGGCCGATTGCGGCCGGATTGTGAATTGTGTCTTCCGTGGGGCGTCGATACAGCCCGTTTGCAACGCCTTGGAATCGCGTCGCGTTATACGGTACAGCCGGCGGCAGCCGCAGAATCTGTATCGTATCTGTACCGTATGGCGGGACAGGCGAGAGCGCAGGCTACGAGTTGAACTGGTCGTAGACCTTGCGGGCGAGGATCTTGAGCTCTTCCTTCGGCAGCTTGCCGGTCAGCGCGTAGCCGAGCTTGGCGTCCATCCAGTAGAGGACGCCCATGCCCTCGCGCTCCTCGGAATAGCGGAACGCCGACGGCTCGCCCTCGACCGATTTCATGTAGAGCGTGACGCGCCGTCCGTCGGCGTGCTCGTACATGAACTGGCAGGCGACGGGGCCGGCGGCGCCGGTCTCGGCGACCGGCAGCAGGCGGCCGCCCATCAGGCGCCAACCGCTCTCGTCGAGGATCGGCGCCTTGATCGGCTTGCCCATGCGGTTGGACAGCCAGCGCGTGAGATGCGCCTCGTCGGCGCGCACCTCGACCGGGTGGCGGACCTCCGGCGTGAACACGGCATGGGCCGCGGCGGCCTGCAGCGTCAGGGTCGGCGCGGGGCCGGGCACCTCGACCACGCGCTCGATGGTCTTGGGCGGCACGAGCAGGTCGTGCGTCGACCAGCCGCCGATGATTCCGGCGATCAGCCAGGAGGCGGCCACGGCGAAATGGCGCAGCGTCGGGCCGCGGCGGTCGAAGACGCGCCGGCGGTGGGTCGGGGCGGGCATCAGATTCGCCGGAACCGGCTCGGCCAGCACGTGGTCGTAGCTGCGATGCAGGTCGGCGTTGAGGCGGGCGTAGAAGGCGGCGCGCGAGGCGGCGTCGCTGTCGCTCGCCAGCCAGCGCTCGACCTCGGCGCGGCGTTCCGGCGACAGCCGCCGGTCGACATAGGCGTGCAGATCGTCGTCGCCGAGCGGCAGGATCGGACCGCTTCCTGCAGGAGAGTTCACTTGACCCTCCGCAGGCCGCCGGCATTGCCGGCGGCGCCGGCCAGCATCTCGCGCAGGCGCTCGCGGCCGCGATGCAGGCGGCTCATCACCGTGCCCACCGGGATGTCGAGGGTGGCGGCGGCCTCCTGGTAGCTCATCTCCTCGAGCCCGACGAGCAGCACGACCTGGCGCTGCTCCTCCGGCAGGCGCGCGAGGGCGGATTCGATGGCGGCGACCTCCAGGCGGTCTTCCTGGTCGGCGCGCACGGGCACGGAGAAATCCTCGTCGAGCGGCGAGGTCTGCGGCCGGCGGCTGGCATTGCGGGCGAGGTTGGCATGAAGGTTGTGCATGATGGTGAACAGCCAGGTGCGGAGATTGCTTCCTTCACGCCAGAGATGGAACCGGCTCCAGGCCCGTTCCAATGAATCCTGAACCAGATCCTCCGCAAGAGCCCTGTCTCCCAGCAGCGCCCGCGCGTAACGCCGGAGGTGCGGAATCTGGTCGACAATCGGATGATGGCCTTCGGGCTGCGTCATTCCCCCGCCTCGGTATCCTCGTTGCGCCCGATCCTCCCGGACGGGCCGGGGGGCATCATACATCCTCTCGGTCCGCCTGACGCCCGGCCCGCGGGGCTGGCCGATCGTCCCACCCTTCGGAATTCCGGTGGCTCGGTGTCACCGGACGTACACCGCCGCCAAGGTGCCTATTCCCCCGGAAAACCGGTGTTTTCCAAGGATTAACGATTCTTTAGGGGCATCTGTGACAAATTTTATCAATCATGCAGATCCCGCCGAGCAACGCCCTCCTCCAAGCGCTCTCCCGCCACGCCGATCCGGCCAGCGCTCCCCGCCCCCAAACCACCCCCGACACCGCCCGCGAGGCGGCGCGCGCGGTGTTTGCCCAGATCCGGGCGGTGCCCAAACCGGCGGCGGCCCCGGCGATCCAGAGCTTTGCTCCAACCCCGCCCGCGACGCAGACCCCGGGTTACACGCCCCACACCACGACCGCGCTTCCCGCCGCCCCGACCAAGCCGTTGCCGCGCGGCAGCTTCCTGGCTGATCGCCGGAATCATCGG
>Ga0196963_10001918_pt1 | contig 13150 bp, 15 predicted proteins | sample S1_5metaG_FD_148600 | JGI IMG/M metagenome (GOLD analysis project Ga0196963, IMG submission 148600) | Soil microbial communities from Anza Borrego desert, Southern California, United States - S1_5 | ecosystem: Environmental > Terrestrial > Soil > Desert | place: USA: California | collected... | reverse complement strand
CCGTGCGTGCAACATCACGTATGCCGCCTCGAAGATCTCGTCCGGTGTGTTTCCTTTGATTAGTCCGATGTTCGCTGCGTCAAGCTTCGGCTCTTCGTCCCCTTTTGGCGCTTTGGCAGAGGCTTTTGCAAATTCGACGAACTGCGGAAAGCGCATCAGGTACTCGCGGTCGATGTACTTCGGTTTTTCCGCGGCAAGCTTTCTGCCGAGATCAGTGATGATGTACCAGCCCTTTTTCGGCCGATCCAGGAGGCCGGCACGAAACAAATCGTAACATGCCCAATTTACGCGGTTGTGCCAACGGCGTTGAGTGCCGCTCGGCAACATCTCGTTCAACTCGTCTGGCGTGAGCTCGAATTGCTTTCCGAGAGCTTCAAACACATCTGAAATCTTGTGCAGTTTTCCGTCTGTGAAGAACTGCATCGCAGGCGCCTTGATTTCATTAAATTCCGGAATGGCCATCGATGCGAGTTACAACAAACGCTCGGCGGAAGCGAGAAAGTAAAATCGTCCCTGGACGGCCCGGAAGTTAAACCATCAGTGCGCACTTAGATCATGAAATGGCGGGGATGCTGAATCGCCGTTCCAAAAAAAGGTGATCGAGCGCCTACGGGTGTTCGTGACCTTGCACACCTCTGGTTTCCTCGGCGAGAAAAGCTGCGGTCCATCAAAACTCTGGCAGTTTGGCAGCTCTCCGTTTCTCCGCTTCTTCGACCGACTTCACGTGAGCAATGTAAGCTGGCGTAACGAATTGTAACGTTCTGCTCAGTCTCTCGAACGTGGCCTTGGTTCCATCGAAACGGAGCCACACACGCCTCGTGGAATTGGATTGCTTCACGTCCTCCACCCACCCATTTCCCTGAGCGTTGCTCGTGATGAGCTTTTGAATCTGCTCAGCGGTAAAATCTCCCTGCTTCCCATACGCGAGAGAAACGCACTTGTTGCTGATGAGGATCGCAGTAATTAACCAATCGTCCTGTCGAAAAATCTCCGTTTCACCGATCTTCACCCGCTTGCCTTGTGTCGTGATCTCTGCCGGATACCGGACGCTCGGCTTTCCAAACCGCTTTTCGAGTTCGGTATGAGTCTCCCCCAGCCGCGCAAATGTAACCGCAGCGCATGCGAGAACAAGGGTGAGCATCGCTATGCGGTTGGTGATGGTGAAGCGCGGTCTCATGACGACAAAATCGGACGCTGGAAACTAATGTTGTATCCGCAGACGGGATTAGGGATCCGCAATAATAACGGCGCAGCCTGGAGCAATGCGATGGGCGGGATTGTCGGACAAGATTATCCCAAACGCCCGAGCGTCCTGAAAGTAGTCAGCAAATTCTCTAAAAACGGTGTTCTGTTCAAAGATTATTTGCATGTGGTCGGGAGGCATGTCTTTGTTTTTCACAGAGAAGGATGCGAAGACGACGGCAAGGGGATTCTCCGCCCCGTGCAGCCTCCGAGCCGCGGCCTGTGCTTCGTCCATTCTGCGCTGCGTCCTCCGGATCATTCTTTCAACCCCTTTATCGTAGTCGCACCAGACATGCTTCGCTTCCATCTCGTAAGCTATTTTGCTTTTCCCCCTGGTTAATCCAAAGCCTAGATCACACCGACCTGGATAGCCCTTGCACCTCTTCGATTTGCGTTTACTCCAAGAAAATTCCTCGAGAGCGACCCCGCCGTGCCGCCATATAGCCGCAGAAAACAGACTCAACGCAGGGCGTTCGCTGTACCACCAGCAACAATCTGTAGGCCAGAACTGCTGGTAGTCTTTTACCACTAGAACCCATTCTTGCAGAAGCCCTCGAAACTCAGAGGAGGCTTTTACGTATGTCGTTAGCTTTGGCTTCATTCCAGATTCATAGAGTGAAAGCTGAGGCCAGCCAAGATTGATTAAAGGGCAATCCTGGTCGGGCACCCGCGTCTTTTAAGTCTTTGGTACCTGTGAAAGTCCAACATAGAGCCGATATGGTGAGAACATTGCAATCCGTCATATGATTGCGGCCAGCGCGACCTTTCCGGCGAAAGAATTCGCCTGAACCCGTGAACCCTGAAGCTTAGCCGAGTCGTATTCACAAAACGGTGGTCTAAAGACCCCATTCACCCAAACGCCTCTTGAGTGCACACGTGCGCCGTCAACTACCTATCCGAACGTAAGTCCTCCGCCCACCCTCGGGCAATCGCCTGTGGCAAACCACACTGGGAAGCTTGTTCTATCCAGGAAAGAAGGCCATCCCCTCTGCGCTCTTGCGATTCCTCCTCTGCGCGCTCCGCGGTGATGTCCCGAAAATCACCCACCGCACCCAAAACTTGAACGCATCTCATAATCACCAGCAAGTGGATTGCGCGGGATTCTGGCTGGAGGCGAGGCGCGACGAAGGAGCCATATCCGCAATGATCTGCGACTGGAGAGCCGGGAACCCTCCGGCTAAAAGCGCCCCCGAGCCGATGCCTGGGTATTCGTGAGACGCCTTCCAACCCCAAAAACACCACCCACCACCACAGGACCGATCCCCACCAAAATCCCTGATGGCCCGTGCCATAACGCGGTCCCTCACCGGCCGGCTTATCCACCACCCCTCCTCGCGCCAACGCTTCAGCCTCGGCGGACTCGTTGCGCAAAGCTCCAGCGTAGGGGGAACACCATCACTTCCATCGCGCCGACCTATCCTCCGAAGCTTTACCCAGAGGAGGGAGCCGTAGCGAAGGCGGAAACAAACCCCGCTCCCCAATAACCCACCCAGACACCCCGCCACCAAAACCCAAAAACCACACCCAAAAACCACGCCCGTCAAAACCCTTCATCGTGCATAGGTGCGCCGTCGACTACCTACACAATGTAACCTTTCACGACCCAGGCCGCCAAAGCCCCCCCACAACCACCAACCAAACCGAGGACCCCAACAACCCCCATCCAGAGACCCCGCAACCAAAACCCAAAAACCACACCCAAAAACCACGCCCGTCAAAACCCTTCATCGTGCATAGGTCCGCCGTCAGTTACCTACACAATGTAACCTTTCACGACCCCAGGCCACCAAAGCCTCCCCACAAACCAACCACCAAACTCCCGCACCCCGTTCACCGTCCAACTTCCTAAAAGCCCGCTCCCTACTAACCCATCCAAAGGCCGAGCGCCAAAACCCAAAGGGCCCGCTCAAAAACCTCGAGCCCTTAAAAGCCCTCACCCAACCCTTCAGCGCGCACACGTGCGCCGTCAACTACCTATCCGTTTGTAAGCCCTGAATAACTTCTACGCTTTGCCGACAGGAAACAATGGGATGGAACGTCACGTTCCCGCCGCCCGGCCCAGGCAGCATCGAAAACGGGTGCAGCGTCACGCTGCCGCCGCCCGCGCAGGGCATCCTAACCTTGCACTTGCCCACCCCACCAACCGCCCACCGCGACACCGCACTAACCGCCACCCCGGAAGCCTCCACCCCCAACAACCACCTACAACCAAACCCCGCTCCTCAAAAACCCACCCAAAGCCCCAACACCGAAACTCAAAACCCTCGCACCCCAAACCCTTCATCGTGCATAGGTGCGACGTCAACTAGCTACACAATGTAACCTTTCACGACCCCAGGCCACCCAAGCCTCCCCACAAACCAACCACCAAACTCCCGCACCCCGTTCACCGTCCAACTTCCTAAAAGCCCGCTCCCTACTAACCCATCCAAAGACCGAGCACCAAAACCCAAACGGCCCGCTCAAAAACCTCCCACCCTTAAAAACCCTGGGCATAAGCTCATCAGCGCGCACACATGCGCCGTCAACTACCTATCCATTCGTAAGTCCTGCGTTTATTTCTACGCTTCGCCGACAGGACACAGTGGGATGGAACGTCACGTTCCCGCGGCCGGGCCCAGGCAGTATCGAAAACGGGTGCAGCGTCACGCTGCCGCCGCCCGCGCAGGGCTACGCTAACCTCCACTCACAACCGGCTACCAGCTATGCCGCCCCCAAACCAGCCCCAACAACCCAAAAATAACGGCCACTCATATTCCCTGGGTTGCGTAGGTGCGACGTCAACTACCTATACAATGTAAACTATTCCTTCTCCACGGTAGGCTCTGCCCCCGTGAGTGCCATAAACAAGGCCCACACTCCCGGAGCCCGATCCGTTGCGAAGCAGGGAGCGATAATACCCCACACGCCCCAGCCAAACCAAAAACAAACCAATCCTAAAACCACAAACCCTGCTACCCCCCCAATCCAAAGCCCGGAATCCAAAATCCAGCAGCTGCACTCGTGCGCCGTCAACTACCTATCCGACTGTAAGTCCACCACTCCTCAGCGGCTCCCGAACGTCTGTGGGGAAGCACTTTGAGAAGTTTGTGATCTATTGTGGCAAAAGGGATGCACCGTCACGTTCCTGAGCCTTCACTGTTGCGCGGTTCGCGAAATCCCACACAGCTCGGGACGCCATCTGCGGCTACCACTCCGCCCCTCCGCATCTCTGCGGGAAATACTTCTGAGGAGTTTGCGTGGGCCCCTTCTGTGCTCTTTGTGCTCTTTTGTGGCGATCGAATGCAGCCCTTGCGCGTGTGCCCGTCTGTTGCTCTGTGTCTCAGCGTCTCAGCGGGAAATCCTTCCGCAAATGGGTGCAGCGTCACGCTGCCGCTGCCCGCGCAGGGCGTTCTTCGTCCGCTGCACGGTCACGTTCCCGGGCCTTCGGCTGTTGAGCGGTTCGCGAAATCCCGATCCATCGGGACGCAATCTGCGGCTACCCCTCCGTCCCTCAGCATCTCTGCGGGAAATACTTCTGAGGAGTTTGCCTTGGGCCCTTCTGTGCTCTTTGTGCTCTTTTGTGGCAATCGAATGCAGCCCTTGCGCGTGTGCCCGTCTGTTGCTCTGTGTCTCGGCGTCTCAGCGGGAAATCCTTCCGCAAATGGGTGCAGCGTCACGCTGCCGCCGCCCGCGCAGGGCATTCTTCGTCCTCTGCACCGTCACGTTCCTGCGCCTTCGGCTGTTGAGCGCTTCGCGAAAACCCGATCCATCGGAACGCCATCTGCGGATACCCTTCCATCCGCCCGCATCTCTGCGGGAAATCTTCTGAGGAGTTTGCCTGGGTCCCTTCTGTGCTCTTTGTGCTCTTTTGTGGCAAAGAGGTTTTTTCTCTGCGTCCTCCGGCTCTTGATCTGCCCTCCGCGTTAAGGTCTATTCCTGCATCACAGAAAATCCGCGCCATCATCGCCGCGCCGTGGCTTCAGCGAAGGAGGATGCGGAGTTGCCTCCGCGGCATGCGCCTTCGTGGGCTCTAGCGCTTCGCCGGTTGGAAAAAAGGGTGCAGCGTCACGCTGCCTTCTGCCTCTCTGCCCCTCCGCGTGAAAAATTTTCATTTTTCTTCAGGGGGTCCGACATCCTGTGTCGGACCCCCCTCCCTAAGATGCCCACCATGAAAGTTGAAAAATCGATTCTCACCCGTGGCTGCTTTTGTGAGTCTTCGCGCGAGGTTTGAGAGATCCCGAATTAAGCCTGACTAGCCCGAACGAGCCCGAATAGCAGGCACTTGCGCACGCAACACCGCTATTCTGCTGGTTTGGCGCTGGTCGTGCCCCCAGCTGCGCCTTTCGCAGAGGTTCAGGGTAGATACCCGCCTTTCTGAACCTGCGTTGCAGCCGTCTTGCAACGCGGTTGCCCGGTCTAGTTCCTACCCTAAAGGCACCGCTCAGTGTGAAGAGCTGAACGGTGCCCCCATCCCGAACGGGGACCTTCGTTCGGATTCGTCCAAAAGCAAGCCCCTACCGGGTAGAGACCTTGAGGGAAACTTCGCCAAGTAGCCTGGCTTCCTGCTGGAGGCGCTGGACGGCGACCTCGCAGTTGCGCTCCTCGATCTCGATCCCCACGGAGCGGCGTCCGAGGCGGCGCGCCGCGATCAAGGTCGAGCCGCTGCCCATGCAAGGGTCAAGCACATCGGCCCCGACGTTCGCGCCGATAATCCGCTCCAGGACCTTCAGCGGCTTCTCGGTCGGGTGGTGCTTGTTGCCGCTTTTGGCGGCCACTATGACATCGGGAATCCGTGAGATGAAGGTGTGCCCCTGCTTGGGGTAGAAAGCGCAAGCCTCCCACTGCCGACCGTGGGAGTGCTTAGTGTCTCCCATCGTCCAGTTGTTCTTCACCCAGGCGATGAGGCTCTTGGGCTTCGGCATCTCAACCAGGTTGTCCCACCGGCAGAAGATGTAAGCGGCGCGATCGGCCTTCTCAATGGCAAGGCGGATCAGATCCACAGGTAGAGCATGGTCCCCGACGATTTTGGAGCCGTTCCACCGCGCCGAGCGCGAGCGATAGTTCATGCCGTAAGGCGGGTCAGCGATCACCAGGTCAAATGTCTTGAGCTGAGGTAGAAGCTCGCGAGCGTCCGCGAGATAAATGGTCGTTTGTGCGTCTGAAAAGTAGGGCTTCATATGGTGAGGCCCGGAGGGGCTTCACCAGTACTGACACGATACGGGGAGCAGCGTTGAACGAGCTGCACAATCAAAAAACCGCGCGCGGCCCGGAGCTGCGCGCGGCACTTCACCACTATGATACCCCAAAGGCGCGGGAGGCAATTTGTGCGAAAGCTCCCCGCGCGAGGCAATCTGGCCGCGAGCTGCCGGGCTGCAACCTGATCTTGGGCTCAGTCATGGCTCAGCGGACGCGGAGGTAGCAAGGGACGGGTCCGTCGGGAAGGCGATACATGGCGCGGGTCTCAGGCGGGACGTTTAGCTGCGCCAGGCGGAAGTGAATTGTCTTAATGAAATGCGCGTCCAGCGTTTGGGTGATCTCGGGATACAGCTTTTCTTGCAGCATTGAAGCGACGCACCAGTCACGGATCCGGCACTCTTCGGGCTTTAATTGGAACTGTCCTTTCGGGTGAGCCATATAGGACGATATGGGCTTCAGACTTCCAGGTCGGGTTCGTTGCGTTGCTGGCGTTCAGCTATAATCTTCCGCCTCTCCTGCCAGTTCCGCTCGAGGGAACTGCGTAACGGGTAAATAGCGCGCGGGAAGCCGTGATCATCGGCCGCGCGCAAGATTTCAATTTCATGTCGAAAGCTGGCCGAGAGCCCTTCAACGTCAGGAAAGAGGAAGCTGCGGGTAAACCCGAGCAGCCGGAGGCTGTTTGCAATAAGCAGTTTGTCCTTTGGCGAGATTAGGAACTTAACCAGATTCAGATCCCCTATAAGGTCCCCGCGCCGAAGCACCGATGGTAACGGCTCTGCTTCTAATGGCTGAAGAGGTTGAGGAAAGAAAACGAACGTCGCCTGTTGGGCAGAAATCCGCGTGTCGAAAGGCCGAACGTCTACCCTGTAGATCTTTTTATCGGTGCCTTTGATGCGCGTCTCGCTGCTCGGCCGGAAAGAGAGCGGCACATAGGCGAAGACAGCGCCCTCCGTTTCATAATCTTTTTCACACGCGAAGAATAGGGCGACCAGGGCACTCCTGGTCCAGTCAAGGAGGCGAGTGGGAAGACCGTAATGTTGAGCATAGGCCAAAGCCTCGTAGTCATCGCTTGGGAGGTCGCAAAAGGGGGCACTCGACCTGCGCCACTCCTCGAACCAAGCAATGTCGTTAGCAAGAATGTAACTATAAGGTGCGCGACCAACAGCGGGCAGGAGGGGCCACTCCGCTTGTGATTGCCCCCGGAAAACCCACCCGTTATCAGGTGAAAAAAGAAGGAGGGTGCTGATTGCTTCGTCGAGGCTTGTGATCTGACGAGGTGGAGGCGAGGAAAGCGGAGCCGCAGCCTTATTGAGGTCATTCATGGCGTGCCGAGCTCAAATCTTCGCGTCGCATGCTACACGGGTGTTCAGGAGAGAAGCTTGCGAGCCGAGTCGGCTAGGAACTCCTGCCCTTGGGGCGAAAGACCCCACCGAATGCCGTAGTCAGCAAGTTTAGAAAACAAACTGCGTTCCCAGGTTTTACGAGGCAGTACTTCCAGATTCTTTTTTAGATCTTCAACTACTTTCTTTAATTTGGCGATTTCCTCAGCGCTTGCTGCAATGTCCTTTTGGTGCGCTTCCATTGAGGCTTGAAACGCATCAAGTCGCGCTCGCATCTCGCGGATCTGCGCCGAAGTGAATGCACCTTTGCTGCGATCCACCTTGGCCTCGAAATCGCCAAATGTGTCGCGTGCAATTTCGTCCCGCCTGTGTAGGATTTGCTTCGCTTTAAGTTCAGCAGAAAGACTACTAAGCCATTCCTGAAGGTAACTTCCGACCGTGAACAGAAACGTATCCCCAACCTCCCCCACTTTGAAATTGCGATCCTGGGTGATTTCTCCCGGATTATACGTCCCGAAGACACCGTCGCCCCTCGTGGCTGTGAGCAGAAAGTGGAACTCAGGGTCGTCTAGAAAGTTTATCACCAGAAAGCTGTCGTGCTCCGGAAAATTGATGATGTCAAAGGCTTCGGCGCCGAAAGGGGAGTCATCCAGGACTTCCCTGATCGTAAGCATGGCCTGGTGATTGAGTTTCATTGCGTGGCTCTTCTAAGGCGCACGAAGGCTTCTGTCACGCCGATAAGTAGCAGGAATGGGAGCTAGAAAAGCTCGGGTTGGGAGGTTTGTTTTTTGGGCTTGGATGGGGCGCGGCGGGGCTGCTTGAGGAGGTCGCGGCGGGCTTCGGCCATGGCGGTGATTGGATCCACCTTTGCAGTAGCGCTGCCTGCCATCTGCAATGCTGTTTCAATGCTCGCGCGGAGGGCTTTGGCTTCGTCGTAATAGCGCTCGCCTTGGTGTTTGAAGTGTTCCTGGAGGCAGTGCTTGAGGTAGCCGGGCCAATACTTCACCACCGCTGTTCTGCCGTGGATCTTCACCTCGTTCAGAACGCCAAGGATAATCTCTTTGTAGCGCGCTGGTGGAAGCGTAACGCCTCGGTTGTTCAGCCAGGAGGCGGGCCAGAGCACGACATTCCGCCGAATAAAGGCTGAGTCCTGCGCCCACTTCTTTGTCGGAACGTCAGCGTAGAACTGATTGCGGATGGCGGCCAGCAGATCATTCACGATCTCGGCAGGGGTTTGCTGCTGTGGCCGCGGCACGAGGAATTTACTCTTTCTGGGCATCGTGCGCGGTGGGTGCGCCGCCACAGCAGGGGCATGGGTTGTTCTGTGGTGAGTATCTAGGCCCAACAGTCCCTATGCTCTTCGGAAGCGATTCCAGAGAGATGGTTTGCAATCCGAATTTGGCGATCGCCTGGTCCTCAAACCGGTCAACGATTGCGAAGAGAACAAAATATAGTGCCTCTACGTAAGCAGGCTCAAGAACGAGGGTCTTCCCGAGATCAGCGGGGTCGCGACCGGTCCGGCTTAAGAACCTTCTATTTATGATGCACCTGTTGTGGACGGAAATGTTGCGAATCTCGATCGCTTCCAACGTCGTTTGGATGAGCTCTTCTTCACCTAGGGTCAGGCCGAAGCGATCAGCAAACAACTCAAGCAGGTCCTGAAATGAGCCATACGACGCAATCTCCGTTTTGCGTTCCGCCGCTTCTCTAATGAAACTCTCGATTGTGGGGTGCTTTAAAACTGCCGAAAGTTCGACCTTGTCGGAGGAGCGCAGCGTTTCAGGCCGGTGGGTGAAGATCTCATAGAGGAGGGAGGAAAAGTAATTAAGGAAGTTTTCCACATGCCGAACCAACATCATTTCCAAATACAGTTGCCGGTTGGCCTGAAACTTTTCGCAAGCTGAGATGCCTGGCTTGTCCTCTAATTCTTTTGCTTCATCCTCGGGCAAAACGTCCCGCAGAACAGTCCTTGCACTATTACTGACGTAGTCCACGTGGTGAACTACCTGCTTCAAGAACCGGTCAAACCGACCAATCGACACCAGATTGAAGGTAAACTGTGCACCAGGCCGCGTGTATTTCTTGTCTTTGGGATCATCCATAGAGTTCTGGTGATGATTCGTGCCAAAATTTTATAGCCGTGCCCACCTTTATCACCAGCGGCCTGGTGCAAAGGCAAAGGCTTACCAGCGGATGAGGTTGCCTTGGAATGGGGAGGCCGTGGACCTCTTCGAACCAATCGCGCAGTTCGGCCCAGTCTTTGAAACCGTCCAGCTTGGCGGCGTCGTCCAGCAGAGTCGCGTTGCTGGTGGCGTGGCCGCTGAAGACGAACTTGTCGGCGTGGATTTCCACTTTGTCGACGGCGAGGCATTTGTGCTCGGCGAGTTTGCGGGCCTGCTTTGTACGGCAGCCGGTCCAGAGGTAAAGGGTCTCGCCCACCTTGGGCACTTTGCCGTCCTTGCGGATCGCGCGGATGGTTTGGCGCTTGCGGCCGTTCTGGATCAGCTCGGCAAATCTAGGCCGAAAGTTCAGGAGCATAATCTTTTGTAGGTCTTTTCTCGAACCATGGGTGTAGGGTGATGCAATGATGGTGACAAATTGACTATTACAGCTTGCCCTAACTGCCGCGCACCGTTGAGAGGGCGTCTTCACTGCACTGCGTGCAACCATCGGCTGAGCCGAAGTGGGGCTTCGCTCTGCCCCTCTTGCGGCGGTTCGAGTGCTAGACGCACCGATGAAGACGTTATCAGGTTCGGTGGTACAAGTGGAGGCAAATGGCGTTGTGGTCAGTGTAGTCATTCCTGGTGATTAGCCGATGCGGGCGTGGGCATACCGGCGGACGGCCAGGGCGCGGTCTGCCATGCGTTTGCACTGGCTCTCCATCCGGTTCACAAAGTGGGTTATTTCCTCAGCCGTGGCGCGGTCGGTGTGGCGGTAGCCTTTGTCCCCGCTGATGATTTTCGGGCTCGCGTGCTCGGCGAGGTCGCGGATCTGGCGGTCATCCAGGAGCATGCGTTTGGCGATCTCCTTGGCCGTGAGCCAGTCCTCGGCGAAACGGAGCAGCTCGACTAACGCGGCCGTGCGGCGCTGGCGGAGTTCGTCAGCGGGCTTGCGGACCTGGTAAAGTTCGAGCTGCTGCATGGGAACTAGGATTTTAACACGGAGGGAGCAGAGGTCGCAGAGGGAACAGAGGGAGACTTTTTGCGGAGGCCTTCGATGCGCGGGTTTGGGTTGTGGCTGCTCATGTTCAAGATGGGTTGTCCGCGGATTTCGGAGATCTGACGTGATTAGAGGCGGCGCCGGGCAGTGATCATTCCCACAAAAGGGCCATGGGGAACGTCTGCGTCTAGTTTGTTGAAACGCTCTTTGTAGCGTTCCCCAGCTTCACTGAGCGGCTTTGTCGCAATCTGATCGAGAGCGGACAGAACCTCCTTAATGCTGAGGCAGAGGGTAGTTGCCATTTTGTACATCAACTCCGGCTCCTGACCTTCAGCGAGCAAGATGATCAGCGGCTTCTTAGCACCGACGAAATAGCCCGCTTCAATGTGTGCGCTGCGCCCAGACGGAAGGACCAACACACCCGCATCCGCCCAAAGCATCGCGTTCCAATCATTTGAAAAGCCTGCCTCAGCAATCGGGTGCTTAAGCAAACTACGGAAGGACTCTGCACTCCAAGCCTTCCAGTCAGGGTCAACCGCAGACCAATGGAATCCGTGGTTCCCTGGCTTAGGGTTTTTGAAGTCATACACTTCGTGGCCAGCATTTCGGAGGGAGGCGACAACACCTTGCTGGGCTTCGTTTCGCCATGAGGATGCAACGTAGAGCTTCATGTCCGTTTTTCGTTTACTCCCCGCCGCTGGGCTTTTCTGAGCTGCCTGCCACACCCATGGCAGAACCTGGAATCGCGTCGCCCAGCGGCGGGAAATTGGTCCCGCCACCGTCCTCCAGCCCAGTAGCGAGCGGAACGTCCAAAGCCAATATGGACGTGGGTGGCGGGGTCTGTGCTGGGCGGTGAATGCCGCTCCAGATTGTGGCTTTCATTTGATCCAAGGTGTCTGCGCTTAATCGCGGTTCCCCTCTGCGCGCCTGGCGCTCCGCGATCAGGCGATTCAGCACGCGGGTGTTGCGGTCCAGCATTCGGCCCGTCACGTAGAGCAGGACGGCGCTTCCGATGAACAGGCAGGCTGAAAGGGTGTTGGGGGCTTCCATGGTTAGTTCCTTGCCATCTTGAGAGCGCGCATGAGCCTGCGCGTGGCGATCAGTTCATGGCGCTGAGCGGCCGGGAAGCTGTTCACTTCGTTTGGCGTGAGCTTCTCAAGGTTGGTCATCCACAAGATCGCGCCGCAATCGCTGCAAATCACGACGCGGCGGCGCTCACGGCCATTGCCGCTGAACATGTGAAACGAGACGTAGCTGGAGGTGTCCGCGTGCTCTGTTCCGCACTCGGGGCATTTGGGAGCTTCGATGTTGTTGCGCATAGTGAGTGCCTCACGGGCTTTCAGAATGGGCAGTCGATGCCTTGGGCTTCGGCTTGCTCTTCAAGGGTTTGGCGTTTGGATCTCGCTTCCGCAGTGACCGGCCGGAGGGAGCGGGATTGAACGGGGTTGCGGCCGGTCATCTGCATTTCCTTCACGCGGTGACTGAGTTCGAACGTGGATATGTCCGCAGCCTGGCGGAGGCGGGAGACGCAACGCGCAAGGGTGAAGCGGAGTTTCTCCAGCTCGCTGTCTTCGATCAGCAAGCCGGTTTGGCTCATGTGAACTTCTTTGCTGGCGCTGAGGTCTTCAATGAGGCGTTCCAAGCCGGGGTGTTGGTCAGCGACAATGGAGCGGGCGTACTCGAGTGGATTGCCGACATCGAGCGCGGCTAGCTCCTGCAGGTGTTCCCTGATTGCGTAGAGCTGGCGTTTCTTTGGCTGCTCAAGCTGGCGCACCTGGGCGTTCAGGTTGTGGGGCTCGCTTACTGCGCGAAACGCGGCCAGGACCTTGTCCAGGTCAGCATTCGTGAATGCTTTGCTGGACTTGGCCTTGCCGAGGGCTTGCGTGTGGAGCGCGTGCCGGTCCATGGCTGGATCAATCGCGCGCACCTTCGCCCATTCGCGCCAGTAGAGAGCTTGTTGCTTCGGTGTCATTATTTTCCCGCTGAGACGCTGAGTTCGCAGAGGTGCGTGCCGCACGGGCCTATAGAGGGCAGATGTTGATGACCTTGCCGTTGGCGTCGTAGGTGACGTAGGCGAGGATTCGGCGGCAGGCCGGGTTCATCGCCGCGAGCTTTTCTTTGGCCAAATCCCTAGCCTTCTGGAATCGGGTGGCAAAAGCCGGTTCGACTTCGCAGCGATCCTTCAACACTCGGACCCCGTTCGTGACGCAGCCAGGGTCGCGGTTTACGAA